>Ga0316189_10007189_pt1 | contig 10560 bp, 6 predicted proteins | sample LowCovwburrow_MG_FD_204930 | JGI IMG/M metagenome (GOLD analysis project Ga0316189, IMG submission 204930) | Coastal sediment microbial communities from Maine, United States - Lowes Cove worm burrow | ecosystem: Environmental > Aquatic > Marine > Coastal > Sediment | place: USA: Maine... | reverse complement strand
GTTTGTTGAATCCCCGCATTCCATAGACGAGCTTGAAACCATAACCCGACAGGTGCCCGGTATTCATATGGCCAATATGCTTGAGGGTGGAAAAACACCGGTCATCCCTGCCCCTGAGTTGCACAAATTAGGCTATAAAATTGCCGCCTACCCGCTGACAATTCTGTCAGCCGCAATGAAAGCGATGCGGGACAGCCTGCAGCAGATGAAAGATGGCGTGCATCCTGATGATGCCCTGCTGAAATTCAGCGAACTGCGCCGCATTGTTGGTTTTGATGACTATTATGAGGCTGAAAAACCGTATGAATAGGCCCAGAGCAGCGCTTGCTGCCTTTAAATCCATACCAAACCGCAAGTGAGATATATTTTAAAACGGGATGAATTTATTCATCAGGTTAAGCGGGCGTGAGACATTGCGGTTCATATTGCCCATATCATAGCGCATGCGGGCCATGTCGTTGCCCATTCTTTTAACGCTGTGGTTCATGACATAAACCGACTCATTCATTTTCTTCAGCTCTCTATCCATGGAGCCCATATATTTGACCGATTCCATATAGGTGGTCATTTCAGCGGTACTTTTCGACATCGCCGCGGTATTGGCTGACATGTCGCCTGTGTCCTTTGCCATTTTTTCAACCCGGTCAGCCATTTTGGCGATATTTGAATTCAACGCCAGGAGGTTACTGGACAGGGCGCTCAAATTGGAAGTGATTTCAGGATCATCAAAGCGTGAGACCATTGAGCGCATATCATTGGTGAGATTGTAAATCAGATAAAAACCATAGGCCATGAACATAACAACAATGAACATGCCCGGGTAAACAATCATTTCCCAACGGCGCGCGCTTTTCTCAAATGTTTCAAAAAAACGTTCGGCCGATGCCAAAGGAACTGCAATCGTTTGCGTAGGCTCAACTGAGCTTTTTGCCTTTTTGCCGGTCTTCTCGGTCATTGTTTGATCCTGACACATATTCGGACTTCCGCCAAGGGCGTATATCCACACTCACTATCATATTCATTTTTTCGCATAATTCAAACAAATAAGTGAAATCTTCAACATTTTTGCCCGATCATTGCCCTGTTGTTTGTTTTCCTGCAATGAGTTTTGCGGCTTTTTCGGGTGCCAGTTTTTGCAATATTTCTATCATTTCATCGCGGCGCGCGAGGTTTTTCTGCCTCGTAAACATTTTTGCCGCTGCCAGATAAGCCTCGATTGCTTGTGATGTCTTTTCATTTTTATAATAAACATTGCCAAGCTCAGCCCGTAAACCGGCATTGTCAGGGTATTTTGCAATCAACTTTTCATAGGCTGCTATGGCTGTATCGTTTTGTGCCCAGAACAGTTTTCTGGCCGCATCGCGGGCCTGCTTGAACTCTTGCTGCGTCGATGTTTCATTGGCCTGTGTATCTTTGGCCTGTGGTGAAATGTCGGCCTGCGGCTTTTGTGCCGCAGGCGTTTGTTGTTGAATGGTTTTGTTATCAGATTGCTGTTTGCTCAGCTCTTTGGACTGATCAGTTGCCGGTTTTTTCGACTCAACCGATGGCACCTTGGCCGGTTGGCCAGCATACTGGCCCAGCATGTCATAAGCACAGACCCGGGTACCGGTGTATTTCAGTATATCGGTCCAGTGCATATAGGCGCTAACAGCAATAACCGCGATGAGCGCCACCATCAGATGAGAGATCAGTGAACTGAAAAACCCGCGACGTTTGGGTTGTTTCTGTTTTGTCACTGGCTTTTCTTCTGCCGGTTTTGCCTGATCATCAGACCCTTTTTCGGGTGTTTTTTCCTGATTGCTCATACTCACATTTATCCATAGTTGATCACTGCAACAGACAGCAGGCTAGTAAATAGCCTGCGGTCTGATTGCACTGTGACCTAGTTGGCTTTTGGGGCAGCAGGTGCTGCAGGGGCAGCCGGTGCAGGTGGACGCGGAGCGCCATAACCACGTGGTGCGCCATAGCCGTAAGGAGCGCCATAGCCATAAGGTGCAGGACCTGGGCCATAACCCGGGCCGTTGTTCCAGCCATTGTTCCAAGGGCCATTGAAGTTAAACGGACCATTGTTCCATGGTGCGCCACCACCCCAGGGGCCATTGTTACCCCAGCCATTGTTGCCCCAACCATTTCGGTTGTAGTTGTTGCCCCAGCCATTGCCGTTGCCCCAGCCGCTGCCGTTACCACGACCACTGCCGGACCAGTTCATGCTGAAGCTGCCATTGCCGCGACCATTGCCACGACCCCAGCCGTCACCCCAGCCATTGTTACCCCAGTTGTTGCCATTGCCCCAACCGTTGTTGCCCCATTGGGCTTGAGCACTGGAAGCCATAACAAGCGCTGATACTGCAACGCCGCCGGCAACCATTACTGTTTTCAATATATTTTTCATGTTTTTCGACTCTCCGTTCTGTGATCCTTTTTTTGTTATATACCGGGAAAAAGGTTAGCCCCGTTTTTGATCCAGCCGTGATGAGCCGGGCAAATTCATGTTATTTTACCTGTCCTTGCGGTTTTGTTTGATACTGCGGTGCCTGATATCCCGGGTAGGCGGGATAGCCGTAACCTGGAAAAACCGGCGGCGGGGCGACAAATCCATTGCCCAGCCCAAGACCATAACCACTGCCAAACCCCATACCGAAACCAAAATTGCCAAGGCCACCAAATCCGGGAAAACCGAAATAACCGGGGTTATAGCCATATCCATAGGGCGAATAGCCGCCATAGGACGGGGCCGGGGCATAACCAGGTTGTGGATGACGACCCGGCTGAACAGTGCGTGGTTGTGTGCCCATGGTGGTGGCCGTGTTATTATTGGACAGCGGCGGGTAAGGCCCAAATTGCAGAACTGTAGCTGGCGGCTGTGTCGGCTGCCGGGGTGTTGTTTGTTGTGGTAATGTTTGTTGCGGCACAGGCTGTGGGTGGGTTAATGCCTGCTGTTGCGGTACAACCGGTTGTGGGGGACGGGCCTGTGGTTGTGCATAGGGCTGTGGGGCAACGAATTGCGGCATGACCGGGTATGACCCGCCCTGGGTGTTGCCTTGCACACCGCCACCAACCGAAAAACCACCGCCCATGTTAAAGCCTCCTTGCGTGTTGGTTTGTGGCTGCTGCTGTTGCGGCATTGCCCACGGATTGGTGCTTGCAGCATTAGCGAGCGTTCCGGTTGCCAATATCGCAACCAGAGAACTCAACCAGAATATATTGCTACTCAAAAACACTAACGCTCAACCTTCACTCAATTACGCATCTACAAACGTTCGCATTGACTTATCGACCGTCTCCCTTTGCACAACCTGCCGTTTTAACGGGGCCGGTAATAACCAGGTCCGTAAGGATAGGGCCGATGCGGCCATGGCCGGGCTGGCCGCTGCCAGTAAGGATTTCCACCCTGCCAGTTAGGGGTTCCGCCCTGCCAGTTAGGGGTTCCACCCTGCCAGTTAGGGGTTCCACCCCATGCGGGCCCTGGGCGCGGCTGGTATTGCCAAGGCGGACGTGGTGGATAACCCCAACGGCCAGGGGGCAATGGTTGAAAATGCGGGCGGGTTGCCGGTGCTGTTTGTTGTGGTTGCTGTGGTTCATCAGGCTGAGCAACTTTTGGCGGCAAAGGCGGAATGGCAAACGATTTGGCCCGCTGGCGTATTTTGGCTATTTCGGCTTCCATGGCGGCGCGATGTTTTGCCATCCGGGCGTCCATTTCCCTTTGACGCCGCTTCATTTCTTCATCCATGGCCTGACGCCTTTCGGCAGCCAGTTTGTCCATTTCAGCAATTCTCTTTTTCATGGCATCGTCTTGCGCAGCTCGGGCTTTTTCACGTTCGGCCTGAATGCGGTTTACTTCAACCTCGCGGCGTTTCATTTCCGCTTCATACGCAGCACGGGCCTGCTTCATTTCAGCCTGCTGGGTCTCCCATTGCTTTTTGAGCAGCTTCTGACGCTCCTTGAAAACCCTGTCCTGTTCGGCCTGTTGGGCTTCATAGGCAGCGCGGGCTTTTTTCATTTCCTGCTGCTGGGCTTCCCATTGGCGAGAGACAGCCTGCTGGCGTTGCCTGATCATTTTTTCCTGCTCAGCACGCCAGGCTTCATAATCGCTCCAGGCCTTTTCCTGGGCTTCCTGCTGGGCCTTGGCCGCTGCATAGGAGGCCTTTCGCTCGGCATCCTGAGCCGCACGCAGACGCTTTTGAGCATCCTGTTGTGCTTTTCGAGCTTTTGCCTGTTCGGCTCCCCGGGCACTGGCCGCTGCCATAGCGGCCCGTCGCTCGGCTTCCTGAGCCTGATAAAGGCGTCTTTCGGATTCCATTTGCTCACGCATAAGCTTTTGTCCGTTCGCTCCCATACCCGACATCTGACCGGGATATTGCCAGGTCGGATTATTCCATGGTTGCGGTGGTGGTCCCCACTGGGTGACCGGGGCTGGTGGCGGGGTAAATTGTGGTGCTGTCTGGTTGCCGGAAACAACCGGTGCTGGAGCCGCCGGAGCAGTCGCTGGTGCTGGTGCTTTAACAACAGGTGCAGCAGGTGCAACCGGCGCAGCAGGTGCTGCCTGTTTGGCTGGCGCAGCCGGTGTGACCGGGGCAGCTGGTGTGACCGGAGCAGCCGGCGCGGCCTGCTGGGTCGGCGCTGCTGGTGCTTGCGGTGTTACCGGCGCTGGCTTGGCCGGGATGGCTGCCTTTGGTGCCTGGGCTTTTTCTTCGGTATGGAATGGCGGATAAATCGGATTGCCCTTATCATCCTTTGGCCAGGAAACCTTTGGAAATTCAGGATATTTCAATTCTGGCTTGGGCACCGGCGGCTTGGCTGGTGGCGTCAGGTCAATACCGATTTGCGGCGGGTATTCCTTGGATGTTGTCGTGGCCTGACCGGGTTTTGGCCATTTGTTCTTGGCATTTGATTTTTTCACCTTTTCGATGTTCTTTGCTGCATCAACGGTGGTTTTTTCCGGATCAAAATCTGCTGGTGGATAATTGTTGTCAGCAGCACTATTGCTGTTAACCGGGCTTTCGAGTGGGCTGGGCGGTGCAGTCGTTTCCTTGTTGCCATTTGCCTGGACACTCGCCAGTGTGGAAACCAGCGCAATACTCATTGTCGCTGCAGTCAATGAAAGGTGTTTTTTTAAGGTCATTGGTCCTACATCCTTTTTCATCGTTCTCATCTTTCTTGCCATCTCAGTCTTTTTGACTAGAAGGCACTTTTCCTTCGTCAACCCGTTTTGAAAATTCGGTTTCACCGCCACGGGCCAGAATGCCGGCTTGAGTAATCCAGTTTTCATCACCTTCACCCAATCTCAGGGTTTTGCGGGCCCGAAGCTGAAGTTTTTCAACATCTTTGTTGCTCCAGGCGGCGATCTGCTCGTAGCTGGTAATGCCGAGGCGTTTGAGCTCTTTTTCAACCTTCGAGCCGATACCTTTTATGCGCTTGAGGTCTTGAGACAAACTGGCCGACTTTGTCTTTTTGCCGGATTTTTTCTTTTTGGCTTTATTTGTCTTGCTTGCTGCAATCGCCTGGGCTTTTTTGCGGCGCGCTTTTTTACGCGCCTTTTTAGCGGCCTTTTTCTCGGTGGCCTGTTTGTCTGCCTCCTCCTGCTGGCGGGCTTTGGCCTCTTCCAGCTCAGCGGCGGCCTGAACCACTTTTTGTGTAGCCTGCTGTTTTTCAGCAGCCGTTTCTTCAACAAATTCTTCTGTCGTTTCAGGCTCTCTTACCGGTTGAAGAACAATCTCGGTCTGATTGGCAGCAGCCTGTTTTATGACTTCTTTAAAGGCTGATACTTCGTCCCTGTTCTCGACATTTCTCTTGCGCCTGTCCTGTACTTTCTGCCAGACGGCTACGGGTGCATCGCGGGCCACATCACGGCCTTTGGCCAATACCGGCTTCAGAGGTGCCAGACCTTCAAAGACGGCCTGCAACCAGTTCCAGGCAAAAACAGGGGCAATTTTGGCTATGGTCACAAGAACAGCCAGAGCTCTGCCCAGACGGGCAAATATGCCGGGTTTGTCACTTTTCCCAGCCTTGCTGCCTGCAGCCGGGTGCACATGAGAAGATACCGGGACCGGTGCTGAAGGCACCGGAGCTGCTTCAGAATCCCCTGCTGCCCTATAAGCTCCTGGTGCCTGAAAACAGGACAGTGGAATAACAATCAACGTCAGTGCTGTTGAAACAATGGCACCAAACAGTAACGAGATCGCCATGCCCTGAAAGATCGGGTCAAGGATAATGCCGAGCGAGCCGGCAACCATTGTGAGCTGGGTAATCAGGATTGGCCGGGTTCTTGTCCGCACTGCCTGAATAACAGCTTCACGATGATCCATGCCCTGGGCAACAGCCTGTTTGGAAAAATCAACCAGCAGAATGGAGTTCCGCACGATAATCCCGGCAAGGGCAATCCAGCCAATCATTGAGGTGGCGGTAAACTCGGCACCAAGCAACCAGTGACCGGGAACAATACCGATGAGGGTTAAGGGAATCGGCGCCATAATGATGCCTGGCAGGCGGAAATTGCCAAACTCCAGTACGATCAGCATATAGATCATGATCAGCGCGGCCATAAAGGCCAAGCCCATATCGCGGAAGGTTTCATAGGTGACCGTCCACTCACCGGTCCATTCAAAATCGGTTTTAAATGTTGTTTCGGGCGGGCCAAGAAGGTGACCGGAAAACCCGAGAACATTGCTTTCCAGTACCACACCATCGGGGGTGGTATAATTGTCAAGCAGACTGGAAACATTGAGCATGCCATAAACAGGCGCTGCCAGCCGTCCGGCGACTTCTCCGGTTACAAATTCAACTGCGCGCAGGTCTTTGTGGAAGATGACCGGATCACTTTTGGTTTTGACAAATTTGCCAAGCTCACCAAGCGGCACCATGGATTTGGAGCGGGTCATGATCGGCATTTCGCCAAGATTGGAAACCTTGCCGCGTACATTCAGCGGTGCCTGCAAAATAATGAAGCGTGGCTCAAGCTCACCGCCCTGCTTAACATCGCCGAGTTTGTGACCACCCATTACCATTGATAATTGACGGTTCAAATCAGCAATCGAAACATTGCGGTGTTCGGCTTTTTGCTGGTCGACTTCAAAAGTCCAGATATCATGGGGATTGCGCATCAGGTTGTCGACATCGACAACGCCTTCAGCTTCTTCAAAAATCTTAGTGATGTCTCGCGCCACCTGACGACGGGTTTCGGCATCAGGGCCATAGATTTCGGTGACCATGGTTTGCAAAACCGGTGGTCCCGGTGGCATTTCAACAACCTGAATACGGGCACCGGCAGCCTTGGCCAGTGGGGTAAGCATCTCACGCGCCAGCAAAGCTAGCTCGTGACTGGAGCGATCACGATCCCATTTGTCGAGCAACTGGATCTGGATATCACCTTCCCAGGACTGACGACGCAAATAGTAATGGCGCACCAGACCGTTGAAATTAAACGGTGAAGCCGTACCGGCATAGGTCTGAACCGCCGTTACCTCAGGGATGGTTCGGATCTTATCAGTCATTTGCTGAATGACATTTGCCGTCTGTGGCAGCGAGGTGCCTTCCGGCATATTCACCACCACATTGAATTCCGGTTTGTTATCAAGGGGCAGCATTTTCACCACAGTGGCTTGCGTGTAAAACATCACACAGGCAAGAACCAGTGTCGACCAGATGATAATACGGAACATGCGGGCTTTGCGCGGGCTGTCGAGAAGTGGTCCAAGGATACGGCGTACCACACCATCAAGACGCTCGGCCGAACGGTGTTCGTCATCCTGCATCTTGCGCAATTTGGACAGGCTGGGGCGAATACGCATGACCAGCCACGGGGTAAAGATAAAGGCAGCAAACAATGAGAACAGCATGGCAACCGAACCCAATACGGGAATCGGGCGCATATACGGCCCCATCATGCCGGAGACAAAACCCATCGGCAAAAGCGCTGCAATAATCGCCATGGTGGCAAGAATTGTCGGGTTGCCGACTTCGCGCACCGCATCAATGGTGGTGGCTGTATCGACACTCCCCTTTTGCAGCCAGCGCCGATAGGTATTTTCAACCACAACGGTGGCGTCGTCGACCAGAATACCGATCGAGAATATCAGCGCAAAAAGCGAAACCCGGTCGATGGTGAAGTTGAGCATGTAGGCGGCAAAAATTGTCATCAACACAATGACGGGAATAACAACCACAACCACAATCGTTGGGCGGAAACCGAGAAAGAAGAAAATCAGGATGGTGACAACACTGGTTGCCGCCAGCATTTCAAGGATCAGCTCATTGACCTTGTTGTTTGCGGTTTCGCCATAGTTTCGGGTAACCGAAACGCTGACATTATCGGGGATAAGATTGCCTTTGAGGGATTCGACCTTTTCAAGAATACCATTGGCAACGCTGACGCCATTGGTGCCAATCTTCTTGGCAATGGCAATAGTGACCGCCGGGGCGCCATCTGTCTTGGGGGCATCGGCTTGAGCTGCCGGACCCGAGAAGTATTGAACCACCGATTTTGCATCGCCCGGGCCTTCGGTGACGGTTGCGACATCGCGGACATAAACCGGACTACCATTACGGACCCCGACAATCAGGCTTTCAAGATCTTTGGCATGGCGCAGGAAGCTGCCCGAATAAACCTTCATATTTGTATCGGCGCTTTCACTCTCACCGACGGCGCGCTTTTCATTGGCACCGGCAATTGTCTGAGCCAGCACATCAATGGAAACACCAAAACTGTTAAGGCGTTCGGGGTTGATCTCAACCCGCATTTCCTCAGGCCGTCCACCGACAATGAAGCTCTGGGCGGTATCGGTGACTTCTTTCAGGCGCTGCATCACCTCTAGCGACAAAGTTCTTAAAGATGCATCATCCACAGTTTCCGACCACAAAGTCAGGGTGACGGCCGGTACATCGTCAATACCTTTGGGCTTGACCAGCGGCTGGGAAACACCGGGGGGGATTTTGTCCTGATTGGACATCAGCTTGTCATAGAGCTTGACCAGTGAGGGACCCATTTCCTCACCGACCTTGAATTGAACCGTAACCATGCCACGGCCACGCTCGGAAGCTGAATAGACATGGCGAACGCCGGGAATCTCACTCATCATCCGCTCCAGCGGATCAGTGGCAAGAGATGACACCTGACTGGCAGAAGCACCGGGGAACTGGAAAAAGATATCAGCAATAGGCACCGATATCTGCGGATCCTCCTGGCGTGGGGTCAATATCAACCCCATAATGCCAAGGGCCATGCAGGCAATCAGCAGCAGAGGAGTTAAAGGCGAGTGAATAAATGCCTTGGTAATGCCACCTGCCATGCCCAGTGACTTGTTCTCGCCTGCTTCCAGTTTCTCGTCGTCCAGTTTCGCCATGCTACCCTACTTGTAAACTCGATCCAGCCCACCGGACTGGCTCGCACCAGGTCCAAATAAATGATCGCTGTCGTCTAAATTATTCCCACTTATCCCTTCGGGCTCTCAATGATGACTTCCTCGTCCCCCTTGAGGCCGGACAATATCGTCATATTTCCGTTACCATCAGGTACACCCACTCTGATTAATCGTGTCGATGGTTTACCATTTACAAGAACCCGGACACTGGGCAGCGAGCCACGCATCGAGATTGCCCCACGTGGTACAACCAGCGATGGCTGTGCATCATTTGTCGGGTCCGGAATCTTGATTTCCGCATACATGCCCGGGCCACCTGGAACACCTTTGGGCAGATCAAACTTAACCGTGACAGTGTGACGGGTTTTATCGGCTATCGGAAAAATCTGGGCAACGCGGGCCTGAACATTGACGCCTCCAACAGCATCAATCCGGGCCGGTACGAACATGCCCTTTTTCAAAGCCGAAACCAGCCGCACCGGTACTTCTGACTGAATGCGCAGAAAGTTTACATAAGCAAACTGTAACATCGGTTTGCCAGGCTGGACACTGTCGCCGACTTCGATTTTCTTAGCAACGATGACACCGTCAAATGGAGCTGTCAGGGTTGCATCGCGCAGCGAGACATCAATTTCCTCAAGCCGGGCCTGGGCACTCATCATTGCCGAGCGGGCCTGATTAACGACGTTGATCTGGCGTTGCACATCGGCATAACGCTGGATGCCCGGTCTGGCCTGTCCGATAGAACTGGCAAACGGGCGGGTGAACATCTGGTCAAACATCTGTGGCATGCCAAAACCGCTGGTTCTGTTCTGGCTGCGATTGATTGACGGATTGATGATCTCGCTGGAATACTGAACATTGGCGTTGTTGAGCTGTGCCTGGGCTGCCAGAATTTGTGCAACAGCAGCGCGGCGTCTGGCCTGAAGGTCATCATCATCAATGGCAACAAGTTTTTCACCGCTCTTGAAACTGTCACCTTCCTGGCCACCAATAAATTTGATCTGGCCGGGAATCAGTGCCGATATGGTCACTTCCTTATAGGGGACGACCGTGCCGCCGAGCGTCACCGTATTGCTGATCTTTGAAACCGTGACCTTTACGGTCTTGTATTCTGCCGCAGCGGCCTGAGGCAGGACCGTCATTTGGACCGCCACCGGAACCACAGCCAGGGTCGCTATCAGGCGCGGGGCCGAAAACAGAA
>Ga0316189_10007188_pt1 | contig 10560 bp, 7 predicted proteins | sample LowCovwburrow_MG_FD_204930 | JGI IMG/M metagenome (GOLD analysis project Ga0316189, IMG submission 204930) | Coastal sediment microbial communities from Maine, United States - Lowes Cove worm burrow | ecosystem: Environmental > Aquatic > Marine > Coastal > Sediment | place: USA: Maine... | reverse complement strand
GTTTTAGGTAACTAAAAATGTTAAAAGTTAAAAGATCATTTGGGTTATGCCAAGGCATGAATTCACCCAGAATCATTCCGAATAAAATACCACTAAATACAAAAATTAAAACCGTAAAGGATCCTAAAAATCGTCCTAATAAATAATCTCGTTTTTTAATAGGATTTATGAACATCAAGGATTCTATATTGTATTCAAAATCTCTTAGCACCGAAACCCCCATAATCATAGAGGCTATTATCATAAAAAACGCAGTAAGTATTCCCATTGTTTTTGCAATAAGAATCGGAGCATTGTTTTTAACTGCCCCTAAGTCTACACCAAAAAAGATAAAATCGACACCAACAATTGAAAACAATAACAAGAAAACAAAGAAAATATAAGTGTCTGGACGTTTTGCTCTATATAGTATTTCAAACTTAAATATTTCGTACCACCTCATTATATAATTGTTTTAAGATTATCATTACCAAAAATTTGTGAGAAATACACATCTTCTAAATCAGCTTCAATTGTTACAAAACCCTCCTTTGGGTGTGTATCACTAAGAATATGAATAATAGGATTGCCTTGAAATAGTTTTTCACTAATTACCTGGTATTCTTTTTTATATTGTTCCAATTCATTTTTTTGAATTGTTTTTTGGTATACTTTACCTTGTATATTTTCAATCACATTTTTTGGATTTCCTTTTAACAATACTTTCCCTTGGTTAATGACTGCCATTTTAGTACATAGTTCCCTTACATCATCCACAATATGAGTAGAGAGAATAACTACTGTGTTTTCGCCAAGTTCGCTTAATAAATCATAGAATCTATTTCTTTCCTTAGGATCCAACCCTGCGGTTGGCTCATCTACAATTAACAATTTTGGATTATTAAGTAATGCTTGTGCAATACCAAAACGTTGTTTCATTCCTCCAGAAAAACCACCCAAATTTTGCTTTCTTTTAGTATATAAATTCGTTTTGTATAAGAGAGCACTTACCAGCTCTTTACGTTCATTTCGGTTTGTAATACCTTTCAATACCGCAAAATGATTTAATAATTTTTCGGCAGATATCTTAGGGTATAAACCAAACTGTTGAGGCAAGTACCCTAATATTTTTCTTATCTCATTTTTCTGAATTAAAACATCTAAATTTTCAAATGTGATAGTACCTTCGTCAGCTTCCTGCAATGTGGCAATGGTTCGCATCAATGTAGATTTGCCAGCACCATTAGGACCTAATAACCCGAACATACCTTTAGGAATGTCTAGTGTAATTGCATCCAAGGCCTTAACACCGTTTGCATAAGTTTTAGTAAGATTGGAAATTGTAAGATTACTCATTTTGATTTAATTTGTATTTGATACAAACGTATTGACCCAATAGATATCTTCAAAATAAATGTGACAACTCATATTTTTTTAGGTGCACAATGACTATAAATAAGGGTAAGTGACTTTATCACTCTTATTTGTAGTTTGAACACTGAATAAAGTACTCTCAACAACTAATTTGTTGGAAGAATTTTATTTGTTTAATATTGAAGATGATTTCAAGGATTAAAAAATGTATAAATGCTATCCCAAAACTAGTGTATTGGCTATCCTTTTTTGGAGTAAGCATCCTTATTATAATATACAATGATGACATTGCTGGAGAACTAATACTAGCCTATTTTCTGTTCTTTGTTATTTTAATGATTTGGTGGGTTATTAAACAAGCTAAATACATTATTAATCTTAAAAATGAAAAAATGAAAACCGAATTATTGCACTTAAAAAGCCAGGTGAATCCGCATTTCTTCTTCAACACTTTAAATAATTTATATGGATCAATGGAGAAAGATTCCAAAGCCAGAGAAATGGTACTCAAACTCTCCGATATGATGAGGTATAGTATTTATGAAGGTCAAAAAGACATGGTTGCTTTAGGTGAAGAACTCGATTATTTAAAAAACTATATTGACCTTCAAGAAGTACGTTATCATAAGAAAACAGATATTCAATTTAATCATAAAATTGATGATATAACATCTAAAATAATGCCTTTGCTGTTTATTATTCTTTTAGAAAATGCCTTTAAACATGGGCTTGAAAACTTGGAAGAAAATGCATATATTCATGTCAATCTAACTGCTAGCGAAAAGCAACTTCATTTTGAGATTGAAAATAATTTTGAACTACAAGGTGCTTCTGATGTAAAAGGTATAGGTTTGAAAAATCTAAAACGAAGATTAGAACTTGCCTATCCAAATAAACATTTCCTGTCTTTTAAAATAAACAACAATGTTTATAATGCCAAACTATCTTTAGAACTTATATGATACGATACCTTATTATAGATGATGAGCAGGTAGCACACCGTATTATTATGGAGTACTGTGAGATGCTTCCAAATATGGATTTGCAAAAGAATTGTTATAGTGCATTAGAGGCCATTCAATACTTAAATGAACATGAGGTAGATTTAATTTTTTTAGATTTAAATATGCCTAAACTTAAAGGTTTTGAGTTTTTAAAAACGCTTCAAACACCACCTATGACTATTGTAACAACTGCCTATAGTGAGTTTGCGTTAGAAGGCTTCAATTTAAATGTTATTGACTACTTATTAAAGCCTTTTAGTTTTGAACGCTTTTTAAAAGCGATAAATAAAGCAGTAAATTTTACATCCAGGACCCAAGATTCCATTTTAGATGAACATAATACGATTGCAAAAAGTATATTTTTGCGCAGTAATAAAACACACACCCAAGTATTTATTGATACTATTCTATACATTGAGGCCTCTGGCAACTATACTAAAGTAGTAACTATTAATGAAACTATTACTATTAGAGAAAAGTTTTCGGATTTATTATCAACACTTTCAAATGATAATTTTTTACAGGTTCATAAATCATATGCTATTGCCAAAAAGCATATTAAAAATATTGAAGGGAACAAGATATTTATTCACAAACATATTGTTCCTATAGCTAAGACGTATAAGGCAAAAATCATTCAATTATTGAAATAAATTTGCAAGGTTTCAATATATATTGCTTTTTATACGACCCTATTCTATTGTTGCTTTGACCCAAATGTATTTCATTAAGATAGTTGGACTTACAACAAAGAAATTGAATTGAGAAATGAAATGGCTGAAATTTTATATGCTCAAAAATTCTGTAGTGGATAGCCTATAACTACCACCGATTGGAATCTCTATTCTACCAATTTCAATATCGTTTTTAGTGTAGGCTGTTATTTTATTACTGTTTACAATATAGGAACGATGTATTCTTAGGAATCTGTCGTCAAGAATTTTCTCAAAAGATTGTAGGCTCTGTTTTGTTAAGTGATTATCGTTTTTTACTACAATTTTTATGTAATCTTTGACACTTTCAATATACAATATGTCATCAAAAAAAACTTTGACCTGTTTTCTTTCTTTCCGGACAAAGACGTGATCACTTTTTGTTTTATCAATAGCTGTTGTCAGGATTTCCGAAGGTTTTTTAAGTTCTAAAAATTTCTCTATAGCTTTGAAAAAACGCCCAAACGTGATAGGTTTTAAGAGGTAATCAACGGCATTAAGTTCAAACCCGTCCAGTGCAAAATCTCGATAAGCTGTTGTGAATATTACTTTTGGCTTGTATATAAGGTTCCTAAAAAAATCAGTACCATTTAAAACTGGCATTTCAATATCTAAAAAAATCAAATCTACCTGTTGGGCTTTTAGGATTTTACTCGCTTCAATTGCACTTTCACAAGAAGCGACTAACTCAAAATTGTCCAATTGAGACAAATGGTTTTTAATGAGTCCTCTGGCGAGGGCTTCATCATCGATAATTACACATTTATACTTCATTCTTGTTGTAGTCTTAACGTCACTTCGTAACAATCCTTTTCATTTCTTACTAATACTTTATGCTTATTCGGATATAATAATTCCAATTGCTGTTTTACATTTTTAAGCCCTAAAGGATCTTCCTTTTTTAAATTACTTCCATAAGTGCTACTTGGTTTTGAATTGTAAATTGAAAATAAAATGTCTGCATTATTTATTGTCAAGGAGATTTTAATCTCAGCCTTTTTCAATTCTTGTGATACGCCGTGCTTAAAAGCATTTTCCACAAAAGTTAATAGCAAAAGGGGAGCAATTTTAACTTCTGCTCCAACTGGGTAAGTGAAATTTACTTCAACACGATTTCCGTAGCGTATTTTTTCCAAAGATATATAGTTCTCTATTAGTTCTATCTCTTTTTGAATCGATACATAGTTTTCCTTGCAGCGGTAAAGAATATAATCCAAAATATCTGAAAGCCGCTCAATTACTTCTGGCGCCTTATCCGATTTTTCCACCGCCAATGCGTAAAGGTTATTTAAAGTGTTAAATAAAAAATGTGGGTTCAATTGATTTCTCAAGGCGGTAAGCTCGGCGATTTTCTTTTGTTCATTCAATTTTGAGAACTTTTGTTGATTCTTGTAAAATCGGACCATCAATAATAAAGCGGTCGGGGTAAGATATAAAATGCATTTGCTCAAAAAAACAGAAAAATAGGTCAGGCGATCCCAAAACGGCACCATAGCAAGATTCCGTTGGGCTTCGTTATAGAAACTATAATACTCCACATCAAAATAAAATACCCTAAGAACTTGGTAGAATGTATATATAGTAAACAATAAGAAAAACATCCAAAAGATGAATAAGCCCGTTTTTTTTCGATTTAAAAATTTGGGAATCAATACGTAAATACAAGTGTAAGCAGTAATAATTTGTGCCAATACAATGAGTCCATACAATTCTAATATATGCCCATAACCAGCAAAGGTACTAGTATCGTTTACTGACAATACAAAATATACATATACCGCTAACCAAAATAGTATGTGCCTCAAAATCGGATTCTCAAAATATGTAAGTAGTCTGTTCATGTTTTACCGTATAAAAATAGCTTTTATTTTCTTTCTTGAAATTCATCGTCTACCAAATAGTAAATACAGACTACGAATACTTTAAAACAAGCCACAAAGGACTTATAGCCTTTCTGTAGATGAAAATAAACTCTTTGTCTACTTTTAAAAAAATCAATTCTACTTAGAATTAGTTTTGAGAAAAATTGAATCAAAAAATGAGTAAAATCTTAAAAGTGCTAATGGTAATTGTTGTCATGAGTTTTCAAAATATATCGAACGCACAGAGAATAAGTTCGGTTAAGGGTAATGTAGTTAATGCAAAGAATGAAGTTTTATTGGGGAATGCCCTTATAATTTCCCCTTTGGATTCTACTCTTATTAAAGGCACAAGCTTTTTTGAGGGAAAATTTGAACTGAACGATTTGAACGAAAGCAATGTGCTTTTAAAACTTACCTCGCTTGAATTTGCAAATACCTTTATTGCCATTGATTATAACGGAAGTCCAAATATTGATTTGGGAGATATTGTTGTTGAAGAAGCAAGCAACCAGCTAGAAGAAGTCGTTTTGGTATCAAACCGACCCTTATTTGAAACAAAAAGTGATGGAACTCTTCAGGTAAATGTAGAGAATACGGTGCTTGCGACCAGTAATTCCGTTCAGGAAATTTTATCAAGGTCTCCCAACGTACTTGTTGAAGAAGAAGGTATATCGATTTTTGGGAAAGGTGTTGCGATTATCTATCTAAATGGTCAACGTATTTTCAGCGAACAACTGACGAATATACAAGCCTCCGAAATCAAGAATATCGAAATCATATCGAATCCTTCGGCAAAGTACGATGCTGAGGGGCAGGCTGTCATCAATATTATTACCAAGACATCGTCACTAGAGGGAATAAAGGGTATGCTTAGTCAAAATATTAGTGTTTCAGATTTTTCTCCAACAAATACCAATACTAATTTTAGTTTGGATTACAGAAGACAACGTATTTCAGTAAGGGGAAACTATGGCATGCGATTAGGAGCCTATCGTTTTCTTTTGAACACCACTCGAAATAGATCCGAGGAAGGCGATTTTTTCAATTCGGATATTACCACAGATTGGGAAAGAGAACAAAAATATTTTGCTAATTACGGATTAGGTGTGCAGTATAATTTTACAGGCGATAGTTATCTTTCCATCGGCTATAACGGGTTAAGTCATGCTTTGGGAGGAACAGTAAGCAGTAATAATGATATCGATTTTAATGGGGAGCTTGAACAATTTCAAAGTGTCATCAATAAGGATGATCTCACGACGCAGAATGCCTTTGTGTTGAATTATTTTCAATCTTTGGACACCTTAGGCTCTTCCATATATTTAGGAGGCCAATATTCACTTTACAAAACAAAAATAGATGATGTCATTGATGAGGAATCCTTTAGTGGAGGACAATCAGTAAATCGAACATTAAAGAATCTAGTAGACCGTGAAATACCTGTTTTGAGTACACAGTTCGATTATACCAAGGTGTTTTCGGAACAAAGCCAAGTGGAAGCGGGTATTAAATTCGGAAGTGTGACTAACACCTCTGATTCCAATTTTTTAGTTTCATCCAATAACAGCAACTTCGAGATGAATGAAACCCTATCAAGGGACTTTGAATACAACGAACAGATTTATGCTGCCTATTTCAATTATAAAAAGAATATATCCGAAAAAATGAATTATAGTTTTGGGCTCAGAAGTGAACAGACCGAATATAATCTTATAACCGATAATTTAGACGAATCCATAGAAAACAGTTACTTCAATTTATTCCCTAATGCTTCTATAGGAATAATTGTGAACGAAAACCAATCTTTTTTCGCTTCGTATGTCTCAAGTATATTGCGACCCAGGTATCAATATTTAAATCCATCTATAATCTTTCAGGATACCTTCTCGTCAATACAGGGAAATCCGAATCTCGTTCCAGAAAAAATTCATGCTTTTGAGGTTGGGGCTACCCTTCGAAAGCTCACTTTAAAATTAGGTTACAATTTTACTGTTGATCCAATTATAGCAGCGGCCTTTCAAGGTGATGACCCTAAAAGTTATGTTTTGAAGCGCCTGAATAGTGATAAGAAACATGAAATTTTTGCCAATATTATATTGCCTATAAATACCAATTGGTGGACATCAATGAACACCTTAACCTTCAGCTATACCAAACTGATTGACAATCAATTATCCTTTGGTTTTATCAAAGCCCGGCCAAAGGCTTACCTATATACCAATAATAAATTTACCTTATATGAAGGTTTGAAACTACAATTGATTGCTTCGTACTTGAGCAATCGATCTGATGGAATATATTCTAGAAAAAATAAAGCCGAAATTACCTTGGGTTTGGAAAAGGACTTTTTCGACAAGTCCATAAAATTGCAATTGGTTGCCAACGATATATTTCAAACCAATAAGCCTGCTGGTGCCTATAGTCTTGGCGATACCTCGATGCAGTTTGATTGGGTTAATAATACCAGATATTTTAGATTTGTAGCGACTTATAATTTTGGAAAGTTGAAGAAGACGAACTATCAGCGAAAATCTTCTGGGGGGAAAAAAGATAAAAGGTTTTAAGGTATATAGAACTAAACTTAGGACGGATCAATTAGTCTACGGTATGGGTAGTTAACATTAACCATGTCCAACAAATATAAGAAATATAGTTAATTGTAATTTATCGTTTATTTGAACTTTGACAAGTAAGTTAAAATGAAATATAGCGGTTCCATAAAACGGTCATTTTAGAGAACAATGTTTAATAGATGACAGATGGATTAAACTATAGTTCCATTTGTCGTTCTTTTTAGTAGTTTTGTTAATTCACCTTTTACGGAACTATAATTTTAGGATTTTTCTATAGTAGAAATCAGCACATTTCCACTTCATTGCGCTACTCTTCATTTCGGGAAAAGAGCTTTATTAAAACTATCTTGGACACAACACTACATATATTCTTTTCATCTCTATAATCCGATCCTGGATCTTCCGGAACGGAAACGATGTATTCCCAAGAATATATGTAGTGTTAAGTCCGCTTTGTTGGAATATCTTATATACATATTGTTCCATTTCCTGTGCTTTTATTTTTCGCAAGGTTTTAGAACCTCTTACCAATACATCACTGACACCTTTTTATGAGGACAACACATCAACACTCATTCTTGGGAAACGGCATAAAGTCAGGCTTGTTCCTCGCTATTTTTTATACGTTTTACCAAGCCTAGATATTGAATTATAACGACCATCAAAAAAAGGTACTGCGGTAAAAAACAAATTTTTTTAGCTTTTTTTTTAATGTTGACTTAGCATTGTTGAAATAGAACAACTCTCAAAAAGACTCGAGTTGTTTCCAGTCCACCTTAGACGTTTGAATTATCAAGGTCTATATTTTAATTAAAGATGTCAGTGATTATTTTGAAAGTTGACGTTCAAATCTATACTTCTATTAAAAATCGTTAATTATAAACTGAAAACAAGGTATTTGGCAGCAAATTCCATTTCAATTTTGTTGGTCAATTAGATACATTTATAAGGTTATTTATTTAGAAATAGGCAACTGACGTTTTAATCAGATTGTTTGAATTTTTGTTCGCTTTTGGTGAACGAAGGTGAGAAGCAAGAGGGTAACACGCTACGCGATGTTACTGATTCATAATTAAATGATTTTCAATCATTTAATTAAACTTCGAAAAATACCATTGTTGCAATTTTTACTAAAAAGATTCTTCAGCCCTTTAAAATCAATGAATTATTTACTAAAAATTGTAACAATTCATAAAATTTGTTGCTTATTATATCACTTTGACTAGGGTGAAAGCTACCGCATCCGCATGGCGGATTTGGTTCATTTTTAAAGTAACGGATTCTCCGAGCTCAATTAAGAAGTTATACAAAAGGTATCAATAATACCCAGCCTTTGAATCCATGACTTTAAAAACGCATTTCTTTTATCTGTAAAAGACTTTTTAACTCTGCGACCAAGGGGAGCAGACAAGATTGTGTCCACAGACACACATCTTGAATTCGTAATTACAGAATGTTTTTAGTTGATTCTAAAAGTTTGTTTCTGATTGTTAATTTCTAGTCTTTGAAGTAAATTATCCATGTCTTCACTAATTTTATGTTCCAATACTCTTGCATAAATCTGAGTGGTAGATAGCTTAGTATGACCAAGCAGTTTTGAAACTGTTTCAATAGGAACTCCATTAGAAAGCATGACCGTAGTTGCAAAGGTATGTCTGGCAACATGAAACGTGATGTTTTTATGAATACTGCACACTTTAGCTATTTCTTTTAAATAACTATTCGTTTTTTGATTGGAGTAGAGTGGAAGCAAGGTTTTTGAGTTTGTTACTTCTAAAAATCTCTTGTACTTTTCAATGATTATAAGTGCTTTTGGTAAAATAGGAACTTTAACCAACTCATTCGTTTTTTCTCTTTTAGTATGAATCCAATACCTGTTGTCAATTCCTAAAACAATTTGATTGATTGAGAGTTCTTTTACGTCTATATATGATAACCCAGTATAGCAGGAGAAAAGAAAAATATCTTTAACTCTTTTTAATCGCTCTTGTTTAAAGTAAGTGCCTTCAATTATTGTTAATTCTCTTTCCGTAAGATATTGCCTATCATACTTTGTAAACTTTAATTGAAACTTATTAAAAGGATTTTTTGCAATCCATTCTAACTTTAAAGCTAGATTAATCATTTTCTTAAAACGCTCTAAATGCTTCATCACACCATTATTAGATAGCATCAATCGCTTTTTGGAATTCTTGTATGTTCTTAAAAACTGCTCAAAGTCTATGATAAATCTATAATTCAATTGTTTCAGAAAAATATCTTCAATTTTTTTCTGTTTAATTAGAAATTCTTTCAAATATTTCTCCGTAGTATAATAGTTCTTCATTGTTCCTGGCTTCAATACTATAATCATATTGGTATTATGATAGTCAATAAGTTCTAATAATGTTTTGCGCGCGTCATCTTTACCTAAATAACGTATTTTGATTACATTAGCAGAAATAATTTTATCTTCTTCTAAAAGTTGTTTATGACAAACCAATAGTTTGTTATAAACATGATCTAGGTAATTATTCAAAATTCTAGCTTTAGTTGAATTACCGCGACTTCGATTCTTGGAATTATCCCATTCTGAAATCATAATTGATCTTTGTAAACTAATTTCTGAACGTTTTCCATTTACAGTAATACGGCAGTAGATAGCTAATCGATTACTATTACTCCGAGATTTTCTAGTAAAGAAAATAATTGAAAAAGTGTTGTTTGTCTGCATCTTAAATAACTTTAGTTGAATAAATGAATTTGTATAAGACAAACATCAAAATGTTCTTAAAAGCTCTTTAAAGTTAAGACAATTATGGTAGAAAAGTGTTCACCGAATTGCACACCTTTTAGTTGATTTTAAATGATTTCAAATGAAACCATAAAACACGAAAACACTGAAAATCATACAATTAACAGTGTTTTGTTTCCTCTTGAAAGAGGTTCGTCGGGGTGGCAGGATTCGAACCTGCGACCTCCGCGTCCCAAACGCGGCGCGATAACCGGGCTACGCTACACCCCGAAAAAGTTATCTAAAAAATTAGGATTGTATAGGATTAACTCACTACGTTCG
>Ga0316189_10007187_pt1 | contig 10560 bp, 8 predicted proteins | sample LowCovwburrow_MG_FD_204930 | JGI IMG/M metagenome (GOLD analysis project Ga0316189, IMG submission 204930) | Coastal sediment microbial communities from Maine, United States - Lowes Cove worm burrow | ecosystem: Environmental > Aquatic > Marine > Coastal > Sediment | place: USA: Maine... | reverse complement strand
TTCGTTGATTTTAAAGAAGGCAATATTTGCGAAATCTTGCTGCAGAGCATCCTGACAATCTCGGCAGTGACAGATAAGTTCCAGCACGGGATCGGACTCAGCCTCAAACTTGAGTTGGCCACACTGGCAGCTGGCAGCGATGTAACCCATTTCTAACTCCAATAATTCGCTCTAGTTTGAACGCCTGATCCAGATACAAAAAAGCCGGAATGACACAAACACCATTCCGGCCTCTTCACTTGTCTAAGCTATCGCCTAGTGAGCGTCGCCAGCGGCTGCCTGTGCGCCTGGCAGAGCCATCGCAGTCAATGAAGAGCTAGTTTGCAACAAGATGTACTGATGACCATCATGTACCCAAGAACTCATGCCATAGCTGCTGCGGCCTGGCGCCTCCATCTGCGCCATGATCTCGCCGTTATCCTTGTCGATGGCGTAGAGCATCGGAGTACCGTCGCCGGCTTGGTCCGAATAAACCAACATATTCTTGGTTACCACCATTGGCACCAATGCGCCTGTTCCGGTATTGCCTACATCCACGCCCGCCAGCGCAGGATGGTTGGCGATGCGATCGGGTGTTTCACCTGTAGGTATCACCCATGCGTGGTCGCCGCTGTTCATATCGATAGCGGTAATACGACTATAAGGCGGCTTCCAGATAGGGATGCCTGAGGCCAAGCGTGGAGTTCGTGCAGTCGCACCGCGTGCTCCATTTGCATAGGCCGCAGTGTTCACACCCGTGGAGTTCGGGAACAACAGGTCGGACTCTTCCCCCGGTATCAAGCGTAATGCGAAGCAGGCTTTATGCGATGAAATATACATCTTACCCGTTTCTGGATCTGCAACTGCAGGGGCTGTAATGTTCGCTCCACCAGCACCACCAGGACAGTTCATCGCTGCATATTTACCCATTGGATTGTCGGCGTGAATCGGGGGGTTGAACAATGGACCCATCACATAGTCTTCCATCACTTCCAGCGCCTCAGCACGCAGTGCTGGAGTAAAGTCGATTAGGTCGTCTTCGGTAATTCCTTGCATATCGAAAGCCGCAGGACGAGTTACATGTGGCTGCGTCGGCGAAAGCACCTCTCCCGGCACGATCGATGGTGGCACGGGGCGATCCACGATTGGCCAGATTGGCTCACCGGTCACGCGGTTGAAGGCATAGACCCATGCCTGCTTCGTTGCCTGCATGATTGCTGGCACACGCCCCTGCCCTGGCACATCTAGATCGAGAAGAACCGGTGCAGTTGGATTGTCGAAGTTCCAAATTTCGTGCTTAACCATCTGGAAATGCCAGGCACGCTCGCCTGTTCCAGCATCTAATGCAATCAGAGCCGCGCCGTAAAGATTGTCACCCGGGCGAAAGCCACCGTAGTAATCGATAGTAGCGCTATTGGTTGGGATATAGACCAGGTTGTTCTCTGGATCGGCAGAAAGTGGAGCCCAGGAGGAGACATCACCGGTCCACTGCCAGGCATCGTTTTCCCAAGTCTCGTGACCGTACTCGCCAGGCTTAGGAATCACATTGAACTTCCATTTGAAGGCGCCGGTGCGAGCATCGTAGGCCAAGATATCACCCGGTACGTTTTCAATACGTGCCTGGTGATAGCCCTGCTCGGCAGAGTTACCTACAACCACGGTGCCGTTAACCACGATCGGTGGCGATGAGGATGTGATATAGCCAGTCTCTAGGGGAATACCCTCATACGGGTCATAGGGATGACCGAGGTCGGCCAGGAGATCGACGATGCCCGACTGTGGAAATCCATCGATTGGTACGGGTTTGCCCCAACCATCGAGAGGAATTCCGGTATTGGCATCCAGCGCCGTCAGGAAAAAACCTGGAGAGACTATATAGACAACATCTCTGCCATCGATGTTGGCATAGCCCACACCCTTGCCGTAATCCGCGCGCATCGAATACTCGGCGCGAGGCGTATCCGGCTCACGGTAGGACCAAATCGTTTCACCTGTTTTAGGATCCAGTGCGACGACGTAGCGCTTATTGCCCGCGACTGTAATGAGTTTGCCGCCGATCAGTGACGGTGTTGAGCGGCCGCTGATAGCACCGAAGCTCGCACCATCCCATTCCCAGGCGACTTCCAAGTCTGTAAAATTTTCGGCAGTTATTTCAGCGGCAGGCGTATAACGAGTGTGTGCGTAGTCGCCTCCTAGCGTGTACCACTCGCCCGGATCTTCGTTAAACAAAGGAATGTCCTGAGCGTTTAGCAAACTTGAAGAACACAGCAACAGACCCACGGCAGCAGAGGCGCGCCAGGTAAGATTCGATCTCTTCGGAGTTGGAGCTTGCATAGTTATCTCTCTCTATTTATGTAGTGCTTCGCAGCAAACCATTCGACAGGGTAGTGGTCGTACAGGCCAGCGCCAAGGTTTATAAAACTGGGCTTAAGCGAACAAAAATAGCAAGAAACGCCCCCTCGAACCACGGTTTTTTAACTGTTCCTGCCGAATCTACGGGTCTTTGCGAGCAATCTCCATGAATTAGATTCTCAATGCTTGACAAACTTTATAATTGTATCAGAATACCCGTACAGTTTACTTCCATGCCTATTACGCAGAAACGAAACGCTCAACCATGAATATTACGATCAACACGAAAGACGGCGTACCGATCTACCGACAGATAGCGAATCAGATTCGCTACATGGTGGCCTCTAAACTGCTAAAACCTGGCGAGGAGATATCGCCAGTCCGCACACTCGCGCTGGCATTGAACGTGACGCCCAACACGGTAGTGAAGGCCTATGACGAATTAGCAGCGGCTGGTGTGATATTCAAGCGCCGCGGCGCAGGCACCTATATTTCCGATGAACAATCCCCCCTTGCTGATCGAGAGCGCCAGCGCATCATCGAAGCCAGAATCGACACGCTGTTGGCTGAGGCTCATCAACTCGATTTCAACGCTGAGGATCTGCTCGATCTAGTAAGAGAGAGACAGTTACAACTTGACGCGAAAAAACAGACAGAGAAAACCGCAGCGGAGAACCTTGATGAGTGAATTAGTAGTCGAAGTTAATAATTTGTCGCGCAGCTTTGGCAAGACCAAAGCCCTCGATTGCGTCGACTTTCAGGCGAGCAGGGGAAAGGTCTATGGACTGGTAGGTGCAAATGGCGCTGGTAAGACCACTCTCATCAAACACATGTTAGGTCTAATGCGGGCAAAATCTGGAACCGTGAGAATTTTTGGCGAAGATCCCGTGCAAAATCCGCAGGGTGTATTAAAACACATAGGCTATCTATCGGAAGATCGCGACATTCCAGATTGGATGTCAATTGATGAGTTGATGCGCTACACCGGTGCTTACCATTCTTCTTGGGATCAGGGCTATGCAGACGAATTATTGGAGACTTTTACTCTAGATCCAAATAAAAAAATCAGCAGTCTTTCTCGTGGAATGCGAGCACAAGTTGCTCTCATCTCAGCAATTTCACACCGCCCGGATCTACTCATTCTTGATGAGCCTTCTAGCGGATTGGATGCTGTAGTTCGAAAAGATATTCTAAACGCAGTCGTTCGCACTATTTCCGAAGAAGGCCGAACGGTAATTTTTTCATCACACCTATTGGATGAAGTTGAACGACTGTCAGATCATGTCACCATGATTCATAACGGACGCGTAACTCTGGACAGCTCCCTAGAGCTTATCAATAACTCATATCACTACAGCTCCATTCGTTTCGAGAACACGCAGACTACCGCACCCGAACTCACAGACGCCGTCATAGTATCTGGTGATGGAAGATTCTGGAGCGTAATTCATCATGGCTCAGTAGAACCCTTTCATGATTCTATTGAGAACCTTCGCGGCGAGATAGTAGAGTCGAGAAATGCGACATTAGAAGAAGTGTTTGTATCACGAGCAAGCCGCAGGAACGGTTCTCACCCGATTGCAACAGAGGTAGGCAAGTGATGAAGAGCCCAAGTCAGGCGCTAGCCTGGAGTACCATTTACCTAAGCTGGCCAGTCCTACTCACTCAAATTGTCGGCGCCGTAAGCATAATCTTTCTTATAAGCCTATCACTAGACCCTGAGATCGATTCGACAGAGTCTATCCATATAGTGGATTTCGTATTGATAGCGAGCCTGGTGTTCCTCTACTCCGTGGTGCTAAGCAAGAAACAGAGAGCCGGGAACGCAACAGCGGGGCTTGGTTTTCCCTATACGACCGAGTTTTCGCTACCAGTGTCTACACTTACGTTGTTAGTAGTCCCCCTTCTCTGCTTCTGCGCGCTAACTCAAGTCGCAATCTTCGTTCCAGGCCTGATCGTGAATCTATTGGTATTAGATGCTGAGGTCTCCGTGTTTCCCATTAGTTTCCTCGTCTTTCAATACACCATAATTCCGCTGATGCTTACCTGGTGGACCCAGAACGGTCTTGCGAGCATTGCTGGCTGGCTGATCGCTCTAATCCTGTATATGAACGGGCTTCTGATTCCAGAGTTCACACGGATGGAAAACTCTTGGGTCTTGGTTACCGAGTCCTCCAGCTCATATATCGTATCGCTTTTTTTTACAGCTGTGCTGATTCTCATTGCATACTTTGGCGTGAAACAACAACGCAGCGGCGAATTACTTCTGAATTTTGGAAATGGTAGAGCCATGCTTGGCGACACACAGCATTTAAGAAGCTGGATGCCGCTCCCAACTCCTGCCTGTCCTACCTCCTCCGCGATAAGAGCAGAAATCTGGAAAGAGCGTCAACTTCATGGCGAATACAATGCTCTTTTCGGCGGCCTTGCCGGAGTTGCAGCAACTTTCACTATTCTTTCTATCATTCAGTTCTTCGTGCCCGGTGCCAATATCCCAAAATTTTCAAACGTCGTGGTTCTAGCAATGGGGATGTATGTAGCGGTTTGCACCTCGCTGATTGTGACCCTATTTGGCGTACGCTATAAGAATGGAGTTGCTAATGTTAGCGTGCATGATAAAACTACTCCTCTTAACACGGCTCAACTCACTCTGATTCGCACTTCCGTGACCCTAGGCAGTACTCTTATTGCCGGTCTCGTGATGGCGGTCTCGATCTGGTTTTTTGGCCCCTACTTCATCAATGATTTCGCAGAAATGCGGGCATTAATCTTGGAATTTCTTCAAACCTTATCTGAACTGGGCATCGCCAGCGTCACTCTCAGAGTCGTTCTTATACTGTTCGCTTTCCTCACTGGTTTATTGCTGTACGCCACATTCCTTACTTGGTTTATGTTGCAGTCAAAGAAAATGAGCATAGGATTGCTTCTCATATCCGCTTATATATTCTTAGTCGCGACTGGACTATCAGCGCTCTTTGGCAATCTGAAGGATTCCTACGTGTTACAAGCTTCAGTATTCCAATCCCATTTATGGATTGTTATTTTCTTCATTCCTACTAGCATTATCATCATGTCGCGATCTCTCCTAAAGAACGGTGTGATATCAGCAAAAGGGACGATGCTGCTAGCGGTGATGGCACTACTAGTGCAAGTATTGAATCTAACGTGGCTTTTCGGCGCGAATAATTACGACGTACTGCAGCTTGATATCTCAGCAGCGCATTTAAGCTATCTTTCAATGCAGGGGTTTCTGCCACTGCTGGCCGCCATTTTTGCTCTATGGACTAGCGATCGAATCAGACATGGTTAACTGCTCTGCCTCTGTCGCCTCTCTCGTACTTTCACCCTAACGACCCGATTCAAACTATTCCGCACATAGGTTCCAATCGCGAAGCCAGGTTTCCGCGGTAAGTTTAGGCGATCCGCCGCAATAGGGTTCAAGGTCTTATCTCCTGCCCGATAGACTTTCAGGTAACCCGTGTAGTCAGCTAGATAGAACGGCCTTCCAAATTTCTTGGCCGAGCTCGTATCCGCATCCGAGAAATAGCGATGCTCAGAAGAGGCATCGCCATGAGTATGCCAGAATGCGCGGATCCTATTCCATTCCATGCTCGGTATTGTAAGCCGCCAATTGTCTTCGCGGCGGCTTGCGGCTGAGACTGTGTAGCCGAATCCCCCTTCCAATTCGAAGATCGCCCCCATGTATTCGCGGTCTTCTCTAATAGATTGAGGATTGTATCTATCCGCTGCTGCACGAACGGCATCTAGCTCGCTTGCAAACAATTGTGAGGCACAAGGGTCGATCAGCGATTTCCCATAGGCAGTTACGCCGTTCAGAGCGCAACAGAAAGAGAGCAGAACTTTTAGTAGTGGTTTCATCAACTAACTCCGGGTAGAAATTGTTTTTATCTGTCACTGGTTTTTGTTGTGCAGATTATTATTTACGCGACAAATCGCTTGCTGCAATTCATCGCATCCCGAGCCTGCCCCTTGAGGACTATGTTGTTAGTTATTTAACTAGAATTACGGACTTTTAGTTACTGGAAAAAGGTGAAGAAATTATCCAGTTAGTCCTTTAGGAAGGATTGGACTGAGGCGTCCTAGTAATCGAGCCACTCAATAAAATCGATTGTCGCTTTTATCAACTTCGCCCTAGGCACCTCCAAGAGAGCGGCATGATCGCCGCCGGGCAATACTATCCATTGCTTATTGGGGTTAGCAATCTTCGCGAAGAAGCGCGCGTGAGCATCGGTATCTGCCAAGGGATCGAACTCTGCCTGAAGCAGCAAGGTTGGCAGTGCAAGGGCCTCACCATCAAGAGCATTCCATTGATGCAGTTGATTCCAGTCCGCCCTGATAGGATCCGCCTTGAGGGCGGCGGCTACGTAGCTGTCTATCGCATGCTGCGAAATGGAACCGGGCACTATGAAATCAGACGCAGCAGCGGCTCTAGTAGTCGGCCTAGCCATTGGCTCAGTCTGGCTGTTGCTCTGGGGTATCTCTGCATCCGGATCCGTTGGATAACCAAATAGAGTGACACTCGTTATCGCCTCTGGATATCTCTGGGCGGTGAGTTGCGCCACCATAGAACCGTAGGACCATCCCCAGACATGGGTGGCTTCACCGTTTCTTGCAAGCAACCAGTCCAAGACTACCGATAGATCCTTAGCAGCTCGGTCCGGCGTGTTCCAGCCGCTGCTATCTCTGGGCGTCTCACCGTAGCCCCTGGCATCGAGAGCCCAGACGCTGTAGCCCATCTCATTAAAGCCGTCCATCAGCGAGAGATCTTCTCCTTCTACCTGCAGATCGAAGTCTGGGATAGAGCTCCAAGTACGACCATGGTGCAGAAGAATGTGTCCCTTCGGCTGTGCAATCGATTTCTCCCATAGCGCCATCGGGTGACCGTCCGCTATGACAGTGTGCTGAATCGCAGCAGTCTGCGCTAGCGCTGATGACATCAACAGCGACAATGCGGCGAAGATTGCGAATTGAGAAATCAAGCCACTGGCATGGCTGACTTTTACTTTCATGAACGCTTCCTAGTTCGGTAATGCAAATGTCGATAGGGCATGTCCGGAAATTACAGAGACATACTGAACGCCATCGACACTAAAGGTAACCGGTGCCATAACGATCTGACCGCCGAGGTTAACGTTCCAAAGCATGTCGCCATTACGCGCATCGATCGCATGAAAATAACCTTCGCGCCCGCCGGTGAACAAGATATCTGAGGCAGTCGTTAGCATGCCACTGTCACTCACATCGAACTGGTCATAGGACCAGACCTCTTCACCAGTCTGTGGATCCATCGCCTTCAAGGAGGCGAAGCCCACTTCGTTGGTCCAGTTGTTAATAGGGTTGGTTCTGCCGATGCCGATAGTCGGCGCTCCCGGCGCCGGCGCTAATACTGAGAACCCTCCGCCTAGGAATGCCCTGCCCGGCTCGTAATCAGACTCTTCCGGGCGATAGATCGTGGCATAGTCCTGCCACGCACTGAAATAGAAGAGACCCGTTCTTGGGCTGAATGACGGCGGGTACCAATTCGTGCCTCCCTGATTACCAGGAAAGGTAGGCATGCCCTCGGGTTGTGGAGTCGGAATAGGTCGGCCGTTTGCGTCTAGCCCGCTGGACCAGTTCACAGTTACATAGGGTTTTCCTTCGAGAAATTCCCCAGTTACTCTATCTAGCACATAGAAATAGCCGTTGCGATTTGCCCACATCATAATCTTGCGTGGTGTACCACGCCAGACAATATCGGCCAGCACCGGCACCTGTACTGAGTCATAGTCGTAGGCGTCGTTCGGCGTGAATTGAAAATACCATTTCAATTCGCCAGTATCAGAGTCTAGAGCGATCACAGAATCGGAGTAGAGATTGTCACCGGGGCGCTGGCCCGCGTTCCAATCGGGTCCGGGATTGCCCACACCCCAATAGGTAAGATTAAGTTCTGGATCGAATGAACCGGTAATCCACACCGGTGCGCCGCCGTGCTCCCAGTCGTCTCCCTCCCAACTGTCATGGTTCGGCTCGCCGGGACCAGGAATCGTGTAGGTCTTCCAAGCCTCTTCGCCGGTCTCGGCGTCATAAGCTGCAACGTATCCACGAATGCCGAACTCGCCCCCGCCTACACCGACGATGACTTTGTCTTTTACTACTAGTGGCGCCATTGTTACCGAGTAGGCGAGGTCAACATCACCCACTTCTACATCCCAAAGCGCACTACCAGTTACCCTATCGAGCGCGATGAGACGCGCATCTAGCGTGCCCATGAAAACTTTGTCATCTAACACAGCGACGCCGCGATTGTTCGCCCCACAGCAAATCAGGGCATTCTCTGCGGGCACGTGTCGATACTTCCAGAAGACTCGTCCGGTGATTGCATCCACCGCCATGACGCTGTTCGGTCGCTCGGTAACATACATGATGCCGTCGACCACGATCGGATTTGACTGCCATGCACCGAACACTTGGTTCTGCAGAGTCCACTGCAGCTTAAGGTCGGATACATTCTGTGGCGTAATCTGGTCTAGCTGGCTGTAGCGCTGGCTCTTATAACCGCCGTTATAGGTGAGCCAGTTCTCGGGCTCGTCTTGTGCATGTAGAATCCGCTCGTAGGAAACCTGTGCCGATGCATTCGTTGCAGCAATGCATATAAAGAGCGCAATGCCAATGGTGCTAATTCGGTTTGTTAATCTCATTCTAAACCTCGCAGGGTAAGCAGGTAGCCAATGACATCTGCCACTTCGTCACTGGACATCGTCGTCGGCTGTTTACTTGGCTCATCGCTGATCTCATAGGAAACTAAATCGACCTTCTTCAATGAGCGTAGTCGTTCCTGAGAATCGATTACCTGAACGGTATAGGTATCCTCATTCAGGCGCCTGCCAACGATAGTCTCCTCAAATCGAGTAACGAGACGCACGGGACGGTTGATCGGCAGCAGCGCGGTTGCGGGGTCCAACATGTTTCGCTGCAGAGACGCTGGAGTACGAGTTGCGCCGATGTTACTCAAGTCAGGCGCTGTGCGCGGGCCCACACCCCTCACTCGATGACAGTCTGCACATTGACCCTCACCCTCGAATAATTCTTTACCACGAACCGGGTCACCAATTTTAACGGCCACACCCTCTGGGTCGAAGCCCGCCCGTATATACGCGACTATACCGTTCAGCTCTTCAGCCCGAAGACTAAAAGCTGGCATGCGGCCCTCTCCCGCGCCGCCACTAATAACGGCCACGAGGTCAGTATCAGACTGCACAGTACGAAACTGGCCAAGGCTGAGGTTAATGCCGTCCACCAAGTCGCCTTGCGGACCGTGGCAGAGCGCACACTGTTGCGTGTAGACCTGCAAACCAGCCTGGACTGCTTCGCTGGTATATTGATGATCGCCTGCCTCTTGTGCGAAGGCCTGCTGCGAAGACACCGCGACCAAAACGGAGAAGGCTAGCGTAACGAGACGAGCAATTCTCAAAATTCGAATTTTCATAGTAGCTTCATCATTATTTTTCTCAGAAAGTAGAGAATAAGCTGAATTGCGCTAGAGGTCTATGCGCGACGCCTTGGGCGCGCCTTCAGGTGGTTACAAGGCTGGGCGAGCAAAGGTAAAAACCCTGCGCAGCTAATCTGATATCGCCGATATGCAGGAACTCGCTACAGCATATGCAACAGCGAGAACCCGGTGACATTTTCTGCCGGCAGGGTCATTACCTAGCTACAGGCCTACCCTTCGGTAGTGCGCTACTCGGTATAGGAATAGAACGCTAAGGCTGCCTGATAGAGGCTATACACATCGACCTTAGAACTAACCGCGTAGGGGGTATGGATCGACAACAGTGGCACACCGAAATCGATCACTTCGATGTTCTGTGCGGAAAACTCCCCACCGATAGTGCCGCCACCACCTACACCAACTTTATAAGTTACTGTCTGCCATGGCACTTCATTACTGTCCAACAGCTGTCGAGTCCACGCGATAAACTCACTATTAGCAGTATTGCCCTGCCCATACAGCTTTAGATTCACTCCATAGCCTAACTTGGGGGCATTGCCCGATTCCCATGCTCCTGGATTCATTGGATTGATTCCTGGATTTACATCTATGGATATAAATTTAGTCTGACGCAGCGCACTACGAAATAGGGGTTCACGATAGTCCCCTTCAAGCTGCGCATACAGAAGCCTGGAAAGCAGATCGGCAAAGTAGTCAGAATGTGCGCCGGTATTATTTCT
>Ga0316189_10007186_pt1 | contig 10561 bp, 8 predicted proteins | sample LowCovwburrow_MG_FD_204930 | JGI IMG/M metagenome (GOLD analysis project Ga0316189, IMG submission 204930) | Coastal sediment microbial communities from Maine, United States - Lowes Cove worm burrow | ecosystem: Environmental > Aquatic > Marine > Coastal > Sediment | place: USA: Maine... | reverse complement strand
TCGGGGGGTTTCCAGAGCCCTTCCATATCTCCTTGCGCTGATCCTCAAATCGAATGTAACGGCTAAATTCATTTCAATCTCTTTAAAAATTGGAAAGCGATCGTTTTTTCGATGATGTCGCCAAGGGGTCGAGAAAAGACCTGACGCTTTCTGTATGACTTCCATTAGCGGGTGGTTCATTTTAATCCAATGAGCCACCCGTTTTTACGGGGTGACCGAATACAATTGAACGGTCACCCGATTACACGTCACATCAACGTTGATTCCTTCATCTTTCGCCAATATTAATGAGATCGTCGCGCCTGTTTGACTTTTTGGTGCAGCGTGCAGCCGGCGACGAACGGTCGGCTTTACGGCTTGGTGAGGTCTGTTTTTGGGAGCAGGGAAGGAAAAAAACGAGAGGATAACGGTGAATCGTGCCAGTGGGAAAGCAGAAAAATTTGGTTCAGTTTTCGGGCGGATGTCTCAAGCTCCATTGTCATAACTACTGCGAACTCGGGACCATGTTCAGGGGTTCGGCCGGTTCCGCCTGGGAAGAGCAAAAATACTGTAAATTTTCCCGCAAGTCTTCAGGCGGAGGGCGGTGCATGCATTTTCGTAGAAACATCGGCGGTCACTGTGACTGCGTACCAGCCCAAAAAGACGCTGTGGTGGCGATGCGGCCGCAGGACCCCTGAGATCGGATCAGTCCTCGGGAAGTCGATTGTGCCGGGCGGCCGCTTCCGCCGGTACTCCAAAAGGCAGTTCCGGTTGACGGTAGCGGCGGTATGCAGGGCAATTATTGTTCCAGCTGCACCGCGCGCACACGGCAACGTGCTTTTTGTGACGGCCCTTGTAACGGGGGCAGCTCAGATAGTCTTGATTAGATAGGGTTTTGTGCTGTCGCATTGACCATTGGTCTCGGAGGTTTTTTGAAAAGGGGGCGCATGCATTTTGCTGAATTACAAAATTCTGCACCCCCTCTTGGATCCGTTTATATCCCAAAATGACCGGCAGATCAAGGCTGGCTGACCCCATCTTGTTGCCGACAGTCAATGAGGTTTCTTTCGGCGTGAAGCCGGAAGATCGCTTTGGTGAACCGGTGGGCAAGAATTGATGCTTGACTTGGGGTAAGGATCTAATGTAATTATTAATAGTAATTTAAACGATTTCTTTGATTATGCGGTTTTTTACCCGGAAAAATGGTATGCCAAAAAACATGACGCGATCATCCGAAGCGACCCGCACCACGAAAGAGACCCAGATCCAAATTAAATTAGACCTCGACGGCAGCGGCAGCGGTGACATATCGACCGGCATCCCGTTTTTTGATCATATGTTGACCCTTTTCGCGGTGCACGGTTTTTTTAATCTCACGGTGGCGGCCAGCGGAGATCTGGACGTCGATCATCACCATACTGTAGAAGATGTCGGCTTGGTGTTGGGTGACGTTTTCCGGCAGGCACTCGGGGAACGGTTGGGAATAAAGCGTTACGGACATGCGGTCACACCGATGGACGAGGCCCTGACGAGTGTCAGCGTCGATCTCTCGAACCGGCCCTTTCTGGTTTACAATTGCGCCGGTTTGGCGGGCAGCGGTGTTCAATTCGACATTTCCCTGGCCAAAGAGTTCTTCAGGGCTTTCGCCAACCGCTGTGGCATGAACCTGCACATCAATGTTCACTATGGCGAAAACCCGCACCACGTGATCGAGTCGATGTTCAAGGCCACCGGCAGAGCCTTGGACGAAGCCACCACCTTCGATGAGCGGATCAAAGGCGTTCGCTCCTCTAAAGGTTCGTTTTAAACCCGACAGGTTGACATTCATGAAACTGCCTCATAGCGGTCACCGGGTCGGGTTAATTCTGCTCGGCCTCTTAGTGTTTATCACAACCGGTTGCAGCACGAGCGGCGTCAAGACCGTCAGGTTCGGTCCGGCCACCGGTATCAATTCGATATTGGTTCTGCCATTTGACGACCTGGCCAAAATTTACGGTGAAGCAGGGCTGATCAAATGCCCATTGTGCGACTATTATTTTGAGGCCGGTCCGGTGCCGCCGAATGCGGCTGACTGGTTGAGCGAGCGATTGGTCGGCCTACTCGGTCAGCAGGCTACCGCCGCGTTGATCACTCACAGCCGGTCGTTTGACCACAGCGAACAGGCCTCCAGCACGGGTATGCTCACGGAGCGGAAACTGGTGGCCCAGGCCGGGCGGTCCAGTAATGCGGATGCCGTTTTGACCGGTTACCTCTACCGCTATGAAGAGCGGGTCGGCACCCCGTTCGCCGCATCGCGGCCGGCATCAGTGGCCTTCAGTATTCACTTGATCCGGTCGGCGGACGGCGCGGATGTCTGGTTCGGCTATGTCGATGAAACCCAGCAGGCGTTGAGCGAAAACCTTTTTAATATGGCGATTTTCTGGCAAAGAAGAGGACGCTGGGTGTCAGCCGATGAAATGGCGGAAGCCGGTCTGACCGAGCTGCTCGATAAATTTCCCAAGCAATGATGAATGGTTTCGCAGATAGTCCAGTTCTTGTCGGCACTTCAGGTTTGTGGCCGCCGCTGTATAGGCCAAGCCTGTTTTTTTCAGTGAAATCCGGGTCCATTGCGCCGGTCCTTCTCGCGTCGGCATCCGAATACTTCCACGTTGGCCTGAATCCATCATGATCATCATACCGGCAATCGACATTCAATCCGGCCAGTGCGTGCGCCTTCTACAGGGACGCAAGGACGACGCCACCGTTTTTTCCGATGACCCGGCGGCCATGGCCCGTCGCTGGGTCGAGGCAGGCGCGCAGCTGATCCATGTGGTCGATCTCGACGGCGCCTTTGAAAAAGGCCCACGCAACACGGTCGCCATCCGCGCTATTCTCGACAGCGTCGACGTTGCGGTACAAATCGGTGGTGGAATCCGAGATGAACAGACGATCCAGAATTATCTGGATGCCGGCGTTGCAAGGGTGGTCATCGGCACGGCGGCGGTCAGGGATCCGGATCGGGTCAGGGCTATCTGCAACCGGTTTCCCGATCGCATTGTTTTGGGCATCGATGCCCGCAATGGGATGGTGGCCGTCGAGGGATGGACCGAGACCACGCGGATCCAAGCAATCGATCTGGCGCGTCGATTCGAAGATTGTCCGGTGGCTGCCATCAACTTCACCGACATTCATCGGGATGGAATGCAAACCGGAGTGAACATCGAAGAAACGCGTCGACTGGCGCAGTCGGTTTCGATTCCGGTGGTGGCTTCCGGCGGGATTTCCTCGCTGGCGGATATTCGCCAACTTCTGCCGCTGGGGGCGATTGGCGTGTGCGGCGTGATTGTCGGCCGGGCCCTTTATGCCGGTACGCTGGATCTGAAACAGGCCATCGACAGCGCCTATCTCGCCCAACGGCAGGAGGAATGACCGGTTTCTTTAAAAAATACTTGACAACGTCCGTATGATAAAATATCTTATTCTGCTAATTCATTTGACTTTATGGTTGGGGTGCGTGTTGTTCAAACATCACCACGACACTGATGGAGCCGGGCATCGACGGTTTAACCGTATTTGAATTCCGGCAACTTTAATAATTTTCGCTGAGCTTCATTCCGTTTAATCACCTCCATTGCAGGACGATTTCCCATGTTCCAGAAAAGTGGAGGGTGCTCTTCTTGACCAGTTTCATCCCGGAAGAAAAAATCGCCGAAATTCGAAATGCCGCCGACATCGTGGATGTTATCTCCGGTGAGGTGCTTTTGAAAAAGGGCGGAAAAAACTACCTTGGCCTCTGCCCCTTTCACTCCGAAAAGACCCCCTCGTTTACCGTCAGTCCCGATAAACAGATTTTTTATTGCTTTGGGTGTGGTGAAGGGGGGAACGTTTTCTCGTTTGTCATGAAGCAGGAAGGGTTAACGTTTCCTGAGGCCGCCAAACATTTGGCTCGCCGTTACGGAATCGTCCTGCCGGACAGCCGTATGAGCCCCGGTCAGAAGCGCCGCCTGGACGAAAAAGAGCAGGTGCTGGCTGCCAATCGTCTGGCAATGGACTTTTTTCAACAGAACCTGCGTGTCAGTCCGGCGGGCGGCAAGGCGAGAGAGTACCTCGCGAAACGGTCACTGACACAAACAACGATCGACGGTTTCCACATCGGCTATGCGCCCCAGGGTTGGGACAATCTCCTAAAGCACCTGCTTGGGCAACACCTGCCCTCATCGGTGATCGAGAAAAGTGGCTTGGTCGTTCCAAGGAAGAACAGCGGCGGCTTCTATGATCGATTCCGCGATCGAATCGTGTTTCCGATCTTCGATTTGAATCGGCAAGTCATCGGGTTCGGCGGCAGAGTCATGGACGATGCACTGCCCAAGTATCTCAATTCTCCGGAAACACCGGTTTACAACAAAAGCCGCTCACTCTACGGCCTCCACCTGGCCAAAGCCCGTTGTCGGGAAACCGAGTCGGTTTACATCGTCGAGGGATACTTCGATGCGATTGCGCTGCATCAACACGGGTTTGTCAACACGGTAGCGACGCTGGGCACATCCTTGACCGCCGAGCATGTCCGGATGCTGCGCGGGTATCTTGGCGAGAAAGGAAAGGCCGTTCTGGTCTATGACTCCGATGAAGCCGGCATCAAGGCCGCCCGGCGCAGCGTCGAGGTGTTTGACAAAGAATACGTCAGTGCACAAATTTTAGTTTTGGATTCCGGTTACGACCCGGACAACTTTATTTTCGAACACGGCGCGGAAGCGTTTCGAGCTGCGGCTACCGGAGCCTTGGACATCATCCCGTTTTTGCTCGAGACCGCCGTTAAACGAAACGGCCTCTCTGTTGAGGGTAAGGTAAGGGTCGTGCGCGAACTCCAGCAGCCGCTGACAACTGTTTCCGAAGCGGTTGCCAGGTCCTTGTATGTCAGAATGGTGGCCGAACGACTGGAAATAGACGAACGTGCCTTGCTGGAAAAACTGCGTCAGGGGGCTGCCAGGCAAACATTACTGGAACAGCACCGACGACCGGGCCCGGAATCAGGCTCTCCGCAGGATGCCGGAAATGATTCCGCCACCGCCGAGCACGCGATGCGGTATGGCGACCGGGTCGAAAAACAGATCATTGCCATGATGCTGCAGGTGCCGCAATCCTGTCACATCATCGATAGCCTCGAAGCTCTGGCAATGTTTGAAAATCAGTCTTTAGCTCGGATCGGCCATGTAATTCTCGACGCTCACAACCGTGCGGGCAAGCCTGCATCGGCAGACGGCGCGCCGGCCGGACCGGCGGAAGACCAGTGGCTGGCCGACATCATGGCGGGTCTGACGACCGATGAGGATCGGCGGATTGTTGCCGACGTGGCCATGAACGCAGAGGGTTGGACGATCGAGGGGTGTGAAAAGCAAATTTTACATTTTGTCGAAACGGCGCGCAAGCGCCGAAGTCAACAGGATATCGAACACCGGATCAAAGAAGCCGAGCGCAACAAGGACGACAAGCTGCTTGAACAATTGCTGAGCGAAAAGCAGAAACTGGCGGTCAAGCGTGAAAAGCGGAAAATGGCCTTGCTCGATAGATAATAAAGCTCTTGTATTAAACCGGTGACATCCGCGGGAGGCAAACGTTAATGACTAGTAAATCCGCTAAATTACGGGTAAATGCAAAAAAACGCGATCAGAAAAAAATCGATGAGAAATCGTCCGGAAAACCACAGGCCAAGACGACCAGCGACAAGATTTTGAACGACAAGACCGCCGATAAAAGCAACGAAGGTGTGCAGATTAGCAAAAAAGCATTGAAGGACCTGATTTCAAAGGGCACCAAACAGGGGTATCTCACCTATGACGAGATCAACGAGGTTCTTCCCGAAGACATGCTTTCCGCCGAGCAGATCGAAGAGACCCTGATTCTTTTCGATGACCACGAGATCGATATTCTGGATGAAAAAAGCGCTCGAAAATCTGAGCAGGCCAAGAAACTCAAGCAGGCAAAAATCAAGGAGCGCCAGCGTGCCGTGACCGATTTCGGCGCGGTTACCGACCCGGTAAAAATGTATCTGCGCGAAATGGGCATGGTCACACTCTTGAGCCGGGAAGGGGAAGTAGTGATAGCAAAGAAAATCGAGGCCGGAGAACAGGAAGTGCTGCGAGCCTTGCTCGATACGACCACCGGAGTTGAATCGATCCTCGAGCTTGGCGACCGGATCGAAAAGACGGAACTGCGACCCAAATATGTTCTCAGGGACATCGATGAAGGCGATACCTACGTTGACGAGTTTGTACAAACTGAAAAGTTTTTGAACACGATTCGGTCGATAAGGGAAATTCACGTCGAAAACAACGCCTTCCGCGAAAGACTCTTTTCAGAGCAGTTGAAGCCGGATGAAAGCCGGCGCGTGCGACGGGCCATTAGAAGACGCAATACCAGGATCTTTGAACTGTTGAAAGAGTGGCGCCTCGAAGGCGGCATCATCGATGAAATCGAGGAGATGATCATAGATCAGATCGACTGGTTCAATCGCATGAGCCAGAATCTGATCCGACGTGCCGGCGCAGTGAACGCCCCGCTGGGAGAAGTCCGCAAGAACCTGAATTCCAAAACCCACTTCGTAAAATGGGCCGGGCAATCCTGCAGCATCAAAAAAGAGGAACTGACTGACCTGTTTGCTGAAATCGTCAACATCGAGTCGGCCATTCAGGAGAGAAAGAAGGCGCTGAAAACCAAGAACAGAACCCTGAAACGGGTGATGGCCAATGTCGAAGAAGGTCGACTGAAGGCCAAACTGGCGAAAAGCGAGCTGACCCGGGCCAATCTGCGTCTGGTGGTCAGCATTGCCAAGAAGTACACCAACCGCGGGTTGCAGTTCCTCGACCTGATTCAGGAAGGCAACATCGGACTGATGAAGGCGGTCGACAAATTCGAATACCGTCGGGGATACAAGTTCAGTACGTATGCCACCTGGTGGATTCGTCAGGCCATCACCCGGGCGATCGCCGATCAAGCGCGCACCATTCGTATCCCGGTTCACATGATCGAGACGATCAACAAGCTGATTCGCACCTCCCGTTATCTGGTTCAGGAACAGGGACGCGAGCCGAGCCCGGAGGAGATTGCCGATAAAATGGAGATTCCGCTCGAGAAGGTGCGTAAAGTCCTTAAAATCGCCCGTGAGCCGATTTCACTCGAAACGCCTATCGGAGAGGAGGAGGACAGCCATTTAGGAGATTTCATCGAAGACAAAAAGTTCATGTTGCCCTCCGATGCCGCCATCAATCTAAATCTGGCCGAACAGACCCGCAAAGTGCTCGCTACTCTGACACCGCGGGAAGAAAAAGTGTTGCGCATGCGTTTCGGTATTGGTGAAAAAGCGGATCATACGTTGGAGGAAGTCGGGCAGGATTTCGCCGTCACCCGTGAGCGCATCCGCCAGATCGAAGCCAAGGCCCTGCGAAAGCTGCGGCATCCGACCCGCAGTCGGAAACTCAAGCATTTCATCGAAACCTGAGCCATTTGATCAATCACGGCAGTAAGGGCCGCGGCAAGAAATAATGACACATCTTGCTTGTTTTTTGGCGCGTCTACCGCGTTACATCCACCAACACATATCCCGATATGCGCCGGCGGATGTGCCTTGTAGACGAACCAAAATCCTGCGCAATCTTGTGTAATTATTTCTCGCCGAGACCCTAAAGAAAACGACCGCATCATTTGCGATTTTGGGTTCTGCTTGACAAAAAGGTTATGCAAGGTTAGTTGTGTCCGTCCAGAACCGTCATCTTGGCGCCTGGGGACGGCCGTCTTGGTTTTACTCGATATTGGCGGTGATTCCGATGTCAAAACCACTGCGGCTATGGTATTGTGTTGCATCCTCGCCAGCGCTTCTGGACACTGGACAAGCTACCGCCATCAATATATCTAAGGGCCCATAGCTCAGCTGGCAGAGCCACCGGCTCATAACCGGTCGGTCCCTGGTTCGATCCCAGGTGGGCCCATGCCAAAAAAAGTGCCTTTCAGCCGGGTGCCCGAAATAAGTCATCGATTAAGACCGAGATGCACCGGAGGGATGCGCCGGGTAAAGTTGCAGGAGGCGGGGCTGTTTGTCGGCCGCGCCTTTTTGATTGGTTGCGTGCGGGTGCGCCGTAAAACGATTCGACGCAGTCGCCCCACTTGATGTCGATGGTATTGAGGGAGATACGGTCATGGCCGCCACGGTAGGCGACTTTATCGACATAATGGAAAGCTTCGCCCCGGTCTCACTGGCGGAGGATTGGGACAATGCTGGTCTTCAGGTGGGGCACAGAGACTGGAGCGTCAAGACGGTCTGGGTGGCACTCGATCCTCTGCCGCTCGTCGTGGAGGCTGCCTGCCGGAACGGTGTCGACCTGCTGATCACCCATCACCCTTTGATTTTCAGACCGCTCAAGGCCGTTGATTTTGCCGAACCAACCGGACGAAGCATACTTCATGCCGCTCAGAATCGATTGGCGGTGTATGCCGCCCACACCAATTTTGATAGTGTAACCGGAGGATTGAACGACATCTTCGCTGGCCGACTCGGTTTGACCAACCTCGCACCGCTCGTGGCGACGAGGTCGGACGGTTTGCACAAACTGGTGCTGTTCGTCCCGGAGGAACACGAGCAGCGGCTGTTAGCGGCGCTGTTCGAAAGCCCCGCCGGTGAAATTGGTGCTTACAGCTGCTGTTCTTTTAGAAGCCCGGGCAGAGGCACCTTCAAACCAGGTCAAAACGCCGAGCCGTTTTCAGGCGATCGCGGCCGTGTTAACGATGTGGCCGAGGTCAAAATCGAAACCGTGGTCAAGCAGCACGATCTTTTGCCGGTCATCGCTCACCTCCGATCGCATCATCCCTATGAGACCATGGCCTATGACGTCTATCCGCTCACGCAGCCCGAAACGAAATTTGGGATCGGTCGGGTTGGCGATCTGACCGAATCCTCAGATCTCAGATCCCTGGCCCATAGGGTGAAACGGTCTCTCGGTGTGGAAACTCTCAGAGTCGTCGGCGATCCGGGCCTGTCGGTAAAGCGGGTGGCGGTTTGCACCGGCAGTGGGGCGAGCCTCGTGCGAGCCTTTCTGAAATCCACGGCCGACGTTTTCATCAGTGGCGACCTGCGATATCATGATGCCCGCGATACCGAGGCCGCCCGGCGCGGTTTAATTGATGTCGGGCATTTTGCATCAGAGCACATTATTATCGCCGCCTTGACCGAGCGCCTGCAAGAATTCGCCGTCGCTGCTGGATTCGATGCCGCCATCAGCGCCTGCAGGCTGGAAAAAGAGCCGTTTTTTAATCTTTAACCCCAAAGATTTAGCCGCTTTCGGACGTGCGCATGGACGAGGAACTCAAGAAAAAATTCGACAACTTGGTTAAACTTCAGGAAGTTGAAATCGAATCGGCGTCTGTTCAGGCGCGGCTCGCCGATTTCCCCCGGCTATTGACCGACCTTGACGACAGGCTCAAGGCATCCGAAGGGGCAGTGACCTTAGAAGCCGGCCGTTTGTCCGAAATCCAGCAGGCCTATCGTGTTCAGGAAGCGGATGCGAAGGTGATTCAAGCCCGGATTGTTAAAAGCGAGGAAAAGCTGCGGTCGGTCAAGACCAACAAAGAATATCAGTCGTCGTTGAAGGAGATCGACGATTTGAAGGGATCCTTGTCGGCTGTCGAAGACCGGATGTTAGCGTATCTGGATGAAATGGACCAGGTGGCGGTGTCGGTTGCGACCAAAAAGGATGAGGTGAAGCTCTTCTCCCGGGAAATCGAAGAAGAAAAAGAACAAATCCGCCAGAGCGCTTTGTCTGCGCAAAAGCAGCTCGACTGTCTGAACGACGCCCGCGCCAAGATTATTGCCGTTATTGAACCGGATTTGTTGAAAATCTATGAAACCGTAAAGCAAAACAGCGGCGGCGTAGCGATTGCGGTTGTCAAAAACGCCGTTTGTCTGGGTTGCCACGTCAATTTGCCTCCCCAAATGTTCCACGACTTGCTGCATTTCGACAAGTTACTGGTTTGCCCCCACTGCGAACGGTTGATATATCCCGCGACCGAATAACCCGTATTCATCCATAACGGACCTGTTGAAGGTGCTGCCATTTAGTGCTTCGATTCGCAAATACGGTCGCGTATTTGCGTTCCAATGCTTGCATTTGGTTGGAAATCAGTTAATATTTGCAGAAGATTGTTAAGAAACGGGGCGGCCGGAGTCGTTCAGACGATCGCCGGATGACATATTCGTCCGGAGGAAAGTCCGAACACCACAGGGCAGGGTGCTCCATAACCTGGAGTCGCGGCAACGCGAAGGAAAGTGCAACAGAAAGTAAACCGCCCCGCGCTGAGTGAATCCTTGGTGTGGGGTAAGGGTGAAACGGTGCGGTAAGAGCGCACCAGTTCCTCGGGTGACCGGGGAAGCTCGGTAAACCCCACCCGGTGCAAGACCAAATAGGGGAGCGTTCGAGGGCGGCCCGCCCAAGCTCCCGGGTAGGTCGAAAGAGGTGTCGGGCAATCGGCACCCACAGATGAATGATCGTCGCCCTCTGCCGGGCAACCGACTGGGGGAACAGAATTCGGCTTACGAACGGCTCCGGCCGCCCCTGCT
>Ga0316189_10007185_pt1 | contig 10562 bp, 5 predicted proteins | sample LowCovwburrow_MG_FD_204930 | JGI IMG/M metagenome (GOLD analysis project Ga0316189, IMG submission 204930) | Coastal sediment microbial communities from Maine, United States - Lowes Cove worm burrow | ecosystem: Environmental > Aquatic > Marine > Coastal > Sediment | place: USA: Maine... | reverse complement strand
TCAATTGACCATGGGGATGCTGACTGGAAAATTGTTTGGCGGCCAAAGTCAGATATTCGTGAAGCCGGGTGTTCTGTTTGGTCCTGACCGGCCTGCTGATTGGTCAGTTCAAGTAGGCTTTAAAGTTATAGGCTTTTAGGGCGAAGTGTATTGCGTGAGATCAGATGGCGTTGACAATTGAACAGATTGTAAATTGAGGAATGAACTGAGAGAAAACGTTGTGCCGAACCGGCTACCTTTTCGCTGCCCACCGGACATAGCGATTGTAGAGTGTTTTCCTCGGACCGTAGATCGCCGGTGCATCAACCCAACGCCCTCCAGTTTTCAGCACATGCACGATGCCGCTGATCACACGTCGATCATCAACCCTGGCCACGCCTCGCGTATCTGTTGGCAAGTATCGCTCCAATCTGCGGAACTGCCGATCACTTAGCCAGAATGTATCGCTCATCAACAAGCCTCCTCAAAGGGAACCTTGAATCAGACGGCTGCTGATTTGCATAGAAGAACAACAATGTGACGGATTGCACATCCGGCCTGTTAGATTTGAGGCAATATAAGCCCATCAACACAGCAGAACTCAGCCATTCGGGAGATCAAAAATGACCACGCAGACCAACACCAGCTTCACCACCAAGGCCGCCACGATAGCTTTCGCAGCATTCGCAACCTTTGTTGTGTTGATGTCTGTTGTGCCGAACTCCGCTGAAGCTGGCCCGCGCTATCCGTTCGGCCCCGGCAGTCTCTCAGGAATGGATCTGGGCAGTGGCCGCTAATTCCCTGGCAAACCACCAATAAACTCAAGCCGTCATCGTTTGGTGACGGCTTTTCCATTTTATGGGTCTGGGCCCTAAGACAATGGGCTGCGAGCAAACCAGGTCCATTCGCCGCCCACCTGCAAGATCAATTGACCTTCGACCAAAAACCAGGATCGCCGTCGTTTGCAGGTCCTTGCGGGCTGCAGGCAGCTCCCGACACTCTCAATGTAAAGCAATTGGTCAGGAATCCGTGCCATATTTAGGCTCAGGTAGTGGACCAATCTCTGTAAAACGGGAGATTTCGGCGCTCCCGAACCGAGGTTAAATCCGATGTTGGGCCGTGTTGACTATGATCTAGATGCTAACTTGAGAATAAGCGAGCAGGCGTGCGATTGGACGGTGCGCGCAATGTCAACGCTGCGCAGGCGCCTTTCCATCAACATTAAGATGCACCACAAGGAGGGCCAGTTACAGAACGGCCAAATATTCCTGTTCAATCATTTTGCTCGCTTTGAGACCTTCATTACCAACTACATTATTTTTCAGGAAACAGGCAAATACTGCAGGTCCGTAGCAACACACGAGTTGTTTGCGAACAATAATTCATTTGGCCGTTATCTACAGTCGCTGGGTGCGGTACCCAACAATTATCGCCGCTTGTTACCGTTCCTGGCCGAAGAAATTCTAAAGGGCCGTAAGGTCGTTTTTTTTCCGGAAGGCGGGTTGGTAAAAGATCGGCGAGTTATGGATGCCGATGGCCAGTTGAACGTGTATTCCCGCACCTCAATGAGACGCAGGAAACATCATTCCGGCGCTGCATTGCTCGCGCTCACTCTGGACGCCTTCAAGATCGGGATTCTGGAAAACCACAAGCGTAAGAATGTCCCTGAGCTCGAGCGCTGGGTAGACAAGCTGCACCTGGACAGTATCGATGAGCTCCTGTCAGCAGTACGTCAACCTACGATGGTCATGCCATCCAATATCACGTTTTATCCGATGCGAGTGGGCAACAACTCCTTGCAGCGCTGTGCCGAGCTCTTCTCGGGAGGGCTGAATCCTCAGCTCGAAGAAGAACTTCTGATCGAGGGAAACTTGCTGCTCAAGGATAGCGACATGGACATTCGTGTCGGCAACGCTATCCAAAGCGCAAAATCCTTCTCGTTTCTTGAACGTAAGTTGCTCGGTGTTGCCATCCGCGGCATCGACAATTTGGATGAGTTCTTCAAGGATACCTGTGAACGGTTGAGTTGGCGTGAACGTCTCGTCCACGGCCGTATAAAAAACCACACCAAGTCAATGCGCGACGCTTGCATGACCGAAATGTATTCCGGCGTCACAGTTAATCTCAGCCATTTGGCGGCGGGCTTGATATCGCTCCACCTGGACAACGCACATGACAAGATTGGACGCGTCGACTTTCATAGGATGCTCTATCTTGCCATAAAGAATCTGCAGAACGCTTCGGGTGTTCAATTGCATCGCGGCCTGGCAAATCCTGAGAAATATTCAGACATCGGGTCGGCAAGCGCGCCGCAGTTGTCTCTATTTATGTCTGAAGCGGAAAGTCTCAGTCTGATTGAGCCGGACGCGGACTACTACAACCTCCTGCCCAAGTTGCGCCAGGAGCACGACTTCGAAAGTGTCCGGCTGCAAAATCCCATTGAAGTGTATGCCAATGAGGTTGCACCCATAAAGGCGGTGCAAACCGCATTGCAAGATGCTTATCAACGTGCTGGCAGACTTTCCGATCAAGATGTTGCTCGGCTTGGCTTCGATGACGAGTTGCGTTCTCTTGCATGGGATAGGCAAGCCTTTCGTCGCAAGCGATACAAACTCCTAAATGATGAGGAAACTGCCACGGGAGATCCTTCGCCCTATCTACTTATACCTGAAAACGGTGGCAATGGTTTGGGTGTTGTGCTTGTACATGGTTTTCTTGCTTCTCCCGCCGAACTTAAGCAAGTGGGCGAACGCATCGCAGCGGCAGGACATCCTGTGATTGGTGTGCGGCTAAAAGGTCATGGAACATCACCACATGATCTGGCAACACGCGACTGGAAGGAGTGGCTGGATGCCGTACAGCGCGGCTACCAGATCATCTCGCCATTTGCCCGGAGGGTGTGTTTGGTCGGTTTCTCCACCGGCGGCGCTCTCTCTCTGATCATGGCAGCGCAGCACCCGGAAAATCTGGCCGGTGTTGCAGTTGTGTCCGCACCACTGAGGTTTCGCAACAAGAATCTGGTCTTTGTGCCTTTGCTGCTTGGCGCAAGCAAACTCCTGAATGTTGTTCCGGCAACCGACAACCGACTCGCTTTTCGCACCAATGACTCAGAACATCCTCACATCAACTACCGGCATATTCCAACCAAAGGAATTTACGAATTGCGCCGGGCCGTCGCTGCAATGAACGGAGTGCTAGGTGATGTGGTATGCCCTGCATTGATAATGCAAGGCGACAGCGACACCGTTGTTGATCCTCACAGTGCCGACATGATTTACCGAAAAATTGGATCGACTGACAAGCAACTGCAAATGATCAAGTCAGACCGACACGGTATCCTCAACGAGGATATCGGAAGCGCCCAGAACAGAGTACTCGCGTTTCTGGCGCGAATCCAGGCAAGCCACCCAATCGAGCACCGCCGCAAGCCCATGTACCCATGGGAGACGGCCTATACAGGGATCGGGCAATGGCATGCACCGTTGCCTGCCAAACCGCTTTATTCGATCTTTGATGAATCCGTCGCTCGGTTCGCCGCCAGGCCATGCATCGAGTTCCTGAAACGCACCTATTCCTACGCCGAGATTGCACGCCAAATTGACCACGCCGTCGCAGGGCTGCAGAAACTCGGGGTAACCAAGGGCACTCGTGTTGGTCTCTGCCTACCCAACACTCCATATTCAGTCGTTAGCTATTTCGCCGTGCTCAAGGCTGGTGGCATCGTGGTAAACATCAATCCGTTGTATGCCGCGCAAGAGATTGAACATCTGGTACGCGACTCCGCCATGGAGATTGCAATTACCATTGATCTTAAGCAGCTGTTTGCCAAAATCGCCCCCCTGATTGGCACCGATGAGTTGCGAAAGGTCGTTGTCTGTAACTTCAGCGCAACACTGCCTGCTATTAAAGGCACATTGTTTTCTGTTTGGAAATCTAATGAAATCAGTAAGTTACCCGCCGATGAGCGATTCATTTCATTCGAGACGCTGATTGACAACGATGGCGATTATTCGCTGGCCTCAATAGAACCTGAAAACGATATAGCCGTGCTGCAATATAGCGGTGGAACCACCGGTATACCTAAAGGTGCCATGCTGACCCATGCCAACCTTTTCATCAATGCTGAGCAGATCAGGCGCATGTATAAGGAAGGGCGTGAGGGCCGTGAGCGCATGTTGATTGTGCTGCCATTGTTTCATGTATTCGCGATGACAGTAGGCATGAATTACGGCATCGCCACAGGAGCGCGCCTGGTGCTGCTTCCTCGTTTCGAGATTGAAGAAACACTGAAGACAATTAGGGAGGCAAAGCCAACTATCTTCCCGGCTGTGCCAGCATTGTTTTCTGCAATCAGCAATCATCCTGGCCTTAACAAGAATGATCTTGCCTCCATCAGAATTTGCATTTCCGGCGGTGTCCCTTTGCCACTGTCCACAAAAACTGATTTCGAGACTTTGACCGGTTGTCAGATCGTTGAAGGGTATGGGCTCAGTGAGGCGTCACCTGTGGCAACCTGCAATCCCATTGGGGGCATCCAGAAACCAAGTTCAGTCGGCATACCATTGTCACGCACCATTGTCGAAATTCGGAATCCTGAGAACCCCGGAAAGCTGATGCCGCAAGGTGAGATCGGCGAGATTTGCATAGATGGTCCGCAAGTGATGGAAGGATACTGGCGAGGTGAGAAGGAAACCGCTGAGGCCCTAGACGGCGGCGTGTTGCATACTGGCGACTTGGGCTATATGGACGAAGATGGATTTCTGTTCATGGTCGACCGTCAAAAAGACCTCATCCTCAATGGCGGCTTCAACGTCTACCCACGTGTCATAGAAGAAGCACTGCAACAGTTTCCCGATGTGGTCGAAGCCGCGGTAATCGGCATCCCACATGATCAACAAGGTGAAGTTCCGAAAGCATTTGTGGTGCTAAGACAAGGCGCACCAGAATCAGCAGATGCCATCCATGCCTTCCTGGTTGACAAGCTGTCACCCATGGAAATGCCCAGGCAAATCGAATTTCGTCAGCAACTCCCGAAGACACTGGTGGGCAAATTGTCGAAGAAAGAACTAATCGACGAAGAAGCATTGCGTCGCGCACAACCACAAGTCATCGAAGACAGGGACATCTTCCCCGATCGGATATCGCAACCATGAAACCGGTTTTGATTGCTGCCTTTGTCCGATCGCCATTCACTCCTACCAATCGAGGCGCCTTGTCGCACATGCGCGCTGATGATCTGGCCGCGCAGGTAGTCCGCGGCCTGATCGGTAAAACCGGCATTGAGCCAGGCGAAATAGAAGACCTGATAGTCGGTTGCGCATTTCCGGAAGCCGAGCAGGGACTAAACGTTGCACGTATGATCGGTGTTCTGGCCGACCTGCCGATGAGTGTGGCCGGTGTGACGGTCAACAGGTTCTGTGGGTCTTCCATGCAAGCAATCCATATGGCGGCAGGCGCCATTCAGATGAATGCTGGAGAGGCTTTCATTTGTGCGGGCGTGGAGTCCATGACCAGAGTTCCGATCATGGGCTTTAATCCAATGCCGAACCCGGCGTTGTTCGACCGCTATCCGCAAGCTTATGTCTCGATGGGCGAAACTGCGGAAAACGTTGCTGTAAAATATGAACTGAGCCGGAGTGAGCAAGACAGCTTCGCCGAACACAGTCATCAAAAAGCAGTGGCCGCCCAGATTGCCGGTCAACTCGCTGACGAGATCATACCTATTGTTACGGCAACAGGCACGGTGGACCAGGATGGATGCATCCGGCCCGAGACAACTTTGGAAAAACTGGCCGAGCTGAAACCGGCTTTTGATGAAGATGGCACAGTTACGGCAGGCACATCTTCACCGCTGACTGATGGCGCATCGGCTGTGCTGGTATGTACGCAGGAGTACGCCGACAAGGCGGGCTTGGAACCTTTAGCTGTGATCAAAGGGATTGCGACCCATGGTTGCCAACCCGAACTCATGGGGCTCGGTCCCACAGGGGCAACGCAAAAAGCCCTGTCCCGTGCCGGTATTGGGACGCAAGACCTGGACGTCATCGAACTCAACGAGGCGTTTGCCGCACAGGCGCTAGCCAATATTCGTGACCTTGGATTGAACACTGAAAAAATCAATCTCGATGGTGGCGCCATAGCTATTGGCCACCCACTGGGTGCCACCGGTGCGCGCATAACCGGGAAGGCAGCGCAATTATTGCGGCGCCATGGGGGGCGTTATGGTCTCGCAACCCAGTGCATCGGCGGTGGCCAGGGCATTGCAACCGTATTGGAAGCAATTCGGTGATAAGCATACGCAAAGCCGCCGTCATCGGGTCGGGTGTAATGGGAGCTGGCATCGCAGCTCAATTTGCCAATGCAGGTGTACCTGTCGATCTGTTTGATGTTGTGCCCGACGCGGCCAGTGATCGCGACGTCATTGCGAAGGATGCCATTGAAAGGTTGCTCAAGACTGATCCGGCCCCGCTGATGCACCGGCGCAACGCCGAACTCATTACGCCAGGCAATATCGAGGACCATCTCAACCGGCTTTCTGGGTGTGACTGGATCGTTGAAGCGGTGATTGAAAACCTCGATGTCAAACAGGGCCTCTACAGGAAGATCGCGAAGCTCCGTCATGAACAGGCGGTGGTGTCGTCTAACACATCAACAATACCACTTGCTTCATTGGTCAAGGGTATGGATAGCGATTTTCGCAGCCATTTTCTGATTTCGCATTTCTTCAATCCTCCACGCTATATGCGCCTGCTTGAAATTGTTACCGGGCCGGATACCCGGAGCGATATTGCCAGCGCAGTGCGAGACTTTGCCGACCGCTCGCTCGGCAAGACGGTGATCGACTGTAAGGATACACCTGGCTTTATCGCAAACAGGCTGGGCACCTATTGGTTGCAATGCGCTGTCATCACGGCGATGGACCAAGGCATAGATATTGAGACGGCTGATGCCACAATTGGCCGCCCGTTTGGCATTCCCAAGTCAGGCGTATTTGGCTTACTGGACATGGTTGGCCTGGACCTGATGCCTCATGTCCTGTCGAGCATGAAAGGCGCATTGCCGGCCAGCGATCCTTTCCACGCCATCCACCGTGAACCCCAATTAATCGAACGAATGATCGCCGATGGCTACACCGGCCGGAAGGGTAAAGGTGGCTTCTATCGGCTTGATCAATCCGCCGGCAAGAAAATCAAGCAGGCAATGGATCTCGCGAGCGGTGCATACCACGATGCAAACCGTAAGCCGCGTTTTGCAAGCTTGAAAAGAGCCCGTAAAGGCAACCTGCGCGCATTAATGGATCATCCAGATGCGGCCGGCCGGTATGCCTGGGCAGTGATGGCCAGAACATTGTCCTATGCTGCCTGGCTTATACCTGAAGTTGCTGACAGCCCGGCTGTTGTCGATGAAGCGATGCGCCTGGGTTACAACTGGAAATACGGCCCGTTCGAGTTGATCGACAAATTGGGTCCTGCCTGGTTCGCCGACAAGTTACGCAGAGAGGGAAGCCCGGTTCCCGCCTTCCTTGAACAGGTTGGTGATGCCACGTTTTATCGAGTTGAAGGTGGCATGCTCCATCAATTCACCCTGTCAGGCGGCTACACGCCAGTGCAACGCCCTGACTCCGTATTGCTGCTGAAGGACATAAGGCTCAAGGCCGAGCCGATTGCGACCAACCGCTCGGCCAGTCTCTGGGATATCGGAGACGGCGTAGCCTGTCTGGAGTTCCACTCAAAAATGAACTCGCTGAACCCCTTAAGCCTGTTCATGGTCAACACAACGGTCGATATCGTTCAACGCGATTTCAAGGCTCTGGTCATCTACAATGAAGGCGATCATTTCTCCATCGGCGCTAATATTGGTCTGCTGCTGATCCCGGCGTTTCTGCGATCTTGGTTCCTGGTCGAACCGTTGCTCGCGATGGGTCAGAAGGCTTACAAGCGGCTGAAGTTCGGCTCTTTTCCGGTGGTTGGCGCACCGTCCGGAATGGCTCTTGGTGGCGGTTGTGAGATTCTGCTGCATGCTGATGCTGTACAAGCTCATGCCGAGACTTATTCAGGTCTGGTGGAAACGGGAGTTGGTCTGGTACCGGCGTGGGGCGGATGCAAGGAAATGTTGTTGCGCTGGAGTGGCAATGCAAAACTTCAAAACGGCCCTATGCCAGCAGTCATTAAGGTCTTTGAGACAATCGCAATGGCGACAGTCGCCAAATCTGCTGAAGAGGCGCGCGATCATCTGTTTTTGCGCGAGCATGACGGTATCACCATGAACCGAGATCGGTTGCTGGCCGATGCCAAGCAACGTGCTTTGGAGCTTGTAACCGACTATCAGCCACCCTTGCCTGAGAAATTACGGCTTCCTGGCCCAACCGCTCGCGTCGCGATGGAGTTGGCCGTTGCGGGATATCGCAAACAGGGCAAAATAACAGCTCACGATGTCACGGTCGCCCGTGCACTGGCGGAAGTACTCTCTGGTGGTGAGGCCGATATAACTGACACGGTCAGCGAAGACGACATCCTTACTTTGGAGCGCAAGGCGTTCATGAAATTGGTTCGAACAAAGAACACGATCGCGCGCATTAAACATACACTCAAAACTGGCAAACCCTTGAGGAACTGAACCGACGTCATGACATTTGCTTTTATATTTGCAGCGTTGCTTTGGTTGGGTTTCGGGCTGTACACGGGCCGCGGATATTTTGCCTGGGTTGGAGCCCTGGTGCTGTGTTTTGCGGCGTGGATCACCTGTTACGGTTCATTGACTGTTGGCAGTATTGCGTTTGCCATCAGTGGCGCCGCGTTGGCCACCGTTTTCGGTGTTCCGTCAATACGTCAGAAGCTAATTTCGGCGCCTGCCATGATCAAGGTGCGCCGCATCCTTCCCGTTGTGGGTGAGACCGAAAGGATCGCTCTGGAAGCAGGATCGGTCGGATGGGACGGCGAGTTGTTCTCCGGTAATCCGGACTGGAAGCAATTGCTCGATTTCGCTCCTCTACCTCTAAGCAAAAAGGAGCAGGAGTTTCTCGACGGCCCGGTCGAGGAGCTCTGTCGCATGATCGACGATTGGGAAGTTTCCCAGCTCAGGGATCTACCTGCCGGTGCCTGGGCGTACCTGAAGAAGCATGGCTTCTTTGGCATGATCATTCCTGAAGAACACGGCGGGTTGGGCTTTTCTGGCCTCGCACAATCCACCGTCGTGGCCAAGCTGACCAGCCGTAGTATTACAGCTGCCGTCGTCGTGATGGTGCCAAATTCCTTAGGCCCCGGCGAGCTGTTGCTCCATTACGGAACAGAAGAGCAGAAGAAACACTATCTGCCGAGACTTGCGCGCGGCGAAGACATTCCCTGTTTTGCCCTGACAGAGCCGACCGCTGGCAGTGATGCTGCCAGCGTCGTGAGCCGTGGTGTCGTCTGCAAGGGCCGTTATGATGGCAAACAAGTGCTAGGCTTGAGGCTCAACTTCTCCAAGCGCTATATTACTCTTGCACCTGTTGCAACGGTGATCGGATTGGCCTTCCAGGCGTCAGACCCTGACGGATTGCTTGGGGGCAAAGCCGAACTTGGCATCACCTGTGCGTTATTGCCTCGTGACCTGAAAGGTCTGGATGTTGGCAAGCGCCATGACCCTATGGGCGTTCCGTTTCCCAACGGTCCCATATTTGGCAAGGATGTCTTTATTCCCCTGGATTTCGTCATTGGCGGCAAGGCCGGCATCGGGCAGGGTTGGCGGATGTTGATGGAGTGCCTGGCAGCGGGCAGGTCAATCTCGTTGCCGGCGCAGTCGGTCGGGGCGGTGCAACTGGCGGCCAGAACGGCTGGTGCCTACGCGACAGTGCGTGAACAGTTTGGGCTGCCCATTGGCCGCTTCGAGGGCATTGAGGAGCCACTGGCCAGAATTGCCGGACATGCCTATTTCATGGATGCAGCGAGACGGTTGACCTGTGGGTTTGTCGATGATGGCCAAAAGCCATCTGTGCCATCAGCTATCGTCAAGGCATATCTGACCCAGGGCATGCGTCAATGCATGAGCGATGCCATGGATATTCAGGCAGGAGCAGGCATCTGCCGTGGCCCTCGCAACATCCTGGGCAAGGGCTATGTGGGAGTGCCAATTGCCATTACGGTTGAGGGTGCCAATATTCTGACCCGTTCAATGATCGTTTATGGGCAAGGCGCCATACGCTGTCATCCGTTCGTGCAGGATGAAATGTCTGCCGTATCGGCCAATGATCTTGATAAATTCGACAAGGCCTTGTTTGGCCATTTGAACTTCATTGCCACCAATGCCGTAAAGTCGCTGTGGCTTGGTCTAACAGGTGGCAGGCTGGCAGGCTCGCCGATAAACGGGTTTGATGCGCGATATTATCCTAAACTGAACCGATACAGTGCATCCTTCGCGTTGTTATCTGATGTTGCGCTTATAACGCTTGGCGGGTCGCTCAAGCGGCGGGAAAAGCTAAGCGGTCGGTTCGCGGATGCGCTGGCTTGGATGTATATCGGCTCAGCTGCATTGAAGCGGTTCCACGAGGAAGGACGTCTTGAGGAAGACGAAGTATTGCTGCAGTGGTCGATGGAATTTGCCATGTT
>Ga0316189_10007184_pt1 | contig 10564 bp, 10 predicted proteins | sample LowCovwburrow_MG_FD_204930 | JGI IMG/M metagenome (GOLD analysis project Ga0316189, IMG submission 204930) | Coastal sediment microbial communities from Maine, United States - Lowes Cove worm burrow | ecosystem: Environmental > Aquatic > Marine > Coastal > Sediment | place: USA: Maine... | reverse complement strand
ACGCCGGCGTCGTCATAGGCGGCCTTGAGTGCCGGACCGCGGCGCTCGACATTCTGGTCCGGTTGCGCGGTGGCACATTCAAGCACCAGCAGGGCCAGGCGCCTGGGCGTGGAGTAAGCGGTTACTTCGCCGTGAGCCAAGCCGGCATCAGCGAGACCTTTGACGAACTCGCGGGCAAAGGCGTCAGAGAGTTTCTTCAGTGCAACCGGGGGCAGTTCCTCGGTACCCAGCTCGAACAGCAGGTTTGCCGTCACACCAGTCAGATCAGCCATTGGTCACCTCCTGCTCGGCCGCGGCGACCATCGGGAAGCCGAGTGCCTCGCGTGCCTCGTAATAGGCCTGGGCAACGGCGCGCGCGAGGGTGCGTACGCGGAGTATGAATCTTTGTCGCTCGGTCACCGATATGGCGTGGCGGGCGTCCAGCAGATTAAAGGCATGCGAGGCCTTGAGCACCTGCTCGTAGGCGGGCAGCGGCAGCCCGGCCTCGATCAGTCGGGTGGAGTCCTTTTCACACTGGTCGAACAGGGTGAAAAGAAAATCCACATCGGCGTGCTCGAAGTTATAGGCAGACTGTTCCACCTCGTTCTGGTGGAACACGTCGCGGTAGGTAACCGGCCCCTGGGGACCGTTGGTCCAGACCAGGTCAAATACCGATTCGACGCCCTGCAGATACATCGCAATGCGCTCCAACCCGTAGGTGATCTCACCGGTGACCGGGCGGCAGTCAAGCCCACCGACCTGCTGAAAGTAGGTGAACTGGGTCACCTCCATGCCGTTCAGCCAGACCTCCCAGCCAAGACCCCAGGCACCCAGCGTCGGCGATTCCCAGTTGTCCTCGACGAAGCGGATATCATGCACCAGCGGATCCAGACCCAGCATCTTCAGCGAATCAAGATACAGATCCTGGATGTTCTTCGGCGACGGCTTCATCGCCACCTGGAACTGGTAGTAATGCTGCAAGCGGTTAGGGTTCTCGCCGTAGCGTCCATCGGTCGGTCGACGCGATGGCTGCACGAAAGCGGCATTCCATGGCTCGGGTCCGATTGACCGCAGGAAGGTCGCGGTATGGAAGGTGCCTGCTCCCATTTCCATATCGTAGGGCTGTAGGATGGCACAGCCCTGTTCGGCCCAATATTGTTGCAGGGCAAAGATCAGCCCCTGAAAGGTGGATACATCCGCCGTGTTGCTCATGATTCGAAAACCCGCGGGTTCGCTTCCGGGAAACCTTGCACAGGCCCCGGCGTGAATGGAAACGGGTGAACCGTCAGACGGAATACCCATAAATAGCGGGCGATTATACAACCCAGCGCGGCGTCTATCTTTATAATGTCGTGTTTTTCCCCGGTACAAGTGAACAATGGCGCAACAATGCAGGGCTTTGGCTCTGATTTCCGGCGGACTCGACTCCCTGCTGGCCACCAAGGTGATCCAGAATCAGGGCGTGCACGTGGAGGGAATCAACTTTTACACCGGCTTCTGTGTCGAGGGTCATACCCACGCGATCCGCAAGAAGGACCGCAACCGCGCCAAGCGCAACAACGCCCTGTGGGTCGCCGAGCAGCTGGGGATCAAGCTGCATATCGTCGACATCATCGACGAGTACAAGCAGATCGTTTTCAATCCACAATATGGCTACGGCGCCAATCTGAATCCCTGTCTCGACTGCAAGATCTTCATGGTCAGCAAGGCGCGCGAATGGATCGAACAGCATAATTTCGATTTCGTGATCACCGGTGAGGTCGTGGGCCAGCGCCCGAAATCGCAGCGCAAACACACCATGCCGATCGTCCAGCACGATTCCGGTATCGAAGACCGATTGCTACGCCCCTTGTGCGCGCGCAACCTGCCAGAAACGTTGGCCGAACGCGAAGGCTGGGTAGACCGCGAAAAGCTGCATGATTTTTCGGGCCGCAGCCGCAAACCGCAGATGGCACTGGCGGCCGAGTTCGGCTTGAAAGACTACGCGCAGCCGGCCGGCGGATGCTGTTTCCTTACCGACCGCAGTTACTCGGTGCGTCTGCAGGATATGTGGGACGCACGTGGCGAACGCCAATACGAACTCGATGACATCATACTGCTCAAGGTGGGCCGCCACATACGCCCGGCACCGCACTTCAAGGTGATCATCTCGCGCGAGGAAGGCGAGGGTAATTTCATGCAGGGTTACCGCAAACTGTATCCGAGCCTGAAGACCATCAGCCACGGCGGGCCCTTCGCGTTATTGGACGGGACACCAACAAAGGAAGACATTGAATTCGCGGCCAGGATTATCGGACGTTACGGCCAGGGCCGCCATGCCGATGAAGTCGCTTTGGAATACCGAACCCCGGACGGTGAGGTCAGCGAATTGCGTGTTTCACCTTTGCACCCGGATGACATTCCCGCGCGCTGGTTGATCTGAAGCCGTCGTCCTGCGCGGTGCGCAGCTTGCGCAAGAATGCCGAAGGCATGAGCGAGCTGCTCATCAAGCTCGATGCGATGGTCAGAGACCCAGTCGATTGGCGCTTTCAGGGGAACTGATATGTTGACAGACCAACACAGTCGCTTGTAAGCAGCATGTTTACCATAGCGTTGGATCACGCAACGAAACTACGCACCGGATTTTGATCGTTGATTCTGCATAACCCATTTCGTTGAGGGCAATTGCCTGCCACCCAAATGGGAACTGCAACTCGTAAGGCGGCGCGTATCTGGAAGCAGCATCGGCCTTGAATCCAAATTTGCTGTAGTACGTTGGATCGCCATAAACGAAAAGCGCATTTACCCCTTTTTCTGATACCCGCTTTATGCCGCTCACGATGAGTTTCGCCCCGATTCGACGCTTTTGAAATTCAGGCTTTACGCCAAGTGGCGCCAGGATGTAGCCCTTCCATTTCTCGTTGTTAGCAACCGTTACGGGACTGAATGCTATGTGGCCCACGACCGTGCCATCGATTTCGGCAACCAAGGAGATTGTTTCGGGACACGTTTTTTCGCTGAGCAGATTGACTGCGAGCGACGAAACGATCGGCCTCTCGTCTCCAGAGAAGGCACGTAAATGCACCTCGCGAATATTTTCGCGATCCCTATTCGTTGCTTTGCGGATCCGAGTCATTAGCGGCTAACGTTTAAACAGGAAATTTTTCTGCATGAAGGTCGGCAGAGTCTGGATATCCCCGGTTCGACAGCCTGTGATTTCGAAAAAAGGTCTTTCCGCCCCCCCTGCTCCCACCGTCCGATTGCGGTCTCCGTTTAGCCTGCATCTAGTGTCCTGAATCAGAAGTTCGCATCATTTCAGAGCGTCCCGAATGTGGCAATGCAAGGCGCGAAGCGCAGGTAATGGCAGGCCCTTGTCAAGCTGCGCAACGTCGCAGTGGCGCATTCGGGACGCTCCCTCCGGGCGGGTCAGAAACGTCTCTGGACCCGCGTTGCGCTAGTTCGCATTGGCGATGGCCAGTCCTTCACTCGCGTGCCTTGGCCAGAAACGTTTCTGATCCCGCTGAAACGTTGCGAACTTCTGATTCAGGACACTAGCGCCGGTATCCGGGATGGTTACGCAGGACAGGTTCGGCTTGGTTGTTTCACTGCAGCAGCCCGCTGGTGCCAGCACTACAACTCGGTAACCCAGACACCGACATCGAGCTTTGCGCCCGGTGCCCCGATGTAAGAACCGGCAACCGGCGGCACGGACCCCGGCAACCGCGCGACAGCAACGGCGATGTGATCAGTGCCGACGATATTCCCGATCGTGGGATCGAAGCCTTTCCAGCCGGCGCCGGGCAGGAAGACCTCCGCCCAGGCGTGGGTCGCGCCGAAATCACTGGCGGACGGCTGGGCGTGCAGGTATCCGCTGACAAAACGTGCTGCCAGGCCGAGGTGGCGCGCAGTTTCCATGAACAGACACGCAAAGTCACGGCAGGATCCTGTGCCGCGGGAAAGCGTCGCCTGCGGGGTCTGAACCCCGGGCTCCTCGCGCACCTGATAGCTCAGCGTCTGCTGGATATGGCTGGCGAGTCTTTGCATCAGTACATAGGTCTGAATCGGTTCGCCCGGCCGCCAGAAATCCGCTATCCATGCTGGCAACCGATCTGAGGACCTTGGTTGGGCGCCAAGCATATACGGCGAAAGCAAGGCGCTATCGTCAGACAGATAGCTGAAGGGGTAGTCCGTTGCATAGTCGGCTACCAGAAAATCCAGAGGTACTTCGTTGAACTGCTGGATCACCACTTCGCTTTCTATCGCCAGCTGTCTGGCAGCCTGGTCGAAGGTGGCTATCGCTACCGAATTGTCCTCCGTGTCGCGTTGCCAGCGCAGCGAGGCCGGTGGACTGATTTCCAGTGATGAGGATTCGATATGCAGCTCGTGACCTTCGCGCGGGCGCAGGCGCAGGGAATGCGGTCCGAGCTGTACCTCAGAGGGGAAGTTGTAGTAGGTGCGGTGAACAATCTTATAGCGTTGCATGGGCCATTCTACCTGTTAGCACGATCTTTGAACCGAGCGGCGTTTGTACTGGAGACCGAATTCATTAAGGCAACGGCCGGCAGCAGATATTGCCCGATACCCCGCGCTCCCTGGCAGAAAGCAACAATCGTTTGCTGTGCGCATCGGAATCGCATTCGAAGCCATTGCTTTTCCGACCAGCCGAGCGCGCAAAAACTTAACCACCGTATCTTTGTCATTCAGAGTACCCTGGTCCCCGGTGCGGCTGTTCTAAGCCCAGACGCCGGGCGACTGTGTTCCGCTGCAGGCTGGCTGTCAACACCACTCACGTTTATCATGCCGCGCAGTATGAGTCCTCGCCATGAAACCATCGATTGTCAGCGCCTGTTGTGTCCAATGCCGGTGATCCGGGTTCAGGATGTGGTCGCCGAACTCACGCCGGGTGACACCGTTACGGCCGTGTGCACAGATCCCGGCGTGTTGCAGGATATTCCGGCCTGGTGCCGGATAAACGGCCACGAAATCGTTTCAACGGAAACCAGCGACGGCGAGTACCTGGTCACCGTCCGGGTCGGTAATTGATCATGGCACACAGTCACCACCACCATCATCACCACAGCGCGCGGGATGCCCAGGATCAGCGGACCGAACGCGGCCGCCAGACCCGCACGGTCGCGCTGGTCAGTGGGGTGGTCAATCTGCTGCTTTCACTGGCGCAGATCCTGGTCGGGCTGGTCGCCGGATCCGCGGCGCTGGTTGCCGACGGTATCCATTCGGCCTCCGACCTGCTGTCTGACGTACTGGTGTGGTTTGCTGCACGCCATGCGGCTCAGGCGCCGGACGCGGACCATCCCTATGGCCACGGCAGATTCGAAACCGCGGCCACGCTCGGCCTGGGCATCCTGCTGACCCTGGTCGCCCTGGGGATCGTCTGGAATGGTTTCGAGCGCCTGTTCGATACCGCCCGCCCGACACCGGGCATGCTGGCGCTGATCGTCGCCGCGGTCGGTATCGCTGCGAAGGAATCGCTGTACTGGTACACCATCGCGGTCGCCAAGCGCCTGCGCTCCGAAATGTTGCGTGCCAACGCCTGGCATCACCGTTCCGATGCCATCTCGTCGGTGGTGGTGCTGATCGGCGTCGGCGGCGCGGTCATGGGCTTCAGCTACATGGATGCGATCGCCGCGATCGTGGTTGGCCTGCTGGTGGCCAAAATCGGCTGGGACCTCGGTGGGTCGGCCCTGAGCGAACTGGTCGATACCGCGCTCGACGAGGAGCAGGTAAGCACGGCGAAAGACGTGATCATGGCGATCGACGGCGTGCGTTCGGTGCACATGCTGCGCACCCGACGCCACGGTGCCGAGGCGAGCGCGGATGTGCACGTCCAGGTGGCGCCGCGCCTGTCGGTCTCCGAGGGCCACATGATCAGCCAGGCGGTCGAGGACCGCCTGATCAAACAGGTCGAGGCGATCACCGACGTGACCGTACACATCGACCCGGAAGACGACGAAGATGCCCCGACCTGTCGCGGTCTGCCGATGCGGGGTGCGGCCCTGGCCGAACTCGAGCGCGCCTGGCAGCGGATCGAGGGGTTGCCGCCGGAACCCGAAATCCGGCTGCATTACCTGTCTGGAAAAATCGAGGTCGAGTTGCTGTTGCCGCTGAATGCGATTGTCCCGGGGGCCGGTCTGGATCCGGCACTCAAGGCTGCGCTGGAGGCGGCCGCTGCCGAGCTTGCCTGGTTCGGCCGACTGCGCATCCTGTTTAAATAGCACCAAAGTGGTGCGTCGTTTTTCTCGGCGCACCAAATTCGGTCACTCGTGTGGTCGGTGACAAGTCCGCCGTGGTATTTACAAAATTGGGGTTCGCCTTTCTGATGCGTAAAGCCTGGTATAAGCAATTGATTCGATGGCTATAAGTGAGGGGTTTTCCCGCTTGTGCCCGATTTCGGGCGGGCTTGACCTGGGGAAATGCGGAGTGGCATGGTTCCTGCTCTCACAAATTCACACCGTATTGCTGGCCTGCACGGGTCTGCCCGGTAATCCAATGCAACCGTTGCCGTTCTGGCAGCAGCACTCACTAACTCCTGGAGAGATCGAGAATGGGCGCAAAAAAAGTCCTGAGCATGATCAAGGAAAACGACGTCAAATGGGTCGATTTCCGTTTCACTGATACCCGCGGCAAGGAGCAGCACGTGACCGTGCCGGCCTCGACCGTTGAAGAAGACCTGTTCGAAGAAGGCAAGATGTTCGACGGTTCGTCGATCGCCGGATGGAAAGGCATCAACGAGTCCGACATGATCCTGATGCCCGACGCCAAAACCGCCGTGCTCGATCCCTTCACCGACGATGCAACCGTCAACCTGCGCTGCGACATCCTCGAGCCTTCGACCATGGAAGGTTACGAGCGTGATCCGCGCTCGGTGGCCAAGCGTGCCGAGGCCTACCTTGCCTCTACCGGTATCGCTGACGCCGCCTATTTCGGTCCCGAGCCTGAGTTTTTCGTCCTTGATGACGTTCGCTGGAGCATCGATATGTCGGGTTCGATGGTAAAGATCGACTCGCACGAAGCCGAGTGGAACTCCGAAAAAGTCTACGAAGACGGCAACATCGGTCACCGTCCGGGTGTCAAAGGTGGTTACTTCCCGGTCCCGCCTGTTGATTCCCTGCACGACCTGCGTGGCGCCATGTGTGATGCCATGGAAGAGATGGGTGTGCCGGTCGAGGTTCATCACCACGAGGTGGCTACTGCCGGCCAGTGTGAGATCGGAACCCAGTTCTCCACCCTGGTAGAGCGTGCCGACTGGGTCCAGATCCAGAAGTACTGCACCTGGAATGTCGCCCATGCCTATGGCAAGACAGCGACCTTCATGCCCAAGCCGATCGTTGGTGATAATGGCTCCGGCATGCACGTCCATCAGTCGCTGTTCAAAGACGGCAAAAACACCTTCGCCGGCGACCAGTACGGTGGCCTGTCCGAGACAGCGCTGTACTACATCGGCGGCATCATCAAGCACGCGCGTGCCCTGAACGCCTTCACCAACGCCTCGACCAATTCGTACAAGCGTCTGGTCCCCGGCTTCGAAGCCCCGGTCATGCTGGCCTACTCGGCCCGTAACCGTTCCGCCTCGATCCGTATTCCGTGGGTCTCCAGCCCGAAAGGTCGTCGCGTCGAGGTTCGTTTCCCGGATCCGACCGCCAACCCTTACCTGGCTTTCGCCGCCATGATGTTGGCTGGCCTCGACGGTATCCTGAACAAGATCCACCCCGGCGATGCCGCGGACAAGGATCTGTACGATCTGCCGGCCGAAGAGGCGCTCGCAATCCCGACCGTGTGTCACAGCCTGGACCAGGCGCTGGAGGCACTGGACGCAGACCGCGACTTCCTCAAGGCCGGTGGCGTGTTCACCGACGACCTGATCGATGGTTATATCGATCTGAAGATGGAAGAAGTTACTCAGCTGCGTATGACCACGCACCCGGTTGAGTTCGACCTGTACTTCAGCCTTTGATCAGCTAAGGTTGCCAAGGAACCCCGCCAACCGGCGGGGTTTTTTTTGCCTGTGCCACCACGGCGGATCTGCCCATCGTTTCACAATCCAGCGGGCACCTGTCGCATCAAAGGGAAGCCTGCACTATGCTAGCAAGATGATCAGACAAGCCTTAATCAATACCCTAGTCGTCTCCTTCCTGCTGCCGGGCATCGCGCATGCGGTCATCTGCAAGACCGTCGATGCGGATGGTGTGGTTGCCTATAAAGACGTCCCGAGCCGGGAATGCCAGACACCGGTCAAACTCCCGCCAAATTCAACCTACGAGCCACGCCCGCTGCCGGCAAGTGTTCTGGGGAAAAAAGATGATGAGCCCGGAGAGAAAAAGGGTTTCAATGGCTACCGGTCAATGCAGATTGTGCAACCTGAGGCCGACGGTACGATACGTAGCAGTGAGGGCAAAGTCCCGGTTGCGATAGTGCTCGAACCGGCGTTGCATCAAGGCCACCGTGTCGCCGTGTTTCTCGATGGAAAGAAGGTGCAGGGCAACTTTGATGGCCTGGCGATTGAACTGAGTGGTGTTGAGCGTGGCACACACAGCGTGCGCGCGTCGATAGCGGATGCGAAAGGCAAGAAGCTGATCGAGTCGCCCGAGGTGAAGTTCTCCTTGCGCCAAATCGGTCTGTTCGACGGTGCGCCGATCAAGCAGCCAAGACCGAGCCCATGATCCGCGGTGGCCGGCGATGGTGTGTCTCAAACCGGGCGGCCAGGGGCTGGGGGGGATTCCAACAGACATGATCAAACTCGCCTTCTCAGTGCTTCTGTTGGTGCCGGCTATGGCAAATGCGGTGGTCTGCAAAAATATCGATGCGGATGGCGTCGTCGTTTATACCGATGTGCCGGCCTTCAAGTGTGAGCACCCGGTCAAATTGCCGGGCTATTCAAGACATTCGCAGCGGTCGGCGCAACCGTATGGCTTTGGCGCAGATCCGGCCGCTACAGGACATGGGGCGGCTTTCGAGGACTACCTGTCGATCGAGGTCGTTAAACCCGAAGCGAACGAGGTGGTAAGTGGCAACGACGGCCGGGTTCCGCTAGCAATCAAGCTGGAACCGGCGTTGCAGGAAGGCCACCGTTTCGGTATCTATCTCGATGGCGCCCTGATCCCGGGCGGTTTCGATGGCCTGGCAATCGAGCTGACGGGCATCGACCCGGGTATGCACCATGTGCGGGCTGCGGTATTCGATGCCCGCGGCAGGCGCCTGAATGATTCAGCCAAAGTGCCATTCATCCTGGAGAAAACGGGTCTGAGTGAGGGGGCGTCGGCACCGCCCTTCCTGCCCGGAGCGAACCGGGAGCCAGTCGCACCAGCGCGGTGATAGGACTATCATTGAATTATGAGAGCGAGCCTTTTGATCGTACTGCCTCTGTTGCTGCTGCCGGGTCTGGCGCATTCCGTGATCTGTAAGACGGTGGGCGCGGACGGTGTCACCAGTTTCACCGATGTACCGGCTGCCGAGTGTCCCAGGGGATCGAGAATCCGGGAATATTCACCACCCGCGGCGGTTGTCGAACAGGCCGGCAGTGTCGATACAGGCGTCTCGGCCCGCCAGGTTGAGTTCGCCGATTACGAATCGATCGAGATTGTGAGTCCTGAGGCCGACGGGACGGTGCAACACAATAGTGGAAACGTCCAGGTTTCGATCAAACTTGATCCCGGGTTGCAACAAAGCCACTTCATAACCGCCTACCTGGACGGGAAGGCATTCCGCGGGCGCTACGGTAGCGGCCAGGTCTCGCTCACCGGGGTCGACCGGGGTACCCACAAGCTGCACGTAAAGGTTGCAGACTCCAAAGGAAAAATCCTGATCAAGTCGGACACCATTTCGTTCACCGTGCGACAGACCCCTCCGAAGCTCATCGTGAATCGGATTACCGGCGATGATCACGTTGATAAATATGACCCCCGTAGGGTGAGTATCGTGGGGTGCTACGAATGCGAAATCAGAAGGAGTGGCGAAGATCCCAGTACACTACTGAAACCCCCTCCCGCGCATGAAGCCCTTCCCGCATGGGTCACTTTGTGGTTCCCGACCAGTGGTTGGAAGTCTGGGCCCGTCAGAGTGCTGCCAAATCCCGAAACCGTCGAATACGTGATAAATACGCAAAATGGACCCAAAACCGTGGTCGAAACGTACAATTGGGAGGTCCAAGCAGTACCCAGGGAACTGCTTGCCACGGAAGCCTCTTTTGAGGCGAGGGTGCGGGTTTATCCCCGTCAATACGAGAAAGACAACGCGCCTTCTGAAGATGAGGTGCCTCTGGTGGAATACAAAACGACCTCGACGCACAGCGTAGGCCAGAGCGCCTTCAAGGCTGTCTACGGTTTGCCTCCCGTCGACTATACAGCTCCGCCGGCCGCTGATTTCAGCCGCAAGGAGGGAGGTATCTCCGCCACCCCGGGCCGGACAAACCCCGCCTTCAAGCCGCAATACGCACCCTAGGTTTCTGCACTAGAATGGTGCATGCGGGCACTCTTGGTGCGCCCGTATGGCGGTTATTTCGCTTGGGGCGCGGGCAAGCCATTGATTCAGGTCCCAAATTAGCAGGGCATGGGGCAATTTCGGAGCATTCATGACTGGCCCGAACCTTGCT
>Ga0316189_10007183_pt1 | contig 10564 bp, 6 predicted proteins | sample LowCovwburrow_MG_FD_204930 | JGI IMG/M metagenome (GOLD analysis project Ga0316189, IMG submission 204930) | Coastal sediment microbial communities from Maine, United States - Lowes Cove worm burrow | ecosystem: Environmental > Aquatic > Marine > Coastal > Sediment | place: USA: Maine... | reverse complement strand
TTTATTGAACTCAGCTCAACCTGCTCCGTAAATAACGGCTGCAAATAGGGGACAATATGAAAGGAAACCTGACGATCACGGCAAAAAGCCAGTAGGGTAAACAGCTCTTCCCCATTCATCTGAGAACTTAAAAAGATATCTTGGACTTTGTGCTCCTCAATTGCCTGAACGCATTGCTCAGAGTTGGCCAGCAGGAGAATACTGTCCGGATCCTGCGGGCAAAGTTCCTGGATTTGTTCTTTGTCTCCAGCAGGATCAAAAAAACCGAGGGGCTCATATCCTAACTTGGGGGTATTTAAAATGGACTGAAAGAGCAATCGACCGGTGGATCCTGCACCGTATATCAATACACGCCGAACATTTACCCCGCGCAAATAAAGGTATTGATTAAATTTAAAAAAAATAAACCTTCCAAATAAGAGAGAAGGAAGCGCTAAAATAAGCGCAAGACAGAGAGTGATTCTTGAATACTGTGCTCGGGAAAAAAAAGTATAGAGGATAAGCAGCAAAAAAAGCAACAAGGTGGTTTTGATAATTTTCCTCGTCTCAAGCAGGTTCATCATGCTCGCCTGATGGCGATAGAGTCCTATAAAATAAAAGGTCATGGTCCCGACAAGTCCAGAAAATAAACCGAGCTGACAGTAAGCGACAATTCCGCCTGGGAGGAATTTATCAATAAAATACCTATAAAGACAATAGGCAGATACCACGGCGAGAAAAAGAACAAAAAAATCGGTAAAAATTTCTGCAAGACGAATCGCTTTTTTACTGGGCCTCATTATCTTCCTTCTCCTTTCTTTTTTCCTTGTGGATAGTGCAGAGCAAACCGCGTAACTGATAGGTACCAAAGGCCGGATCATAGGGAGGCCCGTTATTGGTCAAAATATTTGCGTTCGCCTCAAGAAAGCCGAACTCAGGTCCTGTTTTTTCCGGGAACCACCAGCCGTGATCAACACTGACCGTTCCAGAACGGATTTTATCCGTTACCAAGGCCTTCATCCGAATACTACCCCTGGGTGATTTGACTAAAATCCAATCACCAGTCTGGATATCATGTTCTTGCGCTTGGTCCGGGTGCAATTCTGCCTGCGGTTCTGGACGAAGCCTCCGCAAAGAGGCCACCTGTCGTTGTTCACTATGAAAAAATTCCCGCTTTCTGGCTCCAGTTATAAGGATGTAGGGAAAAGATTCTCGTAAATCAGGGCGACTGACCGGACTTTCCGGCGGTTCCAGGTACGAAGGAAGGGGGTCGTACCCTAAACGGGCCAAAGCAGAGCTGGACAGCTCGATTTTTTTTGATCGAGTTCTGAAGCCCTTTTCTTGATATTTATAATAGATATGCTCGGGATAGACCCAGCCTTTTTTCTGAAGCTGTTCATAGGTTATGCCCAGCGGAGCAAGCCGCTGATTGATAACATCAGACAAACTTTCCTCTGATCCGGGCAGGCTGAGCCGTTTGCTGATCTCATCCATAATCCACTCGTCTTGCCGACACTCACCGTATTGGGTCGCCTTTTGTTGGGCAAAGACCATGTTTTCCGCAACCAAGGGATAGCCAATCACTTGCTCTACTTCCGGCCAGAAAGCCGCAGGTAAAACATAATCCGCCATTGCAGCTGTCGGCGTCATGAACAGGTCTGCCACCACCAGTAGGTCCAGAGAACGCAGGGCATCATGGACCTGCCTGCTATTTGCCAGGGTCAGCAGGGGATTACCGCCAAACACGAGCATTCCCCTGACCGGGTAGGGCTCGTTGTCCAGCATGGCCTTGAGTAAGGTAGGTATATGAGCAGAGGGCATAAAAGCCCGCCAACCTCCCAGCAGCTTATAGGTCTCCGCACCAAGGCGTTTTGCTCTGGTCCCCTTTGGCAGGGTATGAGCTAGGGTCGGATAGGCATTGAGGATGTTCATGCCGAGGATATCCCCGCCCGGCACATCAATATTCCCGGTCAAGGCTCGGAGACAGGCAATGGCCCGCACTGTCTGAAGACAGTTGGTATTCTGCTCAATACCGAGGCCCCAGTCCAGGATAGCTGGTTTCGTGGTGGCATACAGCCGTGCTGCCTCGCATATCTGGGAGGCAGGGACACCGGTGATCTTCTCACCCCATTCTGGAGTGCATCCCTCTGCCGCCACTGTTAACTCGGAAAACCCGGTTGTCCATTGCTCAACAAATCCCTGATCATACAAATTATCACGAATAATGACATGGATCATGGTTAAGGCAAGGGCCGCATCAGTGCCGGGCCGTACAGGTAACCAGAGCTGACAACGCTGAGCTGTTTCGGATCGGCGGGGATCAACAGCAATACCGATTGTCCCCTGCTCAAGGCAACGCCTCGCTGCTATGGCCAGCTCACCGTCCGCGCTGGAAACCAGCGGATTATGGCCCCAAAACAGAATGCATTTCGGCTTGACCTTGCCGTAATAATCCCCGACTACAAAGCCACCATAGGTTAGGTTGGATACCGATATTCGGGGAATAAAGCATTGCGCCAAACCAGGTTCGTACCAGTTGGGGGTACCCAGAGCATTGGCAAAACGAACTGTGTGCAGATAGTGGTGCCGCCCGGTGCCTTGGCCCAGAGCAATGGATTCTGGTCCGGTCTTTCGCTGAATGGTCGCAATCCTGCTGCTGATTTCGTCTAGGGCATCGTCCCAGCTTAACGGCTCCCAGCCTCCTGCCTTACTTTTTTTTTGACGCAGCGGCTTGGTCAATCGGTCAGGATGATTGGCGATCTCCGGCGTCGACATCCCCTTGATACACATCCACCCTTTACTCATAGGGGAATCAGGATCACCGGTAACCTTGACCACCCGGCCGTCCTTAACTGTAATCAGGGCGCCGCAGCCGCCGTGGCAGATACGGCAGACGCTTTTGATAATTTTGATGCTCATCTTAAAATTCGCGCAATCAAGTCATCCTTATTCTGCAATCGAGTTACATTTCATTACAGAAGGACGGAATATTTCCTGATGAAATAATATTGCAGGAGACACACAACGGGAATCATCTCTGGTATTATTTGAGTTAGCGTCTGACGATCCGTTGATGAGTGAAGAAATATCAAACTTGATATAAAACCAACGTTCTGTTTCCATTATAGGAGGATTGGCTATTTCTTCAATCCAAGTTGAGACTACACATTCAGGATGATTGGTCCAATAGGCGTGGTCACCCGTTGAGGTATGAGAATCGGTGTCTGTAACAAGCGGGAAGCGAACATCAAGTGTCGTTTGATCAATCATGGAGTAAAGATTTATCGTCACATCACTGTAGTAAATTTTATAAATACTTTCAGGAGGTTTGTTCCCCGGAGGTTGATATGTATATGAAGCAGCTTTTCCTGTATCTGAAAACTCATCAAGGTCAGCAATTGCCTGGGCGTAGCCAGCAGCCGTGCTTTCATAATCTTCTTCCCACGGATGCGTTTCACGCCAAAGTCCATCATAACGGGCATTCCAGTCTGCTCGAAGGACGGGACGACTTAACACAGAGGATTGTGCAGGTACGGGCGTTCCAAAACCTTCACCGAGCTGCCCGGTTTCCCTGAACGAGACTCTTCCCCCTGTCGGTCCAACCCCCATCCAGACACCATTCATCAAGGTATCCTGAGCCCAGAACTCAAGAGATCCCAGCGAAGCCCGTGACGGTATGTTCAAAGCACGCAGGAGGGCTGCAACCAACCAAGCATGTTCAATGCAGACGCCTGATCCGACACCTATGAGTTCAGCAGGACGATATGCCCAGTCATAGATATTTTTACCGAAACACCATCCTTCATCGCTTATACTTTGCCATATTCCGCTTGTCACGTCCCTGAAAGGCTGTTGCATGCCTCCTTCAGAAGGATTAAAAAAGATACCGTCATGTTCAATGTTCATCGCTACCCATGCATATACGGCCCATGCAACTGAACGTGTATCTTGTCGCATCGCCGGATCAACGCTTTTTAAAATTTTCTGCGCTCTTTCTCTAATAACAGGATGATCAGACTGAATATACTCATCCGCCTCCAAATAAGGCATAATTGATGCTGGGTAACCTGTTGCATCCTCAGGAATGACGGCACCTAAAGGAATAGCGGGAGGGCGATCAAATATTATGGTACCGAGAGTCCCGAACTTAACACGAAGATCGTCTTCAGGGTTGTTGCCAACAGGAAGATCAAAATTCACTGTCACCGAGCCTCCCTTAATGACTCCAACCCGGCCCCGCGCCTGTGTTCGATACCCCTCCGCCTCTGCCAGCAAAACGTAACGCGGAAAGCTGACAGGAACATTTTCGAGTACATATTCACCATTCATGTCAGTCAGCGCAGTTGACACCTTATCCCAAGGATCCCCCCAGATAAAAACTCGAGCCCCTTGAACCGGCAGGCCTTCAGAGGTAACAGTTCCAGTAATTCGGCCAAGGGGTGCGAGACCGAAGAAAAGATCATCAAACCAAGCTTGCCCGGTCCCCTCAAAAAAACAGTTCACTTCCGCTGTTGTTGCTCCCTGCGGAGCACGCACCTTGAGCTTTGCAGGGAAATCCAGGTTAAATCCGCGTGTTCCCCGATGATTTGGAAAATTAACAGTTTGAAGGGCAACATCGGAAGCATCAAGGAAGACAAGCTGTAACCGGCATTGACCAGGATTAATCCCCTCAAAAGCAACGTAACCAGTCAGCATATAGACCTGATCGGAAACAACAGGCACGGTTTGCCGCCACATACCGGAGCCGCTCCCTGATCCCTTAAGAGCAAGGCTTCGTTTTCCAGAATAGGAGACTGTGTCATCCCACAAGAAAGTGATGCCTGAAGGTGAAGGTGAAGGTGAGACGGGCTGCCAGCTCTCAGGTTGTGCAGCGCCGTTCTCACACCCGGCGTTAAGTAGAAGATTTTCAGCAGCCGCAAGAGAAACTGATCCGAAAAACATTATTATAGAAACAGCAACGTAACGAATAACGATCCGCAGGCGCATCCCATAACCCTTTTTATTGCCCTTTTATGAAAGGGAATTCTACATTGACATTCTTTCTGTTCGTCGTTGAAGCATATATAGCTTTCAGGAGTACATGAAAAAAGTTTTTTGAAAAACAGGTTACGAATTAATTGAAAAAAAATATCTTGTCAAGTTTGGAAGGTTGCCTTGCAAGTAGTCTACATCAACATTTACATACGAACCAACAAAAAAACCGGCTCAACCAAAAGAGGAAGAGCCGGCCAAAAAAGAAGAGATGAAGAACACCCTAGTTATTGCACAAGGTATGCCATTCTGGTTTGAAAAAGAATATAATGGCTATCTATTTGGAAATAAAATAGATAAGTTCTCTTTTTGCATTGTTGTATTGACTGCCCATCATTTCAGCTTGTTCAGTTTTTTTTACACAACAGTACCGGAAAAAAAGAATCACTTGAAAAAGATAAGTTTTATCATTAAATTGATCGTGAGATAAAAGATATCTTATATTATTCAATGAATATCATTTTTATGACTACCAGCTTTTTTTTCATCTCTTTCTGTAGAAAACCTAAAAATAGCAGTAATTCTTTTTGCTACCTTGCCCAGTTCAATAAACTCCCAGCTAGCATAATCTCTCGATGTCGCTGGGATAATTCACAACGGGCCTGCACAGGATTCCCGTTGATTTCCACGGTAACCGTCTCCGCACCCGAGGCTACAGCTTCGCGAATGCCAGGAATCACCATTTCCGCTCCCTGCTCCACCTTATCGTAATCATCAGGATTAACAAAGGTCAGGGGCAGGATACCGAAATTGATCAGGTTGGCCTTATGAATACGGGCAAAACTCTTAACCAGCTTAACCTGGACACCGAGATAGCGCGGGGCCAAAGCGGCATGCTCACGGCTGGAGCCCTGACCGTAGTTATCACCCCCGATCACAGCACCGAAAGAGCCCGAGTCAGTGATTGCCTTTATATCCGCAGAAAAACTGTCTGTCACCTGGGAGAAAACATACTCGCTGATGGCCGGAATATTGCTCCGTAAGGGCAGGATCGCTGCGCCGGCAGGCATAATATGATCGGTGGTGATATTATCAGCCAATTTCAAAACCACCTTGCCCTTCCAGGTCTCCGGCAGCTCGGTGAATTCAGGAAAAGGAGCAATATTGGGTCCGCGCACGATGTTCACCTTGGCACTCTCTTCCTCTGCCAAGGGCTTCTCAATACGCTCATCACCGGCAAGATAGGTTGCCGGTAACTCAAAGGTAGGATACTCGCCCAGATCTCGGGGATCGGTAATCACGCCTTGGACTGCTGAAGCGGCGGCAACTTCCGGACTGCATAAATAGACCTGATCGCCCTTATTGCCGGAACGTCCAGGAAAATTTCTTGAAACAGTTCGCAGAGAATTCATGCCGGTGGGCGGAGCCTGCCCCATGCCGATACAGCCGAGACAACCGGATTGATGAATCCGAGCTCCGGCCTTAAGGAGGGGCATAACATCGCCTTGATCGGTGAGATTCTCAATGACCTGACGACTGCCCGGATTGATTTCAAAACTCACATCACGATGCACTTCCCGGCCTTCCATAATCTTTGCCACAGCGGTCAGGTCACGGAGGGAGGAGTTGGTGCAGGAACCGATCAGAACCTGCGCCAAAGGTCTGCCTGCGACCTCGCTGACTTTGACTACGTTGTCCGGGGATGAGGGACAGGCGATCATGGGTTCCAGACTGGACATATCAATCTCCAGCACCTGGTCGTACTCAGCATCGGCATCAGCTACCAGCTCATGCCATTGGTCTTCCCGGCCCTGAGCAGCCAGATATTTTCGAGTATTCTCATCTGAAGGAAAGACGGAGGAAGTCGCCCCCAGCTCCGCACCAAAATTGGTGATAGTTGCCCGGTCTGTCAGGCTCAGCTCGGCCACACCCGGTCCGAAATATTCCATAATAAACCCTACCCCGCCTTTAACCGTGAGCTGACGCAGGACTTCCAGCAGGACATCACGGGCCGCAACCCAAGGTTGCAACTTGCCGGTGAGCTTGATGCCGTAGATTTTCGGCATGACCAGATAAAAGGGTTTACCAGCCATAGCCATAGCCACGTCCAACCCGCCTGCGCCCATCGCCAGCATGCCCATGCCGCCGCCGGTTGGGGTGTGGGAATCAGAACCCAGCAGGGTTTTTCCGGGAACCCCGAAGCGCTCCAGGTGGACCTGATGACAGATACCGTTGCCGGGCGGTGAAAAATGGAGCCCGAATTTGCGGGCCGTTCCTTGCAGGAAGATGTGATCGTCAGCGTTTTTGAAATCCGACTGGAGCATATTATGATCCACATAACTCACTGACAGCTCGGTCTGGACACGAGGAATACCGATGGCCTCGAACTCCAGGTAGGCCATGGTGCCGGTGGCATCCTGGGTCAGGGTTTGATCAATACGCAGCCCGATTTCTTCACCTTTTTTTAACTCGCCCTCAATCAGATGAGCAGCCAGTATTTTTTCCGCAACGGTTTGTCCCATAACGTTCTCTCCTTATAAACTCTCATCTCACCCCTTGGGGTGAGACAACAAAACATGAAAGCTGGTTGGGTGACTCCAAGGAGCCAGCAGTACTTTCCTAGAAATACGAATGCGCCTTAGGCGCGAATTGTCTGCGGCCCATTAAACATGATCAGGCGGAAAAATGCCCCGATTTTTTTCAGATAATTTTTCAAGAGGAAGGGAAGGTGGTGTGGAGTGGTGCTCTCTTGATCAGGAGGGATAAGGGACGCTACCCAGAGAATACGACAGAAAATTCGGCGGAGAGCAGGGGGAAAAAACCGAGTCATGCGTTACGCACAAACCCGGCAACTTGCTCATAAAAAAATTCGTTTAACGACAGCATCACCGACACAGGACCGCGCCATCATCAGCCACGTCCATGCGAGTACGCTGGTTATATTCTTTCAGGCCGAGGCCATCTAACGATTTGATAATTATTTAATACTTTCAACCTTTCAGCCGACAGGATAAGCCGAGCCACCTTTATCGCCCAAAACGTTCGTCAACGGTTGATTCAAAAAGTCCATAACTTTATTGGTCGTCAACGGTTGGCTCAAGAAGCCTGTAACTTTTTGCGCAGCTCCCTTCAGGTTGAACCGGAAAGCCCGCGCTTTCCTTTGCCGGAGGATAAACAGCCCGACTTCTCTGTCGGAGTATACTGTATGTTTGATAAACCACTGAACCAGAAAGTACACTAATTTTACAGTCGAACCGTTTGAACACCTTATCGTCCTCACCTGCCTGATCAGCTCGGACATAATAATTTCATGTTCTTTTTTCTGATTGTCAATCATCGGGTATCCGTACCGGGCCATCAGCTCTTCCTCGGTGTGAAAATGCAACCGGGCATAATCCTGCAGCTCGTCAAGCAATCCGTCAAGCTGTCCATCAAGCTGAATCGCCTCATCTGTATGACCGGTTACTTCGATATGAAGATCGGATATTTTTTTGATAATCCGGAAAAAAGATTTATGTTGTGAGTCTATTTCCTGAACACCGACATTATATTCATCACGCCATTCAAGGCTCATTTCCGTCCGCAAACGTCGCGAAACGGATTTGTCGCCGATCTCATTCAATTCTTTGACAATAGAAAAGAAACGTCCGTACTGAGGATCTATTTCTTCTAATCCGCTATAATGCACATCTGTCCAATCATAAGTCGTTCTCATTTTCCATCCTCCGTTGTTTCAATTCACAATACGATACCGATTTTTTACCGGAAATCGTTTGAAGAACGTAGCGTCTCCGCATCTTTTCCGCCGCACCTGTATCTGTCAGCGTATATCCGCGTGGACGCACCCTCCGAGCAACTCTCTGCTCCCTGCATTCTAAAAAATGAAGGTAGCAAAAATCCGTAAGCGGCGGCGGTGTGAGATTCTGCGAAACGGATTTCGCTTTGAAACGAGTTGCGAAATTTGTTATGCCGGATCAATGCGGAAAAACTGAAAAAGCAACAGCTCGGGGTGTTGATTGTGCGGGCTGCTTGAAACAAGCGCGTAACTCGTATGTATTCAGAAGAAAAGAAAGTCAACATGCGGCTTGAAAAAAGCCTGTCGATACAATTAAAGGAAGGATTCCCTAGAGGGATACTTGTTTTTGAGGATTTCATGCCTCACTCCCATGTCAAACGTAAAAGTAGGTAACCCGGCGGTCTCCTGTCAAGGAGATCCGTGGCTTTCCGACACCGCCTCACGACGGCTGTGGCATTTATCAACTCTCAGGTTCTACCCAGAAAGTGATGACAATATAACCTAAAATAATTTTAAGATCACTAGTAATTATCACATACAACCTACCTGCTCGTCAAGCAAAAAATGTATAAAAAATACCCTGATTTTTTCATGGGGAAAGGAAGGCGATCAGAACAAAATGGCAATATTACAGTTCTGCCCCGCAGAATTTGCAGTACCTTGCATCTGTATCGTGCCCCTCAGCGCTACATTGCAGACAGGTCTGAGTTGATACGTTACGGCTGAAAGTCTGCGACATTTCAACCGTTACAATACCTGTGGGCACTGCGATAATTCCATAACCGAGAATCATCACTATCGAAGAAAATGCCTGACCAACTATGGTCTGCGGCGAAATATCCCCGTATCCGACAGTGGTCATGGTCACGATTGCCCAGTAGATGCTGCGCGGGATGCTGGTGAATCCATTTTCTCCGCCCTCAATGACATACATCAGTGAGCCGAAGATGACAACCAAGGTAAATACGGTGAAGAGAAATACCGAGATCTTACGCCTGCTTGCCTGAAGTGCCTTGAGAAGAAGATTTGCCTCACCGAGGTACGTTGCCAGTTTCAAAATACGAAAGATGCGGAGTATCCGTAGAATCCTGATAACCAGCAAATACTGCGTTCCGGGCAGAAACAGACTGACGTACGTCGGGATGATTGCGAGCAGATCAATCACCCCGTAGAAGCTAATCGCATATTTGAGCGGCCTGCCGACACAAAGCAATCGTAAAATATATTCTCCAGTAAAAAGAAGGGTAAAAAACCATTCTATCCTATAGAGCAGACTGCCATGCTGGACGCGGAACAGGTCAATACTGTCCAGCATAACCGTCACGACGCTTACCAGGATGCAGCCGATCAGTACTACGTCAAATCCTTTGCCAGCCGGGGTATCAGCTTCGAAGATTACTTCATGCAATATACTCCGCCAATGGGCATGGCAAGGCCTTTTCTCACGACAATCATCTTGCTGAAGTTTCATCACTTCTTTTTTTACCAATTATTCCTGAAACTGCTTCTGTAGGCAATTATACAGCTGCCGCCCATCCTCTGCTGGATCTCGCGTTGGATAACCGCGCCGTCATTAGGTGTACCATGCTTCAGTGGCATTTTACTGCTCCTTCCTCCCTGGATCAAGGAGTCTGCCGAGAAAAACGGTAAAAGGGGTCAGAGTAAAATTAAACCTTATTTAATTTTACTCTGACCCTCTTTACTGACCCTCTTTACTGGGGCAGGCTTTTTGGGCGAGAGGTTTTTTCGTAAGCACTGTCGGTATTGATGATGCCGTGATCCGGGAATATATTGAGCAGCAGGAAAAGGAGGATCAGC
>Ga0316189_10007182_pt1 | contig 10565 bp, 18 predicted proteins | sample LowCovwburrow_MG_FD_204930 | JGI IMG/M metagenome (GOLD analysis project Ga0316189, IMG submission 204930) | Coastal sediment microbial communities from Maine, United States - Lowes Cove worm burrow | ecosystem: Environmental > Aquatic > Marine > Coastal > Sediment | place: USA: Maine... | reverse complement strand
CGACGCAACGCTTCAGTGAACATGAACGAGGCGTTGACCAAGAAGAAGCCAGAGAAATCTCTTCTTAAGCCGCTGAATAAAAAGGGTGGTCGCAACCACCATGGCAAGATCACTGTTCGTGGTCGTGGTGGGGGTGCCAAGCGCATGTACCGCCAGATCGATTTCGTTCGTCGCGACCGCGATGGTATCGTCGGGACCGTAACCGGTATCGAGTACGATCCAAACCGCAGTTGCAACATCGCGTTGATCGAGTACGCCGACGGCGTGAAACGATATATCCTCGCTCCCAACGATCTCACCGATGGGGATACCGTTGAGAGTGCGACCGGAGAGGCAATCGAGCCAACTGTTGGCTCTTGCATGCAGCTCAAGCACATCCCTTCGGGCATGAATGTGCACTGCATCGAACTGCGTCCTGATGGCGGTGGCAAGCTTTGCCGCAGTGCTGGGATGTATGCCCGGTTGACCAATAAAGATGATAAGTACGCCACGCTGGTGATGCCTTCCGGCGAAACCCGTCGCGTTCCGATCGAATGTCGTGCGACTATCGGTACTGTTGGCAACTCCGATCACCAACAACGCCGGCTCGGCAAGGCGGGTATGTCCCGTCACCTGGGTCGTCGTCCAAAGGTTCGTGGTGTGGCGATGAGCCACCACGCGCACCCACTCGGTGGTGGTGACGGTCGCAGTAAGGGCGGGCGTGCTCCAGTGAGTAAGTCCGGCACACTGTCAAAGGGTGGTGGCACCCGGAACCGGAAGAAGCCATCACAGGATCTCATCATCCGTCGTCGCAAGAGCAAACGCTACGGGCAGCTTAAGTAAGCCCGAGAGGAACTGACTATGTCTAGAAGTCTTAAAAAAGGCCCATATGTCGACGAGAAGCTCTTCCTCAAGGTTGAGAAGATGGCGGCATCAGGTGCAAAGAAACCAATCAAGACCTGGGCCCGTGCGTGCACGGTCGTTCCCGAGTTCATCGGGCACACATTCCAGATTCATAACGGTCGTTCGTTCCCCGAGGTGTTCATCACCGAGGATATGGTCGGTCACAAGCTCGGCGAGTTTGCCAATACCCGTACCTTCCGTGGTCACACGAACAAGAAGGAAGGCCTCAAGTCACGCTAATGCGGTGAACTAGGGATACAGCTATGAAACTCAGATCAAACGAACTAACTAAAAGAGCAACCGAGGTGGGCGTGAGTGTTGAACAACTCGCTACTGCAGCGGCTCGAGAAGATCGCAGCGATAAAGCTACATATTCAGCTGTCCGCAACTGGATGGCCGGCCGTGATCATCCACGCTGCCGCAAGACCGATATCGAAGCGCTCGCAACAGCCGTGGGATGTTTGCCCAAGGACATCGCGAAGTTTACTTCAGAAGTCCGCAATCATCGCGGGAGTCAGAAGAAGGCCAAGCTGGTTGTTGACATGATTCGCGGCAAGAACCTCGAAGAAGCAACACAGATGCTCGCGTTCTCAACCAAGCGTGCTTCGGTCAATATCAGCAAGGCACTCATGGCCGCGTCATCGGATGCCGAGCAGTTCGGTGCTGATATGAGCGAGCTCGTTGTCTGCGAAGCCACCGTCGATCGTTCAACCCACATCAAGCGGTTCCAACCAAAGGACCGCGGCCGGGCACACCCGATTCTCAAACGCACAAGCCATATCACTGTATCAGTTCAGGAGCGTAGCTAATGGGTCAAAAAAGCCATCCATTCGGATTCAGACTCGGCATCACCGAAGCGCACCGCTCACGCTGGTACGCTCCGAAAGCTCTCTACGGCGAACTACTCGTCGAAGATGAGAAGATCCGCCAGTACCTCGATAAGCGTCTGAACAAGACCCCGCCAAGCGCGTCGGTCTCAGATATCCACATCGAGCGTACACGCGAGGAACTCAAGATCATCGTTCGCACCGCTCGTCCCGGTATCGTCATCGGACCCAAGGGTTCGGAGATTGACCGGATGACCGAAGAACTCCGATTCATGACGGGCCGGAAGGTTGCGATCTCGGTTATCGAGATCCGCGAACCAGACCTCGATGCTCAGCTAGTTGGAGACGGTATTGCAGAGCAACTCAAAAAGCGGATGGGTTTCCGCCGTGTACTTAAGATGCGTGCTGAAGCTGTGATGGCTGCAGGTGCCCAGGGTGTCAAGATTCAGGTTTCTGGTCGTCTTGGTGGAGCTGAAATGAGTCGTCGTCTTGATGTTCGTCTTGGCTCGCTGCCTCTGTCAACGCTGCAAGCGAACATCAACTATGGCTTCTCCGAAAGCCACACAACCTACGGCGTTCTTGGTGTGAAGGTCTGGATCTACAAGGGTCTGTACTCAACCGTCGAAGAAGAAAATCAATCAAACGCAGCTGGTGCACGGGCTCGTGCACGTGGCCGCAAGTAAATATGCATTTGTTCCGTTGTAGTCAGATGGCTCCAACGGTTGAACGGAAAGAAGAAGGATACAACCATGCCTCCTTATAAAATACCAAAGCGTGTGAAGCACCGCAAAGAGTTCCGCAGAGGCCGTGATCGCAAAGCGACCAAGGGCAACTACGTGGCATTCGGCGAGTTCGGTCTTCAGGCACTCGAGGGCTGCTGGCTCAAGAGTAACTGTATCGAAGCTGGTCGTGTGACCTGTCAGCACTTCCTCAAGCGTGAGGGCAAGCTGTTTATCCGAGTATTCCCTGACAAGCCGATTTCAAAGAAGCCTTTGGAAACACGCATGGGTAAGGGTAAAGCGGATGTGGATTACTGGGCCGCGAGAGTGAAGCCTGGGACAGTTCTGTTTGAGTTGGCCGGTGTGAGCGAGGTCCGTGCACGCGGCGCGTTCTTCCGGGTCGCGATGAAAATGCCGGTCAAATGCCGGATGGTCCAACGTCGGATCGAGGCATAAGGGGCATTATGATGACCGGTACAGAAGTACGAGCGTTGAAAGATGAAGAGATCACTGTAGAGCTCAGTCGGTTGCGTAGTTCGCTACTGGCAATGAAGAGCAAGAGTGTGACCGAGAAGATCGAAGACACCACGCAGTTTGGCAAAGTCCGCAAGGACATCGCCCGGCTCCTGACCGAGCGTACCGCGCGGCAGAACACAGATTCCTGAGGATATGACCATGAGTGATACCCAAATCAAAGGTGCAAAGATTGGTGTGGTGGAAACCGACGGCCGGGACAAGTCCCGCAAGGTTGTGATCCGCTACAAGGTCCCGCACCCGAAGTATGGCAAGTTCGTGAGCAAGCGCACCGTGCTGCATGTTCATGATGAAAACAATGATTCGCATAAAGGCGATGTGGTCGAGATCGTGCAATGTAGCCCGATCTCGAAGACCAAGAGCTGGACTATCTCGAAAGTACTCGAGAAACGCAGCATTTGATAGCAATACCCCGATGGCAGTGTGCCACGGTTTAGGAATGAAGGCAGGGCGAACATGCTCCAGCAAGAATCCAGATGTGTAGTCGCGGATAACTCCGGCGCCAAGATCGCTTACGTTATCCGTGTATACGGTGGTTCGACAGGCCGCGATAAGAAGACACGCAAGACGGCGTATATCGGCGACAAGGTTCTGATCAGTGTCAAGAAGGCACTCCCAGGATCGGAAGTCAAGTCCGGTGAGAAGTACAAGGCTGTCCTTGTTCGTACTGCCAAGTCGACTCGTAGAAAAGATGGTTCGTATGTGAAGTTTGACTCGACTGCGGTCGTGCTCATCAACGACGACGGCAACCCCAAGGGCACACGCATCTTTGGCCCTGTCGCTCGTGAACTCCGCGAACGCAACTATATGAAGATAGTTTCTCTTGCCCCGGAGGTGGTGTGATGCCAAGACATGTACGCAAAGGCGATCAGGTAATAGTCACCTCTGGAGACCACAAGGGTCAGTCCGGCGAGATCCTCGAGATCCTCGTCAAGTCTGACAAGGTCCTTGTCAAGGGTGTTAATGTCAAAGTCCGGCATGTCCGTCCGACTCAGATCAACCCTAAGGGGGGGGTCGTGTCCAAAGAGATGCCTATGCATATTTCAAATGTCAGCCCGGTTGTTGATGGCAAAGCCACACGCGTCCGGTTTGAGACTCAGAAAGATGGTTCGAAGAATCGCGTAGCGGTTCGTGGCGGCAAGTCCCTCGGACAAGTCAGCGGCCCAAAGTCGTAACCAACACACACAGCTTCTCTGGGTTATCCAGAGAAACATATGGCGGATAAGTCATGGCGAAGAAAAAGTTTGATAAAGAAACACTCGAAGCGGCGGCCCAGCCAAATGCGCCCAGGCTCCAATCGATGTTCCAGGACACCGTGCGTTCAAAGATCACCGAAGAGTTCGGGATCAAGAACGACATGGCGATGCCAAAGCTCGAAAAAATCACACTCAATGTGAACATCGGACGGCATCTCGACGGAACGAAGGTTCCCAACAATGTCCGTGAATCCGTGCTTCATACACTGACGACGATCACAGGCCAGAAGCCTGTGAAAATCGCGGCTAAGAAATCCGTTTCGAACTTTAAGGTTCGTGAAGGATACGAGACTGCCTTTAAGGTTACGCTCCGGCGTGATCATATGTGGCACTTTATGGACCGGTTGGTCAATATCGCGACCCCTCGTGTGAAGGACTTCCGTGGGTTGAACGACAAGTCGTTTGATCGTCAAGGAAGTTACTCGATGGGCCTCACCGAGCAGGGCGTGTTCCCTGAGATCAACATGGCCGAGCAGAACTTCACTCATGGCATGAACATCAACTTCACCTTCAGCAAATCGAACCCAAAGTTGAGCCGATTTGTGCTCTCTGAGCTCGGGATGCCGTTTGTGAAACCAGAAGAAAAGAAGAAGTGAAAGAGGAACTAACCAATGGCTCGTAAATGTCAAATCGCCAAAAGTAATAGGACTCCAAAGTACCCAACACGCCACGTGCGTCGTTGTGAACTCACCGGGCGTGCCCGTGGTGTCTATCGCAAGTTCCGCATTTCACGCATTATGCTCCGCAAGCTTGCTCTTGAAGGCAAGATCCCCGGGATGCGTAAAGCGAGTTGGTAAAAAGAAGGCCGAGAGGCGTTTGAAGAACTACTGCGGTCGTGCCCAGGCATGACCAGTAATGGAAGTAAAGGTAGAATACGATGACGATCAGTGATCCAGTCGCAGACATGTTGACCCGAATCCGCAACGCGACACGAAACCGTGCCAAGAGTGTGATTTGCCTCAACAGCAAAGTATGTCAGGGTGTAGCCGGAGTCTTAAAGACCGAGGGTTACATCAATGACTACGAAGTCGTTGCTGACAACAAGCAGGGCACCATCCACATCGACCTGAAGTATGGTCCTCGTGGTGAGGTCTTGATCCACGAGATCAAGCGGATGAGCAAGCCGGGCTGCCGGGTGTATCGCGGGATGGACAAGATCCCAGCTCCGATGCAGGGTCTTGGGATTACGATTGTCTCGACGAGCAGCGGGGTCTTGTCGGATCGCGCATGCCGTGAGAAGAATGTTGGTGGCGAACTGCTCTGCTTGGTTTGCTAGATGGGTTTGCTGATTGAGTGACTGATTTGTTGATAAACGGATGCTGTGGATAGATTTGCTGGACTCCCCGGTTCAAGAAACAACCGGATGAAGACGACAGCACGAAAGGACGAACAATGTCAAGGCTTGGTAAAAAACCAGTTCAGGTCCCCGCCGGGGTCAAGGTGAATATCGCCGGACGGAATATCTCGATCGATGGCCCAAAGGGGTCATTGAGCTTTGAGTTCCGTCCTGAGGTCGAAGTCACCCATGACGAGGACGGCAAGGCGATCACTGTGCATGTAGCTGATGAGTTGATCGCAGAAAGCCGTTCAAACCGCGCATACTGGGGTACAACTCGTTCACTCATCGAAAACATGGTCGTTGGTGTGACCAAGGGCTACGAGAAGAAGCTCAATATTGTTGGCGTTGGTTGGACAGGTAATGTCAATGGCAACACGCTTGCACTCAAGGTTGGGTTTGCCAATCTCATCGAGATGCCGATCCCTGAGGGTGTAAAGGTTACAGCTGAGAAGCAGCTGGTCACCATCTCTGGTGCAGACAAACAAGCGGTGGGGCATTTCGCTGCATCTGTCCGTGCCAAGCGGAAGCCTGAGCCATACAACGGCAAGGGTATTAAGTACCTCGACGAGGTCATCACGCGTAAGCAGGGTAAGGCATTCGGTAACTAATCGAAACGATCGCAACAGATCGCATTAGGCGATCGTGAGGTTTGAATAATGAATAAGAACAAAGCAAAAACAGTACGACGGACACGACGCAAGATCGGTATCCGCAAGCGTGTAGTGGGTACCCCAACGCGTCCGCGCTTGGCGATCTTCCGTTCGCTCAATCACACCTACGCCCAGGTCATCGACGACATGGCTGGTGTGACCCTCGCGAGCGCGTCGACCCGTGATAAAGATGTCAATATTGATGGTTCGGGCGGCAATGTCGCTTCTGCCAAAGCGGCGGGCACCGTGCTCGCTGAGCGTGCAAAGAAAGCCGGGATCGAGACTGTCGTCTTTGATCGCGGCGGTTTCAAGTTCCATGGTCGAGTCAAAGCCTTCGCAGACGCTGCTCGTGAGAGCGGTCTGAAGTTCTGAATGAAAGAGATATTACTATGGCAGAAATGCTTGACGAATCAAAATCAATAGAGTCGCATACCGTCGGGATCTTCCGTACAGCCGCGACAGTCAAGGGTGGACGACGCTTTAGCTTCGGCGCACTCGTTGTCTGCGGTGACCGCAAGGGCAAGATCGGTTATGGCTATGCCAAGAGCCCTGAAGTGCCTACAGCGATCGAGAAGGCTGAGAAGCACGCCCGGCTCAACATGGTTCAGTTCCCGATGACAGGCACTACACTGCCTCACGAAACCATCGGTAAGGCTTGTGCCAGTCGAGTGATTCTGGTCCCGGCTTCGCCTGGTACCGGTGTTGTCGCAGGCGGCACAGTGCGTGCAGTCCTCGAGATGGCTGGCATCACCGATTGTCTGACCAAATCAACGGGTTCAAACTCGAAGATCAACATGGTCCGTGCAGTCTTTGACGGCCTAGCCCAACTCCGCACTCGCGAGGCAATCGCTGAACTGCGTGGCGTTGAGATCGAGACTTCCGATATCGAAGAACGCATCAAACGAGGCCAACGCTTCATGCCTGTCCAGTCCGAAGGCGAGAAAATGGCAGCACCTGTCAATACCATCGGTCAAGACCGTGGTCGCGGCGGACGCGGCGGAGGTCGCGGCGGACGCGGTGGCCAAGGCGGTGGTCGTGGTGGCCAAGGCGGCGGTCATGGTGGCGGCGGTCGCGGCGGACCAGAGCAGGCAGCACCCGCAGCACCGGCGGCACCAGCAGCCGATGCACCAAGTAAACCAAGTTCAGAAAACGCAAGCTAACACCTTTCAAGAAATGCGATCGTGCATATGCACGATCTCCGGGAGTAACCGGTCATGATGATCCACGAAGTCACCGCAATGGCGGGCAAGTACAAACAACGCAAGCGCATCGGGCGCGGTGTTGGCTCAGGCAATGGCAAGACCTCCGGCCGTGGTCATAAGGGTGCCGGCTCACGCGCAGGCAACTCCAGAATGGCACAGTTCGAGGGTGGCCAGATGCCGTTCTTCCGGCGCATGCCGAAGTTCGGGTTCACCAACGCCAACTTCACGATCAAGTTCTGGATCGTTAACCTGGCCTCGATCATTGAACACGAGGACTTCAAGTCCGGCGGTGTCATTGATCAGAAGGCACTCATCAAGGCGGGCCTGGTCCGCGATGAGTCACGAGTGCTCAAGATCCTTGGCGATCTGCCAGAAGGTGTCGATTCACTCAAGGTGAAGTTTGATGTCACCGCCAACCGCATCACCGGCTCAGCACGCAAGCTGATCGAGGACGCTGGTGGCAAGGTCAACGAGACTGGCACCCGCCGTGACCGTGTCCGTGGCATCGACCGAAACTCGGACGACCAGACTCCTAAGAACCTCACCAAGAAGCTCAAGAAGCAAGAATGGCATCGCAAACGCGACGAGGCGTTTGCTCGTGGTGAAGTTCTCAAGGCTAAGAAATAATCCTCGGCCCAGCAGTAGGGCCACGAGGGCTGATTCACACGCCGGGGTCGATCAACCGCTGAACGATGGGAATACCATCCCCGGTCACGGATGATCGGCCCCGTCTTTGATTGTTTATTGACAGTTCTTTCCTGCGGGTGTTCTGAGTCATTTGGAGTTAACGATACATGCTCATCCAGACCCTTATTAATGTATTCCGGATCCCCGAACTTCGGAACAAGATTCTGTTCACGATCTCGATGCTCGCGGTCTATCGCATCGGGTTCTGGATTCCGGTCCCAGGTGTCGATCAGGGTGCTCTTACATCCTTCTTCGAGCAGCAAGCCGCTTCCGGTTCTGCCGCAGGACGTCTCTCGCAGTATGTCGCAATCTTTTCAGGTGGTTCCTTCGGTCAATCCACCATTTTCGGGCTCGGGATTATGCCGTATATCACGGCTTCGATTATCTTCCAGCTCTTCCAATCCGTTTCCCCACAACTCAAGAAGCTCAAAGATGAAGGCCCGACCGGCTACGCGAAAATCCAGGAATGGACTCGTTATGCCACTGTCGGTTTGTGTCTCGTGCAAGCGGTTGGTTGGCTGACCTATATCACTCGATCAGGGCTTGTATATCAGCAATGGGCAAGCAATCCGCTCTGGTGGGTGATGGGCATCGCTGCTCTGACTGCAGGTACTGTGTTCCTGATGTGGCTCGGTGAGCAGATCGATCGCTTCGGCATTGGTAACGGTGTTTCATTGATCATCATGGCCGGCATCCTGACAGGGATGCCGGGAGCTGTGATGAGCGTGATCGGGAACTTTGATGCCGCGGATCCAAACAAGATGGGTTGGATGGGGCTGATTCTTCTTATACTCGGTTTCATTCTCGTGGTCGCGGGATCGGTGTTGTTAACAGTCGCTCAGCGCCGGATCCCTGTACAGCAGGCGAAACACACACGTGGGACTCGGACATTTGGTGGCCAAAAGAGCTACTTGCCCCTCAAGGTCAACCACGGCGGCGTGATGCCAATCATCTTCGCATCCTCATTGATGATCTTCCCTTCGGTGGTCTTTAGTGCATTGACCGACCAAGCCCAGAATGCCAACGCAACGGGATGGTGGCCAACTACGGTTCAATGGCTGAGTAATAGCTTCCAGATGGGTGCTTACCCGTATGTCTTCTTGTATATCTTGATGGTGTATTTCTTCAGTTACTTCTGGATTACCGTCCAGTTTAATCCTGAAGAGATGTCCAAACAACTCCGTGATCATGGATCGTTTATTCCGGGACTCCGTCCTGGACCACGGACGGCTGAGTATCTTGAAGCGGTCATGGAACGCATCACTTATGTCGGTGCCGCATTCCTTGCAGTAATCGCGGTGCTCCCAATGGTCGTGAACACAACACTCAAAGTCGATTTCGTGGTCTCCCAGTTCTTGGGGGGCACAGGATTGCTCATTGTGGTTTCGGTCGCACTGGACTTCCTCCAACGCGTCGAGGCGAATCTGCTCATGCGGAACTATGACGGATTCCTCGGGGATACAGATGCAGGCGAAGGGCGATCTCGATCGTAAGAAGAGATCGGGCTCTGTTTGGGCCTAAAAGATAAGAGTTTCTTGACCTATATGAGGATTCAAGGCTCTTTTGAATGGCTCTTAGGATTCGGCGGATGACACGCTGGGTTGGTGGGCCTAATATCGTGACCCGTGATTTTGCCTTCAGGCAGAGTCTTGGGAGGATGAATAAACGAAACCAATCGGGATTTGTCCCGATTTCAGAGACTTCGCCAAATGAGCGGCGAAGGAGGACAAGATGAAAGTATCATCAAGTGTAAAGCGTCGCTCGAAAGATTGCCAGATTGTGCGCCGTAAGGGCAAAGTCTTTGTAATCAACAAGAAGAACCCGCGTTTCAAGCAGCGTCAGGGCTGAGACTCTTTAGAGTTCCAGTTGTAATGTTTTTGAATCGTGATTGAACAGAAATGAACCGGCTGCATCGGGGTGAACCCGACTGCAGCGCACTGCCCGGATAAATCCCGGGAATGACAGGAGAAGCCAGTGCCCCGTATCGCAGGTGTAGACATTCCGGATCGCAAGAAGATTTATTATTCGTTGCAGTACATTCATGGCATCGGCAACAAGTTTGCTGGTGACATCCTCACCGAGGCGGGTATTAACCCGGATACCAAAGCAAGCGATCTCTCCGAGACCGAGGTTTCAACGCTCAACACGATCGTTGACGGCAGCTACCTCGTTGAGGGTGGTCTGCGTCGCCAGGTTCACCAGAACATCGCACGCCTTCGCGAGATCCGCTCATACCGTGGTGATCGTCACCGTGCCGGTCTCCCGACACGCGGGCAACGCACTCGCTGTAACGCACGCACCCGTAAGGGCAAGAAGCGGACCGTTGCAGGCAAGAAGGGCGTCAAGGGCTAAATAGAAGTTGTGAGTATCGGGTTGCATCCGCGTGGATGCAACCCGTTTCATGTTTATACAAGAAGTTCGCAAGGTTCCAGCCCTCTACGAGGGAACCACAAGTGGAACCGTCAGGAG
>Ga0316189_10007181_pt1 | contig 10565 bp, 10 predicted proteins | sample LowCovwburrow_MG_FD_204930 | JGI IMG/M metagenome (GOLD analysis project Ga0316189, IMG submission 204930) | Coastal sediment microbial communities from Maine, United States - Lowes Cove worm burrow | ecosystem: Environmental > Aquatic > Marine > Coastal > Sediment | place: USA: Maine... | reverse complement strand
TAAGTCGCCAGCGCTTATACCAGCGCCTCAGTCTGGAAACCGGCTCAATGGAAGCGTTTGCCCCGGCTCGCGCCCTCTACAGCCGCTTTGGTTTTGAGGACTGTGAACCGTTTGGCTCATACTTTGTTGACATTAACAGCCAGTACATGACATGCGAGCTATAATCAGCCAACCACCGGAGAGGTCCCGGAATTCAACACCTTATCGAGGATATAAAAGACAACAATGGCTGAGCTAACAAGGATCAGAAAAAAGGGCACGCTTTTGTTTTCAAATGGCTTGCCGCGGGCCGCTTCAATCCGCTTGAGAAGCTGATCCGAAAAGAAATAAAGGCCGATTCCGACCACCATCATTATTACCAGTTCCATTGGTTATTTTTCCGCTCACTTACAAGGTTTATTGATCTTGACCAGATGGCAATGTATCAGATTTTAGGGCTGTGAAAATCACCTTATTTCGCTGCCTCTTTTGGGGAACCACATCAGCGAGGCAAAGGTCCCCTTGGAGTTACACAGATCCTTTAAAATCTTTGGTGAAATTTGCCGGGGAAAAACCCCGTTAATCACAACAGTCCCTCTGTTCAGCAACACCCATGCCGCCCCCTGACAGTCTTTTGCGGGCACCCCTTCTGCCAGTGCATAGTGTTTTCCTTCCCTTTGACCTGCGCTGAGCGTGCCGCCGAAGATGTGCTCTTTGATCGGTTCTCCATTCACGGCGGCCTTCATCTGGCCCATGAACACCACCACAGGTTCCTCAGCTTTTTCGTGGGCAGCATTGTCGATCACCACATATCCTGTCACGGTAGCGACGATCATAGCGGCAAACAACAGCAGGTACTTGACCACCGGCTTTTTCTTTGGGGGATGCTTTATTCTTGGCGGTTTGTGTATCGTTGCGTGGCGTCGCTCGAAAGCCGGGCCGGCAACCGATCGTGTATCGGTTGCTTGTGGGGGTGGTTCCTGAACAATCTCTGGCTCAGCTTCTGCGTCGTTCAAGGCATTTTGCCGCACATATTCTTCTGCCTTGTGGATGCGTTCATTCTTGATTTGGCGCAGGATAGCGACCACCGTTTCCATTATTTTTGGCAGGGCTTCTTCCGGCGCATCATCGGGCAACAGAACATTCAGTTCCCCGATAAACCGTTCAACTTCCGCCGGGTCATCTTTTCGCGCATACAAATGCCGGATGACAAAGATTGTGCTTTCACGCAGAGTGTGGATTGAGTGGGCGTCTGAAATCAGGGAAATTAACCCCCTCTCCGGATGTTCAAATACCGCTTCCCAATCGACCACTCCTGACGGTTTTTTCGGCCATGTTGATTTTTGCGTAATTTCCATAGGTTAAATAATGGCACACAAACATGGCTTTTTCATTAATAAACCCGGCAATTCAATAAACAGGCATTCTCCCTACAGTCCGGCTCGCCCCCCATCAACGATATAACTTTGTGAGGTGCATGCCCCGCCATCGTCAGCCGCCAGGAACAAGACCATCTGGTTAAACTCTTCTGGATAGACCCGTCTTTTCAGGCATTGTGCATCGAGCGTGCCCTGCTCTCCTTCTTCAGACCACCATTTCTCAAGCTGACGGTCCGTTACGACCCATCCCGGCAGCACAGAGTTGACCCGAATATTATCAACCCCAAGCGTACGGGCCAACGTGCGGGTTAGTCCCTGAACAGCCGATTTGGCAACCGCATAGGCCGGGAAGAAATCTTCTTTGATGATCCACGATGAACTTCCGATGTTAATGATTGATCCGCCGCCGCACTCTCGCATGGAGGGGGCGACTTTCTGAATGGCAAAATATTGATGGCGCAGGTTTACCTCAAAGCGCTCGTCCCAGTATTCGGGCGTCACCTCCCCAAAGCTGTGCCGATCATCATTGGCCGCATTGTTAACCAAAACCTGCACCGGCCCGAAGTGTTCAATAGCTTGATCAATGGTTTCCTCCAGCCTGGCAATATCGCGCACATCCCCTTGCAGGAACAGGGGCGGGTGATCATAACCTTGCGAGGCGCACCACTCGACGTTGGCTCTTCCCAGCTGTTGATCAATATCCAGAAAAGCGACTTTCGCCCCTTGCGCCGCAAACAGGCGCACCATGTTACCACCAATTCCGGTCGCCCCCCCGGTAATATAAACAACTCGGCCTTTCAGGCTGGGGTAATTTGCATATTCAGGCATTTTTTAAATCCTTGGTTTGAAGAAAGCTGATGAAGCATGAGTATTCGTCTCTAAATTGATATAAGCCAATGTAATCTTCGATCAACAAAAAAGCCCCCGTCAATTTAACGGGGGCTTCTTCAATCTCGGCGTTTACGTCAAAAGAGTATTAATCTTCTGCCATCATCCGACGCAGAACGTACTGGAGGATACCCCCGTGCAGGTAATAATCGACCTCGTCCAGGGTATCGATCCGGCACAGCAGGTCAATATCTTCTGATGAGCCATCTGTGCGGGTGATTTTACAGTTCACGTTCATTCCCGGCTTGATCCCGCCCTCGATGCCGGTCAAGTCGATGATTTCCGAACCATCCAGCTTGAGGGTTTCGCGCGTCACTCCGTCTTTGAACACCAGTGGCAGAACGCCCATACCGACAAGGTTGGAGCGGTGAATACGCTCGAAGCTCTCAACGATTACCGCCTTGATGCCGAGCAGGAAGGAGCCTTTGGCGGCCCAGTCACGCGATGAGCCGGAGCCATATTCCTTGCCGCCAAAGACAACAAGCGGTGTGTCTTCTTCTTGATAGCGCATGGCGACTTCATAGACAGACCCCTGCTCTTTCGAGGGGTGGTGTATCGAATAACCACCTTCAACACCCGGAACCATTTCGTTCTTGATACGGATATTGGCGAAGGTGCCGCGCATCATCACTTCGTGGTTGCCACGGCGCGAGCCGTAGGAGTTGAAGTCTTCCGGGCGAATTTGATATTCCAGAAGGTATTCCCCAGCCGGGCTGTCTTTCTTGATCGCACCCGCCGGGCTGATGTGGTCTGTCGTGATCGAGTCTCCCAAAATCAACAGCGGACGGGCACCAGTAAAGTCAGCCGGCTCATTCGGCTCTTCACCCATATTTTCGAAATACGGCGGATGCTTGACGTAGGTTGAATTTTCCTGCCAATCGAAAATACTTCCGGCTGAGGTCGGGATATCCTGCCATTCTTGCGGACCGGCATAGACATCGCCGTAACGGCTTTCGAACATATCGCGGGTCAAACAGGCGGCAACCGTATCCGCAACTTCCTTGCTGGTGGGCCAGATGTCTTTCAGGAAGACGTCGTTACCATCCTGATCCTGCCCCAGGGGGTTATTGCGCATATCGACCGTTAACGACCCGGCGATGGCATAAGCAACAACCAGCGGCGGTGAAGCCAGATAGTTGGCTTTGACATGCTGGCTGATCCGGCCTTCGAAGTTCCGGTTGCCGGAAAGAACGGCAGTCGCCACCAGATTGTTGTCATCAATCGCATTTGCAATCGGCTGAGCCAGCGGCCCAGAGTTGCCGATACAGGTGGTGCAACCAAAGGCGACAATATTGTAGCCAAGCGCGTTCAGATCATCCTGCAATCCGGCTTTTTCCAGATAATCGGCAACAACCTGTGATCCCGGTGCGAGGGAGGTTTTTACCCAGGGCTTGACTTTAAGTCCCTTGGCAACCGCATTACGGGCAACCAGACCCGCCGCCACCAGAACCGCCGGGTTAGACGTATTGGTACAGGAGGTAATGCTGGCGATGGCAATATGCCCGTCATCAAAAGTGAAATCTTCGCCTTCAACATCTGAACTGCGCGGTGCATCAACACCAGCTAGTGTCTTAAGGGCGTCCTTAAAGGCCGGAACCGAGTTTGAAAGGTCAATATGATCTTGCGGACGCTTGGGACCAGAAATGGCTGTTTCAACAGTTGTCACATCAAGTTCAAGCGTATCGGTAAATTCAGGGTCAGGGGTTGACGCATCACGCCACATGCCCTGCTCTTTAGAATAGGCTTCAACAAGGGCGATGTCCTGTTTGCTGCGGCCGGTCAACTCAAGATACTTGAGGGTTTCAGCGTCAACCGGGAAGAAACCGCAGGTTGCCCCGTATTCCGGGGCCATATTGGCCAGTGTTGCCTTGTCAGCCAGTGACAGCTGGTCAAGGGCTGGGCCATAGAATTCAACGAACTTGCCGACCACGCCTTTGGCGCGCAGCATTTGAACAACCTTCAACACCAGGTCGGTTGCGGTGATGCCTTCCTGCATGGTGCCGGTCATTTTGAAGCCGACAACTTCCGGGATCAGCATTGATACCGGTTGGCCGAGCATCGCGGCTTCGGCTTCAATACCACCAACGCCCCAACCCAGGACGGCCATGCCGTTAACCATCGTGGTGTGACTATCCGTACCAACCAGCGTATCTGGCATGGCAATGGTGCGACCATTTTCTTCCTCTGTCCAAATCGTTTTGGCCAGGAATTCAAGGTTTACCTGATGGCAGATACCGGTTCCGGGAGGAACAACAGTAAAGTTTGAGAAAGCGTCCTGTCCCCATTTGAGGAAGGTATAACGCTCCGCATTGCGCTCAAATTCCAGCTCAATATTCTTTTCCATCGAGTCGACGCTACCAGCATGGTCAATGGTAACGGAGTGGTCAATAACCAGATTACAAGTGTTCAGCGGGTTAATCTTGTTAGGGTTACCGCCCATTTTATCCATAGCCTGACGCATGGCAGCAAGGTCAACGACAGCCGGAACGCCGGTAAAATCCTGCATCAGGACACGGGCAGGGCGGTAGGCGATCTCCTGACTGGAGCGGTGCTCGATCAACCAGTCGGCACACGCCTTGACGTCATCGGTTGTGACACTGCGACCATCTTCATAACGCAGCAGGTTCTCCATCAAAACCTTGAGCGAATTTGGAAGTCGAGACAAATCCCCGAGGCCCGCTTCTTCTGCAGCCTTGAAACTGAAATAATCATATTCTTTACCACCTGCGCTAAGCGTACGGCGGGTTTTGAAGGAATCTTGACCTGTTACGGGCACGTTTCTTCTCCTGCAATAAACGGTTTGATATGTCCGCCCAACGAGCTACGGGCGAAAGGAATAATCTATTAGGGGCGAATCTGCACAATTTGGCGGTCTTGTCCATAACCCCACCCCGATTTTGGTTAATCTCGTGACAATTTTTATAAAAACCATCAAAAAAACCTACCATGAGCATAAAGAAGCCATATTTGAGGTGTTAACTAATAACAATAGACCTCCTCGTCTATGTCTGGAGACCCCCCTCTCCAGTCCCCCTAATCGGCGTAACAACCGAAACCTTGTTAGGCCGGGCGCGCAATCTGCCCGGCCTTTTTTTTGCGTGTAACTCGCCAACATAGATTATATTATCTCTACTGATCACGAAATGTGGGGATTTCAGCGGCTAACCGATTTTGTTGATGACTTTACAGACAAAAAGAGAATAAGGATCGGCTGTTACCTTTGGACTAGTCGTTGACAAAACAGGCATGACACAATTTTCCGGAACTGAACTGATTTGCTACCGCGGGGGGCGTACGGTTTTCCGTGGGCTGAAATTCACTGTTGCGCCGGGAGCAGCGCTGGTTCTGGTTGGGCCAAACGGCTCCGGAAAATCCAGTTTGTTGCGATTAATGGCCGGACTGTTGCAACCGACTTCCGGGACCATTGCCTGGGGAGGCGAACCAATCTCCGAAGAGCCTGAGCTTCACAATCAACGCATTCAGTATGTGGGCCACCAGACTTGCATTAAGCCCGTGCTCACTGTTTCCGAAAACCTTGGCTTCTGGTCCGGTATACACGGTGGTGGCACAGACCTCATTCTCGAGGCGCTTGAAATGTTTGATATTGGACATTTGATCGATGTTCCAGGGCAATTTTTATCTGCGGGACAGAAACAACGAGTAAATCTGGCCCGCATTCTGGCCTCTCCGACCAAACTATGGCTGCTGGATGAACCAACCACCGCCCTTGATGTCAGCGCCATCAGCAAACTGGAACAGGCCATCGAGCAACATCGCCAAAACGGCAATATGGTGGTTCTGTCAACTCACAGCGGCCTCAATCTCAGTAATACCATTACCCTTAATCTGGGACAGTACGCTGTCGGGTGGGAAGAATTATGACGGGACAGTTTCTGAGAATTCTCAAGCGGGAACTTAACTTGGCCTTCCGTCAGGGAATGGACAGCATGATGGTGGTGATGTTTTTTGTCATCGCTGTGGTCCTGTTTCCGTTCGGTATCGGTCCGGAGGCAAATATTCTGGCCCGTATCGCACCGGGTGTCATTTGGGTTGCCGCTTTGCTCGCCTCCATGTTGTCTCTGGAACGATTGTTTCAGCTTGATTATGAGGATGGCAGCCTTGAATTACTGACTTTGCAGCCTTTCCCGCTGGAGTTGACCGTGCTGGCTAAAATTTGCGCCCACTGGCTGACCACCGGTTTGCCGCTGATCGCCACGGCTCCGCTATTGGCTATTCTGATGAACATGGACATGGAAACCCTGAGTATTTTGTTGATTAGCCTGTTGCTCGGCACACCGGTCCTTAGCCTGATCGGGTCCATTGGTGCGGCTCTGGTTCTCGGGTCCCGGCGTGGGGGTGTATTGATTTCACTGTTGATCTTGCCGCTCTATATTCCGGTCCTGATATTTGGGGCCGGGGCTATTGAAGCGGTCTCAGGGGGATTCACGGCGAAGTCTCATTTAATGATCCTGGGTGGGTTGTTGGTTGCTGCCTTGCCCCTTTGTCCCTGGGCCGGGGCCGCCGCCCTGCGTCAGGCTGTCGAAACCTGACAATTGACAAACATGAGAGAAAAAAGGAAATTTGCCTCCACTTAGCCTAGATCAATTCTATTCTGATTGAATAGGGTATGTTAACGTCCAAACTGAATGGATTAATATGTTTCACCGCTTTGCAAACCCCAATCGCTTCCTGCGCCTGACCAATATCCTGGCGCCGTGGATAGCTGGCCTGACCCTGCTGTTCATCAGCACAGGCCTGTACTTCGGCCTGTTTGGCTCCCCGACTGATTATCAACAGGGACATACTGTCCGGATCATGTATATCCACGTCCCGTCGGCGTGGATGGCATTGTTCTGCTATTCGTCTCTGGCCATCTCATGTGCGATTGCCCTGATCTGGAAGCACCCGCTGGCAGATTTGGCGGCCCGCGCAACCGCCCCCATCGGCGCCTGCTTCACTTTTCTTGCTCTGGCGACCGGATCTCTTTGGGGCAAACCCATGTGGGGGACATGGTGGGTCTGGGATGCCCGGCTGACTTCCGTTCTGGTTCTGTTTTTTCTATACCTTGGATACATGGCGCTCAATAACGCCTTTGATGATCAGGAACGCGGCTCCAAAGCGTCATCTGTGCTGGCCCTTGTCGGGTTCGTTAACGTGCCGATCATCAAATTTTCCGTTGACTGGTGGAATACCCTGCACCAGCCCGCCAGTGTTGTTAAACTGGGCGGCCCGGCGATTCATCCAAGCATGCTAACCCCGCTTTTGTTAATGGGGGCTGGGTTTACCACCTATTATCTGTGGGTCTTGCTGCTCAGGATCAGGGGCGAAATCTATGCAACCAAAATTCGTTCGCGCCGGATGCGCCAGGTTCATGGAATTCCCAATAACGTAGCACAACCCGCTCCACAGGATGGATAACATGTCAGATTTTTTTAATATGGGTGGACACGCCGGTTACATCTGGCCCGCTTATGGGCTGGTGACATTGGTCCTGGTGGCCCTGTACGAGGCAAGCCGACGTTTTGCCAGTCGCAATGAAGCCCGTCTCAAAGAGATGGAATTAGAAACTGAGAGTGAGCAGAACAGTAATGAAACGTAAACATAAACGTCTCACGTTTGTTGCGATAGCCCTGGCCCTTCTGGGGGCAGCCGCGGCCCTGATGCTGAATGCCTTCGAAGACAACATTGTCTTTTTTTACAGCCCAACCGAACTGGCGACAAAACAGGTCACCCCGAAACAACGTCTGCGGATTGGTGGGCTGGTTGTTGAAGACAGTATTGAAAAACCCGGTGAGGCCGTCACAACCTTTGATGTTACCGACAACACAAATATCCTCAAAGTCAGTTTCATGGGAATATTACCTGATCTGTTTCGCGAAGGTCAGGGGGTGGTCGCCGAAGGACACCTGATCGATGGTGTTTTCCAGGCTGACGAAGTTCTCGCCAAGCATGATGAAAATTATATGCCGCCAGAAGTCGCTGAAGCTTTGAAAAAATCCGGTGACTGGAAAGAAACCGACGGCAAAGAAGGAACAGCTAAATGATCGCGGAACTCGGCCATTTTGCCCTAATTCTTGGTATGTTTATTGCCATCACACAATCGATCATCCCAATGGTCGGCGCGCACCGAGGAAACCAGGCATGGATAGACAGTTGTGTGCCAACGGCTCTGGTGCAGTTTGCTCTGGCTATGATTGCCTTTGCCAGCCTGACATATTTGTATATCGTCTCTGATTTTTCCGTTCTCAATGTGTATCAGAATTCCCATACTGACAAACCCATGCTCTACAAAATTTCCGGAGTTTGGGGAAACCATGAAGGGTCATTATTGTTATGGGTGGTGATTCTTGGGGCGTTTGGGGCGGCTGTCGCCGTGATGGGCCGTAATCTCCCACCGGCTCTGCGGGCGCGTGTACTTTCTGTGCAGGCAATGATCGCCGTTGGCTTTTATCTGTTCATGCTGCTGACATCTAATCCATTTGATCGCCTGATCCCTGCGCCACTTAATGGAAGTGACCTGAACCCTCTGTTGCAGGATCCCGGCCTCGCCTTCCATCCTCCAATGCTCTATCTGGGGTATGTCGGATTCTCGATGGCCTTTTCGTTTGCCATTGCCGCCCTGATTGAAGGGCGTGTTGATGCCGCCTGGGCCCGTTGGGTTCGTCCGTGGACATTGGCTGCTTGGCTTTTTCTAACCGGTGGTATCGTGCTTGGCTCGTGGTGGGCTTATTATGAGCTCGGTTGGGGTGGCTGGTGGTTTTGGGACCCGGTTGAGAATGCCTCGTTCATGCCCTGGTTGGCAGGGACCGCCCTGTTGCACTCGGCAACCGTAGTTGAGAAACGTGATACTCTGAAGGGCTGGACAGTTCTTCTGGCGATTGTCACATTCTCGTTAAGTCTGCTCGGGACTTTTCTGGTACGCTCCGGTGTACTGACCTCGGTTCACGCCTTTGCCACCGACCCGGCGCGCGGGCTATATATCCTGATCATGCTGATTGTGGTCATTGGCGGTTCACTGGCTCTGTTTGCCTGGCGCGGCCCGCAATTGAAAAGCACTGGCGTGTTTCGCCCGATTTCCCGCGAAGGCGCCCTGCTGTTTAACAATCTGGTGATGACCACAGCGGCGGCGGCCGTTCTGCTTGGCACCCTATATCCATTGTTTATTGATGCGGTTGGCGGCGGGAAGATTTCGGTTGGTCCACCGTTCTTTAACGCAGTGTTCCTACCGTTAATGATTCCGATGATTATGGCGATGGCGGTTGGTCCTTTACTGAACTGGAAGCGCAGTGATTTGAAACCTGCGCTGACTCGTCTTTGGGCGGCCTTTTTGGCGACAACTGTGATCATTGGCATTACGTTATATGCGTATAGTGATGCGCCTGTTTTTGCGGTTATCGGCATGGGTATCGCCGCTTGGCTGGGCGTCGGAACGCTTGTTGAACTGGCCGAACGGATCAAACTGTTTCGGGTCTCCGGAGCAGAATCTGTGCGTCGGTTCTTGCGCATTCCCCGGGCGACCTGGGGCATGACATTCGCTCATTTCGGAATGGCGGTTGCCATTGCCGGAATGTCTGGTGCAGGGGGCTGGAAGGTTGAAAGTATTCAGGTAATGTCGCCCGGGGAATCAGTTTTGGTTTCCGGGTATGAATATACCTTCAAGGGAGTTACGACAGGCAACGGACCAAACTATAGCTATACGTCTAGTGTTTTCACTGTTGCAAAAGATGGTAAAGAAATTGCGACCCTGCATCCGGAGAAACGGACCTATAATGTCAGCCAGCGCCCGACCACCGAAGCGGCTATACACACCCTGTTCACCGGCGATTTGTATGCGGTGATCGGGGACCGTGACCCGCAAGTACCGGGGGGGTATGTCACCCGCCTGTATTTCAACCCACTGGTCGCCTGGATGTGGGTCGGAACAATAATCATGATCCTTGGATCGTTGATCAGTCTGAGTGACCGGCGTCACCGGGTTGGCGCCCCCAAACGTCACCGCCAACAAGCGGCGGCTATGGCCTGATTGTCTGATGCAAATCCGACTGTTCTATTTCATCCCGCTGGTACTGTTCATCGTGCTGGCGGGATGGCTGGTCGCCCACACATCCCTGTTTGCCCCTCAATCTCAATTTGAGCTAATTGATAAACCCATTCCGCAATTCTTCTCCCCTGCCCTGACCGAGGGGGAAGCCGGTGTTGGCTCTTCTGACTTCACAGGCAAGGTTAAAATCCTCAACTTCTTTGCTTCCTGGTGCATCCCTTGCAAGGCCGAGCATGCCCAGATCATGCGCCTCGCCAGCCTCAACCTCGCCCCCGTTT
>Ga0316189_10007180_pt1 | contig 10565 bp, 11 predicted proteins | sample LowCovwburrow_MG_FD_204930 | JGI IMG/M metagenome (GOLD analysis project Ga0316189, IMG submission 204930) | Coastal sediment microbial communities from Maine, United States - Lowes Cove worm burrow | ecosystem: Environmental > Aquatic > Marine > Coastal > Sediment | place: USA: Maine... | reverse complement strand
AATATTGGAACAGAATGATAGCAAACCAGCTGTCAGGCGACGCTTCAGTGTAGCGCCGATGATGGATTGTTCGGATCGGCATTCTCGATTTTTCCTGCGCCTGTTTTCTAAAAACATACTTTTGTACACCGAAATGGTTACCGCCGCGGCTATCTTGCATGGCGATCGTGACCATCTGCTCGGCTTCAGTGACGAGGAGCATCCACTGGCGGTTCAACTGGGCGGGTCGGACCCGGAGCAGCTTTACCGTGCAGCGCAGATTTGCAACGAATATGGCTACGATGAAATAAATCTGAACTGCGGATGTCCCAGCGACCGGGTCCAGTCCGGCAGTTTTGGTGCCTGTTTGATGAAAGATCCGGTGTTGGTAGCCGACTGCGTGGCGGCGCTAAAATCTGCAACCAGTTTGCCGGTAACCGTGAAACATCGCACCGGCATCGATCAGCAGGACGAATACGAATGCTTTGCGAGTTTTGTCGCGGCACAGATTGACGCGGGTGCGGAGGCGCTGATTGTGCATGCGCGCAATGCCTGGTTGCAGGGGCTCAATCCGAAACAGAACCGGGAGATCCCGCCGCTCAAATACGACTGGGTTTACCGTTTGAAACAGGACTTCCCCACACAGGAAATCATAATCAATGGCGGCATTAAATCCCTGGACGCCTGTCTTTTGCATTTGCAATATGTCGATGGCGTTATGCTCGGGCGGGAGCCTTACCATAATCCTTACCTGCTGCACAATGTCGATCAGGTGATTTTTAACCAGCAACAGGTTGAAACTCCTGACAGAATTGCGATGTTGCATCGAATTTATCCCTACATCGAGCAACAACTCGGCCAGGGAATGCCATTGACGCGCATGGTCCGACACCTGATAGGCCTGTTCCACGGTGAACCCAATGCGCGACGTTGGCGTCGTTACCTCAGTGAAAACGCTTACAGGAAAACCGCCAGCATCGAAACGCTATACCAGGCGGAACGGCTGGTGAGCTAAAAAGCTCGATGCAAAGAAATCTGCGCTACCTGATTCTGCTATTAATACTGCTGTTTGTGGCAGTCAACGAAACCTTGATCAAATCGCGTTCTACCAGTTGGGAGAATCCGCTTTGGGTGCGGATTTACGCGGTGAATGGAGATGGTCGCAAGGCTACCGAAAACTACATAGATTCACTGAGCAGACATAGCTTTGCGGCAGTGGAGAAATTCGTTAATAGCGAGGCCAGGCAACACGGTATTCCGATCGATGCCATCGACGTCGAGTATAACGGTCGCCTGCAGTCAGGGCCACCACAGCCACCCGCGGGGCATTCTGTGCTGGAGAATATCTGGTGGAGTCTGAAGTTCAGGGCCTGGGCCGCGCATCGAGCCTGGAACAGCGACCAGGACGAAGGTGATGTCGAACTGTTTGTGACCTACTACGATATTGAAACTACCCAGTCTTTGCGCCATTCGGTCGGCCTGGAGGGCGGGCTGATTGGCATCATTAACGCTTTTGCCGATAAATCCTATCGTGGCTCCAACCAGGTAGTGATTACCCACGAACTTATGCATACGCTGGGTGCGTCGGACAAGTACACCATGAAAAGTATTCCGCTATATCCCGAGGGTTATGCAGAGCCGTATCTAAAACCGCTTTACCCTCAGCGAAGGGCGGAAATTATGGGTGGCAGAATTCCGCTTTCGCCACAGCAGGCAAGGATGCCGGAATCCCTCGCCGAGGTAGTTATCGGAGTTTATACCGCCGCCGAAATCAATTGGCCCATCGATTGATAATCAGTTCGTGCGCAGGTAAACGTAACTCGCCCCCGCGGCGCCGTCACGCGCCTGGGCAGGGCACCAGGCGAGCACCTGCGACTGATTTGCGAGCCATCGCTGTACCAGCGGTTTGAGGATCGCATCACTTTGTGAGCGATATCCCTGGCCATGAATGACTAGTACCATCCGCAGGCGACGTTGCAGTGCTTCGGTGATGAATGTTTCAAGTGCTGCCAACGCTTCGGTCTGTCGGTAACCATGCAGGTCGATGCTGGTTTCGGGCCGAATCACCCCCTGTTTAATTTTGCGCTGCAGTTTTTTTTGCAGGCCGGAGTTGAACTGGGTATCGTGCGCGGGTGTGGATTCGGCAGGAAAATCTGCGTGCTGGTCGATTTCACGGATGCTTGCCCGCGGAGGCGATTTTTTGGGTCCACGCCGCGGATAAACATTGATACGATCGTTGCGTAAGCGCTTGACTCCGGGTATCAGCCGGGCAAATTCTGATTCGTCATCATCGTTCATCGTGGTTTTTCAGATCAAATAGCTAATTTCGTTAATATTATCCGAAAATGCTCTCAGACCTACATTCAAATCATATAGAATCCTTCCTCGATGCATATACTCATTACCAACGATGATGGCTATTTCGCCCCGGGAATCAGGGCCCTTGCGCAGGAATTGGCGCTGGTAGCTGACATTTCCGTGGTTGCACCCGAGCGTAATAAAAGCGGCGCCAGTAACTCACTGACCCTGACGCGCCCGCTGCGCGTGGAGCAATCCACTGACGGCTACTACTATGTCGATGGTACGCCGACAGACTGTGTTCACCTGGCACTTTCAGGGCTACTCGATAATCCTCCTGATATGGTGGTTTCGGGGATCAACGCTGGACCTAATCTGGGGGACGACGTGTTGTATTCGGGGACCGTGGCCGGTGCGATGGAAGGTCGCTACCTTGGGCTGCCTGCGATCGCGGTTTCGCTGGCCGGCAAACCTGCCACCCATTTTTCAAGTGCGGCGCAAATAACCCGCCGCGTGGTCGAGCGACTGACGCACAGTCCCTTGCCGGACGATACCCTGTTAAACCTGAATGTGCCCGATTTGCCGAGTAATGAAATTGTGGCTATCGAGGCGACCCGACTCGGTTTCAGGCACAAGGCCGAATCGATGGTAAAGCAGCACGATCCCTATGGCCGTCCCATCTACTGGGTTGGGCCCCCCGGCGAAGCGCAGGATGCCGGCCCGGGGACTGATTTTTTTGCGGTCGAACACGCGACTGCATCGGTTACGCCAATGCAGATCGACTTGACTCGCCACCATGGCATTGCACCATTGCAAAGTTGGCTTGAAGCTCTGTGAGTTCTTCAAAACGTAATCACCAGGGCATTGGTATGACCTCGCAGCGTACCCGTGATCGCCTGATCAAGCGCTTGCAGCAGCAGGGCATCGATAATGTGCAGGTACTCGACGTGATGCGTCGGGTACCAAGACATTTGTTTGTCGATGAAGCACTGGCGCACCGTGCCTACGAGGATACGGCACTACCGATTGGTTATGGGCAGACCATATCGCAACCTTTTATTGTGGCGCATATGACGCAGTTGCTACTGGAAGATGGTATGCCCAACTCGGTGCTTGAAATCGGCACCGGTTGCGGCTACCAGACCGCGATACTGGCGAGTATTTTCCCACAGGTGTATAGCGTCGAACGCATTGAAGCCCTGTATTTGCAGGCGAAGAAGCGCCTTGCCGAGCTCGAAATGCATAATGTGCAGCTGCGTTACACCGATGGCACGGGCGGCTGGCCTAATCTCAGCTATCGCTTTGATAGAATTATTATGACCGCGGCCTGTACCGAGATACCCGAGGCGCTGGTAGCGCAATTGAACGATGGCGGCATCATGGTGCTGCCGTTCGATAATGGCATCGACCAGACGATGACTAAAATAACGCGGAGCAGGGATGGCCTGGTTAGCGAAAAACTGGAAAAAGTTGCTTTCGTGCCGCTGTTGCCGGGATTGAACTAGTGCAGCTATTTGAGACTATCTACCATCGCATGATGCGATACTCTCGTCACCGCTACGCGCCGTATTATTTATCGCTGCTCAGTTTTGTCGAATCCTTTATTCTGCCGTTTCCCCCACCCGATGTAATGCTCGCGCCGATGTCATTGTCGAGGCCTTCGCTGGCAATGCGGTTTGCGGCACTGACCCTGTTATTTTCCGTGCTCGGTGGCCTGGTCGGATACTTGATCGGTGCATTTCTGTTCGATCAGGTGGAGCCTTATATTATCGAATGGGGTTATCAGGCCAGATTTGAAACGGTCACCATCTGGTTTGAGCAATGGGGTTTCTGGGCGGTGCTGGTAGCCGGATTTTCACCTGTCCCGTACAAGATTTTCACCATCGCGGCCGGCGTATTGAATTTAGCGATCATTCCGTTTGTGTTAGCTTCAATTATCGGGCGCGGTGCTCGTTTTTTTATACTCGCCTGGTGCCTGGCAAAATTTGGGCCGGCAATCGAACCCCGGTTAGTCAGGTACATCGAATATATAGGATGGGCTATCGTCGCCATTTTGCTGCTCGCAATTGGCTTCTATTACCTTACCCGGTAGAAGTCGATAGATGAAATCAGCCATTGCTACCGCTCTTGCCGTAATGTTGCTGGTGTCCTGTGTCACGGTAAAACCGCCGACTTATGTTTCCAGCAGCGGCCCCGGCTGGTATACGGTCAAACGCAGCGATACGCTGTTTTCGATTGCCTGGCGCTACGGACTCGATTACAAACAGCTCGCGCGCTGGAATCAAATTGACGTCAATTCGCCGATTCATCCGGGCCAGCGACTGCGCCTGATAAAACCCGGTAAGCAAACCGTCGCCGCCAGCGCTGCGCAAAAATCGAGCAGCAAAACCAAAACCAAAACCAAAACCAGCGTCGCCACGAGCAGCAACAATGACCAATACAACAAGCGTGGCCCGATTAAATGGATCTGGCCGACACAAGGCAAACCGCTAAACACTTTTCTCGCCTCCAAGCTCGACCGGCGCGGAATCGATATTGCGGGCAAGTTTGGGCAGCCAGTGCGCGCGGTTGCCGATGGTAAGGTTGTATATAGTGGTAATGGTTTGGCCGGTTATGGTAATCTCATCATAATTAAGCACAGCGATACCTATTTAAGTGCCTATGCCTATTGCCAGGAACGCCTGGTGCAAGAAGGAACGTCAGTAAAATCGGGGAAGGTTGTAGCAAAAATGGGTCGCAGAGATAACACCGCAAAGTTGCATTTTGAGATTAGACGAAATGGCAAGCCGGTAGATCCAATGAAGTATTTGCCTAATCAATAAGGAAACCTCTGTATGACCAAGTCGACCGATAAGTCACTTATCGAAGATACTGAAATACCGCCTGAAGAGCTGGTAGAGAACCTGGTGGAAGACCGGGAAGCCGCAGACCTGGATGACGAAGATGATTCGGTAGAAGCTGAAACGGCTGTAAGCGACGATGACGAAGATGAAAGCGATGACGACGACGTTACCGAGAGCGAAAAATTTACCGAGCGTCGCAAGCCGGAGACAGATCGTCGCAAGACAACCACGCGTCGTTCGTCAGATTCTGACCCAACCCGGCTTTATCTCAAGGAAATAGAAGTCTCCCCGCTGCTGACCGCTGAAGAGGAGGTCTATTACTCGCGCCTCTCGCTAAAGGGTGACACTGCGGCGCGTGACAAAATGATCGAATGTAATCTGCGCCTGGTGGTGAAAATTGCACGTCGTTACATGAATCGTGGGCTGGCACTGCTCGATTTGATCGAGGAAGGTAACCTCGGATTGATTCGCGCGGTTGAAAAATTTGATCCTGAGCGTGGCTTTCGTTTCTCCACCTATGCTACCTGGTGGATTCGGCAAACAATAGAGCGTGGTTTGATGAATCAAACGCGTACCATCAGGTTACCGATCCATGTCATCAAAGAGTTGAACACCTACCTCAGGGCGGCACGAAAACTCACCCAGGAACTAAACCGCGAAGCAACCCCTGAAGACGTCGCCAGGTTGTTAAAGAAACCGGTCAAGGACGTTGAGAAAATGTTCAAGCTGGCCGATCGCGTTTCTTCTTTCGATATCCCCATGGGTGGTGAAGGCGAGCGCCCATTGCTCGATGTCATTCCCGATGACAGCAACGCCGACCCTGCCAGTATTCTGCAGGATGAATCTGTCATCAAGCATCTCGACAGCTGGCTGGATGAACTCGATGAAAAGCAGCGTGACGTCGTTGTGCGCCGCTTCGGTCTGCGTAATCATCCGCGCGGCACGCTCGAAGAGGTTGGACTCGAGCTCGGTGTGACCCGTGAACGCGTGCGCCAGATCCAGATGGACGCGTTACGCAAGTTGCGCCGGATCCTCGAACATAGCGGTTACTCCCGCGACAACATCATCAACGAAGAATAATTCCACGGTTAACTACCTCGTGCTGAAGGCTCCGAGGGGGTCAGAGCACGTTTTTCGGTGCTTTCCGAGCCTTAAATTGAAAGATGTGGCGAAAAACGTGGTCTGACCCCGAGGTTTCGGGACTTGGATGGTCGGGGTCAGACCAGATTTTTCGCCAACTATTTCACTACAACTCCCTGCCCACAGAAAAATTTGCTCTGACCCCCTCGAAGGGACCAGGGATACCTTTACGTCACAAGAGGGTTCAGCGGTTGCCTCCTAAAAGAGTTGCTACATCGTGAGCAAACTCGCAAAAGACGCTCCCAAACGGCAAAAAGCGCCGTTTGGCCCATCCCTGGGATCGCTTGGAGCTCGGCGTCCCTGCCTCGCTACACTTTTGCGAGCTTACTCACGATGTAGCCACGGATCGAAGCCATGGTGGGGCGACGGGTAGTTTAAGAGGGGAGGATGATGGCGGCGGTGACGGCGCGGTCTTCGGCGACGAGGATGTTGAAAGTGCGGCACAGGGCGCCGTTGTCCATGACTTCGAGACCGATACCCTGTTGGCCGAACAGTGCGTATATCTGCGGTTCGGGGAACAGTTGCCGCTCGCCGGTGCCGAGCAGCACTACTGCCGGCTTCGATTCGAGTATCGGCGCCAGGTTTTCGGGGTTCAGCTGTTGCAACGAGTCAACTGGCCATGGGCAATGCACGGTGCTGGCAGTCATTACCAGGCTTTGCCGGTAAACACTGTCGTTTACGGTAACCGAGCTTGCGCTGTAGGCGGTAATACGGTGACGACTGGTGACAATATCTTCGGCGAGTGGCATGCAATGCAGAATAAAGTAATTTGCACGGCTGATCAACGCGCTCATATCGTTGCACGCGGTTGACAGTAGACGATACATTTCTTAAGGTTGCGCGGTCGAAAATTCCCTGCGACGATTTCTGGAGACCTGGATTGAAACCGGTAAAACTGGGCTTGCTTGGCGTTGGTACCGTGGGTGCCAGCACCGCCATGGTGTTAAAAAATAATGCCGCCGAAATAGCGCGGCGTGCAGGACGCAGTATTGAAATTATTCAGGCCTCACGACGTGATGTTGCCGCTGGCATGCCGGCAGGTAGTGGTGATATCAGTCTTGTCAGTGATCCATTTGAAGTGGTCAACAATCCGGCAGTCGATATCGTTATCGAGCTGATTGGTGGCTACCAGCCAGCGTTGGATCTGGTGATGCGGGCAATCGAAAATGGTAAGCATGTAGTAACTGCCAACAAGGCTTTGATCGCTTTGCACGGAAATGAAATCTTTGCCGCGGCCCAGCAAAAGGGAGTCAATGTTGTGTTTGAAGCCGCCGTTGCGGGTGGTATTCCGATCATTAAATCCATTCGTGAAGGCTTGAGTGCTAATCACATCGAGTCGGTTGCCGGCATCATCAATGGTACGGGTAACTTCATCCTGACCGAGATGCGCGACAAGGGTCGTGATTTTGATGATGTTTTGCGCGAGGCACAGGAACTGGGCTACGCCGAAGCCGATCCAACTTTTGATGTCGAAGGGATCGACGCTGCGCATAAGCTCTGTATCCTGTCATCGATAGCTTTTGGCATCCCGTTGCAATTCGATGCAGTCTATACCGAGGGCATCAGCGCTATCTCAACCGAGGACGTGGTCTATGCCGGTCAGCTCGGTTATCGCATCAAGCATCTCGGAGTCGCACGACGCACCGACCGGGGTATCGAGATGCGCGTACATCCGACCCTGATCCCGGAGAAAAGACTTATCGCCAATGTCGATGGCGTCATGAATGCCGTACTGGTGCAGGCCGACAAGCTTGGACCCTCGCTTTACTATGGTGCCGGGGCCGGGGCCGATCCAACCGCATCTGCGGTGATTGCGGACATTATCGATGTGGCACGCACGATCACTACCGATGCGCAAAATCGAGTACCGCACCTGGCTTTCCAGCCTGATCAGATTGTCGACATTCCGATTCTGCCGATCACCGAGATCGAAACCGCGTATTATTTACGTATGCGAGTCGATGACCGCCCCGGCGTTATGGCCGAGATCACCCGCATCATGGGTGACAAGGATATTTCCATCGAGGCAATTCTGCAGAAGGAACCGGAAAGCGGAGTAACCCGGGCGACGATTATCATGCTGACGCAAAAGATTCGTGAGCAGCAAATGGTCGATGCCATCGAGGCGATTAGCAATCTGGATGCGGTTCACGGCGAAGTACACCGAATCCGTGTCGAGACGCTGGATGGTGATTAATCCAGCAGAGCCCGGGTCATGTCTGTCAGCGCGATAACCAGACTGCAACCCGCTAACCTGGCCCAACTTGAAGACCTGTTGTGCCTGAGTAATTTACCCACGCAGGACTGCGCTGCACAGGCGCAGAACTTTTATGGAATATTCGACGGCGATGAGCTCATCGCCGCGGGTGGGTTGGAGCCCGCTGGAGATTACGCGCTGCTGCGTTCCATCGTGGTAAAGGAACAGTATCGTGCATCTGGTCTGGCGCGAAACATAGCAGAATTTCTAGTCAACCTGGCCGAAACCAGAGGCGGACAGGCTGTGTATTTGCTAACCGAGACCGCCGGGTCTTATTTTCAGAAGCTGGGATTCACTCCGCTGTCACGAGCCGAAGTACCCGCTGCGATTGCACAGACCCGACAATTTTCGGCTTTGTGCCCGGACAGCGCCGATTGCCTGGTGATGCGGCTTCCCCGGCAATGATTCACATTGGAACAGCTGCGGTCTGAGTCATCGTCATAGCGACGGTAATCTAGTTTCCAGCTTCGAGGAACTTCAGTATCTCGGTTTCGATAGCCTGCTTTTCGACTACGCTCGGGTGGGCAATCGGTTTGGTAAACAGTCTGGCGATGACTTCGGGTACCTTGACATCGGCAGTTTTAGCGATAGATTCTAATGCGACCTGGTCGGAGTCCGCTTCGTTCCCGTTTATCGCGTTATCGACCACCGACGCAAACTTGGTCCATTCGGCGGTCGAGTAAATAATATTTACCTGGTCTTTAAACTCGGGCGAACGGCAGGTCTTGAAGCAGGTTGCCGTGTGTGGATCCATCAGGTAACCCTGTTCGAATGCCTGTCGAATGTATTGCTTGCCTTCGTCATCTGAACAAAAATCCGCGGCAAATATATCCGTTATCTGATCATGCTCATGCTGATCGAGCTGGTAACGACCATCGGCATCGAGTTGTTGCATCAGGTCACGCGTGCGAGCCGCACCAAACAGGTCAAATAATACGCGTTCCACGTTAGATGATTTGAGGATATCCATTGCCGGAGAAGTCGTCGCAATCAACTTGCGTTTACTCAAGTCGTAACACCCGCTATGAATCCATTCGGTTAACACGTTATTGGCATTGGATGCGATGGCGATTTTTGCGATAGGCAAACCGAGGCGATGCGCGTAATAAGCGCCGAGCGCATTTCCAAAGTTACCGCTCGGAATATGCAGCACGATCTTGTCGCCTGGCTCGATCTCGCGCTGGCGAACCAGTGCCAGGTAACAGTAAAACTGGTACAGCATCTGAAAAATAATGCGCCCGAAATTCACCGAGTTGGCGGCCGACAGGGATATGCCTAATTGCTCGAGGCGCTGGTTAAAGGTTGACGACGAGAGCAGGGATTTAAGCGCCGACTGGGCATCATCAAAATTCCCATGGATACCGATCACTTTGAGATTTGCCGCGTTCTCGGTGACCATTTGCAGGCGCTGTACATCCGAGGTTCCACCGTCCGGATACAGGCAGACAACGCGGATATTGGTGCGATCACGAAAGGTCTCCAGTGCTGCCGGACCGGTATCCCCACTGGTGGCGGTCAGTATCAGATACTGTCGGTCCTGTTGTTGCGCCAGTTCGGATAGAATCAGCCCGAAAGGCTGTAATGCCATATCCTTGAAGGCTCGGGTCGGGCCATGGTAGAGCTCGCTGACAAACAGTTTCTCGTCGAGTCTGACTACCGGTACCGGATCGGAGGCATCATCAAAGCGCTCGTATAAATCGAGTGCCTGAGATAGAACTTTTGTATCGACATCAATATCCAGGTGCTGCAACAAGGCCAGCGCCAGCTCTTTATAGGAACTGTGCAGGTGCCGCTGCAGGAAATCAGCGTCGACTGGTTGCATCGACTCGGGGCTGTAAATTCCACCGAACGAGGCGATCGGTGACAGCAAGGCGGCGGAAAAGCTCACGCGCCCGTTATGGGTGCCATCATTGCCTCGGGTTTCAGCGAAAATCATGCAGTCTCTAGAGCTTGTTAAACCAGCGAAGACGCGAATTATATCTGGCTGGATGGGCCTAACAAGCTGTTTTACGGCGAAAACATGGTAAAAGCCCCCGAATACTTGATAT
>Ga0316189_10007178_pt1 | contig 10567 bp, 10 predicted proteins | sample LowCovwburrow_MG_FD_204930 | JGI IMG/M metagenome (GOLD analysis project Ga0316189, IMG submission 204930) | Coastal sediment microbial communities from Maine, United States - Lowes Cove worm burrow | ecosystem: Environmental > Aquatic > Marine > Coastal > Sediment | place: USA: Maine... | reverse complement strand
GGCTGCTTGGTCTTCAATGCGCTGCTTAATAACTTTGTCGCTCATGGCCAGCGCCGCGTGGGCATGGGTGATCCCAGACACGATGATGATCGACACAACAAGCAACATCATATTGCGGTTTTTTTTCATCTCTTCACCTCTTTTTTTAAAATTTGCGAATACACTCCTGCATGTCTTTATGCTCCATGATATTCGGATTCAGGCTATTGGGCAGCACTGCAAGCGCCTTGGGATACAGAATCTTTGCCGCCAGCACGGAAGCTGCGGCGTCAAAGTCGGCGCCTTTGTGGGTTGTTATAATCTGCATACAGCGAGCCTTTTCTCCAAAAAAGATTTCAGTCAGCAAAAGCCAAGACGGCATTCTTGTTTGCTCGATCGTCTGAGAATTTTGCATGGAAATCCTATTGCAACGGCTAGTACAAGTACCAAAACAGCATAAGGTAAAAAAAGATTAAGAGCAGCAAATAAAACCACAAATGTAAAGGCAGAAATTATACATAATATTTTCATAGCCATTCTCCTAAACCTTTAATAATGCCTTGCTGAATACAAAATCAAAATAAGAACTGTGCCTCACTCTGGCAAGCTTATTGAATAATCAGATCCCTTTCAACATTCTGGCACTACGGATATGGAGCGGATCGGGGCTCTTAACAGATTGGATCGCTTTAAAAAAAGAAAAGGGAGGAGATTTTCGGTCGATGAACGACCAAATCTCAAAGGAGGCCGCCAGAGAATTGCGAATATTGGAAAAGGACAAGAATTCGCTGGATAAATTGCCGGGCATCTTTACAGCACTGTTCTAATCCAGGGAGAAACGGGAACCGGCAAAGAGCTCATCGCTCGGGCAATTCATAAGCTCTCTCCACAAAAGAATCGGACGCTTCTCAAGGTAAACTGTGCTGCCTTGTCTCCTCAGCTCATCGAGTCCGAATTGTTTGGGCACGAAAAAGGCAGTTTTACAGGTGCGACTGCAAGAAGAATTGGAAAGTTCGAACTCGCCGATGGGAGCACAATTTTTCTTGATGAAATTGGGGAGCTACCCTTGGAGCTGCAGGCAAAAATTTTAAGGGTTCTTCAGGAAAAGAGAATTGAACGGAATGTAAAAAATTGTTTGTTGTCGGGATCGAGCCGGATGCAACCAACTCTGTCACTCATTTGCGGCTGAGTCTAAATCAGTTTTTGAATCGCTTGATATCCGGCCTGTGGTTCCAGCCGGTGGGAGTCTTTTCCATAAGTTGACCAGCAGCACCGCCATGGGTGGAACGATCAAGCCGATTATAGCTGCCGTCACCATGAGGCTCCCCAGTTCGCTGTAATTGCCGCGTTCAACCACAAAAATCCGGTTCAAATATTTGGTTCCGAGATTGGCAGCCGACAGCGCCAGGTTTGTGAATGCCGCCATGACCGCGAAATAGGTAGCTTTCTGTTCAGTCGGCGCTTCCCGCGCGATCCAGGCCAGCATGGGAACCATGACGACCTGGCCCAGCGGGGAATCGGCCATAGTATCGATAATGGCAATGGTCCGGGCCCCGAACCCGAGATGAGCCTCAGTCCAATGGTGCAGTCCATGATACATCCCGATAAACGGCAGCAGCATCACAGCGTTGTAAACGGAAAGGAAAACCACCAGGTAGGTGATGGGGCGGCGGCTCATCCAGCCGCGCAGAGCAAATAAACCGATAATTGCCAGGATGGCCGCGATCTGCCGTAAGGTTCCGAAGAACGCCTCGTCAAATCCAAGCGCGTCGATCTGCCACCAGCTTGCACCGGCGCCAACGCCCGGCATGGCACGGAAAATAAAGATAATTATGGCTATACCGATGATTTCGCGTCTTTTGACCGGCTCCAGATCTCTCAACAGCCGGCTCATGAGATAGGCGATCACGGCAAAAGAACCGAAGAAAATTGCTTCCTTTTTGACGGCAACATCCGAAAGGCCCAGTGTCAAACTGATCATGACAAAGGCAGCACTGCCGCCGAGGATGTACCAGTTGGGTGCCAGATCGGGGTTTGCCAGATGCAGTGCGATCCGAATGTCAGCATCGGCCATGCCGCTGCGCCTTAAACGCAGGCGGTGGAGCCGAACGCTGAACCGGCCGATGGTCACACCCAGTACTGAGATGGCTGGAATGAGGAGCGCCAACTCGTACATCACGCTGTAGGACAAGGTTTTGGCTAACCACCCGCCCACACTGGCATCGAAGATTCTGATTCCATGAGCCCATGAAGCGAGAACGTTCTCCACGCCCCTGCCGTAGGTGTCGTGAAAATGCATGGCAATCCGATCGGAGGAAATCCTGGGCACAAGGAGATCAAGAAGTCTTTTGACCTCGTCCGGTGAAGCCTTGCCGATGGTGTCGGATATCGAAACTTCATCTATGCCGATGTCGAAAAGCTTTTCTACCACACCGATCACTGCCTCCGGCGGAATCATGCCCTCGAAGGCACACCAGAATGCGGTCGAAACATACCCCCGCACCGGCAACATCTCACTTTGCGCGCGCTTTAGCACCGGCAAAAATCGCTGAATGGATCCTTTGATGGAGGCGTTGATGTTTTTGCGATTAAATGTCTCGCTGGCAGCTGTAAAGACAGAAACCTTGTCAACCCGGGACTCGATGGCGCGGTCAAGTCCTCGTACATTCGGCACGAGTGCCGAATAGACCACGCCCTCCCTGCGGTAAATTCTACCGAAAACCTCCCGTGCATCGGCGAGTTGTGGTACCCGGCGAGGGGAAACAAAAGCGCTCACTTCAATCTCGCTGACGCCTGTGGCGGAAAGGGCATCTACGAAGGCAACCTTGGATTCTGTTGGAACGGGGGCCGTCTCGTTTTGCAGCCCATCTCTGGGTGCCACTTCAACGATCTTCATCGTTCGCCTTTCTTACGGTCATGGGGCTTCGGGCGAGTCTCTATCGCTGGTGGGTTCCAGACGGATGAGACTTCCATGAGATTCATCTGTCAGGACGTACAGCATCCCGTCCGGGCCCTGCCGAATGTCCCTTACCCGTTGGCCGATACGCAGTGCAAACTGTCCGATCACATTGCCGGCACTATCAAGGTCGATGCGTCGAATGTCCTGTGATTTCAAACCACCGGCAAATACGTCGCCAGTCCAGCCCGGAAACTTGTCGCCGGTGTAAATCGCCAGACCGGAAGGCGCAATGGCGGTGGTCCAGACCACCTTCGGATCGACCATGTTCGGTTTTGACGTATGGGGAGATATTTTGGATCCGTCGAAGTACTCGCGGCTGTAGCTGACCGCCGGCCACCCATAATTTGTCCCTGCCTGGATGACATTCAACTCATCACCTCCCAAAGCACCGTGTTCGGATGCCCATATCACAGAACGCAGCGGGTCAAATGCCAGCCCTTGAATATTCCGGTGCCCATAGCTCCAAACAGCCGGCTCGGCATCAGCCGCAGTAAAGAAGGGATTGTTGCTTGGTACGCTGCCGTCATCGTTTAGCCTCAGAATTTTGCCCAAATGGCTGCGACGATTTTGAGCCTGTTCGCGAATCCAGGTGCTGCCGAGCCTGACCGGCGGATTGCCGCCGTCGCCGATCGAGACCAACAGGGTTCCGTCCGGCAGCCACATCAGACGCGAGCCGAAGTGCTGGGAACCGGGCTTGACGGTTGTCACCTCGAAGATGACCTGCCAGTTGTCTAATACATTGTTGTTGAGAATGGCGGTGGCCACACGGGTGCGGTTGGCTTTGGCAGTGCCGTGGGCATATGTGAAATAAGCCTTGCGATTTTGATTAAATCTCGGGTGCAGGCTGACGTCGAGCAGCCCGCCCTGACCGGAGGCGAACACTTCGGGAACGCCGGATACAGGGTCGGGAATGAGCCGGCCATCACGCACCAAGCGTAAGCGCCCAGGGCGTTCCGTAATGAGAATATCGCTATTCGGCAGCCAGACCATGCTCCAGGGGTGTTCCAACCCCTCAACGAGGGTAACTGTCCGAAAACCCCGTTCAGCCGGCACGTCGCCTTGGGTAATGTATGGCTGTGCCAGAGATTGGTTTGTATAAATAACCATCAACAGGTTCGATAGAATAATACTCAAGATAGATCTCATTGGTGATTTCCTTTCAGAACAATCAGTAGGCTACTTCTACTCATATAATATGCTTCAAGGCATCATCAGTGTCAATGGCGATGCCGACTGAAAGCGGCCGTTAATGAGGACAGTACCAATAGACAACTGGAAATGTATACTCCAATTGGCCCAACATGCCGCTATTCGCGCATAAGATCTCTCTTGACAACCCAATCCGCCTTCGATAATTGGATAAGATATGCAGGCATTTCTAAAAAAATTCGAACACATTATCGTGGTGAGCCTCATCACGATGATGGTCATCGTGGTGGTGCTGGCGACTATCGAGCTGGGCTGGGTTATCATCAGGGACATCATCACGCCGCCCATCATCCTGCTTGAAATCGATGAGCTGCTCGAAATTTTTGGATTCTTCCTGCTGGTATTGATCGGCATCGAACTGCTGGAAACCATCAAGGCATACCTGCTCACAAATGTCGTTCACGTCGAAATCGTTCTGGAGGTGGCCCTGATCGCCATCGCACGCAAGGTTATTATCCTGGACATCGACAAATACGAAAGCCTGACCCTGGTGGGGATTGCAGCCCTGATATCCGCAGTTGCCCTGGCGTTTTTCGTGATCAAGCGGCACACGAAACAGAATGATAAAAAATGGCGCTGAGATCAAGGCCGCTGCGGTTAAGATGCCTGTCTGCCCATCGATGATTTCGCCGCATTTTTGAATAATCCGCTCTCAAGCAGCAAGTTCCCATCAATCATAGAAAAGAAACGACGTGTCTATCGAAAATAGAGTCCCTGAAGGTTCCAGTCACATCATGTCAAACAATTTCCATGATTATGAATTCAACATTCTGACATCATTACAAAAATTAGTCGTGAAGGTCCGGATAATTGTAATAGCCTGTATTCACTATCGCGGATTTTCTTGACGACAGCTGAATCGATCATTAGATTACCACTCTTACATTATAATCAGTCAATTCAACCCCAATATTAGGGTCAAATAGATAGTTGAGATAATTTGGTTTAAAGGTACTGGTGTTGAAAATGATTCCAAGAAGAGGCTGGCAGGGGGGATACGATGACTAATGTAATTTTTGTATTGGCGGCCACGGTATTCGTATTTTCGCTGTTTTTGCTGGTCTTTTTTATCAACGGCAAGTCCGGTTCCGATAACAAGCAGGGGCGGACATGTGCCCGTTGTGACTGTCATCGCAGCCAAAAACAACACGAATGCCCTCCCAGTCGCCTGAAACAGATAAAAAAAGAGAGTGGGCCCTGTTCTGCAGGTCGATAATTACAGAAAGACCCCAATGAAAACCATCCGAGTCAAAAAAGGTTACAATCTGAAGATTGTCGGATCGCCGTCTTCCGCGTCACAAATGACCGAAAAACCAGCCCGTCTGGCGATGCTTCCCGAACACATCCCTTTTGTAAAGCCTCGTTTGAAAGTCGCAAAGGGGGATCGCGTCGCACTAGGATCTCCTTTGTTTGAAGACAAACGCAATCCGGACATCCATTTCCTGTCTCCCGGCGGCGGGCGGGTGATCGACATTTGCTTTGGACCTCGCCGGGTAATTCAAGAAATTGTCATCCAACTGGATGATACCGAAAAAGCGATCGAATTTGAGCGCTACAACCAGGCTGACGTCGACAAAATGAGCCGGGAGCAACTGGTCCAGGCCCTTGTCGGTGGGGGGCTCTGGCCCTTGATCAAAGAGCTGCCCTTCAGGGACTACGCACGGCCGGAGGTTGTGCCGCCGGCCTTGTTTGTCGGACTCGACAGCTTGGAGCCCTTTCATCCGTCGCCGCAGGTTTATCTCCCCGGCAACGAAGCACTTTTTCAATTCGGGATACACGTTTTAAAAAAATTGGTCGAAACCCCCGTATATGTCTACCGATGCCTGTCCGATATCGACCTGCCGTCAGCATTCGAGGATTTGATTAATCTGACGTACACGGGTAATTATCCGGCCCATGACCCGGGTGCATTGTTATACCGCATGAAGTCTTCACCGGCGGAAAACCGCGCCTGGTTCATCGACGGCCAGGACGTCTTGTCGATTGCCAGGCTCTTGCAAAACGGCGTCTACCCTACCGAACGGGTCGTATCCCTGGGTGGGTCCGGTGCGCTTCAAGCCAAACATTTCATCTCCCGGATGGGAGCGCCGCTGTCTGTTATTGCCGCCGAACAAACCGAAACCGAAAACTGGCGCTATATCCAAGGCGGCATTCTGACCGGCTACGGCGCTATGCCTCAGTCGTATCTCGGATTTTACGAGTCAGCTCTGAATCTGCTGCCCGAAGGCAACAACAGAGGTGAGTTGCTGGGGCTGTTCAGTCCCGGTTTTCGCAAGCCCACCTTTTCAAGGGCGTACGTCTCGGCAATCAACCGTGACGAACTTGAAATGAATTGCAGCATGCATGGCGGCGAGCGTGCCTGTATCGCCTGCGGCTACTGCGCCCTGGTTTGTCCGGTCGACATTCTGCCCCAGTTCACCTTCAAAGCCATTTTGGCCGGAGAGGTTGAAGAATCTCTCGAACACGGCTTGCTGGATTGCGTCGAGTGCGCATTGTGCTCTTATGTTTGCCCGTCCAAAATCGAACTATTTGAAACTTTAAAAAAGGCAAAAAATGAGTTTTACAAAGAACAGGTAAGCCGATGAACCGAATTGAAAAATTCTTTGAATCCACCCGCAGGCATTTCGAAAAAGGCGGCAAACTCGAAAAACTGTGGCCCTTTTACGAGTCAATCGAAACGGTCTTCTACGCACCGGCACGGGTGAGCCTGGTGGCACCCAACGTAAGGGACAATCTGGATGTCAAAAGGTACATGATGTTGGTCATCGTGGCCCTGCTGCCCCACTATGCATTCGGCGTTTACAATGTCGGGTATCAATCCCATCTGGCTTCCGGTCTGCCAACCGATTTCTGGCCGGTGATCTGGACCGGCCTGAGGGTCGTGGTCCCGATGGTCGTGGTGGTCTATGCCTTCGGGTTTGCCTGGGAAACGTTGTTTGCATCGGTGCGCAAGCACGAATTGAGCGAAGGCGTACTGGTTACCTGCGCCCTGCTGCCGCTGACATTACCGCCGACCATCCCCCTTTGGCAGGCGGCCCTCGGCATATCCTTCGGCATCGTGATCGGCAAGGAAATCTTCGGCGGAACCGGTAGGAATTTTCTAAATCCGGCCTTGACCGGCAGAGCCTTTCTTTATTTTGCCTATCCGGCTCAGAACTCCGGTGACGCGATCTGGACGGTCCTGAGCGGCGGCAGGACCGCGCCGGTGGATGCGTTTAGCGGTGCAACGCCGCTTTCGATCGCTGCCGTTACCGGATCTTCCGGCAACATTCAATCCGCTTTGACCGATGCCGGCTACAGCACCACGAAGCTGCTTTTCGGTCTGTATCCTGGAAGCATCGGTGGTACTTCGGCCATGCTCGCTATGGTCGGTGCCACATTTCTGATTATATTGGGTATTGCCAACTACCGAATCATCTTGGGCTGTATTCTCGGTCTGCTGGGTACCGGCTTGCTGCTGAACCTGGTGGCGGCGGAAGGGTCTTCGCCCTATCTGGCCCTGAATCCGTTGGATCACCTGATCATTGGCGGCAGTATGTTTGCTTTTGCTTATATGGCGACCGATCCGGTTTCGGCGGCCCATATGCAGGGCGCCAGATGGGTCTTTGGATTCGGCATCGGGGCCCTAACGGTGTTGATCCGGGTTTTCAATCCCGCGTTTCCGGAAGGGGTGGGCTTGGCCGTTTTGTTCATGAACCTGTTTGCTCCCTTGCTGGACCATATTGAAATAAAATACAAACTCAGGAGACGGATACCCAATGTCTAGCCGATTGAAATCGATATTATTTGCGGCCATTTTATGTTTCGTCTGCAGCGCTATTCTGACCACGGCTTCCACCGGGCTGCAGCGTTTTCAGGAGCAAAACATGCGGATCGACAGGCATCGCAACATTCTCATGTCGGTGGGGCTGGTCAAGGCGGACCAACGATATCCGGCCGATGAAATTGAGTCGATGTACGCCGAGTTTATCAAACCGCTCTGGGTGGATCAGGACGGTCAGCTGATCGAAGCGCCCCAGGAGGACGAAAACAATTTGCCGCTCTACATTTACAAGAAAGAAAATCAGATTGAAGCCTATGTTGTGCCAATCAACTCTCGGGGTCTGTGGGGCAGGATCCAGGGGTATCTGGCGATTGGAAACGATGGCAGCACCATTTCAGGATTCACCGTATACAAGCATTCGGAAACCCCCGGTCTCGGGGGGGAAATCGAAAAAGCCTGGTTTCAAAAAAATTGGGTCGGAAAGCAAATTGTCGATCGCGACGGTGAATTCGTTTCGGTCTCAATTGCCAAAGGTGCGGTGCAGGATATGATACCGCCCCAAAAACAATCTAACTATGTCGACGGCATCAGCGGCGCTACGCTGACCGGCAAATACCTGACGGCCGGTCTCAAAGAGGTTCTCAAAGATTACGAACCGGTGTCGATCAAGTTTAGAAAGAATCTGATCGCCGAACCACCGGGATAGAGTTGAAGTGCCATAGTAGGAATTTAGACGTTATTATTTAAAGGGGTCGCTATGAATGGAACAATCACCAGACCTTGGGGTATGATTCGCAAAACCAGGTCGTTTAAAGATATCCTGGCCGCGCTATGGGATCTCAACCCGATCTCCAAACAGATTCTGGGAATCTGCTCAGCTTTGGCGGTCACTGTACAGCTCAATACTGCCATTGTCATGAGCATCGCCTTGACCCTCGTGGTGGCTTTTTCCAATCTGGCCATTTCGAGCATGCGTCGCATCATACCCCGCAACATACGCATCATCGTTGAGGTGGCTGTAATCGCCACGTTGGTGATCATGGCCGATGAACTGCTTAAGGCGTTCATGTACGACATCAGCAAACAACTGTCCGTTTTCGTTGGGCTGATCATCACCAACTGCATCGTCCTGGGCCGGGCGGAGGGTTTCGCACTTTCCAACCCGCCGTTTCGCTCATTCATGGACGGCATTGCCAACGGCATCGGATACAGTTCGATTTTGATCGGGGTTGCTTTCTTCAGGGAATTGCTGGGCTCCGGCAAACTGTTCGGTTTTCAGGTGGTGCCCAATGCGCTTTACGATTTTGGATATGTCGACAATGGGTTGATGGTGCTGGCTCCCGGCGCCTTTATCATTATCGGCTTGTTTGTATGGCTGGAACATACGCTGTTGCGAGGGAAAAGATAGGTCAGTCGGTTGAGCCGGTTAGCCGGTTAACCGGCTGGGTCTTATATTTTGATTAACCACGGATTCAACGGGCCAACGGGCTCAACCGGCGAACGGACAAACGGATGAGCGGAACCATGGAAAATCTGATCGGCATCGCACTCAATTCAATTTTTGTCGGCAACATTCTGTTGGCATACTTTTTGGGGATGTGTTCTTTTCTGGCGATTTCCAAAAACATGACGACAGCCACCGGACTTGGGATTGCGGTGGTCTTTGTGTTAACCATCACCACACCGGCGAACTGGCTGATTTACAACTTTCTGCTGGCCCCTGGCGCCTTGGCATGGGCCGGCCTGCCGGCAATTAATTTAAGTTTTCTAAAACTGGTGTTGTTCATTGCGACCATCGCCGCCATCGTGCAGGCCTTGGAAATGGTCATCGACCGGTTTTCGCCGGCGCTTTACACTGCTTTAGGTGTTTTTCTGCCGTTAATCACCGTAAACTGTGCCATTTTGGGGGTGTCTCTTTTCATGGTTGAGCGCGCCTATACGTTCAGCGAGACGGTAGTCTACGGTATGGGCTCCGGTGCCGGCTGGGCCTTGGCGATTATATCCATGGCGGCCATTCAGAGAAAGTTGCGTTATGCCGATGTGCCCCTGGGCCTCCAAGGATTTGCCATCAACATGATAACCACCGGGTTGATAGCCATCGGGTTTATGCTATTTGCCGGAATATCCATATAAGGAGTTGTCATTGCTCGATATCTATCTCATTGCGACGGCGGTTTTTTTCGGGACTGTTATTTTTTTGGTCGGTGCGCTTTTGCTGGTCGAATCCAAGGTGGTGTTAAAAGGCGACCGCAAAATAGTCATCAACGACGATCCGGACAAAAGCATCCAGGCGCCGACCGGAACGACGCTGCTGGCGGCACTGGGCCAGAATAACATTCTGTTGCCCTCGGCCTGCGGCGGCAAAGGCAGCTGCGGCGTGTGCAAATGTAAAGTCACCGACGGCGGCCGGGACATACTTCCCACCGAGCTGGCCCACCTGAGCCGCAACGAAAAACTCGACAATATCCGCCTGTCCTGCCAGCTGAAGGTCAAGGAGGATATGAAGATCCGCATTCCGGCTGAGATTTTCAACATTAAAAAGTACCATGCGACGGTGGTTTCTAATGAAAACGTGGCCTCGTTTATCAAAGAATTGCGACTGAAGCTCGATCCGGGACAAAAGATGGATTTTGAAACCGGTTCCTACGTTCAAATCG
>Ga0316189_10007176_pt1 | contig 10568 bp, 10 predicted proteins | sample LowCovwburrow_MG_FD_204930 | JGI IMG/M metagenome (GOLD analysis project Ga0316189, IMG submission 204930) | Coastal sediment microbial communities from Maine, United States - Lowes Cove worm burrow | ecosystem: Environmental > Aquatic > Marine > Coastal > Sediment | place: USA: Maine... | reverse complement strand
TATCCGGAAACTGGCCGCGAATCTGGTGGAAACGCTCGTAGGAGATTTCCGCAATCTCGCACTGGGTTTTGGCCATTACCATCGCGCTGCGCACCTGCGCCTCGTCTTCAAACAGGCCCATTTCCCCAACGAAGTCCCCGGGGTTGAGATAGGCCACCACCATCATGTGGCCGGGATCTGACTCGTCCTCCACCATCACTGAGACAGAACCCTCGAGTATCAGGTAGAGCGTGTCGCTGATCTCTTTCTGTTTCAGTATGGTGCTTTTGGCTTTGTAGTCCTTGCGTTGGCAATGTCTCAGGAAGTTCTCAACGTTGGGTAAGGCTTTGATGATCTGCGGTTTTACCACCGTGATACTCCGTCTCTGGTAGGGTGTTTGAACAGGAGTGTAGCCCACTCCGCGCGCAAGTAAAACAGCAGTATTGCACCCATTGGGGCTGCAGGGCGAGAACACGAGAGCTGCACTGGAACCGGGTGCCTGTGGTAAGCTGCGCCGCTGATTTTTTACAGGAGCCAGGTGCAAATGAAATCGACAGTGAAATGGACGGATGGCGCTATGTTTGTAGGTGAATCGGGCAGTGGCCACAGTGTGGTGATGGACGGCCCCGAGGACCTCGGGGGTCGCAACCTCGGTCCGCGTCCGATGGAAATGCTGCTATTGGGCACAGGCGGCTGCGCCAGCTATGATGTGGTGAGTATGCTCAAGAAGTCACGCCAGAAAGTGGTGGATTGCCGGGTGGAACTCGAAGCCGTGCGTGCCGACGCGGTGCCCGCGGTGTTTACCAGCATCACCATGCATTTTGTGGTGACCGGTGCAGGGCTCAAGGAGAGCCAGGTCAAGCGCGCGGTGGAGCTGTCAGCGGAGAAGTATTGTTCTGCGTCGATTATGCTGGGGGCCGGAGGTGTAAAGATCAGTCACAGCTACGAAGTTGTCGAATTCGAGCCGGGGTAGTACTAAACCTTGTAACTCGTGCTGGTCATCACCTTCGAAACCGCTGTCATGGCATCCTTAACGGGTTGCGGAAAGTCTGTGCCCCCGGCCTCCAGTGCCTTTTCGCCGTGGCGTTGTTCATCCTCCAGCATTTTCTGCACAATCAGCCGTGATTTGCGGTCGTCTTCGGGTAGGGATTTCAGGTGGTCGCGCAGGTGATCGCTGACTCGCTCTTCGGTGGCGGCCACGAAACCCAGGCTTACCTTGTCGCTGATGGCGCCGGCGATGGCGCCGAGTCCGAAGGACAGGCCATACCAGAGGGGGTTGAGTACGCTGGGCTGGCTGTCCAGTTCCCGTAAACGCTGCTCGCACCACACCAGGTGATCCACTTCCTCTGCAGCTGCATGCTGCATTTCCTCGCGCACGGTCGGCAGTTTGGCGGTGAGTGCCTGACCCTGGTAGAGGGCCTGGGCGCAGACCTCGCCGGTATGGTTGACCCGCATCAGCCCCGCCACGTGGCGGCGCTCTTTTTCTGAAAGCTCCGAGTCGGCGTGGCCGTCGGAGGGGGAGGGGCGAGCAGCAGTGTGGCCGCTATTGGTGACCGTGCGCAGCACCGAATCCGCTTCGGTGATAAACCGGTCGAGCAAGGATAGGCGGCGCTGGCGCATGTTGGTCTCCTGGTTACTTAGTCAGCCTGACTATAACGCGCGATCGCGCGCCAGCCAATGTCCCGGCGCAGGGTCATGCCATCCCAGCTGATGTGGTCAGCGGCGCGGTAACAGTCGCGTTGGGCGGCGGCAATGTCCTCGCCCAGGGCGGTGACACACAGCACGCGACCACCGCTGGTGACAACTTCTCCATTTTCGCTGGCAGTGCCGGCATGGAAGACCTTGATATTGTCTGCCTGCGCCGTGTCCAGGCCATGAATGGCTGTGCCCTTTTGGTAGCTGCCCGGATAGCCGCCTGCTGCCAGTACTACGCCCATGGCGCAGCGCGAATCCCACTGGGCTGAAGCCTTATCGAGCTCGCCGTCCAGGGCGGCTTCGCACAACTCGACCAGGTCGGACTGCAGGCGAACCATGATGGGCTGGGTTTCAGGATCGCCAAAGCGACAGTTGTACTCGATAACTTTCGGCTCACCCTCGGGCGATATCATCAGGCCGGCATAAAGAAAACCGGTGTAGTCGTTACCCTCGGTGGCCATGCCCTCAACCGTTGGCAGGATGACTTCGCTCATGATCCGTTGGTACACGGCAGAATCAACCACCGGAGCGGGGGAGTAGGCACCCATGCCGCCGGTGTTGGGGCCGGTGTCGCCCTCGCCAATGCGTTTGTGATCCTGGCTGGTGGCCATGGGCAATACGTTGCTGCCATCTACCATGACGATAAAGCTCGCCTCTTCACCCGGCAGGAACTCCTCTATGACCACGCGGCAACCGGCTTCGCCGAAGGCGTTGCCGGACAACATGTCAGTCACTGCGGCTTCCGCGTCTTCCAGCGTCTCCGCTACGATCACACCCTTGCCCGCCGCCAGTCCGTCGGCTTTGACGACAATGGGTGCACCCTGCGAGCGCAAGTACTCCAGAGCCGGTTCCAGCTCTGTGAAGTTGCCATAGGCGCCGGTGGGAATGTTGTGGCGCGCGAGGAAGTCCTTGGTGAAGGCCTTGGAGCCTTCCAGTTGCGCGGCGCCGGCGCGCGGTCCGAAGCAGCGCAGGCCGCGCTCCTCAAAATAATCTACTACGCCGCCGACCAATGGCGCTTCCGGGCCGACGATGGTGAGGCCAACGTGACTGTCTTTTGCGAAGTCAGCCAGGCCAGCAAAATCCATGGTGTCGATAGCCACATTGGTAATGCCGGGCTCGGCTGCGGTGCCGGCGTTACCCGGTGCAACAAAAACGGTGTCTACCCGCGGCGACTGGGCCGCTTTCCAGGCCAGCGCATGCTCGCGCCCGCCACTGCCGATTATCAATACATTCATCCTAGTACTCCATCAACATGATATTTATGGATGCAGCGTTAAGCAGGCCACCCTGCGCAAGGCGCGCCGGCGAAGGCATAGTGGCGCTACGTCGAGTCGGCGCAACGCGGCGCAGGGTGGCCTGCTTAGCGCCCTTCGGGTCAGCCCAGGAGCAGCCCATTGCATCGTTGTTTCGCCTCGACGTAGCACCACTATGCCTTCGGCAAAACGCCTCACACTGGACCGCTCCTGGGCTGGCTGCATCCGCAAATATCATGTTGATGGAGTACTAGTGCCTGAAGTGGCGCATTCCTGTGAAGACCATCGCCATCCCGTGCTCATCGGCGGCGGCGATTACTTCCTCGTCCCGGATCGAGCCACCAGGCTGAATGACTGCCGCAATACCCGCCTCACCGGCGTTATCGATGCCATCGCGAAACGGGAAAAAGGCATCCGAGGCCATCACCGAACCCTTCACCGCCAGGCCGGCGTGCTCGGCCTTGATGGCGGCAATACGGGCGGAGTTGATGCGGCTCATCTGGCCCGCGCCCACACCCACGGTCTGGCCATTGGCGGCGTAGATGATGGCGTTTGATTTCACGTACTTGGCGACCTTCCAGGCGAACAACAGGTCTTTCATTTGCTGGTCGCTGGGCTGCAGCTTGCTCACGATCCTGAGGTCGGCAGCGCTGATCATGCCCAGATCGCGATCCTGCACCAGCAGGCCGCCGTTGACTCGCTTGTAGTCGAGGGCTGGCCCCTGTGCGGACCACTCACCGCACACCAGCAGGCGCACATTCTTTTTGTCGGCCACTGCCGTTGCGGCTTCAGCGCTGACGCTGGGCGCGATAATCACCTCGACGAACTGCTTGTCCACAATCGCCCTGGCGGTTGCAGCGTCCAGCTCCCGGTTGAAGGCGATAATGCCACCAAAGGCCGATTCCGGATCAGTGGCGAAGGCCAGTTCATAGGCCCTGCCGATATTGTCTGCGACGGCTACACCGCAGGGATTGGCGTGCTTTACGATAACGCAGGCCGGCTCATCAAAATTCTTGACGCACTCCAGCGCGGCGTCGGTGTCAGCCACGTTGTTATAGGACAGCTCCTTGCCCTGTACCTGCTTCGCTGTGGCAATACCGGCTTCGGCTGGGTTGGCCTCAATATAAAATGCCGCCTGCTGATGCGGGTTCTCGCCGTAACGCATCTCCTGCACCTTGTGGAACTGTGTGTTAAAGGTGCGGGGAAAGGCGGGAGAGCCACCGGGCACCAGGGAGCCAAAGTGATTGGCGATGGCGCCGTCATAGGCTGCGGTATGTTCATAGGCCTTGATGGCCAGGTTGAAGCGGGTCTCCAACGAGGTGGCACCGTCGTTGGCCTCCAATTCCTCAAGGATGGCAGCGTAGTCCGAAGTGTTTACCACGATATTGACGAAGCGGTGATTTTTTGCCGCTGCCCTGACCATGGTGGGGCCGCCGATATCGATATTCTCAACCGCGTCTTCCAGGCTGCAATCGGGTTTTGCCACAGTGGCCTCGAAGGGGTAAAGATTGACCACCACCATATCGATGGCACTGATACCGTGCTCGGCCATGACCGCGTCATCCTGCCCCCGGCGGGCGAGTATGCCACCGTGGACTTTCGGGTGCAGGGTTTTAACGCGGCCGTCCATCATCTCGGGAAAACCGGTGTAGTCGGCCACTTCGGTGACCTCCAGTTCGTGCTCTTGCAGCAGGCGATAGGTGCCGCCGGTAGACAGCAGCTCGACCCCGCGGGCTCGCAGCCCCTGGGCAAATTCGACGATGCCGGCTTTGTCGGAAACGCTGATCAGGGCGCGCTGGACTTTGACAAGATTGGTGTCACTCATGGCTGTGCTGGTCCTTGCTCGAGATCAGGTTGTACTGCTTCAGCTTTTTCCGCAGGGTGCCGCGATTGAGCCCCAACATAATGGAGGCCTTGGTCTGGTTGTTGCGGGTGTAGGCCATGATCTCGGTGAGCAGAGGCGCCTCAATTTCCGCCAGCACCATCTGGTAAACGTCTGCGGTCATCTGGCCGTCCAGCTCATCCAGGTAGTGGCGAACCGCGACGGTAACCGATTCGCGAAGGCTCTGGCCGGGGGCGGAGTCGCGGTTGTCATCATTGGCGGCGACTTCTGTGTCGATGGTCGGGGGAAGGGTTTCAGCCCTGGTCATGCTGCTTTTTCCTTTTGTAGAGTGTTTTGGTAGGGATAGGTTTCAGTCATCTGCTGCAGATAATCGAGTTGCTCGGAGGCGTGCTCCAGTTGGTTAAATGCCCGGCGATGCTGCAGGTGGTCTGCGTTGTCCTGCAAATACCAGCTCACATGTTTACGGGCGATACGCAGGCCCATGTACTCGCCATAGAATTCGTGCAGGGCTATAACGTGATCCTGCATGATGGCGAGTTGCTGCTCCAGCGAGGGGGCGGGAGGTGTCACACCTGTGTCCAGGTGAGCTGCGATCTGGCCACACAACCACGGCTTGCCCTGGGCAGCCCGGCCTATCATGACTCCCGCCGCACCGGTATGGGCAATAACCGCCGCGGCCCTGGCCGGGGAGTCGATATCGCCGTTGGCAAATACGGGAAAACGCGTGGCGGCCACAATTTCGGCAATGGTGTTGTACTCCACCTGGCCTTTGAACGCGCAGGCCCGGCTGCGGCCGTGAACTGCTAGCGCTGCTATGCCGGCGTCCTCCGCAATACGGGCAATGGTGACTCCGTTTCTGGAAGCTGGAGCGGGGCCGGTGCGGATTTTCAGGGTAACCGGAACGTCTACCGCCTTGACCACGGTGGTCAGAATGTCTTTTACCAGTTGTTCGTCTGCCAGTAGCGCAGATCCCGCGGCGCGCCGGCATACTTTTTTGGCCGGACAACCCATGTTGATATCGATGATCTGGGCGCCCTGGTCCACATTGAATTGCGCCGCCCGGGCCATGGTCGCCGGGTCACTACCGGCAATCTGGACGGAGCGAGGCTGGATCTCGCCGTCGTGCCGGCTGCGCAGCAGGGTTTTGCGGGAGTCCCGGAGCAGCGGGTTGCTGCTGATCATTTCGGCTACCACCAGGCCGGCACCCATGCGCGCACAAAGGCGGCGAAACGGCAGGTCGGTTACGCCGGCCATAGGTGCCAGCGCCACGCGATTGGGCAGCTTGTAGGGTCCGATCTGCGGCATAGGAAGAGAGGTAGCAGCCAGGGTGTCGAAAAGAGGCGGTATGATACTCGGATGGTCTGGAGCGGGGAAGATTTTCTGGACAAAAATTCACCAGTTTCTGCCTTGGGTCAACACTTGGGCTATCAGTCGGGCCTGTTTCCCCGCAGGCATACCCAGCCGTCCCGTTCACTGGCCACGCGCAGCTCGATGCGATCGGCGTAGCTGCTGCACAAGGCGCTGGCCTGGTTCTGCAGCAGGCCGGACAACAGCAAAGTGCCGCCGGGTTTGAGGAAGTTCAGCAAAGTACCCGACAACTCGACCAGCGGGCCCGCCAGGATGTTGGCGATTACCACATCGGCTCTGTCGCGCCAGGCCGCGTTGTCGAACCCGCCGGGTAAGGCGACCTCAAGGGCGGCGGTGGGGATACTGTTGCGATTGGCATTGTCCCGGGAGGCCACCAGGGCCTGGGGGTCGTTGTCCACCCCAAGCGCCCAACGGGCGCCGAGTTTCAGGGCGGCAACCGCGAGAATGCCCGAGCCGCAGCCGTAGTCGACAACACACTGGTTTTCCAGCGCCATGCCGTCGAGTTCGGCAAGGCATAAGGCGGTAGTGGGGTGGGTGCCGGTGCCAAAGGCCAGCCCGGGGTCCAGCAGCAGGTTGACGGCATCGGGCTCCGGCGGTTCCAGCCAGCTTGGGCAAACCCACAGCCGGCGGCCGAAGGGCATGGGTTGGTAGTGCTGCATCCACTCCCGCTCCCAGTCCTTGTCCTCGAGAATTTCGACGCGATGGTTGGCCTGCAGCAGCGTTTCTTCAGGAAAGGCCGCCAGCACACTGGTCATTTCGGTGTCTGCCGGGTACAGACCGGTGAGCCGGGTCTGGCCCCAGAGCGGAGTTTCGCCCACGCCGGGCTCCAGCACCGGCTGGTCAGCATTGTCTTCCATGGTCACCGCAACGGCACCGGTGGCCAGCATCAGGTCCTCAAGTTCATCGACCCGGTCCGGCTGGGTGTCCAGCCGCAATTGCAGCCAGGTCATTGGCGGCGGGCTCCCGCCAGCGGGTTGCTGGCCGGGGTATCTTTTAAAGGCATTTTAGTGGCCTGGAATCTGTGGGGGGCTCAGTCTTCCAATTTGCTTTCGAGGTAATGGATGCTCACGCCACCGCTGGCGAATGCCTTGTCGCGTACCAGGTCCTGGTGCAGGGCGGTGTTGGTGCGAATGCCTTCAACAACCATCTCTTCCAGTGCCTGGCGCATCCTGGCCAGGGCCACCTGCCGGTTCTCGCCAAAACTGATAATTTTACCGATCAGCGAATCATAGTAGGGCGGCACGGTGTAACCGTCGTAAAGGTGTGAATCCACGCGGATGCCTGGCCCGCCCGGCGGGTGAAAGGTAGTTACTTTGCCCGGGGATGGCAGGAATGTCTTGGGATCTTCCGCGTTGATTCGACATTCAAAGGAGTGGCCGAAAAACTTCACTTCACTTTGGGTGAAAGACAGCGGCTGGCCGGCGGCGATACGCAGTTGTTCCTTGACGATGTCGACGCCTGTAATCATTTCGGTGACCGGGTGTTCTACCTGCACCCGGGTGTTCATTTCGATGAAATAGAAGCCACCGTCCTCATACAGGAATTCGAAGGTGCCGGCACCGCGATAACCTATTTTAATGCAGGCATTGACGCAGGATTCTGCCACAGCCGCACGGATGTCATCTGGAATACCCGGGGCTGGCGCCTCTTCCAACACTTTCTGGTGGCGCCGCTGCAGCGAGCAATCCCTGTCGCCCAGGTGTACGGCGTTGCCCTGGCCGTCGGCCAGCACCTGTATTTCCACGTGACGGGGTTTCTGCAGGAATTTCTCCAGATACACCACGTCTGAGCCAAAGGCAGCTGCCGCCTCAGACTGGGTGACCTGTATGGAGTTGAGCAGTGCCGCCTCATTATGTACCACCCTCATGCCGCGGCCACCGCCGCCGGCGGCAGCCTTGACGATTACCGGGTAGCCAATGCCGCGTGCGATTTCCAGGGTGCGCTCGCTGTCATCTGTGAGCGGTCCGTCAGAGCCTGGTACTGTTGGTACGCCGGCAATCTTCATGGCCTGGATTGCCGATACCTTGTCCCCCATCAGGCGAATGGTGTCCGCAGTGGGGCCAATAAATATAAATCCGCTTTTTTCCACCTGGTCGGCGAAATCGGCATTTTCTGCCAGGAAGCCGTAGCCGGGGTGGATGGCTGTGGCATTGGAAACTTCTGCTGCACTTATGATCGCCGGCACGTTGAGGTAGCTGTCCTTGGATTGAGGCGGGCCAATACAAATCGACTCATCCGCGAGGCGAACATGCATGAGCTCGGTATCGGCGCTGGAGTGGACGGCAACGGTGCGGATATCCAGCTCCTTGCAGGCGCGAAGAATTCGCAACGCGATCTCTCCGCGATTGGCGATAAGCACCTTTTCCAGGATGGGCATGTTGGTTTCCTCTGGTGAACGCGGGGCTGGCAGCCCGTTAGGAGATGGAGAACAGTGGCTGGTCGAACTCCACCGGCTCACCGTTTTCTACCAGGATCGCCTCAACGGTGCCGGCCTTGTCGGCCTCTATCTGGTTCATCATCTTCATAGCTTCCACAATGCAGATTACGTCGCCCACTTTGACCGTCTGGCCCACTTCCACAAATACGGGGGAGGTCGGGGATGGCGAGCGGTAGAAGGTGCCAACCATCGGCGAGCGTACCACTTGCCCTTCATGTGCCGCAGGAGCTGGCTCGATTGCAGCGGCTGGTGCCGCAACTGCAGCAGCGGGCGGGGGCGGTGGCGGCGGGGCGTACTGAGGCAGGTACTGCGGAGCGGCGCTCTGGGCGCCGTTCCTGCTGATCCGCACGGATTCCTCACCTTCCTTTATCTCTATTTCGTCAATATTGGACTCTTCGAGCAACTCGATAAGCTTCTTAACTTTGCGAATGTCCATAGTTCAGTCTCTCGGTGTGGTGTTTATGGTTGTTCCAATTGCTGCAGCGCTGCCAGCAGTCCCAGTTCGTAGCCCTGTGCCCCCAGGCCACAGATCACGCCATGGGCGAGGTCCGAAAAGTAGGAGATCTGGCGAAATTCCTCGCGCGCGTGAACGTTCGACAGGTGAATCTCGATGAACGGGATAGCCACCGCGCTGAGCGCGTCGCGCAGCGCCACGCTGGTATGGGTAAACGCTGCGGGGTTGATCAATATGAAATTGACACCCTCCCGTGGCGCCTCCTGCACCCGCTCAACCAGTTCGTATTCCGCGTTGCTTTGCATGTGCAGCAGGTGGTGACCCCGCTCCCGGGCCAGGCTCTCCAGCCCCAGGTTGATATCCGCCAGGGTGGTGCTGCCATAAATACCGGGCTCGCGTGTGCCGAGCAGGTTGAGGTTGGGGCCGTGTAATACCAGGATGGTCGCCATGGCGCGAGCAGTTCCACTGTGGGCGCAAGTTGGGGCAAGTGTGGATCAAAATTTTAATGCTGTCCACGATAATTGCGATTTGGGGTAATTTTCACTGCATTTAGCAGCTTTATTGAAGAAGTTAGGCGGGTTTTTGCTGCACTGAAGTGTTCAGGGGATACATTTTCCGGGAGCACCGGATTGGAGGCACAAATTGGCCTAATTGTCGCGATTTCCGGGCTGGTTGATGGCTATTGCCGGCTTTATGGGTGAAATGGTGCGAAGCGCATCGATTACCGTGTCGTGGGTCAGAAGCTGCGGTAGTAGCAGCGGTTCCGCGTCCGGGTCACCCGGGTACATCAGGTATAGCGGAATGCCGTTGCGCCGGTGCTGGCGCAGGAACGCGGCAATGTCGGCGTCGTAATTGGTCCAGTCGGCGATCATATACACCACGCCGTGGGCGGCGAATGCCTCTTTCATTTCATCGGTGAAAAGCACGGCGGACTCATTGGCGAGACAGGTAATGCACCAGTCCGCAGTGACGTCCACGAACACCGGCGTGCCGGCGGCGCGCAGCTGCGCAAGGCTTCGCTCCGACCAGGCGACCGTGCCGGCGGCTGGACCAGCGGCCCTGTTACCGTTTTCATCCAGCGCCCGCCACGAGCCCAGGCTTACCGCTGCCAACACACAGGCCAGGGCGACCGCCTTACCCCAGTTGCCGTAGCGCCACAGCCACAGCCCCAGGGCAAGTATCAGTGCGCCCGCCAGCGCTGCGGTCATGGTGTTCACTCCGGTTTGCCGGCCGGCTACCCACAGCAGCCAGATGGCGGTGGCGTACAGGGGAAATGCGAGGAATTGCTTGAGCGTTTCCATCCACGCGCCAGGTTTGGGCATGAGCCTGCGCGCCAGGCCGCTGTAACCCAACAGCAATAGCGGCGCGGCCATGCCCGCCCCCAGTGCGGCAAACACCAGCAGGGCAACATAAGGTGGCTGGCTGATCGCGAAACCCAGCGCGGTGCCCATGAAAGGTGCTGTGCAGGGGCTGGCAACCACGACTGCCAGCACACCGGTGAAAAAACTGCCGGCCAGCCCGCCACGGTCAGCGAGCCCG
>Ga0316189_10007175_pt1 | contig 10570 bp, 7 predicted proteins | sample LowCovwburrow_MG_FD_204930 | JGI IMG/M metagenome (GOLD analysis project Ga0316189, IMG submission 204930) | Coastal sediment microbial communities from Maine, United States - Lowes Cove worm burrow | ecosystem: Environmental > Aquatic > Marine > Coastal > Sediment | place: USA: Maine... | reverse complement strand
AGGCCTATCGGCGCGAACAGGATCTCAATTTTATCGCGTCCCTGGTCTACGCCTATGCTAAGGGCTCTTTCCAGGCCATTCGTGCACGACTGAAAACCCTGCCCGATGCGGCCTGGTGGGAAATCATGGATGCCTATTACGGCAATCGTGAAGTCCGCCGAAATCGACCCGAACGGGGTGTTGAGCACGGTTATGCCTACACCTACGATCTGGTCACGGAATGGGCGGTCTACAAGGACTTGATGCGGCATCGGATGGCCACCATTCAGGTTCAGCCCCTGGCTCCTGACCTGGGTTTCGAGATGCCTTGGGAATTGGAGAAGGCGGGGCTGAAAGAGATATCAGAGGAAACGGTGGCTCTTGCCGAGGAACTCTATGCCTATCTGGACAGCCATCATCCCGAGGCAAGGGAATACGCCATATTACAAGGTCATCGGGTTCGTTGGATGCTGGGAATCAATGATCGCGCCTTAATGCACATGCTCGAATTGCGTACGGCCCCTCAGGGTCACCCGAATTACCGTCTTACCTGCCAGAAGATGCACGATTTAGCCATGGAGCGATTCCCGCAAAGGGCCTCGCGCATGAGCTTCGTGAATCACGAACATGCCTACTGGTCGCGAGGTGATTCGGAAGCGCAGCAAAGAGTCAAGGAAGAGCGCCTGGAAGAAGAATGAAGAGAGGGACTCTTGTGCTTGGAGGCCCAGTCATCTAATAATCATCGTCCCCCTCTCCCTTGCTGAGTCTTTGTGCTTGTGGCGCGGCACAGAACGCCAGCGCCACATTCGGGGCTTGAACACAGAGAGCATTGGTCTGCGGATGGTTCGTACTTCCCTCGTTTTGTTCATGGACGAGACATTATCGGGGAAAAATAAAACCCCTATAAACCCAGTTCTTCTTTGTACGAAGCTGGTCCGTCCTAACCTCGGTCCCATCGGTTGGTCCCATCCGAAGTTGATCGGCCCCACCGCCAGATCCCCCGACTTCAGGATGGGGCTTTGTTCACCAGATATTTCGGATTTTTATTCGCGAGTAAAATTAAAATAACCCTGAGCAGCACATTTTTGCTGCGTTCTTCCATGCATTGATATAAATAGATATCAGCCCTCAGTCATGGTGATCTGCCTTTTTGGAGTGCCAATGTCTGCGAGTGATTATTTCCGTGCCGCCCCTGGGCTAGCGCAGAAATAATTTAACATTTCGGGGAGGTATACAATTATGGAATTCGATGCTCAGCGATGTGCCCCCATCGCTTTTGTCATCTCTAGGAGGAAATGTGCATCGTATTGACCCTACGGTAGATGTGGTGTTCAAGGCGATTCTTGGATCAGAGCACCATCTGAACCTGCTCATCAATTTTCTTAACGCCATTCTTGGTCTCAAAGGCAGTCAGCGGGTGAATTCGGTATCCATCCGTAACCCCTTTAATATCAAGAACTACCTCCAAGGCAAAGTGTCTGTGGTAGATGTCAAAGCCGTCGATCAGTTGGACCGGGATTTCCAAGTTGAAATTCAGATCGGAAGTCATGCTGCCCTGCTTGAGCGCATGCTCTTCAACTGGGCCGGGCTGTACTTTGCAAAAATCGATGAGGGTGAGGATTATGCCTTGCTCAAACCCGTGATCTCGATCTGGTTACTGGTTGACGACATGCCTGGCCTACCCGTTCGCCTGCCAGGCTTCCCACTGATTAACAAAGAAGACAAAGTGGTCGGGGCTGCGGGTAAAAAATTAGATTATAGTGAAAGGCGTAAAACAAATCTGGTGCATGTTCCCTTCGCAATCTTTAGCCGCGAAGCGAACCTGTACTTGAGCAATCACTTCGCTATTCACGCGATCCAATTGATGAAACAGGCGGAAGATGTTAAAATTGAAGGCGACAAGGATTGCTGGATCAGTTTCTTCCGCAACGGCAAGGAACTCGACCCGAACAATCTGCCGCCGGGAATGAATACTCCGGTGATGAGGGAAGCTATGGCGATCACAATGTCTTTCTCAGAAAAGGAAGAGAACTATCACCTCTACCTAAGCCGTTTCAATGAACGCTTGGAGAAAAAAACCCGCCAGTCCGAGTACGCCAATGCCTTGATCCGAGAAGCCTTCGAGCGGACCGAGAAGGAGCAGGCTCTCAAGGATAAGGAACGCGAGCGGACCGAAAAAGAGCAGGCTCTCAAGGAGAAGGCACGCGAACGTGACGCCAAAGAGCAGGCCCTCAAGGAGAAGGCACGCGAACGTGACGCCAAAGAGCAGGCCCTCAAGGAGAAGGCACGCGAGCGGACCGAGAAAGAGCAGGCCCTCATGGAGACGGAACACGAGCGTGCCGCCAAAGAGCAGGCGCTTGCGGATAGGGAACGCTTAATAAGGTTGTTAAAGAAGACAGGTATCGACCCAAATATCGGTTGACCTCGGCAAACTTGCTTAAAACCAAGGGTGCACAAAGCAGGCGGAAAAGTGCGTTGCAGTAGAAACCGGTTTTCCGTCTGCTTATCTCCGCCAAGAATTGTGTCCTCCCACGATCTGGTTGATGCCTGACATTTATCAGGTGGTGATCAGGCCCATTCGCATGGCACGGGACGTCTGCGCTATACCACGAGCAATCAATGCATCTGCATCACACCAACGAAGCCAGGACTTCCAGGAAGCGATCGCGTTCCTCAACCGTGTTGTAGAGATGGGGCGACACCCGTATCGCGTCGCCGCGAATACTGACAAAGATTTGATGCGACCGGAGTTTATCGGCGAGTTCCGTTGGCAGTTTACCTTGATAACGCAAACCCAAGAGGTGAGGGGCCCGTTTATCTTCTTCCGCGCAGTGGAAGCCCAGAGCATTTGCTCCGCGAACCAATTCTTTATTATATGCGCCCAAGGTCTTCGAAATACGCGCAATGCCCCATTCATTGATTTGTTCCAGTGCTGCGATTACCATGGGCAAGAGGGCGAAATTGCTGCGTTCACCCACATCGAAGCGCGAGGCATCAGGCCTGATCGCATCGGTGTAGTCCACCAGGCCGGAAAAATTTTCGCTACCTTCGCGACTGATCCAATTGTGCTCAAGGGGATTACCATTATGGTAACGGGGGTCCACATACATGAGTCCCACGCTATAGGGTCCAAACAGCCACTTGTAGGTGGCTGAGATCATGAATGCAGGGCGTATTTCGCGCACGTCGAGTGGCAATGCGCCAAGCGATTGGGTGACATCCAGAACGAGTGGGATCTGCAAGTCCTGGCAGCGTTGGCCAACGGCGACAAGATCGATCAGACTACCGTCGGTCCAATGGCAATGGGGCAGGGCCGCGACGGACACATTTTTCTCCAAGGCGTTGAGTATGACCGTGGTCCAGTCGCCATCGCTTGGACGATCTATGACCAGCAAATGGCAATTGTCCTTGGTTTTTTCCAACCAGGGGTAATAATTGGAAGGGAATTGCTCTGCCAAAACAAGGATGTTGCTGTTCGGCCGGACCGGGACGTTGTTCGCCGCAACACTCAGCCCGTAACTGGCTGCGGGCAAAAGCGCCATATCGGTGCTCCGTGCCCCGATCAGGCCTGCGGCCAGTTCTCGTAATCGGTTCGATTCCTCGAAAAAGTGCTCGGGGAAGACTTCCCAAGGCCTCGTTTTGCGGGCAGATCCAAGCTCTCCGGCCTGCTGAACGTGCAACATTTGAGGTGACAGGTAGGCGCAATTGTAGTAGGTAATATGGTCGGGCATGTTGAAAAGGTGTCGCTGATTGGGTATCAAATCCATTTGTTCTATCCTCTCAAGGCCGAGAAAAGCAAACTCGGAAGTTTTAGGACTGAAGGTGCAGCCTCAAAGGCGGCCATTTTTCGACCAACCCCGTCGGTTGTGCGATGGGTGACAAACCAGGCTGGTTTGGGGGAAGAGCGAAAGGGTGCACGGATGACGCTCTTCTGGGTTTTCTCAAGCATGTAGGTATTGTGAACCACGCCGTAACCGGATTGAATATCGTGTTTTTCGTGTCCGGGATAGGCGCCCCAGGAGGGCGTGCATAGTGCGTAACCTATTGCGGCCCAAACGTTGAGCGCCACCGTGCCGAAGCGCAGATCGGTGATGGCCTGTTCCAGGGCTATGTCAAAGCCTGACGTTTTCAGCGTAGAAGGGTGTACGATCAGGCCGGCATTCAGGGTGCCCCACAGTTTCTCGTTGGCGAAGACTACGGCTTTCGACAAGAAATCGGCGGCCGAGTTTGCTGCAATCGCGGTTTCGCAAAACAAGCCGCAGAAGGCTTCCTTTTGAAAGCAGATACTGGTGGCGTCTGGGTCCACATTGGGAATCATCATCCAGGGTAGGTCTTCGCCCGAGCGCAGGCCGAAACACTCGGCATGGGAATTCTGTTGTAGGAAATCATCAAAACGGTCCGAAGCTCCCGGATAATAGGCGGGTCGTGGGGGTAACTGGCGCAGGATTTTGCGAATGGCCTCCAGCAGTGCTTCGCGCTGACTCCAGCCTTTGTGACAGATCAAGACACGGGTGGCGTTGCAATTAAAACCCGCATTGTTGGCGAGCGATGAAACGATGCTTTCAGCCTGAAAGGCCAGGTCAGACGCACTCCATTCCCCAGGCACCACAATTAGGGGGCTCACATTGCCCAGTTCACTGGTTATGTGCCTCTCATTGCGTGGCTGACGCGCTGCCTTCTGCTCAGCAGACCCGAAGACAATCAGATCGTGGGTCTTGTCTGATCCGGTAATATGAATCTCATCGACGCTTTGGTGGGTACAAAGGTACTCCCCAATATCGCCGCCGCCATAGACGATGGCAAGGTAGCCCCGATCGATCAACGCGGCCAACCCTTTTTCAAAGAAAGGGCCCAGGTAGGCATTCACCGGGTGCATTTTGAGGATCACCAGTTTCTTTTCCACAATCATTTTGTAGAAACAATCCATGGGTGGAATGGAGGCCACATTCCCGGCGCCCAGAATAAGCGAAATTGCCGACCGGGTTCCAGGTTCCCGGTAATGGCTTGCCATGTGATCGGCCAGGTTTTCAGGAGTGACCTCGGGCTGCATCCAGATTTCGGCAGTGGTGCCTGCGAACAACAGCTTGTCGAATCCATCTGTGGGGAACACTTCTGCAATGACCTGGCCATTGGCACCACTTCGAACCTTTCCTGGCAATTGCGGTCGGCCCGTATCTCGGATTTGGCGGAGGACGCGGCCCAGCAGCCGCAAATTGCGCAGGGTGGTGGTGACACCGGCCAACCACTCCTGGCCCGCGCCGCCTGGGTAATTTTGCGTTCCTTTGGCATGGACGGCCGCTTCTACCCATTGGCTGCTGCATGATTCAAAATCGCGCAGGATCTGGTCTGTCAGACTTATTCTGGTTTCAATGGAGAGTTCGGCCCATTCTTTGCGGTGTTGGTCCAGCTTGACTAACTCTTTATCAATCTCATCCTCAGATGTGCGTTTCATGGCAACCTCTTTTCTGTTTTCCAAATTTATCCTAACACAAGCAAGAAGGCAGCGTCTTCTTGATCCCTGGGTTCGGTTGCTTTCCCCTTCAGATAATGGGCACTTAATGGCACCGCGCAGACCGCTTGAACACAGAGTACATGGCAAGTGCTTTGCTGGCGGGATCGTTTAAGGTGGAGCGATAAACATGATACAAGAGCCGATTTTGACCGCATTCACGCGTATTCCTACTTTGCTCTCACATAAGAATGGCCTTGGTTCCTCTCTCCGTCGTTTCATTTTAAACCTATCCGTGTTCCAGCGACCTATCGCGCCGCCTGCCAAATTTGTGCCGCAAAACAGGCTCTCTCTCGTGGCGCAACCTGCTTTGTCTGTTGCTTGCGAATTGTTGGCGCCGGACTTCCGTGCTGCGTCGGCTGGAGGGTGTAGCAAGGCTTCATATGATTTGCCTATTCAGTTGGCGAAAATTGGGTTACAATAGGATCAAATTCTCTAGCGGGAAGGTTTCTTTGAGATACGTCCTTTTCTTTTTACTGTGTCTTTTCTTGTCATTCTGCCGGGATGCTGAAACTCCTCCTGTCGAGACATCCGACGATGAACGCATTGAGATTGGCATTCGTCGCGAGCCCGATAGTTTGAATCCCTACCTCACGAGAACCAGAACCGGTCTGATGTTTGCTTCTCGCTTGTATCCGCAACTGTTTCGCGGCGACCCTCGTTTCGAGAACAATATGCCGGTACTCACACCCGTTCTATTGGCGTCCCACTCCTGGGAGGGTCCTCTTGATTTAAGTTTAACTCTGCACTCTGATTTGAAGTGGAGTGATGGGCATCCTCTGACGACACGCGACCTGGCCTATAGTTTTTCGGTTCAAAAGGATCCTGCGGTTGGCTGGATGAAATCGGATAACGAGCTTTTACCCGAATCCTGGGTGATCAAGGACGAGCGGACCATTCTTGTCCATTTCAACACGCAATCGCTTTTTTGCCTGCAATCTCTAAACGAGGGTTTCATTATACCCGAGCACCATTTTTCGAAGACACCCACCGACAAATGGTTGGAAGTGGATTGGTCCAAGGATATGGTGGTCTACGGTCCCTACCAGGTGGAAACCTATGAGCCGGGCCAACGTCTGATCCTCGGGCCTTTGCCGGGTAAGAAGGCGCCCCAGCTGGGTTTTGCGTTTGTACGCGACAAGGAAAGCCTCTACAAGGCGTTGCTTGCCAAGGAATTTGATTTGGCCTGGCCCATGCCCCACGAGCGCATTGCAGATGTGCAAAAGAAATTGACTTCGTTTTCTTTCGAGAATCTGTCTATTGGTTATATTGGCTGGAATCCCATTGATCCTGGCGTGGTTGCCGACGTGCCACCATCTGGTCTTGCAGAACTGGAGCGTCTTAAAAAGGAACATCCGCATTTTGTTTTTTCCGATGCACGCGTCCGCAATGCCATGACTCTGGCCATGAATCGCGTCAGCTACAACAAACGGATCTGGGCTGGTGAATCGCGCGTGCCAGCCACACCCTGGCGAGCGGGCCTACCCTATTACAGCGGCGAGAAGCAAGCTCGGGGTTACGACCCGGCGGGTGCTGAAAAACTGCTAGATGAGGCGGGTTGGCTTTTGAAGGACGGTGTTCGGGTTAAAGATGGCCGGCCCTTTAAGTTCACCATTCTTTGCCTGTCCGGTAACTCTCAGCGCGAACAATATGTACTCGCCATTCGCGAGGATCTACGCAAACTGGGCATCACCATGGAGATTGAACTCCAAGAGCTGGGTTTGCATATCAATGCCTTGGAGCTTCGTCACTTCGATGCCGCCTTCAGCGTTTTTGGCTTGGGCACCTATCCTGATCTTAGCGCCCTTTATCACAGCTCTGCTCCCTACAACCACCATTCCTGGACTTCTGCCGATGCGTTGCTTGAGCAGACCGGCAATGCCGATACTGTCGAGGAGTTACGCGCTTCCATTTCAAAGCTTGAAGAACTCTACGATCAGGTTCAACCTATTACTCTGCTGTATGTGGGGAAACTTCTGGTCGGCAGTTCCGATCCCACTCTCCAAGGTCGGGGTTATTACGATGACCCCTTACTTGAGGTAGAGAATTGGCGAGGAAAATAAGGGCTTTCTTTGCTCTTTTCCTCCATTCTTTACTCGTATTGTGGCTGGTTGTCACATTTTTGTTCTGTCTGCTGGCTGTTTTACGGGGCAATCCGATTTCACTGTATCTTGACCCCCGCTTGACCCCGGAACTTCAGGACAAGCTCAAGCTTATCTACGGCTATGATGCGGGTCATTTTGAACGTTATGTTCGTTATCTGGGCAATGTAGCCACTGGGGAATTGGGGGTATCTTTCGTCCATTCCAAGCCGGTAACTCGCGTTTTACGCTCTGCTATTGGTCGCTCTCTGTGGTTGGGCTCCTTCTCTTTTTTCCTGGCCGTGGTCCTATGCGGCGGACTTCTGGTCACTTCAAACCAACGGGGTTTTCCTCTGCTCAAGCGGTTCAGCCGTTTTCTGGTGCCCGTCATCCTTTCTCTTCCTGCCTTTACCCTCGCCGCTCTAGCCATTAGTTTTTTGGGCGTGCGTTTTGATTGGTTTCCCATATATGGAACCGGCTCCCTTTTTCGAGACGGCACTTCTTCATGGGCTCAGTTCGGCGACCTGCTTCGCCACAGCATTTTGCCTGGTTTTTCGATTGCCATCCCCCTGTCTGTACAGTTTGTTGCCTACTTTGAACAACGGCTCGAGAATCTGGATGAGGCGCCATTTGTGATCAGTGCTCGTGGGCGCGGTGTCTCGGAACGGCGCATCTTCTTCAATCACAAGCTACGCACCATTTTCCCCAGTTTTATTCAGCTCTGTGGTCTTTATTTGCCGGCGATCATCTGTGGTGTTGTGATTGTTGAGGCTATGTTCGGTTGGTCCGGCTTTAGCGCTTTGCTCATTGATGCAACCATGGCTCGCGATTATCCCTTGCTGATGGGGTGTTCCATCTGGTGCGCTGCACTGTTGATTCCGGGTTATGAACTGGCCGATTATATTCGCGCCCGCTTGGGAGAGGGGGAGAGCTGGCAATGAAACGGTTCTTGTTCCCAGTTTTTCTTATCGCCCCTTCACTTTGCTTGCTGTTACCGCTGTCCTGGCCTGGTTTTCTCCTGCCGCCCGTGCTTGTCTTGCTTCTTGCATGGGCAGTGGCCTCTCGCGGCGGGCCGCCATTTGGCCTGGTAGTCCTGGGCAGTCTATTCGTGCTGGCGCTTTGCGGAACCCTGATTGCACCCTACGGGCCACATCAAGTATTCGCCTCTGGCGAGGGCCATCTTTTGGGGTTGGATGTTGTTGGTCGGGATCTTTATAGCCGTATGCTTTATGGCCACCGCAACACCATGGTTATTGCCGCCGCCGGGAGTGCTCTGGGCACGCTCATCGGTATCTGTTCGGGGGGCGTCATTTCGCTGGTGGAGCGTCGCGGTTTGCGCGTCACAAAAATCATGTTCCAGGTCTATCTCTCGGTGCCGCCCTTGCTGTATTTCCTGCTTGGCCTCTGCTTTTTAAAACCGGGGATCTCTACCATGATCATTCTGCTCGGCATCACCAGCTGGCCAGAACTCGCACGCCTGTTGCAAGCACAAGTCGGCTATCTGCGAAAAGCAGATTTTGCCCTTGCCGCACGTATGCGGGGCATGAGCGAATGGCGTATCTTTTTCAGTGAGATCATCCCCAATTTGACTCACCTGGTATGGGCCCATTTTCTGATTACCTTGGCTTCCTCCATGATTATGGAATCCAGCTTGACCTATCTCGGCCTGGGTTCGCCACTGGGAACACCCAGCTTGGGCCGGTTGTTAGCGGATGGCATTCAACATATTGAAGAAAGGCCTTCCGTTTTCTTAATTGGCATTTCCTTATTTCTCGGCTGGATAATTTCTTTGCGTGCCTTCATTCGTCGCTATGGGCGAGCCCACGAGGTTCTTTGACAAGTCCAGAATGCTACCTGGCTTTAAGCGTGGTAAGCGCTGGTCTTGGGTAATGGCAATCAGCGTCAGTCCCCTCTTACGGCGGTATTTTTCCAGATATTCTAGCATTTCATAACGTGCGACCAGATCCAGTGCCGAGAATATTTCGTCGCAGATCAAGATACGGGGCGAGGTTGCCAATGCGCGAATCAGGTTGAGTCGTTTCAGCTCACCCATGGAAAACGTATGGGGTCTCCTTTTCAGGTCGTGTTCGGCCAGCCCTAATGTGTCGAGGTGTTGGGCAAGCATCTCGCCCTGATCGGCATATGCCTTTTGAAGTTCACGTGACACCTTTCGGGCAGGATTGAGTGACAAGGACCCGTGCTGGAATAGATATTGAATGGCGCGGCGTTGTTCCAGGGTTCGTTTCATTAGATCACTGTCGAGAACTTCGCCGTCCAACGCAACCGAGCCTTTGGCCACAGGTAAAAGTCCACATAGGAACCGGGCCAGGGAGGTTTTTCCGGAGCCGGAAGGTCCGATGATCCAGTTCCAACTGCCCTGGAAGGCATGCCACGAAAAGTTGCCATACACGCGCTTGTCGGCAAATGCCAGAGAAAGTCCCCGCACCTCGATGAGGGCCTTTTCAGTTGGCTGGTCAACGGGCTCGGTCTTGTCTGCAATTCTTTCATAAATGGAAAGCAATTTGTGGTGCAAAGGGTGTTTTGGCTGCTCAAAAAACTGGGTGTTGCTACCGTAAAAAGACACACGGCCAGTTTTGATCAGAAGTACCTGATCGGCGTACGCCTTGATCAGGTCAAGACGGTGGGTCACAAAGATCAGGGTTGTTGCCTCCTCCTTCAATTCAAAGACCAGGTCCCAAAGCTTGCGCTCGTTTTCCCGGTCCAGCGACGATGCTGGCTCGTCACAGACGAGGACACGCGGCTTTTTGGCCATGATCAGGGCAAGCATGAGTCTCTGTTTCTCACCGCCGGAGAAGGTAGCGGGCTTGCGCTTCAGCAGGCCCGCGTCCACAAGCCCCAATCGAGTACAAGCCTTCTGGGCCTTCTCTCGCCAGTCCCGGCCGTCGATTACTTCGCGGAAGTGTCCGCCAATACTGAGCGAAGGTGTTAGTCCTTGCAAGGGATCCTGGATCATGAGAAAGGCACCTTGTTGTGGCGATAG
>Ga0316189_10007174_pt1 | contig 10571 bp, 7 predicted proteins | sample LowCovwburrow_MG_FD_204930 | JGI IMG/M metagenome (GOLD analysis project Ga0316189, IMG submission 204930) | Coastal sediment microbial communities from Maine, United States - Lowes Cove worm burrow | ecosystem: Environmental > Aquatic > Marine > Coastal > Sediment | place: USA: Maine... | reverse complement strand
GTAACTTTCTGCCCTACGCCCCAGTGTAGCCTGTACGGCAGCTACCCGCTCTATAGCGGTCATACAAACCACCCGCAGGGCGCTCTGCGACCGGCCCGAATGTGCCAGCTGCGGTCATACGATTTATCCAGCATTTGTTGCGAAGCGGGAATAGGCGGCAGGCCGCAAGCACCTCACAGCGGATTAAATTCAGAGGCGATTTCTGTCCGAAAATTCTCTCAGTTCCTGCCGCCAGCGAAGGTCCAAAGCCGGCATCATTTGCTGGGGGAGTACCAAATTGGCGAACTATAGGCCCGTTCCTGTATCGTTGCCGGATGCCCAGTATCGGCGGGGTCGATGCCCAATGCGATCGCGTCGAGCAGTGTATGTCGCACGGTTGGGATTTGTAGTACGCGCACATAGTAAAACGCAGAAGCCGCAGGATCGAACTCTGGGTCGGCCCACACTACAGCAAGTTCTGGCTCCCCAATTGAATTCGTGTAATTCCCGGTCTTGAGGTCCACCGTATTACCAACGGCTGGAAGCTTGCCCTGTGGATCCGGTTTGCGATCATCAGACCAGACGAGGTCAAACACTTGTTCCTGTGGCGCACCTGTTTCATCCATCCAGCCTTTGATAACCTGGATTCGGTCGAGGTTGGCACCCGTTGGGTCCTTCATCGCCATAATGAGAAAGCTCGGCGCCTTCTCCACGGCCGTCCCGGGCAATTCCCCCCCCATAGGAACACCTTTTGCGTAACCAGCGTTCACAGCATCACCATCATTAAGGTCGGTATCGCTGAAATTCCAGCCACCGAAGAAGCGCAGACTGATGCGTGGGCCTGTGGTTGCGTAAGCCTCCTTGCGCTGCATGGCATCAAATAGTGATGCACGGGTATTCTCCTCCGCCCACACTGCCACCAGACCGGCGGCACTCATATCCCAGCCTGTAGTGCCGGGTACGATTTCCTTTCCTTTGTTCTCCGGTGTGGAGTCGAGTGCCATTTTGCCGTGGAAATTATTCTCTTCCGCCGATGCAAGTCCAGTATGTGAATCAGTGGAGCCAATCAGGCCAAACTTGTAGGGATTGCTGCCGATTCTGCCCTCTACCGCCAAGCCACGCAGCAGGGCGCTGCGGGCATAATCCCCGACCTGCTCTATCCGCTCTGGGTTTGTCTGGACATAAGTGCGATCGCTTTCACTTAGCTCGCTCAAAAACGCATCCGTGAATAACAGCTCCGACTCGGCACCCTCCGCAGCTATGAGATGGTCATAGGTCTCGAAGTCGGCGAATTCGTCAGTCGGAGACAAGCTGGAATGCGTCTCCGAGTCACCCTTGATCTGGGTGACTTCAACCAGTGGCTCCCAGCGCATGCGGCTTTGTGCATATCCGGGTGTAAGAATCGCTCCCACACTGTCCTGCAGGGGGAACATCTTGCCCGCGCTGATATTGGAATTGTGCGGTATTGCGAGAAACTGGCCACTGGTATCGGCACTGGTCTGGTCCAGCCAGGCCCAGAGATCTTCCGGTTTGTCGCTTTCCAAAGCACTGTACGGGATAATCTTGTCGCCGATCTCCCGCCCATCGCGCATGATTACCACCCGGTGCAGGTTGGCGCCGCCGGGAGTGGAACTCCATTCCCAACCCATGAACGCGGTAAACGTGCCAGGGTCATTGTGATGATCAGCTGCATCCATAATCTCACCCCAGACTGCGCTGGTGATTTGGGGAGAGACCAGGTCTGGATCTACCGGAATAACCCCATTGACCTGAGCGATCATCTCACTGAACACTTCCAGCGCTTTTCCGGCTGCAACCAGTTCCACATAGCGCTTGCCCGTGGGAGTACCCGTTACCAGCGGGTCTCCCTGCAGGATTTTCGGTACCACCCCCATGAACTCGGCATGATCCGAAACCACCAGAAAATCGAGTGGCGTAGTAATCTGTACGCGCGCACGGTGCAGTGGATGAACTACTGGGGCACCTTTGGCGTACTGATAGGCAGTATCCGGCGTCGCTGACTGGTTTTGCATCAGGAACGCGTCTGGTGAGTAGGAAGTATGAAGGTGTGTGTCCCCCCAGTATAGATTCCGTTGCGGAGCACTTTTGTCGTTACCTTTAGCCTGCGCAGGTGCGGGTGTCACAGCTACTGAAACAGTTTCTTTCTTCGTTGCAGGCGCGATTACCTGGTCATCACCCGACTGGCCGCAGCCCGTTGTGAAGACAGTAATCAGCCCCAGGCAGGCTAGAGTGCGTATATCCAAGTTCAACATTATTGTTCTCCAAATTTGTCCTACAACAATGTGAGTGTACAATCGTTGCAAGTCGTTTGCTTTTGTTTGTTAATCTAGTTTTTCGCTGAGACGAAGTTCTCCTCTTAGGCGTTTGCGGCCTGATCCTGATGAGATACATTGTGATGAGCGTAGAATCTCATCTGGCGATCTATAATGAGTAAGAAGCGGCCGGTCAGTCCCGAGCATAACTGAGCCCGCCGATGGCGGCAATGCGTCGATTAGGGCCTCTCGCTCAAATCTGACTGTACGGCAGTTTCTGGCTCGTTAAGGGTCGTTCACAAGCCTCTGAGCCCACCACCAGGACGGCTATTTTGTGCCGAGGCTGTGTAAAAACAGAAGCTCGAGTCCATGTGGCAGATTCACAGGAAGGTCCGTCGGTTTTTTTCCCTGCAATCTGCGAATCTACTTCACTTAGCCGCCAATCCAAAAGAAAGGCGTACTACGCCTGTATCGCTTGAATGAGCCTCTTGGTGCCCAGGATGTTCATCACTCTGGTCAAATTGTAAGCCAATACATGCAAACTCATCTCCGTACTGACGTTGGGCAGCCTTTTCATAAGAAAGTGGGCCGACCCCATCCACATTTTGAGCGTCGCATAGGGGTGCTCAACCGTTTGCCGTCGTAGTCGCGATGCATCTGTCGACCGTGATAATCGCTCCTGCATCCGATCAAGGACATCTGCATGCTCCCAGCGTTTGATTCGACGGTATGTCGCGGTCGTACATCGCTCACGGATGTCACACTTTGTGCAAGCGGATGACCAGTAAACATGCATAAAGAGTCCGGCCTCTATACGTGAGAATCGATGGATCGCACGCTTACCAGCGGGGCACTCATACTCATTGTCCTTGGCGATATACTCGAAGTCTCGCCTGTCAAACCGGCCGGCCGCCCGGCTATTCGACGTGAGTGGCTTGGGAACCATGGGAACAAGCCCTTGCTGTTCGCAGGCGCGAATCTCTTCGCTTGTGTAGTATCCGCGATCCGCCAGTACATCGAAGTGTTCTCGCCCTGTTGCTTCCCGGGCTCTCTGCGCCATTTTGGCAAGTTGCCTCCGATCACTGGCTTCGTTTGTGACCTGGTGCGCGACGATGAGGTGGTTCTCGCTGTCGACCGCTGTTTGCACATTGTAACCAACCATCCCGGTGCCACGACCTTGACTAGCCATTGATCGCGCATCTGGGTCCGTCTCAGAAATTTGGCGCTCAGGAACCTCTTTGAGTTGCTCGCCTGTTTTCACCAATTTCTTCATGTGCTTACGAATCGTTGCAATTTTGTGCTTCAAATTCTTGACCTTTTCTGGCGCGTGCTCATCAGGCTCTTTGTCAACCCGATCCAGGTCCTCAAGGTAGCGAGCAACACTCTTTTCAAGATGTTCGATACGAGACTTGAGTTTGTTGTCAGTAAGATTCTTGTCCCTGTTATTAACAGCTTTGAACTTGCTGCCATCTATCGCAATGGCGCCCTGAGACAATAAATCGAGCCGCCGACAAAGGAGGACAAACTGGCTGCAGACCTGTTGAATGGCGGGGCCATTGTCCTTCCTGAAATCGGCAATGGTTTTGAAATCAGGACTGAGACGACCGGTGAGCCAAATGAGCTCAAGGTTGCGCTGCGATTCGCGCTCCAGTCTTCGACTGGACTGGACCCGGTTGAGGTAGCCGTAGACGTAAATCTTTAGAAGGGTCGCAGGATGGTAGGCCGGGCGCCCAGTAGAGGCAGGGTTAACTCGTTCAAATCCCAGACTTGCCAAGTCGAGTTCATCGACGAATACATCGACGACCCGTACCGGATTATCCTCACCGACATAATCATCCAGGCTCTCTGGAAATAGCGTCGCCTGATCTCTCGATTCCCCAAGAACAAACCGTTTCATAAGTCGATTCCATCAGCGGTGAGCCTGATCTATTTTACCACGGGAGAAAGGCGTTTTCACACAGTCTGTGCCAACAAGGGACATTGGGGTACCTCTGACATGGATGCAAAGCTGGAGCTGGCAGCAGGCCATTATCGACGAAGAAGGAATTGAAATCCCAATTGGCTCACCTTCGGAGTCAGCCGACCAGCAGCCCGTAAGGCCTTCAATATCGAATCAGGGTGTATACCAGATCGGACTTGTGTAGGCGCGCTCCTGAAGAATCAAGTCGGCCTTGGTCGCGCCTTTTGGCATTTCACCTCCAAACAGTTTTAAGTCGTAAGCTACCCATGACGGTGTCGGGATCTCAATGACACGCACATAATAGAAAGCTCTTTGCGAAGGATCAAAATCCTGGTCCTCCCAATAAGCACCCAAAGTTGCGTCGCCAATGGCGTTGGAATAACTCAAGTCATCCAGGTTCACGGTATTGCCTACCGCTGGATATTCACCATCGCTGTTTGCTTTACGGTCATCAGAAACTGCAATGTTATAGATTTTTTCATGGGTTTTGTCAGCTTCGTCTGTCCACCCTTTGATGATTTGAATGCGATCCAGATTGGCGCCATCAGGATCTCGAACCGCCCGCACCATAAATTTTGGTGCCTTGTTCTGTGGAGCGGCAACCAGGTCGCCCCCCATAGGAACACCTGCTCTATAACCATACTCTGCAAAATCGGAACGAACCAAATCTTCCTCCAGGTATTCCCAACCACCAAAGACCCGCACCCGCAGCCGAGTCCCTGTTGTCGAATAGACTTCTTTGCGAGACATTGAATCCCAAAGATCTTCGCGGGTGTTATCGCGAGACCATACTGCAGCAAGACCACCGGCCGCAGCCTGCCAATGGTAAATGCGTTTCGATTTATCCGGATTTTCGCGGGCTATAACCGCCTCATTGAACCTGTAATATGGGTTTGCACTCGGTTCAGCGAGACTGACTTTTCCGAAGAAGTTGTTTTCCTCGGTACTTGGGATCGAGGTATGCGAATCCGTCGACCCAATCATGCCGAACTTAAACGGATTGGCACCGAGTTTTTCCTCGTACGCCAGGCCCCGTTTTAAAGCTTCTCTGGCATATTCCCGTGGCCACATCTCAGGAGTGGTTGTCTCTGGTCCAAGGGTACCGGTATCCCAGGTGTAAAAATCAGCAAACTCATCATTAGGAGATAAAGCTGGGTGTGCCTCCCCATCGCCTTTTATCTGGGTAACTTCGTAGAGAGGCTCCCATCTCATGCGTTGTTCCGCATAATCCAGGTCGATAGGTTTCCCGGTGGTTAGCGTAGTATCGTCAAACATCAAGCCATTTGAAATATTACCGTTGTGCGGTATCGCCATAACTTTACCGCCAGTTTTTTTCTCATAGTCTGCCATATACTCCCACAAGTCTTCCGGGTCGGTGGTGTCGTAAGCGGAAATGGGAACAATCTGGCCCGTTTTATCAGCGTTGTCCCGGAAAATTACATTGCGGTGCAGGTTGTTGCCATTGGGCATCGATGTCCACTCAAAACCAATCAGGGCGGTGAATAGGCCCGGATCGTTGTATTGCTCGGCAATCTCGTTTGAGCGCAGCCAAAAGTCGCCGGTCATACCGGAGCCAGCCAGTTTGTCGTCCCGCGCGTTAACCTGCTTTATCCACATGTCAAATGCCGCTGCAGGTTTACCAGCCTTTACTGCATCGTGAATCGCTTTACCCCATCCGTATTTTAGAAGTGATGGGTTTGATGCGGCAATGGCGGGGGCAAGCCCAAAATTTTCAGCGTGATCCGATATCACTACAAAATCCAGAGGGCGAGAGAGCTGCACACGCTGGCCATTACTGGATGTGATCACACCACCGCGCGCCAAAATATATGCTTCTTCCGGCCCAAGAATATTGCCAACCATCCCCGCATCAGTGGACCAGGATGTATGTAGATGTGTGTCGCCAAAAAATACGTTATTGGGGAAATCCTGCTCCGGAAACGGTGAATATTTCACTACTTTGTTACCAGGGGGAGGCACGTCCTGAGCGGAGATAGGAGAACCCTGAGCCATAACGGCAACAAGAAAAATTATCTGTTTGAATACAGTGTTCACGGTGATATCCCTTTTGAGTTCCAGCTTGCTGTTAAATAACTGAATGAAATAAGGCTACCACACGAAGACGAGGTTGCAATGGTTCAGCCTTTGAATGTCCGCCAGGAACGGTCATAACGATAAGCTAACCGGAACAGGGGAGGGATCGAAGTGGAAGTCCCGGCTGTCCGGGTGAGCGCTTTGCTAGCTGACTCTGTAAATGAATTTACCTTACTTAAAAACCCATCGCAAAAGATAAGAGCACATGATCACCCTCCATACGGCGTTCTGCGTGGAATTCATGTATCCACTTCGCAATGAAAGATACTTCACGATCAGCGACCTTCGTATTCCATAGCACTGCCGGACCGATTCCGGCAGCCTCTGCCTTGAAATCGCCGAGAATGGCACCATCGCCACTATCACCGGTTGTCTGTTTTAGGTAGTACCCTTGAACGCCAATCGCCCATGACTCAGAAAGAAACTGATTGATCATGTAATCTATATGAAGCTCTTGACCTGTCTGGTAATCAGTAGCTGAATTCTCGGAGTTATAGGAATAGCCAATATTTATGGAGTAGTCCTGGCCAGTCTCAGCATTTAGGTAGGTTGCCGCCACATTAGTATCAAAGGTCCAATAGTTGAGGCCAGCATTGGCTAAGTCATTTGCATCATAGTCGGCGGTTGGTGCGACAATATACTCGGCAAAGGTAAAATGATAGTTGCCGCTATTCCAAAACAGGATGCCGGGGATAAGCACTAAGTCACCAAGGCCAACGACATCATCTTGCGGTCTCGCAGACAAACCACCAACGCGAATGCTTGCCTCAATATCCATACGAACAATAGGCACTAATGCGCCAACCCCATATTCAGCGCCGAACACTTCAACTCCTGGCTTATAGAGTAGAGTCAATAAATTCATATTGAGTTCCAAATTCGCATCTATCTCAATAAGACCAGAATGGACCGTCTTTTCTACATCGGCATTGTAATAATAGATATCATTGCGGATCGTAAACTTCGAGGGAGGTTCAACTGCAGCTGCAAAATCACCATATGTGCCGGGTATGTAATTACTATAACCACCTTCTGCTGCTTGCGTCGAAGTTATACCAATAGTCAGAAAAAATATCGTAAGAATTCCTATAGAAAATAAACGCATGTCACCTACTCATTTGTGCCAGAAGCACACATGGTTGAACAACTAGTAATTCGCTAAATTGGGCGCGGGCGGATTGGGGTGATCCTTGAGTGTTTGCAGATATTCACCGATAATCTTCATGGCATGTCCAGCAACCCATCCTCGACTCGTATTGATATTGAACTCCTCACGCGGATCTGCCTCGATGTTGTATATCAAGGGGTAATGCAGTCTTCTATAAGTACCTGCAAGGCCTTCTTGTCGTGAGAAGCCAGTACCTGAAGGAACGGTTTCGACGAGGTAGTAGCGAAACTGGTTAATGCGCACTGCCTGCATTTGGTCCCCAGTAAAGGTGATGAGGTGGTTGCGATTCGATTTCTTTTGCTTTCCGAGCAGAAAGTCCAACTGGTCGACACCGTCAATGGGGCGGTCTTTAGGCATCTTCGCACCGACGATCCGAGCAAAGGTGGGCATAAAATCCATCGTCGAGAACATCTCGTTCGACGTGCCGCGATTGATCTTACCCGGCCAACGAATCATGCCAATAGTCCGAATCGATCCCTCCAGCGGGTCACCCAGCTCACCACGCCAGGGTCCGGCTGATCCAGAGTCGGGCCAGGTATTGGTCCGCATTGGTCCGTTATCGCTCATGAACACAACAATTGTATTGTCTCTCAGCCCCGACGCCTCAATTGCGTCCAATACTCGACCGGTATTATGGTCTAGCTCCATCAGGCTGTCACCGTATATTCCTATACGAGAAGCGCCTTCGAACTCAGGCGATGTGAAATTCGGATAATGCGGACGTGTCCATGCAACGAACAGGAAGAATGGATTGTCACTTTTCGCATGTTTCTCTATATAATCTACAGACATATTAGCCAGTTCCACATCGATCATGCGGCGCGTGTCGTAGTTGTAAGGCTTGACGTTTTCTAACTTGCCACCCGCTTTAGATCGAATGATCGATGGCACGTTGAATCCGTCCGGGAGTGATGCAACGTTCTCAGTACTAGTCGGCACGTAAAGGGTTTCATCGGTCGTGTTGGGTATACCGTAGAACTCATCAAATCCCTGATTGTGTGGCAAGCTTTCAGGCTGAGTCCCGAGGTGCCATTTTCCGTAGTACGCTGTGTCGTAGCCGACGGACTTCACCATCTCGGCCATGGTGACTTCTTCGGCAGCGAGTGTATTCGGCGTACCGGGTACAATCACAAGAGACAAGCCCGAGCGTATCGAGTATCGGCCGGTCATGGTGGCGGCCCGTGACGGAGTACAGCCGGGTTCGACCAGAAACTGGGTAAGCCGCAGCCCTTCTCGGGCAAGACTGTCGATTCTGGGGGTCGGTGCACCTCGCAGCTCACCGCCACCGTAGACACCCACATCGCCGTAACCCAAATTGTCGGCCATCATAAATACAATGTTGGGCTTTCCTTGCGCTTGTGCATTAAGGGTAACTATGCAAGCAACGAGGAACGTACAAAAGGTAGCGGCCTTCCGAGAAATCATGTCTATCAACGCTCCAGTTATTTCGTGTGAGTGATATTAGCTATGGGCATGACAACAGGTAGTGTCGCTTAGTTTGCAGGTCATGCCGTATCCAGCTTCTGCTTTAAGTATAACAACGGGATTCCACCCCAGGGTAGCCCAAAGGTCTCTTCATAGGCGATTGCGGCCTGACGGAATTCGTCAAAATCTGTGTGGGACCTCATCTCGCGAATGACCGTAATGAGTCGTTAGCTGCCAAGGGGTATACCCGAGGCTGATGTCTCCTCCACCCCGAATGGTTTTGCCCTGAATTAATAGACACTTTCGAATTGCCCGCTGGCACGTTTTTCGAACTCCACCGGGCTGACATTGCCTAAATACCCGTGCCGCCTTTTTCGATTGTAGAAGCATTCAATGTAGTCAAAGATATCCGCCTGCGCCTCCTCCCGCGTCCGGTAATTCATACCCCTGATACGCTCACGCTTCAGAAGCCCGAAGAAGCTTTCCACGACGGCATTGTCGTAGCAGTTCCCCCGCGCACTCATGCTGCTTTCGACTCCATGCTTGAGCAGCAATTTCCGGAAGTCATCACTGGAATACTGCGCTCCCCGGTCTGAATGATGTAGCAACGGTCGCCCATTCTCCGGCTGGCGGGCGCCCAGTGCCATCCTGAAGGCGTCAATCACCAGGTGGCGGCTGATCCACTTGCTCATCGACCACCCCACGATGCGGCGTGAGAACAGGTCCATGACCACGGCCAGGTACATCCACCCCTGCCGTGTCGCCACATAGGTGATATCACCGGCCCAGCGCTCGTTCGGGCGGCTGGCGCAGAAGTCCTGTTTGAGTAGATTCGGTGCCATCGGGTGCAATGGATTGCTCTGAGTGGTCACACGGAAGCGTCGTTTAGGACATCCCTTGAGACCGGCATTTCGCATTAATCTGGCCACCTTGTGGCGCCCACATTGGTAACCCTCGTCCCGAAGATCATCACGTATCCGAGGGCTGCCATAGGTGCCATTGCTTTCTGCGTGCAGACGACGAATCACCCGGAGGAGTTCTCGGTCAGTTTTTGCTCGGCGACTCTCTGGTCTCACCTTCCAGGCATAGTAGCCACTGCGCGAAACCTGGAGCAACCGACACATCATATTTACTGGATATTGGCTGCGGCGTCGATCGATACACAGGTATCTTACTTCGACTCCCTGGCGAAGAACGCCGCCGCTTCCCTTAAAAAATCACGCTCCTGCTTGACCTTGGCCAACTCGCGCTTGAGATGTGTGAGTTCTTCATCGCGGCTCCGTCCTTGGCCGATGAAGGCAGAATCACCGTGCAGTCTGAACTGATCTCGCCATCGCCGCAGCTGCCGGGCGCTGATACCCAGCTCATCGCACACTTCTTTGTCTACGATACCGTCTTCGCTTGCCCGTCGTAAGGCTTCTCGCTTGAACTCTGGGCTGTAGCGTTTGTACTTCCTACGTCTAGTCATAAGACACCTCCCAGCACATCATCGTGCCAATTATAGGGTGTCTATTGAAACGGGGCAGGACCTGAAAGCGGACGTTAGCATCACCTGGTTCGGCCCTGGTTTGGCTTTAGGTCTAGGATAATCTTTAGCTTTCTTGGGCTTACCGCATTCAACTCAAAACTACCGCCCAGTTCGGTTTCGGAAGAAGCTCGGCAATACTGTTTT
>Ga0316189_10007173_pt1 | contig 10572 bp, 9 predicted proteins | sample LowCovwburrow_MG_FD_204930 | JGI IMG/M metagenome (GOLD analysis project Ga0316189, IMG submission 204930) | Coastal sediment microbial communities from Maine, United States - Lowes Cove worm burrow | ecosystem: Environmental > Aquatic > Marine > Coastal > Sediment | place: USA: Maine... | reverse complement strand
TGATTTTGAAAACGCGGAAGGTAACCTGGGCGTGGCCAACGCGCTGCTGGACCACCTCGCACTGAAGTTGCCGGTATCACGCTGGCAGAGGGATTTGACGGATTCCACGGTCCTGCGGGTCATCGGCACAGCCTACGGTCACTCCCTGGTCGCCATGGCGTCGCTGCTGAAAGGCCTGTCAAAGCTGGAAGTCAATGCGGACCGGCTGTCCGCAGATCTTGATAACAGTTGGGAAGTACTGGCCGAACCCATCCAGACCGTGATGCGCCGCTATGGCATTGAAAATCCGTATGAGCAGCTCAAGAAGCTGACCCGCGGAAAGCAAATCACCCCCGAAGACCTGAAACAGTTCGTCGATGGGCTGGACCTGCCGGAAGAAGCACGCCAGACCCTGCTCGCTTTGAGCCCGGCGAGCTACACGGGCAATGCGGAACAGATGGCGGCTGCGCTGAGCAAGCTCAAGATAAATGCTATTTGATAACAGCTCACTGACCCACGAGCAATTTCTGGCCCGGCACTGGCAGCGAAAGCCGCTGCTGATCAGGCAGGCCCTGCCCGGTTTTGTGCCTGAACTGGATGCCGATGACATCGCCGGCCTGGCCTGTGACGAAATGGCGGAATCACGCCTGATCACCGGCAGTTATCCTGAACACGACTGGCGTCTGCGTTACGGGCCGTTTAACGAACAGGATTTCAGCCGTCTTCCTGAAACAAACTGGACCCTGCTGGTGCAGGATGTCGAAAAGCACTACCCGCCTTTACAGGCCCTGCTGGGTCATTTCAGCTTTCTGCCGCGCTGGCGGATTGACGACCTGATGGTCAGCGTCGCCGGCCCCGGCGGTTCGGTGGGACCGCATGTTGACCAGTATGACGTGTTCTTGTTGCAGGCCGAGGGTACCCGTCTCTGGCAAATCTCGGAAACCTGTGACAACGCGCTTCTGCCGGACTGCGAACTTAACGTGCTGCGCGAATTTTCCGCTGAACAGGAGTGGCTCCTGCAGCCAGGTGACATGCTCTACCTTCCGCCCGGTGTAGCCCATCACGGCGTCGCACAGGACCAGTGCATGACCTGGTCGATCGGCATGAGGGCTCCCAGCGCAGCCGATCTTTTCCAAAGCCTGGGTGAATGGCTGGCGGAAAGGAATGACGAGGGCGGCCGTTACCGCGACCCGGATCTGCACGCCAGGCCGCAACCGGGCGAAATCGATTCATCGGCAATCGATCAATTTCGCTCCCTGCTGAACGCTTCAGACTTCTACGAAAATGAGTTTCCAGCCTTTCTGGGGGACTTCCTCTCCCGCTATCGCCAGGCCCATGAACCGGCAGGTCCGGAAGCATCACTAAGCCCGGAAGCCCTGGTTATGCAGCTGAACCAGGGCCGTAAGCTGCGTCACAATCCCTGGACACGCCTGCTGTGGACCAGGTCTGAATCGGGTGCGCACCTGTTCGCAGCAGGATCAGGGTACGAATGCTCACTGAATTTCGCCCGTGCCCTTTGTGACCCGGACAGCCTGGACCTGTTGACCAGCGCGCTTTCAGATGAAGAACAAATTCTGGTTTGCGAACTGATCAACCAAGGACATCTCTACCTCGAACAGTTATAATGGTTGTTTGCGTCGGCGAACCTCAGGGTCCCGGCGCTTGTTGGCTTACGGGCTTTCATTCCGACTGGCAGGCAAACGGCAAACTACGTGAAGCGTAACCTCGAAGATCTTTACAAATCATCACATCTTTCCGGCGGCAACGCCTCCTATATCGAGGCTTATTACGAGGATTGGCTCGAAGATGAACACTCCGTGCCGTCCCAATGGGCCACGGTTTTTTCTGCTCTGCGCAATGGCGGCGGCCCCGAGACCGGCCATCTCGATGTGCAGGAAAAATTCCGGCAACTGGGCCGGCTGAATCAGCTGCCTGTCGCCGGCACGGAACTTTCCGAGTACAAGGAAGCCAGTGTCGTCAAGTTGATCACGGCTTACCGCATTCGCGGGCATGAAGCAGCCAACCTGAATCCGCTGGGCGAACCGCATCATGATCCGGTCGCTGACCTGGATCCCGCATTTCACGGCCTGGACACCACTGATCTTGACCGTGAATTTGATACTGCAGCCCTGTTTGCTCCGGACAGGATGAAACTGCGCGACATCATTGAACTCTGTGATCGGGTGTATTGCGGCAGCATCGGTGTCGAGTCGGTTCATATCAGTGACACCGCCAAGCGCCGCTGGCTGCAGGAGCGGTTGGAATCAGGACAAGGCAGTTATGACGTATCGGATGCAGAACGGTTACGGATCCTGGACATGCTCACCGCTGCCGAAGGTCTCGAGAAATACCTGCACACGCGCTACGTAGGACAAAAACGATTTTCGCTGGAGGGTGGTGACAGCCTGATTCCGTTGCTGCACGAAACCATGCTGCATGCGGGTTCCGAGGGCGTCGAAGAGGTCGTGATGGGAATGGCCCACCGCGGCCGCCTGAATGTGCTGGTCAATATTCTTGGCAAGTCGCCTGCAATGCTGTTTGCTGAATTTGAAGGCAATCTCAAAGAACAGAATCCACTTCGCTCCGGAGACGTGAAGTATCACCTTGGTTTCGCTTCAGATATCCAGACACCAGGCGGACCGCTGCACATGGCGATGGCCTTCAATCCCTCTCACCTCGAAATTGTTGACCCGGTTGTGCTCGGTTCGGCCCGCGCGCGGCAGGTGCGCCGGAAGGACAGGAATCATGACAAGGTCATGCCCATCCTGATTCACGGTGATGCCTCGTTTTCGGGACAGGGTGTAGTGATGGAACTGTTTCAGATGTCAGAAACCCGTGGTTTTGCAGTTGGGGGCACACTGCATATCGTGGTCAATAACCAGATTGGTTTTACCACCAGCAATCCGGATGATATGCGCTCTACGCTGTACTGCACGACGATTGCGAAAATGGTGCATGCGCCGATATTTCATGTGAATGGTGATGATCCGGAAGCTGTCCATCACGTGATGAAAATCGCCTGTGATTTCCGCATGCGTTTCAAGCGCGACGTGGTCATTGACCTGGTCTGTTACCGCCGCCACGGACACAACGAGGCAGATGAGCCTGCCGTCACGCAGCCGTTGATGTACCAGAAAATACGCAGCATGAAGACCACCCGGCAAAAATACGCTGATTACCTGATCGAACAGGGTCTGATCGACGGCCACATGCCACAGCAGTTGATGGATGAGTACCGCGAGCACCTTGACCGGGGCGACCAGGTTGCCGATGTGGAGACGGTGCCGCGAACCAATGAATACGCAGCAAACTGGCATAACTTCGACCACGTAGACGGGCCGTGTGATGTAGACACTGCTGTGCCGTTGAAAAAGATAAAGACCCTGTCAGACCGGCTCACTACCCTTCCCGAAGGTTTCAAACTTCACAACCGGGTGCAGCGCATCATCGAAGACCGCATCAAGATGGCGTCAGGAGAATTGCCGCTGGACTGGGGTTTTGCTGAAACAATGGCTTATGCGACCCTGATCGATGAAGGCAGCCGCCTGAGGCTGGTCGGCCAGGATTCCGGCCGCGGCACGTTTTTCCATCGTCACGCCGTTTTGCACAACCAGTTGGATGACAGCACTTTGACACCGCTGGCGCAAATCAATCCGGAGCTTTCCGTTACCGTAATCGATTCGCTGCTTTCTGAAGAAGCCGTGCTCGGTTTTGAATACGGTTACGCAACGGCTGCGCCGGAAACACTGGTGGTCTGGGAGGCGCAGTTTGGCGATTTTGCCAATGGGGCCCAGGTGGTGATCGACCAGTTCATTACATCGGGCGAAGCCAAGTGGGGACGGTTGTGCGGCCTGACCCTGTTGCTGCCGCATGGCTACGAGGGCCAGGGGCCGGAACACTCGAGCGCCAGGCTGGAGCGTTTTCTGCAGTTGTGCGCCAACCACAATATCCAGGTTTGCGTGCCGTCGACGCCGGCCCAGATGTTCCACCTGTTACGCCGGCAGGTCTTGCAGCCGACCCGCAAACCACTGATCGTGATGACGCCGAAAAGCCTGCTGCGCAGCAAGGCAGCTACATCGATGCTGGAAGTCCTTTCGAAAGGAAGGTTCCAGCAGGTGATAGGCGACCGCGGACCGGGTGACGCCGAAGACATCAAGCGGGTCGTGTTTTGCTCCGGAAAGGTCTACTACGAGCTGGCTGAAAAACGCGACCAGGAAGACATCCGCGAGGTGGCCGTGATGCGCGTGGAGCAACTGTACCCCTTCCCCGAATCGGACCTGCGCGGTTTCGTAAACGAATTTCCGAACGCCACAGAGGTCGTCTGGTGCCAGGAAGAGCCGCAAAACCAGGGCGCCTGGTACCAGATCAGGCATCACCTGCAAGCCTGCATTTCGGAACAGCATGAATTGAAATATGTTGGCCGCCCGCACTCAGCCTCACCTGCCGTGGGTTACTTCACGCGGCATCTCGAGGAACAGCATGCGCTGGTCAACGAGGCCATTATGCCAACCACCGAACAACCGGAAATGGAAACTGTTCAATGACTATAGAAGTTAAAGTCCCTGTTTTGCCCGAATCCGTAGAGGACGCGACCATTGCCGGCTGGCACAAGAAGCCTGGCGATACGATCCGGCGGGATGAAAACCTCGTTGATCTGGAAACAGATAAAGTTGTGCTGGAGGTTCCTGCCCCCGTAGACGGCACCGTCAGGGAAATCAGGGCAGAAGAAGGCGATACCGTGAACAGTGACCAGGTCATCGCGGTTATCGAAGAAGGCGCCGTCGAGCCCGAAAAAGAAGATGCGCCTGAGCCTGAACAGGACGAGACACCTCCCGCAACTGCTGCACCCGCTGCTGCACCCGCTGATTCGCCAAAACTCAGCCCCGCCGCACGGCGCGTGGCCCAGGAAGAAAAAGTCGACCCTGCAAGCCTGGCAGGCACCGGACGGGGCGGACGGGTCACCAAGGGTGACGTGCTCAATTTCCTCAAAGGCGGCGGTTCCCGGCAGGAAGAACGGGTGAAAATGACGCGCCTCCGCAGCCGCATAGCGGAACGCATGAAGGAAGCCCAGAACACCGCGGCCATCCTGACTTCATTCAACGAAGTGGACCTGAAGGCCGTGATGGACCTGCGGCGGAAATACCAGGAGCAGTTCACCGCCCGGCACGGAATCAAACTCGGCCTCATGTCGTTCTTCGTCAAGGCCTGCAGCGAAGCTCTGCGCAAACACCCGGTGGTCAATGCTTCCATCGATGGCGATGAAATGGTCTACCACAACTTCCAGGATATCGGCATCGCGGTCTCCACGGAACGCGGCCTGATGGTTCCGGTTCTGCGCAATGCGGAAAACATGGGCCTGGCTGATATAGAGCATGCCATTTCCCACTTCGCACAGAAAGCGAGAGATGGCTCCATCTCACTGGAAGACCTGCAGGGCGGCACGTTCTCGATTACCAATGGCGGCGTGTTCGGCTCGCTGGTTTCCACTCCATTACTGAATCCGCCGCAAAGCGCCATCCTGGGCATGCATACGATCAAGGAACGTCCTGTCGTCGTGGACGGCGAGATTGTCGCACGTCCCATGATGTACCTGGCGATCAGCTACGATCACCGCCTGATCGACGGTAAAGACGCCGTTCAGTTCCTGGTCGCAGTGAAGGAAACACTTGAAGACCCGGCAAGATTGTTGCTCGGACTCTAGAAGATTATTGGGAAAAAATCATGGCAGAAAAGTTTGACGTTATCGTAATTGGCGGCGGTCCCGGGGGTTACGTGGCAGCCATACGCGCTGCTCAACTGGGATTGAAAACCGCCTGTATCGACATGTATTCAGGCAAAGACGGCAAAGCCTCTCCAGGTGGCACCTGCCTGAACGTCGGCTGCATACCCTCCAAGGCCCTGCTTGACTCGAGCAAGCACTTTCATCACCTGCAACACGAATTCGCCAGCCACGGCATCAGCGTCGCCAATGCAGGTATCGACGTGCCGACCATGATTGCACGCAAGGATGGGGTGGTGAAGAAACTGACCGGCGGTGTCAGCCAGTTGCTAAAAGGCAACAAGGTGGCTTTCTATCACGGCAAAGGCATCCTGCAGGCAGGGCGACAGGTTGAGGTTGCACCTGCAGACGGCGGTGAGGCCATTGTGTTGCAGGCTGAAAACGTCATCCTGGCCTCCGGGTCTGTTCCGATCCAGATTCCCAACGTGGAATTTGACGGTGAGTTGATTGTTGACAATGTCGGTGCGCTGGAATTTAAAGAGGCGCCGGAAACCCTGGGGGTGATTGGCGCCGGTGTTATCGGTCTTGAACTTGGTTCGGTCTGGAATAGGTTGGGATCAAAAGTCACCTTGCTCGAAGCCCTGCCAGAGTTTCTCGCGCTGGCGGACAGAGACATCAGTAAACAGGCCGCCCGGGAATTCAAGAAACAGGGGCTCGACGTGCGCCTGTCCACACTGGTCAAAAGCGCCGAAATCCAGAAAGGCAAAGTCGTTGTCACGGCCGAAGATTCCAAGGGTGAAAGCACGCACACTTTTGACCGATTGCTGGTGAGCGTAGGACGCAAGCCCTACACGGAAGGTTTGCTCGGCGAAGGCTGCGGCGTGAAGCTGACCGAAAGAGGCCAGATAGAAGTTGATGACCAGTCAAAGACCACCGCGCCGGGCGTCTGGGCGATCGGCGACTGCGTTCGAGGCCCGATGCTGGCCCACAAGGCGTCCGAAGAAGGCATCGCTGTAGCCGAACTGATCGCCGGAAAACCAGCGCACATTCATTTCGATACCGTGCCCTGGGTGGTCTACACAGACCCTGAGATTGCCTGGGTCGGAAAAACCGAACAGGAACTGGAGGCGGCGGGCGTGGATTACCGCGCAGGCTCATTCCCATTCGCGGCCAACGGCCGCGCCCTGGCGGGAGGACATAGCTCCGGCATGGTAAAAATGCTGGCCGATACTGAGACTGACGAAATACTGGGTGTGCATATCTTTGGCGCCAACGCCTCCGAGTTGATCTCGGAATGCGTGGTAGCGATGGAATTCCAGGGCTCAAGCGAAGACCTGGCCCGCATCGTTCATGCACATCCCACGCTTTCCGAAGCGATTCATGAAGCCGCCCTGCACCTGGACAGCCGCGCGATACACCGCGGAAACTGACGGAGATTTTATATGAGCAAGGTCCCAGAAACATTCCGGGCATTCCGAATCCATGATGACGAGGACGGTTATCGCTCCGGCCTTGAAAACATCTCGCTTGGGGACCTGAGTGAGGGCGAAGTGACTATCCAGGTTGCCTGGTCGGGTATCAATTTCAAAGATGCCCTGGCCGCGACCGGCAAAGGCAAAATCCTGAGGCACTACCCCCTGACCGGCGGTATCGACGTGGCTGGCGTGGTTGTGGAATCCAGCTGCGACCAGGTTGCAGTCGGCGACCGGGTGCTGGCCAATGGCAGCGGCCTCTCGGAAACGCGGGACGGCGGCTATTCTGAATACCTCCGCCTGTCCAGTGATATCGTGGTCCCTCTGCCGGAAACCCTGAGCATGCGCGAAGCCATGGGCCTCGGGACCGCTGGATTCACAGCTGCCATGAGCCTGTACCGAATGGAAGCCAATGGCCAGGAACCCGGCATGGGTCCAATCCTGGTGACCGGCGCCAGCGGCGGAGTCGGAACGGTAGCCATCAATCTGCTGACAGCAGCCGGTTACGAAGCGCATGCCATCACCGGCAAGGTTGAAGAGTTCGACTGGCTGGAACACCTGGGCGCCCGCCAGTGCATTTCACGACACGACCTGCACTGGGGCCAGAAACCGCTTGAAAAAGCGAGTTGGGCCGGATGTATCGATAGCGTCGGCGGAGACATGCTGGCCGGCATCAGCCGGGTAATCGATTTGTGGGGCAACATCGCATGCTGCGGTATGGCCGGCGGTCATGCGCTGAACGCGACTGTTTTTCCATTGATCCTCAGGGGAGTAAGCTTCCTGGGCATAAGCTCGTCCAATTGCCCGATCGAGATGCGCCGCAAACTCTGGAACCGTTTGGGCCACGAGTGGAAACCCCCTTTGCTGGGTGAAATCATCAACCGGGAAGTCACTCTGGATGCCATGGATGTGGTGTTCAACGACATGATGGAGGGCCGCTCGCTCGGGCGCACTGTCGTGAAAATTGCTGACATCGACGATTGAACTTCACAATTATCATCGATTTACGGCATAATGCCGTAGGGAAATTGTAACCATGCGCAGGATGCGGGAGTAAAGATGTCCAAAATACTCATCGTTGATGACTCGCCAACGCAGCTTTACCAGCTGCGCCAGATCGTTGAAAAGGGCGGTCACCAGGCCGTCACGGCAGAGTCCGCCGAAAAAGCGATCGAACTTGCTGGTTGCGAAAATCCCCAAGTCATCCTGATGGATATCGTCATGCCGGGGATGAGCGGATACCAGGCCAAGCGCCAACTCGGCAAAGAAGAATCGACCCGCCACATTCCGGTGATATTTGTCTCCAGCAAGGACGGCGATGCCGACCGGGCCTGGGGCTTACGCCAGGGCGCGCGCGAGTACGTCACGAAACCAGTCAACCCAAACCTGCTGTTATCAGCAATCTCCGAGGCTATGGCTGCCTGAGACTCATCTGTTCTGCTGATCTCCCCTTGCAAATCCAGCACTCGGTTACCATGTTGATCGAAGCATGCAAACAAGGAGAATCCACATGTCCATTCAGATCGGTGACCGCATTCCTGATTCCACGTTGACTACCATGGGTGAGAAGGGCCCTCTCCCACTAACCACCGCTGAGCTTTTCGACGGTAAAAAGGTAGTCCTGGTTTCCATTCCGGGCGCATTCACGCCCACCTGCTCCGCGAGACATCTGCCGGGTTTTGTTGACCACGCCGACGAACTGCTCGCTGCCGGCATCGACACCATCGCATTTTTCGCGGTAAACGACGTCTTTGTGATGAATGCCTGGGGCAAGAGCGCCGGCGCAGACAAAATCCTGATGCTGGCCGACGGCAATGGCGAATTCGCCGCGGCATTAGGTCTGAAATTTGACGCCACTGCGTTTGGCATGGGCCACCGTTCTCAGCGATTTGCGCTGGTTGCGGAAGATGGCGTTGTGACAAAGCTTTTCATTGAAGGCCCTGGTGAATTCAAGGTCAGCAGTGCAGAACATGTCCTGGCCAGCCTCTGAAAACCGTGATTTCGGTCAACTAGTTAATCGCAGACACGGCGAATAATTACTTCAGGCAAAATCCAGGAAATACCATGCAAGACTATCCCCATCATTATGTTGTAAGTGCCGACGCGCCCGCGGAAGGCATCATCAAAGTCAGTAGCGACGGGCTGGAAACTCTCCCTTCGCTGGCGCCGGCAGAATTTGGAGGTCCGGGCGACTTGTGGTCGCCGGAAACTCTTTTTGTCGCGGCGGTTGCCGACTGTTTCATATTGACGTTTCGAGCCATTGCACGCGGTTCACACTTCGAGTGGAACTCGGTCAAATGTGAAGTGGACGGCATCCTGGACCGGGTGGATAAAGTGACGCGCTTTACAGAGTTTCATGTGCGCGTCACCCTCCGTGTGCCTGAGGGGACTGACGTACACAAGGCTGAAAGGCTGGTTGAGAAATCTGATCACGTCTGCCTGGTAACCAACTCGCTCACGGCTGAGACCATCCTGACTTCCGACATCATTATTGATAGTTGACACCAGGAAACGAAATGAAAAGAGATCTGATTGCGTTAATAATTGCCGGCCTGATTCCCATTACCTGCGCCGGCTTCGACGAAGCCGGAGAACTGCACCAGGCCAGGAAGGCTACCGCAGAATTTGGAGGTGCGCTCAAGGCTGAACTGATGGCTGCGATGCAATCCGGAGGTGCCTTGAATGCAATCGATGTATGTAACATCCGGGCCGTGGAAATCAGCGATGAGGTTTCCCTGGCCACTGGCATGAACCTGTCCCGGGTCAGCCAGCGAAACCGGAACCCGGACAATGCACCGAACGACTGGCAAACTGCCGTTCTGATGGATTTTGAATCAAGGAAGCAGGCCGGAGAGGCTGCAGATTCACTCAGCTGGCATGAAGTGGCATCGACCGGCGCCGGCCAGGAGTTCAGGTTTATGAAGGCGATACCCACGGGTGGGCTCTGCCTGCAATGCCACGGTAAGGCGCTTGCACCCCCGGTTGCGGAAAAACTGGCTGAACTGTATCCCGGCGACAAGGCCACCGGTTACGAACAGGGCGACCTGCGCGGCGCTTTCGTAATTACCCGGCAATTGAACCAGGCAGGCGCGGACTAAGCCCTATTCGCCGCCGTCCTCAGGTTCAGCCGTTTCATCGTCAGCCTCTTCCACCTCTTCCGCCTCATCCGGCTGGATCCGTTGCAGCCCCACCAGCTTTTCATCCTGGCGCAAACGGATCAGTGTAACGCCCTGCGTGTTTCTGCCCAGTGTGGATACCTCTCCTGCATTCGTGCGGACCAGTGTCCCGCCATCGGAAATCAGCATGATGTCATCGTCGCTGCTGACCTGGATGGCTGAGATGAGCTCGCCATTGCGCTTCGAAGTGGCAATTCCGATAACGCCCTGGCCGCCACGGCCCTGC
>Ga0316189_10007172_pt1 | contig 10575 bp, 7 predicted proteins | sample LowCovwburrow_MG_FD_204930 | JGI IMG/M metagenome (GOLD analysis project Ga0316189, IMG submission 204930) | Coastal sediment microbial communities from Maine, United States - Lowes Cove worm burrow | ecosystem: Environmental > Aquatic > Marine > Coastal > Sediment | place: USA: Maine... | reverse complement strand
TTTTTACTGATTGAGAGACCAAGACCGGTTCCGCCGAATTTTCGGGTGGTGGAGGAATCCGCCTGACTGAATGATTTAAACAGCTTGCTTTGTTGCAGGGTGTTCATACCGATGCCGGTATCTGCCACGCAGAATTCAAGCAGGACAATCTCGTCCCGCTCGCGCAGCCGTTCAACGTTTATTTTGACCCCGCCTCTGCTGGTAAATTTTACCGCATTATTTCCAAGGTTTATCAGTATTTGTCCCAGGCGCAGGGGATCGCCTTTCAGTCGATCAGGTACTTCGGGCGAGATATCAACATCCAAGTTGAGCCCTTTTTCCGAGGCCTTTAATTCGATAATGTTGATAAAATTTTCAAAGACCTTTTCCAGGCGGAAGCTGACAGTCTCGATTTCGAGTTTTCCGGCCTCTATTTTAGAAAAATCAAGGATATCATTAATAATACCGAGAAGAGATTCCGCCGAGGTATAAACCTTTTCAATATAGTTCTTCTGCTCTGCATCAAGGCCGGTTTCCAGAGCAAGGCTCGACATGCCGAGAATGGCGTTCATCGGCGTACGAATCTCATGGCTCATATTGGCAAGAAACTCCGACTTCGCCTCGTTGGCGGCTTCCGCCCGTTCTTGAGCTTCGGCCAGTTTCTCCGTGATGTATTCGTATTCGGTAATATCTTCCAGAATACCGTTGATGGCCAACAGCTTGCCGGCTTTGTTATGAACCGGATGGGAAGAAACCCTGATTGTGCGTAAATCACCGTCCGGATGGAGGAACTGCATATCGTGCTGGATAAAATCCGCTTTACATTCTTTGATTCTTGAGAGATGAAAACGTCGTTGTTCCAAGGAATCCGGAAGCCAGTCGATCACTTTGCTCCAGGCGATGTCCCCCTTCCAGCGTTCTTCCGGCATGCAGCCGAAGACCGAGCAGACGCTGTCGCTGGCATAGGTCCATACTTCCGTATCAGGATCCTGGCTGAAAACAACGAATTTATCGCCGATGTTTTCGACGAGTCTTCGATATTTTTCCTGATTTTCCTGTAAAAGCATTTCCTTTTTTTTCCGATCAGTAATATCATGCACGACCTGGAGGAGCGCAGGGCCGGTGTCGCTTTCAGTGAATTTTGTCGAAGTGATTTCAAAGATTCGTTCCGCACCGGAGGAAGGGAGAAAGCAGACCGATTTCTCCTGTTCAATAGCGTCCTTAACATATACGCAGTCCCAGGGGCTCTGCTCGTCGTCTGTCAGAAAACCGCAATCCTTGCCGGTCATGTCACCGAACCAGTCAATCATCACCTGATTCATGTAGCGAACCTTCTGAGCTGAATCAATGATGATCAGGCCTTCGCCCACCCGGGAGAGGGAGCTGATAATGGCTGCGGACCGGGACTGCGTGATTTCGAGATCGCTGTTGACCTTTTGCAGATCAGTGAGCTTATCATTGAGCAGAACAGTGCGCTCGCGGGTCTCCTGCTCAAGAGCCGAATTAGCCTCCCGCAGTTTTCGCAGTTGTTGTTCAGCCTGAGTCGGTTTACATGTGATAAAGCAGATAATCAGGAACAGGAGAAAGGTGACGGTGACAGTCTTTATACGGAGAGAGAATATGATATCGGAAAGTTCCTGCCTGCTGACATGGGAGACCACTTTCCAGAGATAGGTATCCGGTGTTTGTTCTAACAGATGCGGCTCATCGCCCCCGGCTGTCAGTATGGCGTCCAAAGGATGCACAGTGCTCCAGATCCATAAGCCGTCATTGTTCAGCAACGTGCCTTTCTCTGTGTGTTCGATTTTCCGCCAGGCTGTCGGGAAACGAATTTTCATTTTTATATTCTCAAGATTAAAAATGAAACCCCATTCCTCGGAAGCATTCGGGCTGACCAGCCAGTATCCCTCTCTGTTCAGAACAGACACATGATCTCTGATGTTGAAAGTGGCGGCGAGAAAATTGTCCAGCATGTCTCGTGCGGAATAGTTCATGACCAGGAGGCCGCGTTGCTCGCCTGCGTGATCGGAAAGGGGGGTGGCTATACGGATTGTGGGTTTGAAGGGATATTCAACCTGACCGCGATCGATATTGAGATCAAGCGGTGAGATAAAAAATTCTCCCGGAGACAGTTTCAACGTTTCAGTCACATAATAACGACCGCTTTTATTCTGCAATATATCGGGAGGTACGATTTTCGGTCCGTCAGACGAATAATTGACGCGCACGCGTTCCATTCCGGTATTGTCGATCCAACGAATTTGATCGTAATGCTGTTTGATTCCGGAAAAGTTGGCAAAATTTTCAGCAAGTCGCCTTATATTGTCTTGATCAGGATGGGTTATCTGGGCAATCAGGCTGTTTTGGCCGGCAAGATAGAGAAGATCCCCGGTGATTTTTTTCAGGTTGTAAGAGAGGGTGCCCGTTCCTTGTCCCACATAAAAGGTGTCCCGGTTAACGAGCTGGTTTATCTTGTTTGTTATTGCAAGATCGTCGTAAAAAAACGCCCCTGCAAGTAAGAGGACGGTGAGTGGAACGATACGTTTCAGAAGCAGGGCGTTTTGCTTTTTTTGTGTTGTTTTTCGGTGTGTTTTCTGCATTACAATTTTTTAAGAAGTGCTTGCGTGGAAGAGCTGCCCTATGAGTGCCATTCTTTCCGATTTTTCAAATAATTGACGAAATAAGACACATGAGTATGTCATGCTTTAGTCTTTTTCGTCAATAGAATTTTCGATTTTGCTGCAAGTATTGCCTTCCTTAAGGGAGGGCGGTACGTTGGAAATCGTTCGAAGAAAAAGGGGCGGATGCCCGGCATTGCATAATAATGAAAAATATCGTACCGTGAGAAAGTATTCCGTTCTGCTGCGGAAGAAAGATAACCGGTCGAGGTGCCTCGCTTATACTGAAGATTATGCGGAAGGTGCTCGTGAACTTAATAAATTTTCAATCTCTAAAATTATGTGCGGTATAAGCGGTTTTAACTGGAATGACGAGGGCCTGATTCGGACCATGACCGATAGCATTGAACATCGGGGGCCAGATCAGCAGGGCCATTTCTGCTCTGATGAAATGTCGTTGGGCTTCCGAAGGCTGTCTATTATTGATCTCAGTGACAACGGGCGCCAACCCATGTTCAATGAGGACAAGACCATCGCCTTGGTCTTTAACGGTGAGATCTATAATTTTCAGGAGCTGCGCAAGGAGCTGAAGGATAAGGGACATGTCTTTGGCAGCAAGGCCGACTCAGAGGTTATCATTCATGGCTATGAGGAATGGGGGACGGAGGTCATTCAGCGGCTGCGCGGTATGTTCGCCTTCGGGTTGTATGATATACCTCGCAAGCGTCTGCTTCTTGTCCGTGACCGCATCGGTATCAAACCGCTGTATTACACCTATAAGGATGGACGCCTCCTTTTTGCTTCGGAAATAAAGGCCATCCTGGAAGATCCGCAGGTAGAACGGCGGATCAACTATCAGGCCATGTACGATTATCTCGGCTTTGAGTTTGTACCAGCCCCCCAGACCATGTTTGCTGATATCCATAAGCTGCCTGCTGGGCACATGCTGGTCTTTGAAAATGGTGCTATCCATCAGGAGCAGTATTGGGATCTCAAATTCCATCCGGGTGAAAATAAGCTCTCTTTTGACGAAGCGGTCGAAAAGATGCGCGAACTGTTGGATCAGGCCGTACAAAGTCACCTGATCAGCGATGTGCCCTTGGGAGTTTTTCTTTCCGGCGGGCTGGATTCCAGCTGTCTGGTCGCCCTGATGCGCAAGCACTTAAACAGCTCGTTCAAGACCTTTACCATCGGTTACGAGGACAAGTCATTCAGTGAGCTGGATTACGCTCAGATCGTGGCTGATCATTGTCAAACCGATCATCAGGTGCTGGTCCTGGATACTCTGAAGCCGGAGTATGTGGAAAAGACCCTCTGGCATCTGGATGAGCCCATGACCGACCTCTCCACCGTACCCCTTTACCTGCTCTGTAAGCAGGCTAGGGAACATGTTACGGTCTGTCTTTCCGGGGAAGGTGCGGATGAGAGCTTTGCAGGCTATGACCGCTTCAAGGCCAGCCGCATGAGCACTTGGTTCAGTGTGATGCCTGGGCCGCTCCGCAAGCAGGTGATCGGTCGCCTTACCTCCATGCTGCCGGATCAGCATCAAAAGAAAGGTGCTATCAATATGCTCAAACGCTTTGTTGAGGGCGCTAACCTGGATCCGGCAGGACAGCATCTGCGCTGGCAGTATTTCTTTAATGCTGTGCTGGAAAATAATCTCCTCCAAAACGGCTTCCGCAGCAAGGTTGAGCTGGATCCGTTCCGTCAGCTACGGGAGTATAACGCCCGCTGCGATGCCGGTAATGACCGGGTGAATCGCGAGATCTATCTGGATATGCGCTTCATGATGACTGATTCCGTGCTGATGAAGGTGGACCGGATGTCTATGGCCAGCTCCCTGGAGATTCGAGTGCCCCTGCTTGACCATGTGCTGGTGGAGTTCATGGCCTCTCTGCCCGGCGATTGGAAGCTCAAGGGAATGACCACGAAGTATATCTTTCGGGCCGCCTTGGAAGGTCTGCTGCCGGAGAAGATTGTTCATCGCGGTAAACAGGGCTACAGCCTGCCGGTCAAGCATCTCCTGCGCGGTGATCTGAAAAAGTACATGATAGAGCTGCTCAACGATTCAACCGTGATCAGGGAAAATATGGACCAGGCTTATGTGAATCGGTTGATTGAGGAGCATTGCAGCATGCAGCAGAACCATAACCATGTGCTCTGGGCCTTGATCAATATTGCCATCTGGCATAATCGGTTTTTTCAGTAGGTTTTCTCGTTCCTCGGTAACTTCTCAATAAATGGTGGCAAGGAAAATATCTTAGGAATGATTCAAATTTCGAATCATTTCGGCTTAAAAAACCGAGTACGCTGATTCTCCCGCTTTTTGATGCCGGAACTTCGATATTCTCTCTTTCAGGCCGCCATGCATATGGAATATAAGGATCAGGTGTGAACCCTGATTCATCAAAGCAATACAGATCAATCTCACCTTCAGCCTCCTTTTTAATCAGAGATGCAGGAATGTTTTTGACTCTGTTAAACCTGTTCGGGTCTTTTGCAATCTCCGAAATTGCGGACTTTATCCTTCGAGGTTCTTTTTTTTATATAATTTCAAGTGCAATCTTCTCTTCTTCCGTCAGTGTTTTCGATCGACCGCCCCAGAATGCATTGAACAGACCCGTCAGTCCGCTGCGTCTCCATGTTGTTATCCGGCCGGAGGCTGTCTGTCTCTGTATTTCTCCCGGAGTAATTTTTTCACCTTATTCAATGGGTTATATGGAATTCATTCGCTCGGCTTCTTTTAAATATCTCTCTATGGAACCCTTAACCGCATGATTGAAATATGGATTTTACAGTGTATCCGCTGTCGGAACAAGAAAAAATCGGAGGAAGAAGAGGGCTTGCTTGATAATGATTGTTTTTATATTTTGTTACTTTCTGCAACGCGGGCAAGGCCTGATTTTGTCTCTTGCAGAGAGGAAAAACACTCTTTGTCAGGGCGGATACGGTTCGCCCGCCTTCCCGATTTCACCTGCAAAATCCCAGTTTCTTATTGACTTTTCACCCTTGCCGTGCTTCTACAGAAAGAGACAGTACATTAAAATAAACCGGAATCTGCTTCGGTAAAGATGCGGGACCGGGGGTGCCGGAGCAGTACGTGCATAATACGAGAAAACAGCAGGCAGGAAGGGAGAGCGTATGGAAAAAAAAGAAGTGATCCGCCGTATTCAGGAAGCCGCTGTAGCAGGAAAGAAACGTCTTGATCTGCGGGGATGTCGGTTGCGGGAGCTGCCCCCGGAAATAGGCCGACTGACCAAGCTCGTCCACCTGGATATCAGCTTCAACACCCTCACAGAGCTGCCCCGGGAGATTTGCCAGCTGAACAGACTCGCTGAGCTTGATCTGAGCGATAATCATCTGGCTGATCCCTTCCCTGTCATCAGCCGCCTGCGCAGCCTGACCAGCCTTGACCTCAACGGCAACCAGTTACGAAAGCTGCCTCCGGAAACCGGTCGGCTGACCGGGCTCACCCATCTGGATCTGCGCGACAACCGCCTGAGCGAGATCCCGCCGGAAATCAGCACGCTCAAGCGGATAACCATCCTCGGTCTCAGCGGCAATCAACTCACTGAGCTGCCTTCGGAGATCGGTCACCTGCGCTCCCTGACCATCATGGATCTCAGCTTTAATCGCCTTCAGACTCTGCCCCCTGCATTCAGCGCTCTGACCACGCTTATCAACTTGGATCTCAGTGATAACCGCTTTGAGGAACTGCCGGAGGAAATCCTCAGTCTGACCGGACTGAGCAATCTTGATCTGCGCGGCAACCGTCTGCGCGACCTCCCCCCGGAGATTACCCGCCTGACTAAGTTGAGCACCCTTGACCTCAGTGATAACCAGCTCAGCGGCCTGCCTGCCCGCATTGTCGAGCTGACCTCTCTGGACAATCTTTATCTGGAGGATAACCCGCTCACCTCCCCTCCTCTGGAAATAGGGAGACAGGGAGTTCCGGCTATCCGGCAATACTTCGCCTCCCTGGAACGGGAAAGTCAGGTGCTGGACGAGGTCAGGGTTCTGCTGCTCGGCGAGGGCGGTTCAGGCAAGACCTCCTTAACCCGTTGTCTGTTTGACGAGACATTTGATAAAAAAGAGCCGCCCACCAACGGCATCAGCATTCAGGAGCAGCTCATCCAGGGAGAAGAGAAACAGGTTAAGATCAATATCTGGGATTTCGGCGGTCGGGAAATCATGGACACTGCGCACCAGCTTTTTCTCTCCACCCGAAGCCTCTACATTCTGGTGCTGGACGGCGACAGAGACGAGCGCCTGGAATACTGGTTACGACATATTGAGAGCTTCGGCGGAGAATCACCGGTACTGATTGCCCTGAATAAGCAGGATATCAATCCCGGCTTTACAATCAATCGACGCTTCCTTTTGAAGAAATACCCGCAGATTTACGGATTTTTTCAAACCTCCTGCTCCTCCGGGCACGGAATCGCGGAATTTAAGAAAGCCCTGATTCAAGGATTAACCGGTGAGCAGTTTACCGGAACCCGCTGGAGCAAGAACTGGTTCACGGTCAAGCAGGCCCTGGAAGATCTGCCTGAGCCCTGTATCACCTATAAGCAGTTTGCCCGAATATGCATTGATGCCGGGATAACCGAGGAAGTCAGTCAGGATATTCTTCTGGATTTCCTCAATGATCTTGGATCGGTAGTCTATTCAAAGAAATTCAAATCAAAAGACGGTCAGGTTCTGGACCCGAAATGGGTCACGGCAACCATCTATAAGATCATCAATGCGGAAAACGTGGTTGTGCGGAACGGCATTCTTTCCTTAAGCAGCATGAAATTGATTCTGAATCGGCAGGATTGCTGCCACAGCACAACACAATACACTGACCTCATTGACCTGATGCAGACCGCTGAACTCTGTTGCCCTCTTGATGATGATCATGTGCTCATTCCTCAGCTGTTGGATTCGGTTGAGCCGGAATTTGACTTCGACGATGAGGAATCACTCAAGTTTGTTTTTGATTATAGTGATTTTCTGCCCCAATCCATCATGTCCCGCTTTATTGTGAAACGCCACAGGGACCTCAAGGACGGTCTTTGCTGGCGAACCGGCATTGTCCTGGAAAATAAGGCTTTTCAGGCAACCGCCGTTGTCAGGGCGGATAATGCGGCCAACCGTATTGACATCTCTGTCATGGGCGCCCAGCGCAAGGTTTACCTGGCGCTTATCCGTCTCTCCTTTCAGGAGATCAATGAGACTTTTGAAAAACTCCGGGTAACAGAACGGATTCCCATTCCTGACAACCCGAAATGCTCTGCTGCCTATCCTACCCTGATCACTTTTATTGAAAACGGGCTTGAAAGCTATATCCCTGAGGGATCGGATAAAGTTTATAGAATCAGTGAGCTGCTTGAAACGATCCAGCCGGATGACGGAGATGTGGAACAGGTGATGCCGAATCTGGAAGATATTAAGAGCAGATTGGCCGCTGCAAACGTCTTTGCAGAGGAGAGAAATAAACTGGCTGCATTACGACCTGATTTCTTTCGGGGAGGCGGGAAAGAGTAGTAAAAGCAATGCTTTTCAATATTTTGCCTCCAGGGCTGAAATAGGCATAAAATGATGCGCAAGCCATTTTCGTTCAATGCCTTTGTGTTTCCCGACTGTCATATAGTCATTTCTGCCCTTTGTCGGTTCCATGTCACTTTCCGGTCTGCCGAACTCTCCGTAATTGGCGAAACCTAAGCAGGTGTCATAGATAATCTCATCCGGCAGGACCTCTCAGCTGTCCTTATCATTCATGCAGCCTGCCCTCATCTCGGAATCAAGAAATTTCATCTTTTCCATAAACGTTTTCAGAGAGCCTTGACAGGTCTCAGGCCGGTAGCCGAATCTGTTTCCGTATTCGTTTATTTCCGCCAATGGAAAGGCTGAATAACCGTCCCGGTTACCAGATTTTGCCAGAAAAGTCATTTCGGTGACAGCCCAAAATCAAACCCTTCGGCCTTGTCGAGGGCGCATTCATTTTTTTGCCCGATCCTTGCTGCTTCAGGACCCGAAACCCCATTCTTAAATTTCATATTCACCGCCATATTTTCCCTACCATCAAATGCAAAGATAGTGTATTGTGTTCTGTTTCTTTCTTCAGGAGAGTTTATCCCTAATCTTAAACAGAAAAGCAGCATGTAATCTATAACCGCAAGCTCTGTTGAGCTGTATATCACAAGGTCACATCTGCTTTATCAACACATCATAAAGAATTTTTTAAGGAGAACACCATGAAACTCATCCTTCTCGGCGCACCCGGTGCGGGCAAAGGAACTGTTGCAAAACTTCTGACCGCCATTGACGGTTCTGTACAAATTTCCACCGGCGACATCCTGCGCGGTGCTGTTCAGGCCGGAAGCGACCTGGGTAAAGAGGCTGAAGGCTACATGAAGCGCGGTGACCTGGTTCCTGATTCTCTGATCATGGGCATTATGGGAACACGCCTTCAGGAAGACGACTGCGCCAACGGTTTTCTGCTGGACGGTTTCCCCCGCACCATTCCCCAGGCCGAGGCCCTGAAAGAGCTGCTCACCGAACTCGACATCACCCTGGACAAAGCAGTGAATATTGATGTGCCCAAGGACATCATCCTGGACCGTCTCTGCACCCGCCGCACCTGCGAGAACAGCGACTGTCAGGCCATCTATAATGTAAAATCCAATCCGCCCAAGCAGGAAGGTATCTGTGATAAATGCGGTTCCAAGGCTATTCAGCGCGAGGACGAGACCGAAGAGGCTATCAGTCACCGTTTGGCCACCTACAACGAAAAGACTGCACCGTTGATCGGCTTTTACGAAAAAGAAGGTCTGGTACTTTCTGTTGAGGCCACCTCCAGCGACGCTGTTATCGACGCTGTGAAAAAAGAGCTGAGCCTGTAAGGAATTCGCCCGGAAAAGGCGACCTGTTCTGGTGCGGGATTGTAGGGGCAATAAGGGCGAACACACAGGTTCGCCCCTACACCATTTTGCCCTGCCCGCATCCCGTAGGGGCGGACCTGTGTGTCCGCCCGGCATAAGAGCTAAGGTATTTCTTGTTGATTCCCTCCATTATTTACCCTTCACCTAGTTTATACCCATGAGTAACGCTGCTATTCGGACTGATCTGCCGGAACTGAACCTGCTGCATCGCGGTAAAGTTCGCGATATGTACGAAATCCCCGGTCATGAGGACAAACTGCTCATGATTGCCACAGACAGAATCTCTGCCTATGACGTGGTGATGGATGATCCCATTGCCGATAAGGGCAAGGTGCTGACCCAGATCTCTCTTTTCTGGTTTGACCTGCTGGCCGACATTGTACCCAACCATCTGATCTCAGCTGAGGTTGATCAGTACCCGGAAGTCTGTCATCAATATCGAGATCAACTGGAAGGCCGTTCCATGCTGGTGCGCCGAACCAAGGTCGTTCCTATTGAATGCATTGTTCGGGGCTATCTTTCTGGCTCTTTCTGGTCAGCCTACAAGAAAGATACAACAGTATGCGGTTTTGCCCTGCCTGAAGGCATGCAGGAGTCTGATAAATTTCCCCAGCCGCTCTTTACTCCGTCCACCAAGGCGGAACAGGGCCTGCACGACGAGAATATCTCGGTGGCCCAGATGGAAGAGATCATCGGCAAGGACGTTGCGGATAAGATGGCGGATATCAGCATCCGTTTGTACGAGAAGGCTTCGGAATATGCCCTCAGCAAGGGAATCATCATTGCGGACACCAAGTTCGAACTCGGCATGGTCGATGGCGAGCTGATCCTGATTGATGAGGTACTGACCCCGGATTCTTCCCGCTTTTGGCCTATGGATGAGTATACACCGGGTCAGGGACAGCCCAGCTTTGACAAACAGTTTCTGCGGGATTATCTCTCTTCGCTGGACTGGGGCAAACAACCGCCTCCGCCCCCTTTACCAGCGGAGATAGTGGAGAAAACCTCTGCCCGCTATAAAGAGGCGCAGGAGCGTTTGACGGTCTAAGATT
>Ga0316189_10007171_pt1 | contig 10576 bp, 11 predicted proteins | sample LowCovwburrow_MG_FD_204930 | JGI IMG/M metagenome (GOLD analysis project Ga0316189, IMG submission 204930) | Coastal sediment microbial communities from Maine, United States - Lowes Cove worm burrow | ecosystem: Environmental > Aquatic > Marine > Coastal > Sediment | place: USA: Maine... | reverse complement strand
TTTTAATGTTGTGCATAGGCCTGAGCAGTTAAATTGGTTTGTTGTAATTCTAATTTACTGATAATCAGGCTTATACACTCATTTTTATCGAAAAATCATTCCAACAATTAATTAGCACAACGGGTTATCTATAATTCTTTTTGCTGGTAGGGTATTCTGGTAGGCACATGTATATTCTCAAAAGGTGGATGGCTATATCTTTGGACTTGCGGATGAACGTCAGTAAGTCTTTTACAAAACATGATCTTAGAGAGGTGTACGACCTGTATTTCGAGAGCCTCAGGGGTTTCTTGTATTACAAGACGGGAGACATAGATCTATCTGAAGATTTAGTCCAGGAGGTATTTATTAAGCTTTGGGAGAAAAGGGATGACATAAAAAAGGACACCGTGAAAAGCTTACTATATACCATGGGGACAAATATGATGATCAACCACTTCAAGCATAACCAGGTAGTGATGAGTCATCAAGGGGATGTGGTGGCTCAGAATAGGGCTGAGTTTAACTCTCCACAGTTTATTCTGGAAGAAAAGGAGTTCGAGCAGAAACTCAATGAAGTGCTTCAATCGATACCAGAAGGATGCAGAGAGGTCTTCTTAATGAATAGAATCGATAAATTGAAATACGAAGAGATTGCAGAACGGCTTGAATTAAGCGTAAAGGCAATTGAAAAACGAATGAGCAAGGCAATTGGGTTAATAAAAGAGCAATTAGGCACAAAAATCTAATGAGTGATCTAGAAAAATATCGTGATTTGATGAACCATGAAGGGAATGACCCTAAGGATGAGGTTGCGGATTTTCTCAAGAAATCAACTTTTGCAAGAGTCCCATTCAAGAAGAGTAAAGAGGACATTTGGGATCAGATCTCCAATGAAATCGATGTCGATCAAACCACTATTTCAAGAAGAGTATCTGTTTGGCGTTTTGCTCGAATTGCTGCCGCAGTTGCTTTGATAGCTACCTCTATCGTCCTATTCCTTAGCCCATCCACACAGGTTGAAGTACTGACCGCCAACGGCGAAAAGACAACACAAACGTTGCCAGATGGATCAAAAGCAATATTAAATGCTGTCTCGATGGTCTCTTACTCTTCTGATTGGGATCGGGAATTAACGCTGGATGGCGAAGCTTTCTTCGAAGTGACGAAAGGGGAGAAATTTCTTGTCAAGACCAATTCTGGGACAGTCGAGGTGTTAGGTACCTCCTTTAATGTTTTCGCCAGAGACGGCGACTTCAATGTGGTCTGTAAAACAGGCAAAGTACGAGTGTCTGTACCTGCGCGTTCTATTTTAGAAGAAATTGAGCCTGGACAAGCAATCATGGTCAATAGCGACACTGTCAAATTAGTATACAGAGTTCCCGAATCCATGGGCAACTGGCAAAAGGGTGAATTCTATTTTGACCATCAACCAATAAGCCAGGTCTTCGAGGAATTACAGCGGCAGTTTAGCGTTGCTATTGAGTTTGATAGCTCGAGTGAGCAGGAGTTTTCAGGATATTTTACTAACAAAAACCTGGAAAATGCTTTGGAGATGGTGTGTCTCCCACTGGGTTTAGAATACCAAAAAACTGGACAAAACACATTTGCTATCAGCGAAGGGAGGGAATAAATTCAATCATGAGGAGTGTCGCACTTTTCTTTCTTATCCTTTTAGCCACTTCACTGAACGGGCAGAAAAAATTTGATTTCGACTTTTCCAACAAAACACTTTTTGACGCTATTGAGCAGCTTTCTACAAAGCATAAATTCAAGTTTTCCTATAACCCAGAAGCACTCAAAGCACACCTCCTTAACAGAAAAGTCAAGGCAAATTCAGACGCTGATTTGATCAGTAAAATATTCGGAGATTTGCCATTTAAAATACAGCTCTCCGATGGCGTTTATCTGATTATTCCGGAAAAGGTTAAAAAAACTCCGCTATCTCTTGCAGGAAAAGTGTACGACAAGGAAACAGGGGAGCCGCTAGCGTTCGCTCATGTTCAGTCTTCAATAAAAGGCACCATCAGCAACCAGGACGGTAGGTTTAAGCTTCCTCCCCGAGAAGATACCATTGCAATCGAGGTTAGCTACATAGGGTACAAAGACCTGCACCTAAGAGTCGCTCCCGACAAAGAAGATATCTCGCTAAACCTTGAGTTGGATCCGCGTGAGCTTCCTGAAATTATCCTGAGTACTTCTCAACTTGGTGAGCTTTCTGGTAAACCCAGCTTTTTCAGCCTCAACCCTAATCAATTCAATGCACTACCCACATTGGGTGAAACAGATGTTTTCAAGTCCATTCAGATGTTGCCCGGAGTTAGAGCAACCGATGAGACTGCTTCGGGGCTTTCTGTGAGAGGTGGCACTCCCTCACAAAATTTGATAATAATGGATGGCTTTACGCTCTACCACCTGGATCATTTCTTCGGGGTTTTTTCCACTTTGAACCCAAATGTCATTAATAATGTAAGTCTTTTCAAGGGTGGATTTGGCTCCGAATACGGTGGGCGAATTTCGTCTGTTGTGGACGTAACAGGCAAGGCAGGATCCAAAGATGGATTTTCGGCAAAGGCTGGAATTAATCTCCTGTCGTTTAACGGCATGATTGAAGCTCCCGTGGGGAAGAAATCTTCCTTCCTTGTTGGCGTGAGGCACTCCTTTACAGGAGTTTTAAATTCCGATCTCTTCAAGGATTTTATATCCTCCAATCGCGAAGCCTTCATAGAATCAATAAATCCAGAGGTGGCCACACTTCAGTTCCAGCCCTCCTTAAAATTCTATGACATCAATGGTAAATTCCGACATAGGTTCAGTGCAAACTCCATCTTGGACATCAATCTGTATGTAAGTGAAGATGTGTATTCAGCGGACTTCAACGAAACGGATGACTTTTCTGGCTTCACTATTGAAGATAGAGCCACCTGGGAAAATAAAGGGATCAGCTTAAATTGGAAAGTAAATCCAAGCTCAAACTGGCATAGCGATTTCACGGTTGCCGCTTCAGAATTTTTTGATGATCAACGACTGGATATCAATCAGACTTTTTTCCAAGATGTGGCTTTCCAAGAAAACGACACCATTTTCAGTAATTCAGAAGTCACGCTATCAAACTTTGGCGTATCAAGTTCGGTTTCTGATATTACGATCAAATCTGATCATGAAATAGACCTGACAAATGATGATTTAATCAAAGCTGGGATTGAAATCAATGCGATATCCACCGCCTATGATGCTGATCAGTTTTTCTTTCAAAATTTTAGCGATACAATAACTATTAGAAATGATTTGATTCTGGAATCAACGATCATCAGTATGTATGGCAGCTACCAATTTGAGAGCGATAAGATCAGATCTAGTGTCGGAACTCGTACCAGTTTTTATGAGCCTACGGGTAAATGGTTTTTAGAGCCAAGGCTCGACCTGAACTTCAAGATCAACAAGAATTTCAACCTGAAAGGTGCGGCGTCCTTGCATCATCAATTTGTAAATCAAACCTCACTATCGCTATTCAACAATGACGACAAATTCTATTGGGTGCTGGCGGATGACGCATCCATACCAATTTTGAAAAGCTCCCACCTGATTTTCGGCGCAAATTATACATCTGGCAAATGGTCTGTTGACATGGAGTACTATCGCAAAAACACAAACGGCATCTTAGAAAATCTATTTGCGATTCGAAGTCCTGGGAATTTAGAATCTACGGCTTTGGCCAATTCCATTGATTTCCCTACTTCAGAGGAGCAAATCAATCCCTCTGGGGAAAATCTTTCCGAAGGAATTGACCTCTTCGTCAAATATAGAGATGAGACATTCACATCGTGGCTAAGCTACTCTCTTGGAGCTTCGCACAATAAGTTCTCCTACATTGATCAAAACAATCCGTTCCCATCCGCTCAAGATCAGCGCCACGAGATCAATCTTGTAAGCATAGTCAAACTCAACAAATGGGAATTATCAAGCACAGCTGTGTATGGCACCGGCAAGCCCTATTCGCAACCAATTCTGTTGGGAGACTCTGCGCGCTATTACGATGAGACCAACGTCAACAGCCTACGACTGCCGGCCTATTTTCGAGTAGATCTTGCAGCCAAGTATTCATTTTCCATTGGAAAGTCAGGGTGTGATGCAGGCATCACACTGTTCAATGTATTTAACAGAGCGAATATAAAATCCAGAAGGTTTACCGAGCAATTTGTCTTTGAGGAGCAAAGCGCAGCGATTACCGAAGATCAAGTGCGGCTTGTTGCCATCGACACGCAGCTCTTGGGGTTTACACCGAATTTCTTTTTCAATATTAGGTTCTAGCGTCTGCCTAGATCAAAAAAAGTTATCAGGTAGGATGTTTCTTAGATTTCCTGTATTAGTATCAAGGTTATTCATTTCGAGTTTGATCTCAGGAAGTGAAGTTCTCTTAGGTTGATTTAGGTATGCCCCGGCCGATTCTATTGCAGCGCCGGGGCTTTTTTTTCCAAGTCTACACGATTTCGCTGGCCTTTATTAACTTCAACACTTTGTTTCTAATTGAGTATGCTCCGGTTTCTACGAAATTTCCGCAAGAAAAGTATTGAACAAGACAAGATGAAGAAAGTCATTCTCTATGCCCTGGGTGAAATCTTCCTGGTAGTCCTGGGGATTTTGATTGCCGTGCAATTGAACAATTGGAACAATCAGCGAAAGTTAGAGCAGGCGGAATCAATTTCACTAACAAGACTACATGAAGACTTACAATCAGACAGTCGTCGCTTCAACTTCTTAGATTCAGCGATGAGTCATCATTCAAATATTTGTGATTCGATCGTCAATTTGATCGCAGTGCAAACCTCGATGGCCGATCGCCTAAACTTAATTCGAGTTAAAGCAATACAAGTTTTCCTTTTGGAATCTAATACCATCACCTACGATGAAATGGTAAACACAGGTCGACTTTATTCTCTTTCGGATCGAAGACTTAGAAGACTCATTACACTTTACTATCGGCAAATAAGGAAATGGGACTCCTATTCAGAGGAAAACTCCGATAGAGTACGACACATGATCGAAGACCCAGATCTACGAGATTATTGGGTCATACAATCCAAGCTACGAAATGGAGAAAAGATTTCACTAATCGAATTTCCCTGGCTCGCTCAGCAGCAATCCGAAGAACTAAAGGCAATTGGCCACCTGATGTATCTTTCTGCCTTGGCGCATCAAGAAAACATCGGCAACTACAAAATCGTCAAGGAAATACGTCAATCCCTCCTCTCCGCCTTGGAAAAACGCTAAATCTTATTCAATTTCGACAAAAACGAAACATATTGATACTTCCCTCGTTGAACTGAACTGTCTTTTCAAATTCGACAAAAACGAAAGAAATTTGTAACTTATTCTTGGAACCTAAGTTTAGCTGTTAGGAGCAGTCAAAATGAAAGAGAAACTTCAACCGCCAAGATGGATTTACAAATCAGTTGAGCGCTTTTGCGATCCCTACTTATGGGAAGGCATCAGTGGTGATCTGGAAGAAGTGTTTCAGGAAAACGTCGAACACAAGGGCATTCAAAAAGCTCGTTGGATTTACCTATTTCAATCGATGGGTTTCTTGAGAAACACTTTTAGGCAGAAAACTAAAACGCTATCAACTATGAGATCCATGTGGATTAACTATTTCATCACCGCTTATCGCTCACTTCGCAGAAACAAGGCATTCTTCCTGATTAATCTTACCGGATTGATAGTCGCCGTTAGCTGCTCTCTATTCGCCTTGATATACATCAACGACGAACTGCAGTATGACCAATTCCACACAGACCTTGATCAGATTCATCGGCTCTATAAGCACACGAAATATGATGCGGAAGGTATCGACGAGTTGACATTCGAAACTTCAGGGATGATGGGTCCAACGATGGTAGAAGAGTACCCTGAGGTTGAAGCATTCGTACGAATAAATACTAGAGATTATCCCATCATTCTGTCTCATGAGAAAAAGAACGTAGTTACAGAAAAGCTGTACGTCTCCGATTCCACATTTTTTGATTTCTTCGATTTCAAAGTCCTGTCCGGAAGAAAGTCCGAACTACTCACAGCCCCTTCTTCCATCGTCTTAAGTGAATCGCTAGCCAAATCCATATTTGGAGACGTAGACCCGATTGGTAAAGTAGTACTTGGATTAAATGATTTGAATTTCACTGTGACCGGCATTTTTCAAGACCCGCCACGGCAATCTTCCATTCAATGCAACGCAGTAGTTTCCTGGACCACCACCGTTGCAGGCGTGGGACCTGTGGGTTATGGTTGGATGAATAACTGGAGAACGCAGGGTATCCACACCTTCGTAAAGCTTTCGAGCGGAACTTCAATTGAACCACTTGTCAGAAAATTGCCGGAAATGATGCAACAACATTTGCCCGAGCGCGCCGATCGATATTTTCTCAGGTTGATGCCATTCAATAGCATGTATTTGTCCAGCGACGAAATCAATGCCAAGCGCGGCATGAATTACGGCAGCTTTACCTTCCTGCTGATGTTGGGAGGCTCTGCATTTCTGGTGTTCATCATCGCGAGTGTCAACTACATCAACTCTTCGCTTTCCAGAGCCGCGCAGACCAAAACTGAAGTGGGAATCAGAAAAACGATGGGATCCACCCGAAAGCAACTGATGGGACGTTTTGTGGCAGAGACCCTCGTACATGCCCTGGCTGCTTCTGTGATCGGATTGGTACTTCTACTCGTCTTTCTCCCAAGCATTAATGCCATCAGCGGTAAGGAACTGCCGCTAGAATTGCTATTCTCGCCTCTGGCACTTTTGTCTCTCATCGGATTCATTGTTGGTATTTGCCTCATCGTCGGCGTCTATCCAGCATTTGTGCTTTCTTCTCCTCCAGTTTCCTCCATTCTCAAATCATCGTCCGGTCAGGTTGGCTCCACAGGTTGGTTCAGAAAGTCGCTGCTCACGCTGCAGTACTTCATTTCCATACTTCTCCTCATTTGCACTGCATTGATAAATCAGCAGACGTACTTCATGGAAAACAAGTCGCTGGGATTTGACAAAGAGGGGCTACTGGTCATCGACCTTGACAATGAAGTGAATCAGAAGGTGGATGTGTTGGAATCAAAACTATTGAGCCATCCGAACATACTTTCGGTGTCCACTGCAAGATCTGCAATTGGAGGTGGTTCCTATACTGACTCGGTCCATCCTGTTGGATTTTCAGGAGAGATGTCTTCCCGATTTTACGCAGTGGACGATGACTTCTTTGAAACCTACAGGTTGGAAACAATAGCCGGACGAACATTTTTGAAAAACTCCATGGCAGACACAAACAATATCGTCGTTAATCAGGCCTGGGTAGATTTTGTCGGATGGGACGATCCTATCGGAAGAAAAGTAAGGTCAAGTGATGAGGAAAGTGTCGCCTTCACCATTGTTGGGGTCGTTAACAATTTTCACATTCACTCGCTTGCCACTTCGGAGATCGAGCCGATGATCATGACACTCAATGTGGGTGAGTCCTACAATTCGACCGTCCGAATTGGCAATGGTAATCTGAAGGAGACCATTGACCACATTGACGAAACATGGAGCAGTCTTGCGGACCGAACACCTCTGAACTTCTATTTCGCAGACCAATGGTTCAGCAGTCAATATCAAAAAGAAAATCAGTTACTTAAGATTGCGAATGTCTATTCCATGATCAGTATTATGCTTTGCGGGCTGGGCCTCTTCAGTCTGACTGCTCTATTGCTTCAGCAGCGCTCAAAAGAGATTAGCATTCGAAAAATTCTTGGGGCTTCCCTTACCTCCATCTTTTCGTTGATTAACAGGCAGTTTGTGTTGATCATTTTGGTAAGTTTTGCAATCGCCACACCGGTTGCCTTTTACCTCATATCCAAATGGTTGGATCAATTCTCGTATAGCATTTCAGTAACCATGCTCCCATTCTTGTTTTCTGGAATCATTGTGCTGCTGGTGAGCATTTTGATTGTGAGTTTTTTAGCCATCAAATCTGCAAACGTCAATCCCTCGACTAATCTGAGAGCTGAGTAGAAATTTGAATCTCGCGGCGAGCAGTTTGCGTAGCTTGAGCTACGTCTTCCCTATTTATTTTGCTTTCATAGCAAAGCAATCACATGACGATTCTTAGCGAATGACGAGGAAGAACTATTAGAAATTGACGCGATAGGACAAGGTGTAGCTATAAGCTACACCGAGGGAGGGATACCGCTCGAAAACCTCTGAAACCCTTATGAATTATACACATTGTTGTGGTGTCGTGCATTATTCAAGGTCAAGTACTATTTGAATATTTTCTTTCACCAAATCCATCAGTTCATCAGGTAAAATCCCCAGTCTCTTTGTCAACCGTTTATTATCAATCGCACGAATTTGGTCAATCATGATATCACAGGCTTGATGCAAATTTGCAGTTCCTTTTTTCAGATGAACTCTTAAAATTTCAGAGTCCTTTTTTACGTTCGTAGTAATTGGACAGACAATCGTAGAAGGGTGAGGAACTTTATTAAGCAAATTAGTTTGCATCGCCAAAACTGGTCTTGTTTTACCAGGCTCAGTCCCTATCTGTGGATTCAAGTCTGCAATCCAGATTTCAAATTGTTTAATCGGCATAATCAATCTCCTCAAAATCTTTAAGTACAGTCATGGAGTCTGCTTTGACTAATCCTGATTCCTTTTTTAGTTTTTTTTCAAGAATCTGTGTGCGTTGAATTTTATTATAAAACTCAATCGCCTCATTAATATATCTATTACGCGGTTTCTTTATCCGAGAAAGAATTTTTTCAGTCTCGCCAAATATCGAATCGTCAATTTTTAATGATACTGTTTTCATGATATTCACATTTTATACCACAAAGATATATCCTTAAAGTATATCAATCAAGTATATCTATCTTACCCCTGAGAACTACGTCATCTCTATTTATGTTGCTTTCATAGCAAAGCAATCACATGACGTTTTTTAACAAATGACGAGGAAGAACTATTAGAAATTGCCGTAATAGGTTAAGGTGTAGCTACAAGCTACACCAAGAGGGGTTAGACTAGTCAACGATTTTTCGATTCTCATCCTCAACCACATCCAGAAAGTCAAACATAAATTTCATGTCCTCAACGAAATGCCCAAAGTCCGGAGCTAGTTCTTCAGATTCGTTTGATAAATAGTAAAGAAGCAAACTTCTAAGTTGTCTCTTAAATTTTGGAATTTCAACCAGTCCTAAGAAATCGTCAAAAGCTGAAATTGACTTTTCAGACAGTTGATTGCTATTATAATCCGGCTTCATAGAAGTGTTCGTTATAGCGAACACAATGAAACAAAGAAAATTTCATATTCGCAATAGTGAACACGGAAGAAAAATATCTTGTGAATTTGGGAGCCAAAATCAAGAAGTTAAGGGAAGAGAAATCCCTTGATCAAAAGGCTTTTGCATTCTACTGTGATATTGGTCGAACCCAACTTTATATGATTGAGAGCGGTAAGACGAATCCTCGACTGTTGACATTAATCAAGATCGCTGAAGGATTAAATATTACGGTAAATGAACTTTTGGATATTTAAGAGCACTACTTCCCTCGGCGTAGCTTCACCTACCTCTTTCTATTTATTTTGCTTTCATAGCAAAATAAGGAATGCCGAGAAAGAACAATTAGAAATTGACGCAATAGGATAAGGTGTAGCTATAAGCTACACCAAGGGGGGGGGAGAGCTGTTTTTTAATGTAGTTATGGAATTTTGTCTCTACATCGGCATTTTAAGGCTGAACTCCTTCCGTAAACCGAATTGAGGAGAAACTTGATAAATCATGTCTCTTACACAATTATGGATGCTAAGGATTAGTTCTTGTTCAGAAAAGAGGGTTGCGCAACATCAACGTTTGTTAGCATCTGTAAGTTTTTCAAGCAGTTCGTCAGGGTCAGATCGGTTGTCCCAAATCACCAGAATTTTGATGTATTCCAAGTTGTTCACGTAGAATAATGAAACTGTCTTATGGACTATAAGTTTTCTGAAAAGGGTGTTTTCAAATGCGAGCCCCAATTCGGGATTCCGTTGAAGTTGTTCAATTCGATATTCAAGTTGGTCTAAGAATTCTTCTTTAATCCTTGAGTCCCAAAGTTCAAGTATAAAGTCTGACGTTTCCTGAAGAGTCTGCTTCGCAGTTTCAGTCCAGCGAACTTCTTTCATTTCAAAATGTCTCGGACAGAAGTATGTACCGTAAGGCTCTCTTCAGGCTCTGAGTTAGCTATTTCTAATAGTTTAACGATCGCGTCAGGAAGTTCGTCCAGAGATGATTTTTGAATTCCTGCAATTTGATCAAGAACAACTTCATCTTGAATGTTCGTTATCCAGTTGATCAGCGATATTTTTTTCTGTTCAGCAGTCATGATATAAAGTTAACGAAATCTGCGCTTTGAAGATATAGATGCTAACGTTCCGTGTATGGCGCGTATCCCGAAGGGTATGCACTATACATATTGTTGAACGAATCCACCAAAGGTGGAAGACCTTCATAGCGGAAAGCCTTCATTACCTTTAGTGTAGATATCATAAACACTAAATATCATGAAAAAAAAGCGAAACAGTAGTATCAAAGGCCTGTA
>Ga0316189_10007170_pt1 | contig 10576 bp, 9 predicted proteins | sample LowCovwburrow_MG_FD_204930 | JGI IMG/M metagenome (GOLD analysis project Ga0316189, IMG submission 204930) | Coastal sediment microbial communities from Maine, United States - Lowes Cove worm burrow | ecosystem: Environmental > Aquatic > Marine > Coastal > Sediment | place: USA: Maine... | reverse complement strand
TAGTCTACCGCATCAAAAAAGTGAGTCTCGCTTTCATTAGTATTTTTCATCATACACCAGGGGTTTACTAATTTTTATTTTACTAGCTTGGGTTTTACTAGACTTATTCGATTCACGCACCGCCATTGTCTCTACATAGTTGTGCAGGTTTTTCTTGGCTCGATGCAGTGTTGATTCGAGCGCTTTTAAACTTACCCCTAAGATTTCAGCCGCTTCTCTTTGCGCTATTTCAGAGTAGACAACTAGATTTAGCGCATCTTGTTGCGAAGCTGGTAAGGCCCGAATGCCGGCTTCAACAGTTGCTCGCCGCCTATCAGCTGTCTGCCGATTCTCAATACCTGTTAATTCTGAGTCGACACAGACACTTGACTGCTCAGCAAATGATGTTTGCAAAAACGTTTGCCTCGAAGCTTGGCGCTGAGAGTCGTAGCACGCGTTTATTATCACCCGATAAAACCAAGTAGTAAATTTAGCTTGATCTGGCTTCCAAAGATGTGGTCGCTGCCAAAATTTAATAAATGCGGTTTGCAGAACATCCTCAGCATCAGCTTGGCTTCTCAGTGTTCGAAAAGCCAAGCTGAAAAATCGATCAGTATGCCTAGCAACTAGTTCTGCAAAGGCTAACTCGTTACCGTCACTAATAAACCTAACGAGCTCAGCGTCGCTCTTGTTAGCGTAAGCGCTCACTAAACTGTTCATCTAAAGTAAGGATTAATCATCCGAATCTGGTTTCGTGTTTTGTGGATCTCCAGCTTGCTTGCGCTCTTCACGATGTTTTTCGCGCATCTCTCGATGTTTTTTGCGCATTTTTTTCCCTGCTTCTCGACTCTCTTCTGGTGTTACATAGCCATTTGAATCAATGTCCATTTTCTGAAAGCGTGCTTCCGCATGTGCTAAGAATTCAGATAACTCTATCTGGCCGTCTTGATTGGTGTCGGCGCGGTCAAACATATGCCCCATTCTGCTGTTCTTCTTATGACCTTTATCGCCATGCCCGTGAGCAGAAACAGAGTTACTAAACAAAAACATAAGACAAATAGGCAGTGATATTACGAGTGAGTTTTTCATACAAGTTCCAAGTTAATATTGTTGAATGTACTCTTAATACGGTTGTCGTAGGAATTTCCTGCACCAATAATACTATCGTGTATGGTTTAGCATTACGCATAGTAAGTTTACGAAAACGCAGTGATCTAACTAGAAAGTCAGCCTAATTACTGACACTTCGACAATGCAATGTCTAAAATAAGGGTCATAAGCCGAGATACATTGGTACTGACTTAAACGTTTAAATCATTAACCGCAGGTGATAATAATGAAATTTCATGCCATATTTTTTGTATTGATAACCCTTCTATTTGCTAGCACTGTGCAACGGGGCGATGCCGACGAGCCGAAAGGAGAGAAGGGTCTATAAATTATTAGGTACTGCCCCTAAGGGGCGTAATATGCGCCCAGTCGAAGCAACCTCACCGGTCCCATTCAACAAGAGATTCCATCAATTAGACGACCAACAAATGAGCATTTGCAGGTCATATTTTGAAGGTTTAAAAGAAACTGAGACGCCACCATTCCCTAAAAAAGGAATCAGGGAGATTTACATCCCTCTGATTAAAGGCCATAAGAGAATCGGTGGCAGTGGCGACCTTCTGATTTACGCTGAAATTAACGAGAAAGGCGGCGTAGAAAAGGTGATCGTCTATGAGAACCCGACCAAAAAATTAGCCGATTTAGCCACTACGATTCTGTTTAACACCAAGTTTAAGCCGGGAACCTGTGACGGCAAGCCCTGTACCATGGACTATCCTTTCTATTTCGATGTGCCTCATCGAAATAGAGAACTCAATAGCCTTGATAAAGAAAATTTTGACAAAGGCGATATTAGTACCAAACCTGGCGGATAGATCGGGGGTATATCGGAACGCGAATTGAAACTCGAATGTTGGTGGTTTTCTAGTAACAAGCATGACAAAATTAGCGCCATTAAAACACCCAATCGAAGAGCAAAATGAGTTTACAGCTAAATCCAAATTTAGACGCGTCAACAATCGCGGCCAGCTTTAAGTCCACCAAGCGAGTTCGCATTGACAATGTTCTGGAGGCTGGCTCGGCGGAAGCGATATTCGAATGCTTACGAAATTATACCGCGTGGGAGTTATGTTATTCCGGCGAAAATAGCGAACCGATGCGCGTCAGACACCAAGATCTTGTGAAAATGAGCGTAGACGAGTTAACGACTCTGTCGACCGGAGTGCACAAAAGGGGCGCGGTAAGTTACCAATATATATACAAGTTTTTCCCGATGGTTGACCTAATTACGGCCGGGCAAGTTACTAAAAACTCGATGCTCTTCGATATTGCGACATTCTTAAATAGCGCCCCCTTTATAAAGCTCGCGCGGGACATTACCGGCAATGATAAGCTGGTGAAACTAGATCCTCACGCTCACCTATACGAACCAAGTCACTTTAAAAATTTACACGATGATATGCGAGTCGATAAAAGTGCTCGTGACCGAAGCGTTCGACGTTACGCGGTAGTGCTAGGGTTTACTAAAAACTGGTCAGTCAACTGGGGCGGCGATATGAGTTTTTATCCAGGCCCTAATCCAATTTCCGCTGAAACTAGTTATCCTGGCTTCAATAGCCTCGAAATATTTGAAATTCCAGCCTTGCACCGAGTAAGTATGATCATGCCTTTCGCGGCAAAAGGGCGTTACACCATCGCCGGATGGCTACGCGAAGACTCTGATATTATTCGTCTCGACTTAGGCGATCAAGCGCCGTAGCAGGCTCAAGGTTAACCGGCGCCTGACGCTCCTGCTTCCGACGCGCTCTTGGCAAGATAAATAATTAATGAATAACTCTCCCCTTCTAGCTCAGGCAGATCAAGCTTTTGCAGCGGGTCAGGCTCAGCAAGGCCTGACCTTGCTACGCCAATACAACTTATTAAATAATGACGATGCTGCGAGTTGGCACCGCCAAGCCATCATTGAAGAACAAATTGGAGACTTTTCAACGGCCGGTGAGGCTCACTTTCGATGTATCGAGATAGCCCCCAGCAATGCTTTAGGCTATCTCTATGCGGGTTATTGGTTGCAGCAGAAGAATCGGCAAACTCAAGCCGCTGCCGCACTCTACTCGCTTGCATACGATCTTGACCCATCAAGCTTAATGCTTTGGCAGCAGGTGCAGGTAAGCGCACCGACTCAACTGCGCTCGAGGGAAGCGAACAAAGTAATGCGACAGGTGTTAAGTGAACAGCACCGCTCATTTTGTTCTAGCTTAAGCAACGCTGAGCGAATAAGAAGTGCTCATTGGGTACAAACCAGTGATCAACCGATCTCGTTCGGCATAGATAACGTTGCGCCGGAACTATTTTTCATTCCGGATCTGCCGAGCAAACCATTCTACCCAGTCGAAGAGCTGCTCTGGGCCGAACAACTCAATTCAAAATGCAGCACGATAAAAGCTGAACTCGCTTATGCGATGCAACAGCAACTGGCCAAAGACCGCTTACGACCTTATTTGGACAAAGGCTTTTCAAACCATTCAACCCTAGGTGAGCTTGCTAACTCTAATAATTGGTTGGCGATTGATCTGTTTAGCAACGGTGAACTGAACTCGGAAATTGCAACTCTATTTCCACAAACGCTCGACGCGTTAAAGGCAATACCAACTTACAATCTGAAGCAAAATCCATTTGAAGTATTTTTCTCGTTCCTCAAACCGCATCAATCAATTGCGCCACACTTTGGTCAATCGAATCACGCCTTAACAGTACATTTACCACTTGATATCCCAAGCGAATGCTATCTTGAGGTTAGTGGTGAAAAGCAGTTTTGGCGCGAGGGTGAAGTACTGGTATTTGATGATAGTTTTTTACATTCGGCACACAACCGCAGTGACCTAAACCGTGTAGTGCTGATTTTTTCAGTATGGCACCCACAGCTTAGCGCAGATGAACGCCATGCGGTGCAGCAAAGTTTTATTGCCCGGCAAACGTGGTTATCACAACGACAATCGCAATTAAAAAAATTGCGTCTAAGTTAAGAAAATAAAACTTATCGAGCAAAATTCACTTGAATGATGTCGGAAAATTTAAAGCTCAATCGAGCCAGAAAGCGATGGTGTCAACGATGTTGACGGATTGTTAGTCGTCAGCCATTTGTAGCCGTTGACTATATCTGAGCCATAGAAGTCTTCTATTTTTTTATAGCTGGCTTGGCGTGTACTAAGGCTGAAACTGTTATCCATATTCTTTGCATCTCTCATGCTCAGGTCACCAACCGCAATTTCACTGATTACCTCACTTGAAATGCCTAACTGTAGAAACTTGTTGACGGCTTGTAGCGCCTTATCCGGTTGCTTGATCAACGTCTCGGCGTGCAATGAACCCAGTGCGCCATTAATCGATGAATGTGTTAGAGCCAGTTCAGCCTGCTCAAGTTGTAGCCGCCATAGCGTCAGGCTTATCTTTAAATCGGTGAGATGGATGGCATCGCTAAGACCAAGTTGAGATAAGTGCGGAAAGTCACATCGTAATAGGTCAAACATGGTGCGCTGACGCTGAGTCGCAGCTTGGCCTTTCTTCAAAGTAGAAAGTAGAAAATGTCTTGCATCGGTATACAACATTAATGCTTTAGGTGCACCGCTAGCATGCAGCAGCTCAGCAATTATATTATTGACGGAATTGATAGGTTTAAAAATCAATGTCTCATTCGGCTCAGCGTGCTTGTGCAGTAATCGTAAGGCCAACGCTGGTAAATGCCTAAAGTCAATATTGGACGTTTTTGAACGCCACTGAATGCGTTTAGCATTAGCCGCGTCTAACAGTAGCTGAGGCTCTCGAAGACTAACACTTATCCCTTTAATAGAAAGACATCGCGACAAAAATGTAGATGCGCAATAAGCTGTATGAAAAATAAATCGCGGAGGCTTTCCTGCGGCCACGGGGTTAGAATTAATAGCCCTAAGCACGTCTACCAAGGACACCGATGTCGATGAGGAATCGCTGCCCAATAGGTCTCGAGTGAGCCATGTTGCACTGTCTAAATCACCTTCAGCTAAGGATATAAACTCAACCGATTCATTAGTAAAATCCAACTTGTATGCTAGATAACTCGGGTCGTCAATTAGCTGTTTAGCGTCTGTCATAAGAGAAGTTTAAAATAATAGTGTAGCCATACGGTATTGCACTGGCATAACAGTATGAAGTTTGGACTTCGCTACATTATGCACTAAAGTTGGATGAGCCCCCAAGTAGGTAAAACATAGGCGTAGTCAATTGCTACAAAAACTGACAAACTAACGACTAGATAGGCCGCGCCACATTAGTCGAAACTTACCAATTGCTCACTGACTTACTTACTACTCTCTGACTTACTACTCTCTGACAACTGCTATGAACATAAACATGAACCCGGAGCTCGATTTTGAATCACTTAAAACTCAATTAGCTGCGCAAAAGAGGTTACGCATAAACGCGTTTTTGACGCCAGAAAGTGCGCAATATGTGGCTGATAATTTACAAAATTCAACTCCGTGGCATTTGGTGCATTCAGATGCTGATGGCTTGCCGGTGCGCTATAACTCAGAAGAGTATCAGCAGCTCAACGAGCAACAGAAAAGTACAATCGATAGTCAATTGCATGCCTTAGCCGCCACCCGTTATCAATATAAATATAAGTTCTTCCCGATCATTGATGCTATTAAAGCGGGAGCTTTGCAACCTGACTCGATGCTTTTCAAAATGGCAAATTTTGTTAATAGCACCCAATTCATTGGCCTTGCGCGAGCGCTCACCGGCGTTAACTCGCTGGTAAAGATGGACCCTCAAGCATCTCTTTACGAAGCTGGAGACTTTTTAACCATGCATGATGACTCAAATTACCAACGCAGCGCGAACGACCAGAGTACGCGGCGGTTTGCGGTGGTTCTCGGGCTTACTAAAAAGTGGTCTTCTAACTGGGGCGGGCAAACCTCTTTCTATTCAGAGCCCAATGCGATTGAGTCAATAAGCTGGAACCCGGGATTCAATGTGCTAACGATCTTTGAGGTCCCGGTTCAGCACTCAGTCAATTATGTAACCCCATTCGCGACGTCTGGACGGTACTCAATCACGGGTTGGTTGCGAGATGATCCAAGTATTCGCCGCCCCGACCTAGGCGACTAGCCTAAACACATAAATTAAAGAAAGAAGATAATTTTGTCCGCGCCATTTAAGAGTTGAGAGTAGAGTTCACGCTATTAGAGCTCACTTAATTCTGGAAAATGATCAGCGTATTTTTGCCAGCGTCCGACACGCTTATTTGCGATCGGCTGACGAACTTGCATCTCGCTAAAGGTAAAACTCTTACTATTTGATTGGTGAAAATCCAAATAGGACTCATTCCATTCAAAACCGCAAAACTCGACCAGTTGTTTGGCGTAGTACTCTGGGTTCTCGACTAAATCTTCGTATTTTAGGTCCATAATTCTAGGTGAATTCATACTCGACCAATGCGCCATCAGTCGCTCACACTCAGAGTAAAAATGCTTTAGATCAGACCAGTGGTTTGCGTAATTATGGCCAGCGGTGAAGGCACGGGAATAGACCGACATACAGACGTCTTGCCAGTCGCGGTGCAGTTGCACGATGCGAGCTTCGGGAAGTAACTTATGAATTATCCCAACATGACGGAAATTATGCGGTAATTTATCAGTAAAAATTGGCTTCGAGATTTCGGGGAGTTTCTCCAAGTATAATTCGCGCAATTCCGACCACTGGTGTGGGCTTATCAGATGCGGCTCAGGCAAATTTCCAGCAAGCGTCTTTTGATTGAAATCAGCAACCATAAACTCCATCGCTTCTTGTTCACCGGCATTAAACACCTGAGAATTTTGACCAATAATTCGCTCCACTAAGGTTGTGCCGCTACGAGGCATACCAACGATAAAAATTGGCTGTACACTCGTCGACGATGCATCTATTTGCACATCGGCGCTGTCGAACATATCTCGATTGAATTTTTCAATTAGACGATCAACGATTTGCTCAGTGTGTTTCGGCTGATAAGTATTATTAGCGTCTTGAAGGGACTGATGTTGAGCTTCATTCGCGGCAAGCAATGAATCGGCTGCATCTTTATAATTTTCAGCTCGGTCTTGCATATCGGCTAAGGCGTAATTCAATAACGCTCGATGCTGCAGATCTAGCTCGTCTCCTTGGTTCAACTCGGCACTCAATAATTCGATCAAACCCTTGAGCTGCGTATCCTCCGCAAGTTCAGCCCTCATCGTCCATGCCTGACCATCATTCGCGGTTCTCTCTAGCGCTTTATCCAACGCTAAGTTGGCTGCGCTGTAATCAGCATTTAATCGCGCAACTTTAGCCTGCATTACAAACACTTCAGAACTATCTTCACCAAGCTCTATAGCAAGCTTCAGAGCCTTCTCACATCTATCGGCACGCTGCGCTATTAACAATAGGTCGGCAAAACGCAGATAGTCTTTCGCCGTCGGTGTTACCAACGTCAGGTAGCGCTCGAAGGATGCAATAGAAGTGTCGTAGTCGCGCAACCTACCAGCCGCCACCGCTAGATCGTTGGCTAACTTTGCATCGTCTGGCAGCACACTATTGAGCCGCTTCAATATACTAACCGCCTCACGCCAATTTGCTTTTGCGGCCTGCGCACGTGCCAATAGAATTTGTTCTGATGGTGGTAAAACCTGCAACCTTGAGAGCAATTGTATAGCCGCCGTCGGCTCGCCTAAACGCAGTAAAAAATCGGCGATAAGCGGGCAGAAGACCGGGTCAGCTTTACAAAATTTAGTTGCGTGCTGCAGCTGCAATACCGCCTGTCTTGGGTCGCCAAGTTGAAAATAGCAATGCGCCAGGTTGTAGGCGATATCTACGGCTTCGGGCTCCAGTGTTTGCGCGCGACGCAAACATTTAAGTGCATGCTCTGCTTGGTTGCATTGCATTGCAATGGTACCCAAGCCATAGTGAGCCGATGCCGAGTCAGGATCTACCTCAAGAGCCGCTAAGTATTTTTTTTCAGCTTGCTCTATTTCGCCCGCTTTAGCGGCGGCTTCAGCATCGGCGATAAGTTGATTTATATTCTGTTCCACAAGGAGTACCTATTCAAGTTTAGTCGGCAATACAAGATTAGCCGACTGGAATTCGATTTATTTGCTGGTCTTAAGCGAAAGTCTGGTCAGACTGACGAAGCAAAAGATTATGCCTAATTATAACCTGAGATCTCAGCTTAACTCAGGGACGAAATAAAAATAGCTTGGAATGCCTCCAATCGAGGCGAAAAAATTAATCCAATAGCGATCGTTGCACAGAGGCAACTTATTAGAGTAACGCAGGATCAGTTACCGAACTATTGGCTAGTCTAAGTGCCATTGGGGTATTTTCAACGAAAAGTGGAGGTATTATAGACATTTTTATTCGTTCGTCGAGTTATGCTGAGATCTCAAGCAACTAAGCGGTTAAACCTAAGCAGTTATAACTAAGCCATTGAGCCTCTGCCTTACAGTTGTCGGTTATTCCGCAAATGCGTCTAATAGCGCCGCAATATTGCTTTGGTAGTTCTTCCAGCGGCCGGAACTTTTTTGATACAACGGTTGTCGTACCTGCCAAATGCTGGCCGTTTTCACGCGGTTTTTGGCAGCGTAAAATTCAAGACAAGCTGGCTCCCATGGCAATTCAAGGAAATCCAGCAAGGCAACTATCTGCGGCTCTGGATCAAGCACTAGCTCGTCGTAAGAAAGTTGAAATATATCATCGGCAAACAACAAACCCCAATGAGCCATTAGACGTTCATACTGTTTGTAATAGTGTGCAATATCGCCAAGATCAGTTGCGTAACTAACCGACGTTCCCGCCCTTAAAAAATAAACAGAAAGACAGTTATCCAACGCCTGTCGTTTACTATGAATAATTCTAGCATTAGGAAAAAGTGCCTTAATTAAACCTAAATAGAGAAAGTTATCAGGCCGCTTGTCGGTTATACAGACTGCGCCGGGAAATGCCGATGCTAGCTCCTCAAGGTATTGCTTGGCAATGGTTTGCAAACGCGACGCAGTAAAGCCATCCATTGCCGCTGGGTACGGCGAGATAGTTTCGTTGCCAATTTTAACAAAAAAATCTCTTTCGCCACCAGCAGTGATGCTAGAGTGTGAGGCAAGAATCTGCTCAACCAAAGTAGAGCCAGATCGGAACATACCACAAATGAAAATCGGCTTTGCATCTGAGATTGGCTCTAAGCTTGCAAACCATTGTGCGCTGAAAAAACGGATATTGTCTTGCACTAATTGCTCTTGATCGACCCGGCTATATTTTATCGTGGTGGCGCGATCTAGCCGGTTGCCGTCAGCGTAATGTTTAAATGCTTGATGATATTCACCACAGTCATCCAATACCTTACCTAAGGCAAAATTTAGACTAATGCGTGTCGTGTTATCAATAGAGGGCTCCCTCAATGCAGCCTGCAGTTGTGTGACTATCGGCGCTTCTATATCAGCGCCTATATCACTTACTTTTTGAGCCTCGGCCAAGCGTACTAGGGCACGGTGATCGTTGGGGTCAAGCTTAAGTATCGATTGGTAATAGTCAGCTGCTCGATCTTTGTCACCCTCTTCTTCATAGAGCGTGGCTAAATTAAACATTGCTGGAATATAGTTAGGCGCTTCAGCAAGGGCTTGCTCTAGGCGTTCAATCGCGTCGGTTTCCAGTCGCAGGTGCTCCGAATAAATTACCGCCATGTTGGTCAGTACTTCTTCAGGCTGGCTAACGTGGTTATCTAAGGCTGCTTGATAACTATCGATAGCCTGTTGATAGTTGCCAGCCAGTTTCAAATTATACGCGTAGTTGTAGTGCGCATCGGCGTGGTCGGGATTATGAATAATAAAAGTGGCATAACAATCAGCGGCCGCGGCCCAGTTCTGCACTCTTGCGTACAGACCTGCCAGTGCCTCACAATAAGTAATCCTATTAGGAAATCTTGCACTTAACTGCGATAGATAGTCACTGGCTCGTGTGAGCGAATTCGACTGGACAGACAGGTTAACCAAGGTATTAAGCACTGCCTCGGGTTGAAAACCATTGTTTAGCAGTTGTAAGTACAACTGCTCTGCCTCGGCGTAACGTCCGCTTCTTTCGGCTTGCTGAGCGCTATTTAATATAGATCTTACACTCACTTAAGACGTACACCAGTCGCCAACCATCCGAGCAGGTAATCCTGCTTGATTGGATCAAGATACAATGGGCTAAACACCGCTTCGATTCCCATAGCCGACACCTTTTCTAACCAAGATGCCATTGAGTCGGAGTTTTGACCAGCGGCCGTTAACTGAACTAAACGCGTTAACTCTGAGCGAACACGCAAATCCATAGCAACGGCTAGCTCGAGTGATTCTTTGGGCTTGCTTGCAAAGCCATTGATAACACGCTCGATGCCGACGAACACCTGACCGGATATCTGTTCACTTCGTATTAAGTCTTGCTTAAGATAATCCTGGCCCATGGCCTCTAGCTGGGCAAATTCAGCTTTACCGCCCAGCACGTCAATTAATGTCTCGAGGATTCC
>Ga0316189_10007168_pt1 | contig 10577 bp, 11 predicted proteins | sample LowCovwburrow_MG_FD_204930 | JGI IMG/M metagenome (GOLD analysis project Ga0316189, IMG submission 204930) | Coastal sediment microbial communities from Maine, United States - Lowes Cove worm burrow | ecosystem: Environmental > Aquatic > Marine > Coastal > Sediment | place: USA: Maine... | reverse complement strand
GATTCGGCGCTGTGGACCGCAATGTCCACGGTCCCGCACGAGTTGTTCGAGCATCGCGAGCATCGGCGTCACGCCCACGCCGGCCGAGATGAGTACAACCGGCCGGCAACTTTCGGAATCCAGCAGGAAGCACCCGCGCGGATCCAGTGCCTTGAGCGTTGACCCGACGCTGACCGAACCGTGGAAATAGTTGGAGGACAGGCCGGGCGGCAGATCCTGCGCAGGCGGGTCTTCGCGTTTGATCGACAGGCGCAGATGTTCACCATTCGGTGCGTTGGAGATGGTGTATGTGCGACGGACGGGCTTTTCGTGGCCGTCCGGGGAGAGTTCGAGGGGCAGAAACTGTCCAGCGACATGGCCCGGCGGATCGTCGCCGGCGGCGGGTTCGAGATAGAAGGAGCGGATCAGCCGGCTTTCTTCGACGACCCGTGTGACGGTGTACTCGCGCAACGCGTTGCCCGCGTCCCGGGCAGCGATCGCGGCATCCGACTCTTCCCAGGTGCCGGTCTGATCGAGCACGGGCGAGTAGTCCTGGAAATGCCAGCGCATGGGCATCGCCGCTGGAAGGCGTCGGCCTTCGTCCAGCCGGAACCGGACGAGGCGTTCCGCACCCGTGAAGTGTGCGAGTTCGTCTCCCTCCCAGATGATCTCCGCGCTGCCGGTCAGCGTGATCAGATCGCCGCTGTCGTAGTCGATAAACAGGAGTCCGGCGCGGGGATTAAGGAGAATGTTACCCAGCGTGTTGAAGTGGGTGTTGCCTGTGAAATCGGGCCAGATCAGGCTGCCGTCGTCCGCCACACGCACGAAGCCCGGCCGGCCGCCCCGATGGGATACGTCGGCGCCGGTCGTCGGCCCGTCATCGTCGCCGGCGAAGTGTGTGGCGATAAAGAAGCTGTCGGCCCCGGCTATCAGTGCGCTGACCGAATCGTCGATCGAAGTCAGATGTTCAGGCGGGGCCGGTTCTCCGGCACGTTGTTCGCTCGACGCGGTTCGCGCCTGGATATACATCGGGCAGTTGCCGAAGCTCTGATCGACGGCAATCGTCATCGACCCGGTATCGAGTCTCGAAACCCGGCCGTTCACCCGGTTGCGTCGACGATTCTCGAACTCGATACCGAGCAGGCCGACGGCGGCGCCCGGTTCGAGTCGGTCACCGGCCGGGTCGCCTGGGAACGGCACCGCCGCGATTTCCAGTGTCCGCTCATCCGGCGTGCGGACGAAGCCGGGTGGGCCGGCCAGGATCGAGGCCCATGGCCGGCCCCCTTCGTCGACGCTGCCAAAGAGCAGGAAGGGAAGCTCTTCGTAGAACGCGCGGTGTTCGTCCGGCATATGGTTCCGAATGAACCGGCGTCCGATCTCTTCCACCTTCTCGCGAACGCCCACACGCGCCTGGATGGACTGCTCGCCGCGATGGAAGGGCGAAGTCTCTGTACGGGACATGATCTGCGTGCTCCAGGTCGAGAAAGGATCAGGCGGGTATGCCGATGAATTCCATTCGCACACCGCCGGGGATGAAACACATCATATGCTGCACCGGCATTTCACCGAGTTGCTCGGGAGCGAACTCGATCTCTACGTCGGGATGCGCGACGAGTTTCTCGTGGAGTCCGGGAAGCGCTGCGGGGTCCACTTTCAGAGCGAAGTGGTGCAGCCCGATATTCCTGCGTCGGTCGAACGGTATTGCGGTAGCCGGGTCTTCGGCCTGCCAGAGTGTCAGCATCGTCGTCCCGTCGCTAAGGAAAACGGCGGGGTAGGCCTCTACCTCGCCGACCTGATCGAAACCAAGGGTGTCGACGAAGAATCCGCGTGTCGCCGCGAGGTCCGGAACGGTGAGGCCAATGTGGTGGGCGCCCTGTGTCAGTGGGTTCGTCATCGTCTTTCTCCTGCAAAGCCTGGGTGTCTATGTATCGGCTCAGTATTAAACCGAACGACCGGTACAATACTTAGCCATGAACGAGCGGTCAAGCATTTCGGAGAACGGAAGGGGTTAGTTCCCGGCCAGGAGGCGACCGGGCATCTCGGCGAGCGTGCGCTGGAAGGGTTCCACCGAACGCCGCGCGCGGCCTACGACGAGGGCGCCTTCGACCGCGATGACGGCATCTTCTGCGCGGCTTCTGGCTCGGGCAGCCGGCTGCCCGGCCGCTTCGAGGACGCTCGCCAGCGTATCGATCCAGCCCGCGAGCACGGTGTCGAGCGCGGACCCCAGGCTCGACTGCAGTTCTCCGATCGCGAATAGCTCGACCACACAGGCCGATTCGCCCTGCCTGTAGAACTCGCTGAGTCCCAGGATCATCCGGTTCAGCCTCTCTTCCGGCAGCGCAGAACTGCGTAGCGGAGCGAGGATGAGCTTGTCGAACCGCGCGCCGAGGTGTTCGAGCACGGCCGCGGCCATTTCGATTTTTCCGCCGGGGAAGTAGTGATAGAGACTCGCTTTCCCGAGGCCGGTCGACTTCGACAGACGGCTGATGCTGGCGCCGTCGTAGCCGTCCTGCCGGAACGCAGCAGCCAGGCGATTCAGGACTTCGTCCCGTGAAATGAGCGGTGCGGGCATTGGATCTCTCTAATTCCTATATTGTACCGTTCAGTCAAACGCTAGCTTAGGCGGGGTCCACGTCGCTGTCAAAATGCCACGGTCCCGGGCGTCAGTGAAGCGCCTTGAACAGACCCAGCATCAGGCCGAGGAGGCCGAGCACGAGCGCCGTCCCGAGATAGGAATGCAGGGGCCGGCTCGGCTGGAGCCAGAAGGCCAGGGCCCGATTGATCGCAGGCATCAACAGCCATGTCAGCAGTGCCACGCTGACGGCGCTGATGAGCAGGCGGGTGGCATCTTGCGAGACCCCCGAGAGCACGGGGCTGAGCATGGCCGAGAGGATCGTGGCCGTCGGATAGATCGCCAACAGGACCGCGAGACCTTGTTTCCACCTCGGCGGTGTCGTGGCACCGGGAACTTCGCCGGCGGGGAACCAGCCTCCCAGGCCTCCGCCCAGACGCTGAAGTTCGAATTCGCAGGTAAATGCGTCGGCCTTTGCCAGCCAGGACTTGCGTACGTCGGACTCGAGCCAGTGATCCATCGTCGCGGGGCTCGCGAATCGCAGCACGACGATCCACTCGTCCTGAACACCGGGCACTGGCCGCAGAAGCTCGCTGCCAAGGTAGCCCGCGAACCGGCGGGAGGCAGCGCTGATGCCTTTCTGCCAGTTCTCGTAGTCTGCCTCGCTGCCGCGGGCTACTTTGCGGGAGATGACAACGGTGACCGGCCGGTCACCCGTGGGGGCCCTGGCCAGTATGCGTTCGGTCGGCGGGGCGAGGCAGGGCTCGACCCGCTCACGCAATGTCCGGCGTTCCGCCGAGCCGAGCCAGCCCGCCAGATTTTCCGCGGTATTGAAGCGGTAGACGATGACCCAGTCATCCTGCACCCCCGGCTGGGGGCGAATCACCTCCGTGCTCTCGAAGCCGGGGAACTGCCGGGCCGCCCCGGAGACTTCACCCTGCCAGCGGGCAAACTCCGCTTCGAAGTCAGGTCGGACCCGCTGAGAGATGACGGCGGAGACACCGGTTCCGTTGTGTGCCATGACGCTTTGCCTCTGCCCGGTCGAACGGGCCTACCGGTGGCGCTGGCCGTGGCGGATGACGATGTCCACGTCCTGCAGCAAAGAAACATAGCGCAGGACGTCCCCGCGAACGGCGATGATATCGGCATATTTCCCTTCGCTGATCGTCCCGACTTCGTCATCCACGCCCATGAGCACCGAGGGCCAGTAGGTCGCGCCGCGGATCGCTTCCATCGCCGGGATGTCGAACTCGTTTACCCACACGTCGAGTTCGTGCCAGGTCGACTGGCTGTGAAATTTCATCGGGATGCCGCTGTCCGTGCCGATCAGCAGGACCACGCCTGATTCGCGCAGCTGCATGACCTTGCGTTCGAGGGTGGGACGGCGGGCGGGTGTGATCTGGAAATAGGGCAGCCGGTCCGGGTGGGCGAAGGACTGGCGGATGTCCTCGATGATCGGCTCCGGGAGTCCGAGGTGCCAGGACGGATCGTCCAGGGCTTCCGGATTGTCCCGGAGGTACTCGTAGTTGTAGAGGCCCTCGACCGTCGGGGTCCAGAACAGCGGGCCCAGGTTCATCTTCGCGGTACGTTCCCGGATCATCTCGATCACGTCCGGCGGATATTCCGGCGCTGTCGAAAGGCCGGTGTGCTCGAAGTTATCCACGCCGGCCGCGAGTCCGCGCCGGATCTCTTCCGGCCGGTGCGAATGCGCGACGACGATCAGGCCCTGGTCGTGCGCCTCGTCGACGATGGCTTCGAGTTCCTCCATGCTCATCTCGTCCTGATCGATGAGCTTGATCACGTCCACGCCGGCGTCGGCCAGCCGCTTGACCTTCGCTTTTGCGTCGCGTGGCCCGTCGACGCCCCAGCGGAATGCCTCCGTGCCGGGGTAGGGCGTCTTCTGAATGAACGGTCCCGAGACGTAAAGCGTCGGCCCGGGAATCTCTCCGTTGGCGATCGCTTCGCGGACATTGATGCTGGCCTCGAGCGGCGCGCCGAGATCCCGCGCGCTGGTGACACCCGCAAGCAGCAGCTGGTGGGCCGAGGCCGGCATGATCACCGACTCGAACCGATCGGGATAGGTTTCGTCCCAGTGGGCATAGTCCGCATGGCCGTTGATCATCAGGTGAACGTGCATGTCCCACAGGCCGGGCAGCACGCTCATGCCTTCGGTCGAGATGAGCTCGGCGCCTGCCGGTACGGGTAGCGTATCCACCTGGCCGACGGCTGTGATGCGTTCGTCCTCGATCAGGATCACGCTGTTGCGTATCGGCGGGCCGCCGAAGCCGTCGATCAGCGTGCCGCCGACGAGGGCCTTGAGTTCCGCGGCGCCGGTCGCCGGTGCGAGCATGAACAGAACCAGCGCCGTGAGTCCGCAGCGCGCCGCGCCGTCATGTGTGTTTCGCCGTGTCATTGGGTGCTCCCGGTACCGTGATTGGCGGCGCGCTCACCGTACACCGGCCAACGCCGCCGCGCAGCATCATACCGCGGCAGCACCTTGGGATCGGCTCGACCGATGCGCGCCACCGCAACGGCGCTGGCCCGTTCAGCGCAAGGCCGGAGCACTCGCCGCGCGCGTTTTCGTGCCGTTGAGATGGTTCCCGACGAAGCTCGAGATCTCGTCACTGACCCTTGCCGAATGACTCCGGTAGGTCACGACGCTGAGGTGGTTGGCACCTGGCACTTCGATCGGACCGACACCCGCCGGGCTGGCCGCAACGCCGGCCGCCCAGGCATCGACGTAGCTTGCTTTCCATCGCGCCATTTCTGCGGGGTCCTCGCCCGCCGACACCAGGCTGCCGTATTCGCCGGAGTAGAGCACCAGCAGCGGCCGGTCTTCGATCGGGCCGGCGTCCAGCGTCTGAAAGCTCGCCCGCGGGATGTAGTGGGCGATCTTCAGGGCGCTATCGATGAAGGAGGGCAGGGATGCCCTGGCCCGGAATTCCGCGACCGCCTCGGGTGATAACTCCGGATCGTCCAGCATGTCGACCTGGGACAGGACCAGGCGCGTTACGCCCAGCCAGGCGGCGCCGATCTGCAGCCGGCAGTTGAAGCTGCAGGAACGGACGGGGTCGTCGCGGCTCGCCTCGAAGTCGTCGATCAGGATTTCCGGCTCGCCGCTGTCGATGTAGACGGCGGCGGCGATATCGTCCGGGTAACGACGGTGGTAGACGCGGGCCAGCATGCCGCCCAGGGAATGCCCGACATAGACGAAGGGCCGGGCGACGTCCGCGGCACCGAGTAGCGCGTTGAGTTCCTCTACTGCCTGTTCGGCGTCATAGGGTCCCGGGCCCGGCTCGCTCCAACCCAGACCGGAGCGGTCATAGGCGCAAACCGTGTAACGCTCTGCGAGGTCGTCGTGGATGTAGCGCCAGCCGCTGGACCACAGCTGTCCGCCGGCTTCGAGCAGTACTGTCGGCGATCCGCTGCCCCGACAGTCGAGGTGCAGGCGGTGGGTGCCGATATCCACCATTTCCCCCGGGGGCGGGAACCGCCCGGCGTCGCGCTGCACCGCCCAGGCCTGCCAGACGGCGCCGACCGCTATCGCGGAAATCAGCAGCACGCCGAGTCCGATCAGGACGCGCCGCAGAATTCTCAGAATTTTCCTGATCATGATGTTTACCTCGTATTACTAGGTAACAATCGCAAAAAAATCAGCGACGACGGGACAAACGCCGGGGCAGCAGGAACCAGAACAGGAACACGAGCAGCAGCATGACGGGTATCAGCCAATAGCCCAGCAGCTCGACGCTGCCGCTGCTGTCCACGTAGCCCACAACCCACCAGCCCGTCGGCATGCGGAACAGACCCACGTATTCCGGCCAGATTGGCTTGGCCACGGCGAGCAGCAGGCCGAGGAGACCCAGCAGATAGCAGGCGCCGAGAGCCAGCCTGTTGCCGATGTCCTTCAGGCCTCGCGCAGCGCGCCAGCGCACGGAGGTTTCCGACGTCGCGTCGGCGTCCGTCAGATAACGGTCCAGATAGTCACCGGGCGGGCCCATGCGCTGCAGAACGCGGTCGAGGCGTTCCGCCTCGCTGCCGTCGGTCTCCGCATCGAAGCCGTCCAGCACATGCGCCACCAGTTCGTCCCTGATTTCGACACGAGGTCCGCTGCTTAGGGGGCGCAGTCGACGATCGACATCGCGAAAATACGCCGCCCAGAGTTTTCCGGTCATCGCCTCAGCGAACAAGGGATCAGCCTGGCTGCTCACGTCAGTCTCCGAATTGCGCGGTCCAGTCGAATCCACCGGTCCGTCATTTCCCGCAGCACCGCTTCACCTTCGGACGTTATGCGGTAATACCGGCGCCGGCGTCCGGACGCGACCTGGTCCCACCTCGACGAGATCAGCGACTGCTTCGAAAGGCGGCTCAACAGTGGGTAAAGTGTGCCTTCGGCTACTTCGCCACCGGCGGTTTCCGCCACCGCGTGAACGAGTTCATAGCCGTAATACTCCCGTTCGCGGACTCGCAGCAGGACGAGAAACTCGAGCACGCCCTTGCGTAGCTGGCGCGACCAGTTGACGACCTGTTGCTCATGGGTATCCGCGACCATGCATCCTTATATCGCTTCATACCTAGCAATACAAGGTATGGGGTCAATTCCCTCCCGATTCGCCGGTGCCGCCTTGCACGGACCCGCGGCCTCTGCTTTATTCTTCCTCGGGTTCCGCCTCCAGCACGGTGATCGCAATGCAGCGAACGTTTGCTCTTCTGACCGGTCTGTTGATCGCCGCCGCCCCGGCAGTCGCGACTTCCCCCAAGCCGCCGTCCGAACAGGAAGTGCCCGCTGCCATCCTCGGCAAGGGCGAAGCACCGACAGGCGAAGCCGTCGCCTACTTCGATGCCGATTCGGCGACGCTGGGCTATCTGGCCGTCCCTTCCGGCCCGGGACCGCACGGCGCCGTGATTCTCATCCACGAGTGGAACGGACTCGTTGATCGCGTCCGCCAGGTGGCCGATGCCTTTGCGGCGGAAGGATATGTTGCGTTGGCCGCCGACCTCTACAGCGGTCGCACCGGCAACAGCCGGGACGAGAACATCGCGCTGGTCAAGGAAACCCGCGCCGACCCCGAGCGCATCGTCGCGAATCTCGATGCGGCGGCGGCGTTCCTGCGCAAAAGGGACGACGTGTCCGGCAAAGTCGCGGCTATCGGCTGGTGTTTCGGCGGCGGCGTCGCCCTCAGCTACGCACTCGGCGGCGAGAATCACGAAGGTACGGCGATCTTCTACGGCAGCCTGCTCGACGACCCCGAGCAGATGAGTCACATTCACCATGAGGTATACGGTACATTCGCCGGCCTCGACCGGGGGATTCCGCCGGAGAGCGTCGATCGTTTCGTCGAGGCCCTGCGGGCAGCGGGCATCGCGAATGACGTTCATGTTTATGACGACACGCAGCATGGGTTCTGGCTCTACGTAGATCGAGACCCGGCTAACAATCTGGCGCCGGCCGCCGATGCCTGGCAGCGCCTGAAGGACTATCTCCGGCGCGTGCTGGGAAGCTGACACAAGGGAGAGGATTGGATGGCAAAGAAGATTGGGTGGAGTGGGTTCTTTCTGCGTTTCATCGGCGCACTCGCCGTGGTGTTTCTGACGTATAACCCGACCGGCTTCAGCTACGTGCAATGGATCCTGCCGGAGGGCAATCTCAGCACCTGGCATTTCGGTCCGCTGGAGGCGCTCGCCGGTCTGCTCCTGATCATCGGCTGGGTCATTTTCCTGCGCGCCACCCAGCGCTCGCTCGGCAATCTGGGGTTGATACTGGCGATCGCTCTGGTTGCGACACTTGCCTGGCTGTTGATCGACAGCGGCTTGCTCGCCGCCGGATCGGCGTCGGCCATCACGTGGATCGTCCTCGTATGCACGGCGGCCGTGATGGCAATCGGCATGTCCTGGTCGCATATTCGCCGGGCAATGACGGGGCAGGTTGACGTTGACGAAATAGACGGCTGACGGCCGAGCCCCTTGGGCCTCGCTCGATGGGTCACGCCGCAAGTCGTGACGAACGGGCGTTCTTTTCTTGTGTTTCGTTTCGCACACCGACCTGGCTCTCATCCGGGTCGCGATGCCGATGGAATAATCGCCGGAATATGTGTGGAATCTCCGGTTTCATTGGCGCCGCGCCCGAGCAGCGTTCGTTCGAACTGATCGACCGCATGCTGGAACCGATTCGGTCCCGCGGGCCGGACGACGAAGGCGTTTGCCTGGCCGATCGCCGGGGCGGGGCCGTGCGTCAATGCCGCACCGACAAGACGTGGGCCGAAGGGATGGGGGCGAACGGACTATCCCTCCAGGGAGGGCGTAATCAGCCACGACCTTACCCTGCCTGTTGACGAGGCCTCGCATCGTTTCCACGATACCTTCTTCGCCGCCGCAGACCTCTGATTGGAGGCGGATATTTAGGTGGGCTTCGAGTTGAGCGGTGGCCTGATCAGCCCCGATCCCGCCGGACGATTGCCCGGCCTCTAATCGCCGGCCGCTCGGCTCTTGCGCTACAGGTCTGCCCGGATTACTTCCCGCTAGCCTGACGGACCATCGCCGCGACCACCGGATCGACCTCCGGTTTCGTGTCCGGAGCGGCCTTGTCACCCTTCCTCGTCGGCACCGTCTTGGCCGAGTGACCGACTTCTTCTGTGTATGGACGACCGTAGTAGGAATCCAGGAGCAGCTGCTTGATTTCGGCGATCAGCGGATAGCGGGGATTCGCCCCGGTGCACTGATCGTCGAAGGCCTCTTCGGCGATCTCGTCCAGCTTGGCGAGAAACTCATCTTCGTTGACGCCGGCGTCGCGGATTGAACCCGGGATTTTCAGCGCGGCCTTGGTCTGCTCGATCCATGCGACCAGCGCCTGCACCCGGTCTTCCGTGCGATCGTGATTCCTGTGTATTTCTTCATGCTATGTTTTGCCGAATGCCGCGAGGCCGTGATTCCGGAGCATTTCATGGGGTCTTTCCTTTCGACGCGCCGGGATTTTTTGCGCCGGTTCGGCGGCACCGCCGCACTCGCGGCCGGCTGGCCCGCGATCGCCGCGGCCGGGCAGGCCGCCGCTGCCGCGCGCGCAGACGACGCGGATTTCGTTTACCTCGATGCGGCCCTTGCGAGGGACCTGGCGGCGATCGCCGAGCGAATCCTGCCGGCCGACGATCTGCCCGGCGCCAACGACGCCGGCGTGATCTACTTCCTGGATCAGGCGCTGGGGAGCTTCGCGAAGGATTCGCACAGCGCGCTGACGGACGGCGTAGATGAACTCAACGCGGCGATCGACGCAGCCGGCGGGATTGCCCTTCGTTTCTCGGATCTTCCGGCGGACGAACAGGACCGTATTCTCGGCGGTATCGATACGACCCCGTTCTTCGGTCAGGTGCGCTTTCTGACGCTGGCCGGCATGTTTGCGATGCCCGCGTACGGGGGGAACCGCGACCATCAGGGCTGGGCGCTGCTCGGCTTTCCCCACCAGCATGCCTGGGCGCCTCCTTTCGGCTACTACGATGCGCAGGCCCGTGCCGGCGCGCCGGATCGTGACGACGATCAGGGACTCGACCCGCACAAAGCCGCGTCCCACGGGGAGAACCAGTGAGCCTCGCTGGGAGCGGGCCTCGATTCCCGACGCGTGAGCCGGTCGACTTCGTCGTTGTGGGCTCCGGCTCCGCCGGCGGCGTGCTCGCACGGGAACTGGCGACCAACGGCCACGACGTCGTCCTGCTGGAGCAGGGCCCCTGGCGCGACCCGAGCGAATTCGTCCACGACGAGCTGGACGTGCTGTTTCATCAGTCAATGACCAGCGGCCAGCCGGACCGCGATCCGCAGACCCATCGCTACACGGCGAGCGAGGAGGCGCAGGTTCGCGGCTTTCCGCCGCCGGCGTTCTATGCCAGAACGGTCGGCGGCAGTTCGGTCCACTATTCAGCCAACTACTGGCGGTTCCGCCCCGTGGATTTCGATGAACGCAGCCGCCTGGGTGCGATCGAGGGAACGGGCTTTGCGGACTGGCCGATCAGCTACGAGGAGCTCGAGCCCTATTACACGC
>Ga0316189_10007166_pt1 | contig 10580 bp, 11 predicted proteins | sample LowCovwburrow_MG_FD_204930 | JGI IMG/M metagenome (GOLD analysis project Ga0316189, IMG submission 204930) | Coastal sediment microbial communities from Maine, United States - Lowes Cove worm burrow | ecosystem: Environmental > Aquatic > Marine > Coastal > Sediment | place: USA: Maine... | reverse complement strand
TGACCGCTGCCTTTGCCGCGGCGGCCAGCATCCGGCAGGAGCTGACCCTGCCGGGAGTCAGCCAGACCGTTATCCTGACCCGGATTGAGGGGCGTACCCCGGTTCCGGAGCGGGAAAAGCTTTCGAAAATTGCGGCGATCGGTGCGACGACTTGTCTTTACCTCTCGGTCGGCATGATGGAGAAGGTCGTTGCCGAGCTGCTGGCTGGCGCCTTCAAACCGGAGACACCGGTTGCAGTGGTCAGTCGGGCCAGCTGGGTCGATGAAATGATTGTAGAAGGAACGCTGGCTGACATTGCCGAAAAAGTCGGCGCAGCCGGACTGACCCGGCAGGCGTTGATTATTGTCGGTGAGAGCCTGGCGGCAAGAACGGCAGGCGTCAAGGAAAAGTCCAAATTGTACGATGCTTCATTTGCTCACGGTTACCGGGCTGAAAAAGAAAAATAATCCGGAATGACGGAACCTGATTTATGAACATTGCCATCGTTGCCATAACCGGCCCCGGGGTGCTCCGGGCGCGTGATCTCGGTAATGCCCTGCCCGACAGCACGGTATTCTATCCCGAGCGTTACGCCCGTCCGACCGATGAGCGTGTTTTCACCAGTCCGGTGGTTGAGCTTTTGCCGAAACTGTTTGCCGAATACGATGGGTTGATCTGTATCATGGCGTCCGGGATCGTCGTGCGGTCGCTGGCACCTCATCTCAAAGGCAAGGCTGTTGATCCGGCCGTTGTCGTCATGGATGAAAAGGGGCAATACGCGGTCAGTCTGTTGTCGGGTCATCTCGGCGGCGCTAACGATTTGGCCAGGAGCGCGGCCCGGGCGATTGGCGGTGAAGCGGTTATTACAACGGCAACCGATGTCAACCGATTGCCGGCCTGGGATGATGTTGCCCGCAAGGAGGGCTTACGGGTTGATCCGATCAAGAACATTCGCAAGTTGAACGGGTTGTTGCTCGACAAGCAGGATATCGTTCTGGTTGATCGCTGCAAACGGATTTCCGAATATTTCTCTGCCGTTCCCGGCGTCAGTCTGTTTGAGAACATCGGCGAAGGGATGCGGGCTTCCGCCAAAGGCTACGTTTTTGTCACCCATTTTGATGCCAGCCAATGGCACCAGCGCGAGGATGTTCTGATTCTGCGACCCCGTGATCTTGTTGTCGGTATCGGCTGCAACCGTAATACCTCGAGCGACGAGATTGAATCGGTCATCCGGGATGAATTCGCCTCTCTCCATCTCAGCTTCGACAGCATTGTCTGTATCGCATCGATTGAAGCCAAAAATGATGAAGCCGGGTTGCTCGAGTTTGCCGCGCGCGAAAATCTTCCGCTTGAATTCCATTCTGCCGCCGCCCTGAATACGATCCGGGTTCCGAGCGCCCCATCACGGCATGCCGAACAGGCCGTCGGTGCCCAGGGTGTCTGTGAACCGGCCGCCATTCTTTCGGCCGGTACCGACAAGATGTTACTGGAAAAACAGAAGCGCGGAAACGTCACCATCGCCATTGCCGAAAAGGGTTGTATCCGCCCTTGACACCGAGCCGAATATGAAATCATTGAAATCAGGAAAACTCTATGTCGTCGGTATCGGACCGGGGGGAGCGGAACATCTGACTCCGGCTGCAGCCGAAGCGCTGTCGTCGGCCAATACGATCGTTGGTTACAAGACCTATCTTGATCTGGTTGAATCGCTTATTGCAGACAAAGATGTGGTCTCTTCCGGTATGCGCCAGGAAATTGATCGATGTCAGCAGGCGCTTGACCTGGCGCAGGAAGGTAAGATTGTTGCCCTGGTCTCGGGCGGTGATGCCGGAGTTTATGGTATGGCCGGACTGGCTCTCGAACTGGCCGGGTCGGAAGGCCCGGAAATTGAAATTGTCCCGGCTGTTTCTGCCGTTCAGGCCGCCGCCGCCCGCCTCGGGGCGCCCCTGATGCACGATTTTGCAGTCATCTCACTTTCTGATCTGTTGACGCCATGGCCGTTAATTCGGCAGCGGCTTGAAGCGGCGGCTTCGGCCGATTTTGTCATTGCTCTTTACAATCCTCGGAGCAAGGGCCGACCGGATCATCTTGATGCCGCCCGTGAAATTATCCTGCGTCATCGCTCTGCCAAGACACCGGTCGGAATTGTCCGCCATGCGACGCGCGAGGATGAGACGGTTGTGACCGGTCATCTTGCAGACTTTTCAGTTGATAACATCGACATGTTCAGTCTGGTGATCATCGGCAACAGCCAGACCCTGATTGACCCGGTCGGGCGGATGGTGACGCCGAGGGGGTATGAAAAGAAGCGTGAGGAGTCAGGAGTCAGGGGTCAGGAGGAAAACCTGAAACCCCTCACATCTAACGCCTCACCCCTTACCGATAAAAAGTGCAAAGCACTTTTCATCGGCGGTACCGGCAGCGATGTTGGCAAGAGTATTCTGACCACCGGTCTCTGCCGTTTGCTCAAAAACAGGGGGGTCGATGTCGCGCCGTTCAAGGCCCAGAATATGGCACTCAATTCGGCGGTGACACCGGAGGGCGGTGAGATCGGTCGGGCCCAGGCATTGCAGGCGACGGCCTGCGGGCTGGAGCCGCATGTCGATATGAATCCTGTTCTGCTCAAACCGAATTCCGATACCGGCAGTCAGGTTGTTGTTCTCGGTCGCCCGCGCGGTAATAAGTCGGTCGCCGAATATCATGCCTGTAAGAACGAACTGTTTGCCGAGGTTGAAGCCGCATTCAATCGGCTTGCGGCAAAGCATGATGTCATTGTTCTTGAAGGTGCCGGCAGTATCGCCGAGATTAATCTCAAGGATCACGATATTACCAACCTGAAAGCTGCGGCAATGGCGCAGGCTCCGATTCTGCTGGTTGCTGATATTGATCGGGGCGGTGTTTTCGCTTCTCTGGTCGGGACATTGGAATTATTGTCGCCGGTTGAACGCCAGCAGGTCAAAGGACTGATCATAAACCGGTTTCGCGGCGATCCGGAGTTGTTGACGGCCGGGCTTCGCCAGATTGAAGATCGGACCGGGATTCCGGTTGTCGGGGTGATCCCCTGGATCAAGCTCAAACTGCCAGAAGAGGATTCGGTGGCTCTTGCCAGAAAGAGTTCGCCGGTTACTCAGGACAGTTTGCGGGTTGGTGTTGTCCGGCTGCCGCGAATTTCCAATTATACTGATTTTGATGCTCTGGCGGCGGAGGAGGATATTGCTCTCGTCTATCTCGAAAATCCACAGGACGTTTCCGATTGTGATTTACTGATTCTGCCCGGAACCAAAAGTACTCTGGCCGACATGGCCTGGCTTGCCGAGAGTGGTTTTGCCGAAGAAATACGGAATTTTCATGCTGCCGGAAAAAGGGTTGTCGGCATTTGTGGCGGGTTGCAGATGCTTGGCCGCAAGCTTTCTGACCCGGAGGGTGTCGAGTCCGGTGCGACGGAAGTCAGTGGCCTCGGTCTGCTCGATATCAACACCCGGATGATGCCGGAGAAGCAGACCCATCGGGTTTGTGCCGAACCTCTTGTCGATATTGACGAAAGCGGTTTGCCGGCCTCCGGAGTTCTGAACGGCTACGAAATACATATGGGCGAAACAGACTGTGGCCCTCTGGCCCGCCCACTATTCCGGCTGACCAGTCGCTCCGGAAAACCGGTCGATATGGAAGATGGTGCGATCTCGCCGGATGGCAAGGTCTGGGGGTCGTATCTGCATGGTTTGTTCGATAATTCTGAAGTCAGGCGTATTCTGATCGATCAACTCTGGCATGATCTTGGCCGGAAACGAAAGGTTGCACCGCTGCAGGTGTCGCTTGACGGTGAAATTGATCGTCTGGCGAACCACCTTGAAGAAAGCCTTGATCTGCAGAAAATTTTTGCCCTGATCGAATTTGCAGGGTAGCATTAACCTTATGAATATCTGGTTGCTTGTCGGCGCATTTCTACTTGATCTCTTGATGGGTGATCCCCGTTTTCTGCACCACCCGGTTATTTATATCGGGGCCCTGATCAATTGGCTGGAAATGGTGCTGGCCAGCATGCTCGACAATCGTTTTTTTGCCGGGTTTATCCTTTGCGGTTCTGTGCTGACCATTACCGGTGGCTTGACCTGGGTGGTTTTGTCGATTGCCTGTATCGTCCATCCGGTTGTTTATGGTGTGATATCGCTCTATCTTGCCTATACGACAATTGCGCTGCGGCAACTGCATATTGAGAGTCGGCAAGTGGCGCAACTGGTCGAAATTGGCGATCTCAGCTCGGCCCGCCAGGCTCTGGCTCTGATTGTTGGACGTGACACCGGCCATCTCGATGAAGAACAGATTTTACGGGCCTGTATTGAGACGATATCCGAGAACACCTCTGATGGTGTGGTCGCCCCGCTTTTTTACCTTTTTCTTGGCGGCCCGGTTCTGGCGATGATCTACAAAGCGGCGAACACGCTTGACTCGATGGTTGGTTATCGGGATGATCGCTATCGGGAGCTGGGATGGGCCTCGGCCCGTTTTGACGATTTGCTCAATCTGGTACCGGCCCGACTGACCGGATTACTCATGGTTGTCGCCGCGTTTCCTCTGGCGTTGAATCCCTGGGCGGCGCTTAAAGTCATGCTGCGCGATGCGCGCAAGACGAGCAGTCCAAACGCCGGATACCCGGAGGCGGCTGCCGCCGGGGCGCTCGGTATTCAGCTCGGCGGCCCGGCGGTCTATTTCGGTGAGAACGTTGAGAAGCCGATCCTCGGTGATCCGGATCGCAGCATAAATATTGATCGTTATCGGGCGATGATCCGGTTGATGTATGTAACCTGTTTCCTAGCCCTCGGATTGGGAGTGTTTTTATCATGGCCATTTCGGATGTGAAAGCAACGCATGGTGGCAAAGCGTTTCAGGCCGCCCGGGATCTCGGTCTGCCGCTGGAGCAGATCCTCGATTTTTCTGCCAGCATTAATCCGCTCGGGATGCCCGACCGGGTCTGTCAGGCAGCAACCGATGCGATTAAAACATCTGTCCATTATCCTGAACTCGATGCAGCTTCGTTTGTTGATGGCCTGACCGACTACCACGAACTCGATCATGCCAATTTTCTGGCCGGTGCCGGTTCAACCGAGTTGATTTATCTTGTGCCGCGCTGCTTTCGGCCGAAGAAGGCGCTGGTTGTGACACCCGCTTTCAGCGAGTACATCCGGAGTCTGCAGCAGGTTGGTTGTAAGGTCGATGAATTTGCTTTGCAGGCTGCTGATGGCTTCCATTTTGAAGCGAAAAAAGTTCTGGCCGCGGTCGATAAAAAAACCGACCTTGTTTTTGTTGCCAATCCCGGAAACCCATCCGGCATCGCTCTCGATCGAAAAGAGTTGCAGATTCTGGCCGACGGGCTCCCCGAGTCCTGCCTTCTGGTTATCGACGAAGCGTTCATCGATTTTTGTCCGGAAAAATCGCTGCTCGAGGAAGTCGGAGAGCGGAAAAACCTTCTGGTACTGCGATCCCTGACCAAGTTTTATGCCATTCCCGGATTACGGGCCGGTTATCTTGCCGGTCCGGCAGAAAAAATTCGGCAGCTGAAATCGTTTACCGAACCCTGGTCACTTTCCACCCCGGCGATCGCTGCAGCCCGGGCCTGTTTACTCGAAGAGGACTATCGAGAGAAGACTTTGAAGTTGATTCCGCAATGGCGACAGCAGCTCATTGATGGCCTCAATGTGTTGAATCTTCGCGTATTCCCTTCCGATGCGAATTATCTTCTGGTTCAGTTGCCACAAGAAGGACGGACCGCCGGAACCGTGGCGAATGTCCTGCGCCAGCAGGGGATTCTGATCCGTGATTGCAGTGACTTCTCGACTCTCGATGAACGATACTTCCGGATTGCTGTAAGGGGTGCCCAGGAGAACCTGCGTTTGCTTGGCGGCCTGAAAGGGGTCTTGCTCTAATCGGTCATGATGACGCGATATTTAATCATAGCTCTGGCACTGTTGATTTGTGGCAGCTGTGTTTCTTCCCCACCACCCAATCGTGATGGTGGTGATCCGATCGCATCCCTTTTAGTAGAAGAGTCGCAGGCAGCTCAATCGTCAAAACCCCTCGCGCGTATCGGTCACACCGTTCAGGTTGGCGCCTTCTCCAATCTCGATAATGCTGTGCGTCTTGAGCGGCAACTTGCGGCTCGCGGTGTCGATGCCTACTACTTTCGCCATGATACAGGCCTTTACAAGGTTCGCTTCGGTAATTACATTGAGTACCAGTCGGCCCGTAAGGCTGCCGAGCAGTTACAGACGTCTGGAATAATCGGTCAATTTTTCATTGTTTCTCCGGAAGATCATTCTGCCGCCCAGATCAGCCGGAGCGGTCGGGGTGATCTCAGGTTGGAGCTGGTCCGTACAGCGCGTCGTTTTATCGGTGTTCCATATCGATGGGGTGGCGAAGATAGAAATAGCGGGTTTGATTGCAGCGGGTTGACGATGGTCTGCTACCGCTTGAATGGCCTCAATTTGCCGCGCAATTCGCGCAGCCAGTTTGGCGCCGGACGCTGGATTGCCAAGGCAAAGTTGAGGCCGGGAGATCTGGTCTTTTTCGCAACACGTGGCGGCAAACGGGTTTCCCATGTCGGCTTATATATTGGCAATGACCAGTTTATTCACGCGCCCCGAACCGGTAAAAAAGTTCGTATTGAAAAGATGTCGAATAGCTGGTTTGCCCGGAGGTATATGGGCGGCCGGACCTATTTGTGATAGAATAGTACAGATTCTGCAAAAGGGAGATATTGATGAATATTGCGAAACTTATTGTGGCACTCATGTTGGTGTTAGCAACTTTCGGGACGGCGCAGGCTGAAGTCGATGTCTATATCGACGACTTGAATATTTATGCCAGCCAGAAATACGATAATTTCCGATCCGAACTTTCTTTACGTTATGGAATCTCACGTGTCCGTTTTGATAAACTGCTGGGCCAGGTCGATTCTCCGGGTGATCTTGCTGTTTCCCTCTGGATTGGTTTCAAGTCCGGGGAGCCATACGATGATGTTATTAAGCAATACCGGCTTCGCCGGGGCCAGGGTTGGGGAGTGATTGCCAAAGAGATTGGCATAAAGCCTGGCTCACCTGCGTTCAAGTCCCTTAAAAAAGGGGAGATTGGCTGGTTCCCGAAAGATTTCGACGAGGTTATGAAAGAGCGGAAGAAAAAGAACAAGTCGGGGGACCCGGAAGTTGAAGTGGTTGAAACAGAAAAAGAGCGGAAAAAGAGAGAAGCCCGGGAGCGCAAGGAAAAGAAGCGACAAGAGCGCGAGAAAAAGAAATAAGTAAAAGGAGAGGCGGATGCCTCTCCTTTTTTTGCGCCCGTGAAGCCTGGACAGTTTTGCTGTCGAGCTCAAGTAGACGATGCGGGAAGGAATGCTCTGATATGAAATCAATTGAAGTCTTCTTCGATTACGTCTGACCCTGGTGTTATTTCGGTGCCGTGCGCATTGAGAAACTGCGTCAGGAGATCGCCCTCGATATCCGCTGGTCAGTATTCCCGCTCCATCCGGATACACCGGAAGATGGTATACGCCTTGATGATCTTTTTGCCGGGCAGATGGATATCCCGGCAATGCTCGCCCGTCTTAAGGATGTTGCCGATGAGTTGAAGCTCCCTTTTGGTGCCCGATCACAGACCTTCAACAGTCGGCGCGCCCAGGAGCTCGGTAAATGGGCCGAGGAGATGGGGCAGGGCGATGAGTTTCATGCCGCTGCCTATCGTGCTTATTTTGTCGACGGTTTGAATATTGCTCTTCCGGAGGAATTGGCGAAAGTCGCGGCGACAATCGATCTCGATCCTGAAATCGCCATTCAGGTCCTTGCTGACGGCCGTTATGCGGCGGCGGTCAATGCCGACTGGCACCGGGCTGCAGATTTGAACGTAACGGCCGTGCCGACCGTTATCTGCGGAGATCGGCAGCTGGTCGGATTCCAGCCGTATGATGCCTTTCGTCGGCTGATTATTTCAGAATGAAAATTTTCTCTTAATTACTGTAAATTCTGAATTATGGTATAGACTGTTCTGACGAGTCGGGGTTTTCTTATCGCCGATCCGTTGGAACTGCCTTCACCACACACCGGAAGAAACTCCAAACCTGATTCAGGCAGAATTCATCACGACTGTCCGTTGTATGCGGACGGTTGGCATGTTTTATTGTTTCGAGCCTTGCCCGGCGGGGTCAATCGAGGCAGAAATTCTGGTCATGGGAGAGTGTCAATGGGAGAAATGTTGCAAGGTAACGGTGACATCATCAAGGGACGCTGTACAGTTTGCAAGGATGTAACGCGGCATACGATCTTGTCAGTTGGAGAAGTGAAGCCGAATCTGGTCAGATGCAATCAATGCGAAGATCAGCACAAGTACAAGGCGCCGCCGGCATCGAAGGCTGAGCGAGACAAAAAGGCCGCCGAGCGGGTTAAAACAAAAATGCTGGAAGAGGATCGTGAGCGGTGGTCGCTGATGCGGCCGGAGATGATCGAAGCCAAGGCCAAGGACTACTCAATGGATGGTTTGTTCCGGAAAAAGGATGTTATTAAGCATCCGGTTTTTGGTCTTGGCCTGGTTGAAAAAAAGCCCGGATCGCGCAAGGTCGAGATTCTTTTTGAAGAGGGTCGTAAGGTGATGCGCTGCCAGTAACGTGAAGTCGATTTTCGGTCGTCATAAAAAAAATTGAAATAAATGATTTTTTTGCTTGCAATTGAAAATCGTTTTCAGTATAGTGAAGTCAACTTAAGCCTGTTGTGGCAGGCGGGCTTAAAGTTAAACTTTCTTCCTCCTTATTGAACTCAGTGAGTGGCCGCCAGTTTCTAAATTGAAACTGGCGGCTTTCTTTTTGCTCTTTGCGGATTGGTGTGAAGAGATTGGCTGCTGTCATTGCGGTTTAACGGTAGACCAAAACCGTGGGGCCGAGACCCCACGACCTCATGGAAAGAGAGAAAAGTAAGAACACTTCCCGAACTACATATATTCCCGTGAAAGGTCAATAAACCCTTCTTTTTTATGTTTGCAACGAAGTACGATTAACAAACTACTTTATTGATTAAATCTAACTGCTATAATCGATAAAATTAATTCAGGAGGTTGAACCCCATGTCCCTTTTTGAATGGTCATCCGATTACGATCTGGATATCCCGCAGATTGACGATCAACATCGGGAACTTGTCGCTATGATTAATGAACTTTACGCCGCGCTCAAGGCGGATGATTCTGGTTCGATTGTTGACGAGATTCTGAACCGTCTGCTGCAATATGTTGAAATTCATTTCGAAACAGAAGAAACATCGATGCGTGAAAATCATTACCCTGAACTTGATGGGCACATTTTTCTGCACGAAGTTTTGCGTGAAGAGGTGCTCGATTTAAAGAAGCTGCAGCTACAGGGGGGAGAAGTTGCGACCTTTGAGTTGCTGAACTTCCTGGCTGAGTGGTTAAAGAACCATATTGCCAATGCTGATAAGATGTTTGGTAAGTATCTTCACGAACGCAATTACCGCAACCTGCTTTAATTTTACGATCTGATACTACCCGGGGTATCGCTGTATGGATACACTGATTGCTGAAAATGCCTTTCTCACATTATTTTTTCTCAGCTTTCTTGCGGCGACCCTGATCCCGCTTGGTTCAGAATGGCTTCTGGTTTTTCTGGTTGCCCGGCAGTATGATCCTCTTGCCTCAGTGTTGATTGCGACGGCGGGTAATACGCTTGGTGCTTGCACGACCTATGCTGTCGGTCTTTATGGTGGCCCCTGGCTGACTGAAAATCTGTTGCGGATAGACACTGCTACCCGGCAGCGGGCTGAAATGTACTATTGTCGTTATGGGTACTGGTCGTTGTTGCTTTCCTGGCTCCCATTTATTGGTGATCCTATTTGTCTGGTCGGTGGGGTCTTCCGGGTCGGTTTTTTGAGGTTCATCGTTCTGGTTGCCAATGGCAAGATGTTTCGCTATGCTGCGGTCGCCTGGCTGACGCTTAAGGCGACAACCTGACAACACTATTTTATATTCAAGTGAGGTAGATTTGTATGGTTTTTTTTAAATGGAAAGAAGAATACGAGCTCGGTTTACCACATATTGATCTGCAACATACAATGATCGTCAACATGATGAATGAATTGTTTGTTGATCTGGGGTCAAAAAAATCTCCTGAAACGATTAAAAAGACCCTTGATAAATTGCTGCTCTATGTCGATGAGCATTTTTCCGAAGAAGAGACTGCAATGCTTGAAAACGATTATCCAGACAAGGATGCGCACTTTGCAGAGCATGAACAATTTCGACAAGACGTCGATGCTTTACGCCAGAGGCATAAGATCGATGGGTATCTCGCCGCTTCGGAAATGATCGAGTTTCTTAAAAGCTGGTTACGTAACCATATCGCCGAGGTTGATAAAAAGTTTGGCAATTATGTTTGTGCCCTGAGTGAAGAAGCACAAAAGAAATTTTTCCAGTAAATTTCTACTCTTGCAGTTGGAAATTATGGCCGGCAAATTGTACTGCTGCCGGGTCATTGCTGCGCGGTGGGGCAATGGCATGAACGCCGGCACAGGCCGGACATTTACCGACAAAAGTTAACAGTTTAAAAGCGTTGCCACAG
>Ga0316189_10007164_pt1 | contig 10582 bp, 5 predicted proteins | sample LowCovwburrow_MG_FD_204930 | JGI IMG/M metagenome (GOLD analysis project Ga0316189, IMG submission 204930) | Coastal sediment microbial communities from Maine, United States - Lowes Cove worm burrow | ecosystem: Environmental > Aquatic > Marine > Coastal > Sediment | place: USA: Maine... | reverse complement strand
ACGCCTGCTTTTGGATTTTCTGGGCCCGCTCAAGATCAATCAGGATCGGTGACACATCCCGAAAGGTTTCCACTCCGCCGACAATTTCCCCGGCTTCATTGTGAATCGGCGCCGTTGTGACCTGGGTTGGTACGCGATGACCGTCTTTGCATCTGGCAAACACGATGATGGGTACATTGGTGGTGACCCCGGTAATCATGGCTCTGTGCAAGGGGCAATACTCCTCGCCGCACAGCTGGTGACCGTCCTTGTCGACGTGATTCAAAATGTCTTCCAGGCATGCCCGGCCAAGCACATCTTCAGACCGCCAGCCGGTAATCCGCTCGGCCGATTTGCTCCAATATACAATCCGGCGGTTGCGGTCGCACACATAAACCCCATCATTTAGACTGTCGATAATCTTTTCGGCAGAGATCAACACGTCATTCATGAGCATCCTCCTTATTTTATTTCCCTTTCATTGGACGCTGTTTCTGTGAATCCTGTCGTCTTTCATTATCACAAAATTTTTTTACGGATCGAGGATGTTGCCGATCTCGCGGACCTTCTTCAGGGCTTCGATGCGGTTGTTGACATTCAGCTTTTTGTAGATGTTTTGCAGATGGGTCTTGACGGTCACCGGCGCGATATAAAGTCTGGCGGCAATTTCCTTATTGCTCAGTCCCTCAGCCAGCAGCGGAAGAATTTCGATTTCTCTTTGGGAGAGAATCAAACCCGGGGCATGTTCGGGCAAGCGTGATATCTTATTGCCATTCGAGTCTGATGAAGAGTCGAATCGGGTCTCGGCCCTGCATGCCTCCAAAGCCAGCTGGGAATGCGCGTGGCCGGGCTGGACCTGATTAAGCCGTTCCAGCAGATCTCTCATGGGAGCACCCAGATCCACGAAGTTTCGGACCCAACCGCCCGGTTCGGCTATATCTAGTGCTGCCCGAAGTTTTGCAAGCGCTGCAGGCTCATCTCCCAATTTACGGTATGCGAGCGCTTCGAGAGCCAAGACATCGAGGCACACGTGTCTTCTATGGATCCGAGACATCGCCGCTTCCAATTGAGACAGGCGGTCACGGGCTTCGTTCACACCCCGGTCCGTGCCCTCGGCCAGAAGAAGTTTGAGAGGGGTCAGTTGCGGCGTATAGAGAAACCAGTGGGGCGGCCGAAGATCGAAGTCGATACCGGTGCTTAGACCTCGAGCCTCGTCCACCGCGCCCCGGCGAAGGGCCAGCTCCACGAGCAGCGCGTCCCTGGTCGCCAGGGCGTAGCTATCCTGAATCTGAATGTTATCACTTGTTGATTCGACGATTCTCGTTGCATCCTCAACGCGGCCTTCCGAGAGATGGATGAATGCGATTATACCGCTCGCATGAAGTAAATGTTTGGATTCTGAGACGGCGCAATCGCGCATGATATCGTTCAAAAAAGATTTGGCATCGGCAAGCTCGTTGCGAAGATAGTGAATCGCTCCTAAATGATAGCGAGCGTTGTTACTCGGAATCGTAAATCGTCCCTTTCTTGCAATCCGTAGACACTCATGCCCTGCCGACAGAGCGCCGGAAGTATCGGCCGCCATGTGGCAGAGGATGCATAGATAGAGCCACACTTTTATTCCTTCGCCGACGGGAAGCCCCGGCTCGGTGAGCATCTTCTTCAATTCCTTGACACATCGGCCTATGTCCCCCGCCATCTGATGGCCGGCGGCAATTGCGCACACGGCCATCGTTCGGGCGAAATATGCGTGTTTCGGCAAAAACGAAAGGGCACTTTTCCCATTGTCAAAGGCGCCGTCCCTGTGTCCAAAGAGGATATCCAGAGCACCCTGCATTGCAGCGATTTCACCCCGCAGCATCTTGGACACTTCGGATTCTTGGGGAAGCACATCCACAAGGCGTCGGGCCTTCTCCGTGAAGACATACCTATCGGATTCCGGCCCGTAAAACAGGCCGACAAACGCCTTGGTCGTCATCAAGAGCGGCTCCATTCCAACCGCGTCTTCCGGCAGCGATCCCAGCCACCGGCTCAGACGGGGGAAATCACCATTGTTCATCAGATCGTAGCGATGGTCGATTACCAGCCGTACAGCGGCCTGGCTGTCGCCGGCCGCCACCGCATGTTGGATTGCCTCGTCGATCAGGCCGTTTTTGGCTAACCAGTCGCTGGCCTCAATATGCAGTCCGGCGATTGTATCGGCGTTTGTCTGCTTCCGCAGCTGAAACTGGAGGAACGTCTGGAACAGGTGATGATAGCGGAACCAATACCCCTCGTCGTCCAACGGGATTACGAAAATGTTTGCATCGACCAGCCATTTGATAAACTGCTCCGCTTTGACGCCTTGTTTCTTATTCCCGCCTTCAACAGCTCTCGAACATACGGCCTGGCACAGGGGCGCACAGAAGCGCTCCATGATCGAGGTTCTGAGGAGGTATTCCGCAATTTCCGGATTCTGTGCGGCGACGACCTCTGCGAGCAGGTACTCGGCAATATGTTGTGCGCTTCCTTTAAGATTTTGTATCCCATGGTTCAGATCGTCCAGGGTGCTCAGGTAGAGGCCGGCCAGACGCAGCCCCGTCACCCAGCCCTCCGTCTTCTCTTCCAAGATCGCGGCGCTGGCATCATCCACCGGGATCATGAGCTTTTCTCTGAGAAATGCCGTTGCTTCGGCCGGCGTGAAGCGCAGGTCGGCGGCCCTGATTTCGTTCACCTGCCCACGGCCCCGCAGTCCGGAAAGCGCAAAGGGGGGATCATGCCGCGTCAGGAGCGCCAAATGCATCGCCTGCGGCGGGTACTCAAGGATCTTCTTTAGGAAATCGTGAACAGGCTCTCCTCTTCGGATGCGGTGATAATCATCCAGCACGAGCATGAAAGGCTCGGTTATCTCCTGCAAATCATTCAATAGCTGGTTAGCCAGGACCGGAGCAAGGGGCAAAGGGTTCGCTTCCAGCAAATCCTCGGTCCGCAGCTCTATTTTGGGGAATAGAGAACTGACGGCAGCCAGCACATAGCTCAGGAATGTGCGCATATCGCTGTCGCTTTCGTCCAGCGACACCCACCCGCTGGGGCAATCGCATGCCGCCACCCAGCGGCTGGCCAGGGTGCTCTTTCCGTAGCCGGCCGGCGCCGAGATCAACGTCAGCGTCCGCTGACGGCCTTTGTTGAGTCGATCCAACAGACGGGCCCGCGGCAAAATGTCAGAAGCCGCGTGCGGACACTGCAGCTTGGTGCGCAGGATAAAGGCCCCTTTGTGTGCGGCCGATGGTTCCGGCGCTTCAGAAGCGCTTTCCTCATTTTCGGCTTTCAAAAAGTCCGTTACAACAACACCGGTAATGGCATCGCTCAGATACACCTCATTCTGCATCACTTTTCGGATGCCCTCTACCAGTTCCTCCGGCGCGCTGTCTTTGAGGATATACCCGGAAGCCCCGGCTCCCAGCATGTCCTTCACAAATTGTTTGCCGGCGTGAATCGAGAGCGCCACCACTTTGGTGGTTGGTGAACCGGAAATAATCTGCCGGGTCGCTTCGATGCCGTTCATGTTGGGCATGCTGATGTCCATCACCACCACATCCGGCGACAAATCTTGCGCTTGCTCAATGGCCGCCCGGCCGTCTCCGGCCTCACCGACCACGCGGATGTCCTGTTCCTCGTCAAAAAGCAGGCGGAGTCCTTTGAGGAATATGGGGTGGTCATCCACCAGAAGGACAGTGATTGGCATAGGAATATTCCTTGGTTCCGGTTTCAGAGATTTACAGGCACCCTCAATATCACCTGGGTTCCCTGGCCGGGTTCGGAAGAAATTTCTGCGGCGCCTCCAAAATCAGCCATTCTTTCCCTGACACTGAAAAGGCCAAAACCGCCTTGAGGGGTCAAGAATTGTTCTGTGGCACCGGCATGGAAACCGCGGCCGTTGTCGCTGACGATGATTTCCAGGAGATCATTAACCCTGTTCACATGCACCTTGACCCGGGTCGCCTGCGCGTGTTTGACCACATTGGTTAAAAGCTCACGCACACAGCGAAACAGAATCGCGCGCAGGTCTGGTTCCAGATACGGTTCAGGGCCATTATCAATGCACTCTGTTTGAATACCCTGACGTTTTTCGACCTGCTCCTCAAGCCACTCCCGTATGGCTGCGGACAGGCCGATTTCATTTAGCTGTGGGGGGCTAAGTTCATAAATGAGTTCGCGGGTCTGATGAAGGGTTTGATGCAGCGTATCGGAAATTTCATCCAGGACGGCCGTCTGCCCGGGTTCGGTTACACGTTTACGAACAGACGCAATCTGCATGCGCGCCAGGGCCAGCGATTGCCCGACATGATCGTGCAGGTCGGCTGCGATGCTGCGTCTCTCATTTTCCTCTGCAATCGTCAATTGAGACGTGAGCGCCTTCAGGCGCTGTTGATATCGCTCAAGCTCATGTTCCTTCTTCTTGCGCTCGGAGATGTCTTTCACAATCCCGTTCACCCTGATCAATCGGCCGTTTATCCTGAAGAGAGAAACCGTGACTTCCGCCGGAAAAACCTCACCGTTTTTTTTCCTCAAAAGCACTTCGGTTTCAAAGGTATCTTTACCCGCTGCAAAAGCCTGGGCCAAATTCTCGCCGTAGGCGAGATAATCCTCCCTGATCGCATATAAAAACTCGGTCGTTCGTCCGACACATTCTTCGACTTCATACCCGAGCTGTCTTACGGCCTCATTGACCCACTCGATTGTCCTCTCAGGCATGGATACTGAATAAACCATATCGGGCAAGGAATTTGTCAGGTCCCTGATAAAGTCACGACTCTCCCGGAGCTCCGCCTCTTTTTGACGCAATGCCTTTTCGGCCTGTTTGCGATCGCTGATGTCCCGGTTGGACCCGCGCACTCCCAATAATCTGCCGGTATCGTCTATTACAGGTTGGCACGCGTGCTCAATCCATCGGACGGCACCGTTTTTTCCCTTGATGCGAAATTGGACTTCGCCCAGTATGTGTTCAATCAGGCTGTTTTTTTGATGCTCCTGCCAAATGTGGCGGTCTTCCGGCAAGATTATGTCTTCCAGTAAATCGGCTTCGCCAATAAACTCTTGTTGCGTATAACCGGTTATCCGCTCGCAGGAAGGCGATACATAAATATATTTTCCGTCAGGCCCAACCCACCACTCCCAGTCGTATGTGAAATCGGCGACAATGCGGTAGTGCTCTTGCGCCTTAATCAATTCCTCCTCGGTCCTCCGGCGCAGCAAAACCTCGCCGATACCGTTCGCTATGGCTTCCAGCAATTCGATGACTTCAAGTGTAAATTGTCCTTTTCTGCGGTCGTTGAGTTGCAGCAGGCCGATAAGCTGTCTATTGGCCCGGATCGGAACCAGGGCAATAGATGCATAGCCCTGATCAATGCACACATTGCGTGGGTGAATTCTTGGATCCTGATTCTCGGGGAGATCCAGTAAAGGGGTGGCGTCGTTCGTCCAGAAACTTCCTTTCGGCGTGAAAAGCGGATTTTCAGGATCCGGGTTACCGCTAATCACCAGGCCACAGGTGCATTCCAGGCTGACATTGCCGTCGGGATCCCGGCAAAGACTGCCGTCTTGAGTGCGGATATTCAAAGAATTTTCTTTCTGCACAAATTGTTCAGAAAATCCTTCCTGGCAGAAATACGGAAAATCATCACCATTACGCAGGCGAATGCCAATGGCATCGAGCCCGGTTGATGCCTTGATGGCGGCAACGGCGCGCCGGATCGAATTCTGCCAGTTACCCGGTCCGCCGAGAATCCCGAGGATATCAACGCCTAAATTGCGATAGGCGTCTGTTTTTCTGCGATCAACCTGCGTCATCTATAATCCCGCTCAACGCTGTTCGCACCGATCGACGGGCGATTCAGCTTGGTTTGGATCAATATCTGCTCAAAATCACGTTCAGGCATCGCGTTGGGGGTCCCCCTGTTCTTGTGGCCCAAGAGTCGATCACCTGGCGGCATTCAGAGAATCTATTTTTTTGGACAAATTAGTATATGATAACATAATTATCAATCTTTTAGATTTCATGCCGGAACGGCTTAATACGCGCCATTTATTTGCCGTGTCTGTCAGGGAAAATGGACCATAGAGCCATAGCCTCATTGAATACATCTTTGGCAAACATCATTTTATAAAATAGTAAGGCTTATTTCACCGTCTGCTGCCGGAAATCTTTGACGACGTCCCCCAGCGTTTCATAGAAGGCCTCCTCACCGAAAATCTGTCTTAGATGGTAGCGACTCTTGGCTTTGACGTCGTCCAGAACCTGTGCCACAACCAGACGAATGCCTTTTTCCCTTAAAATTCCAAAGAGAGAGCGGAGCGTCTCCGCAGCGGAGTAGTCTACATCATCAACAGCGGCTGTATCTAAACAAAACCAGCGCAGCGGCGGCTCTGCACTGCTGACGAGCTCTAAGATCTCTTCCGAGAGCCGCTGTGAATTCGCGTAGTACATGCTGTGTGTGAATCGGTAAATGAGCAGGCCGGGGATCGCCTGCGCCTTGGTTGCTACGGATTGCGCACGCCAGACGCCCGACTCGGCCGGCACAAGCACTGCGTTCTGTGGGCGATAGCCACGCCGGGTGTGATCGATTAGCGACAGCACGATGGCAAGTAGAATTCCTTGCTCAACACCGACAAATACGACCATCAGTGCGGTGATCAGGGCGACCCAGAACTCCGAGCGCCTTTGGGAGAAGATTTTTCGCATACCTCTAAGATCGATCAGGTCGACGCCGATCAAAAAAACGATCGCCGACAGCACCGCTTCCGGCAGGTGGGCCAGCGGCGCCGTCAAAAACAGCAGCACCAGCAGCACGATAACGGTGGTAATCAGCAGCGACAGCTGGGTGCGTCCGCCGGCGCTGTCGACCATCTGGGTTTTGGTTGGGCTGCCGTTAACCACAAAGGTACCGGACAGGCCCGCGCCGACGTTGGCCAGCGCCAGGCCCACGAGGTCGGTGTTCTCACTGAACCGCTCGTTGTAGCGGGCGGCATAGGCACGCGAGGTGGCGGCACTTTGTGCCAGGATGACCACGAACATGGCAAAGGCCGTGGGAACCAATTTCCCGATGAGCTCCCAGCTCCACTTGACTTCCGGCAGCTCGATGTGCGGCAGACCGCTGGGTACGGCACCGAGTACATGCACGTGCGCTTTAAGGTCAAGCGCCCAGCTGACAACAATAGCCCCGATCACAGCGATCAGTGCCCCCGGTATTTTTTTTGAAACCTTCTTCGAACCGAAAATCACCACCAGTACGCTGAGCGCAACGGCCAATGCATAAAAGTTGACCTGTTCGATCTGCTGGTAATCGTTCCAGATCTTGCCCAGAGAACCGTGGCCACCACCCTTCAAGCCCAGCATGCCGGAGATTTCACCCAGCGCCACCTGGATACCGACCCCGGTCAGGAAACCGACCAGCACCGTGCGCGAAAGAAAGTCCGCCAAAAATCCCAGACCGATGATACGCGCTAAAATGAGAAATCCCGCAGCCATGAAGGCGAGCACTGACGCCAGCGCGACGTATTCATCGGAGCCGGTGGCCGCGAGCCCCACCAGTCCGGTAGCGAGAATGGCCGCTGTCGCCGAATCGGCACCGACCACCAGGTGCCGTGAAGAACCGAACACAGCGAACAGGGCCATCGGGATGAGAATGGTGTAGAGGCCTGTGATCACCGGCGTTCCGGAGATCTTGGTATACCCCATCACTTCGGGAATAGCAAGCGCGGCCAGGGTGATTCCGGCAATGATCTCGGCTGGGATCTGGCCGCCTTTGATCGGCAATACGCCTTGCAGGATTGGAAACCGGAAATCCCCGGCTTCTCTTTTTGCTTTTATCATCGAACCTTTCATGAACCTGTAGCTATTAAGAAGAACTTATCTCAGCGGAACCAGGGACCCGCTTTATCTTTTGGTTGCACCGGCCGACTTGGAACCAACCGACTCAAGCGGAGGACTGTAGATGACGATCACGCGGACCCTCTCTTCGCCCAATGCCCATACGCTGTGGATGATGCCAGGAGGAATGACAACAATAACGCTGCCGGGGCCGAAATCCGCTGGAGGCTCTTCACCGATTTTTACCCGTCCATGTCCTTGGAGTATATAGTAAACCTGATACGAGTGTTCATGGAAATGGGATTCAGCTGAGCCACCTGAATCCGCCTGCCCCAAAACCATTTCAAAGTGATTGGCCACCTGGCTTTTGCTGAACAACCGAACATTCACCAAACCGCTGTGGTCCGACGGAATGTAGGTCTCCAACTCGTGCTCGAGAAAAACATATTTTGGCATACTCGTTGACCTTTCAACAATATTTGCAGTTGTCTGCCGGTCCTGTACCCCCATTCAGGGAAGCGGCTGGTCTGCGAGCTGAACTGCGAAACTATCCAATAACACTCTGCCGTCCGGGGTTTCGATTTTTTTCCCGATCATGTCCAGATTTATCGGCATACCGTTTTCACTACACCTTTCTATCCTGGCCCTGCCAGTAGGGTTCCCGCAGTTGGCGCCGCAGGAACTTTCCGGAAGGGGTGTGGGGTGGGGAGGAAACGAATTCGATCCGCCCCGACTTCTTGTAGCGGGCCAGATGATTCCCGGCAAAATCGATGATGTCCTCCGCTCTTACCAAACCCTCATCCGCCAAGCGGGACATGGCCAAAACAATGGGAGTTTTGCTCATTCTTAACGATTTCTCGAGATCTCCGTATGTTAGTTTCTGATTGGTGGAATACCTTTCGGTGGTAATTGCATTTTTAATTGCTTGATATGCATTTTCGGTAAGGTTCGTTCGTGATTGTTCGCTTATTTCGGAAAATGACATTATCGCCTCTCTGATAGCAAATTATTTTATCTTATATGCGATATGATATCCGATGTGAAATTATAAATTAGATTTTGTCAAGGAAAATTTTCAGATTGGTGCCTATCTCAAAACTCAATAAACAATTGCGTAGTTAAATCAGGCTCATAGTATGTAGCAGATACTATTACCAGATAATAAATAATGCAATGTGTCAAGCGACGCCCAGATTTACGCAATAAGGCGAAACCTACTTTCTCGCACCTGTCTACGGGCGTTTAGCCAGATGTATACGTCGTCAAGCTCCTTTCCTTTCGATTTCGGCAACCGGATTTACGCTAGACGCTATTGAGCCTAACTCTCCATAAAGTCACTAAGCTCGGTTCTTCTTTGTTTGTTTTGGTATCCGTTCAAAGCACAGTTCAAGGTTTCCAGTCCATTTACACAAAACATGCAAAGTTTGGATGCCTCAGTCTACAATGCTCTTTATCTATTGCTTTACACTGTGCTTACCAACACCCAATGACTGACTCACGTAAAGGAAATTCCGGGAAAAAAGTAGATTAGCAATCCATAAAACTTCAAATTTTGTTTTCGTCCTGCAAATATACAATAACCGGGCGATACTGAAGCTGTGAACTTCACTACCCAATCTAAAATTTTAGGCCTGCTTCAGGGTTGGAATTGCGGCTATCAATTCACAGTTCTAGGTAATTATCTGAGGTGTTAGCTTACGCTTAGAAATTCAAATGATGGTTTGAAATCCAAACTTCACAAATTGTGACCAAAATTGTGTCTATTTTTGATGATAATCAATGATCTTGAGTGATAACCAGTGACATCCCAACCGGAAGGGTTGGTGGTGAAAAAGCGAATTATTTCATCATTATAGTTCATTTGTTATCATCAATTATCATCGGTTATCATCACCCTTTTTGCGGGTTCGACTCCCGCCGCCTCCACCACAATATTATCAATTTAAACAATAAGTTATAAAGATATCTCCGAAAAACAAGTTCCCTTCTCAATCCTCAATAAAAATTCTCAATTAAAATCAAATAGTTGTAAAACCTTAGAAATCATCTCTCGTAAGGGAAATGTGGCCCACCAGTGGCCCTACAATCACATAATGCGCGAACTTTATTTTTCGGGCGCGGGAGTCAGGGCATAATCAGTTCATCCTATCCACTGATTTATCCGACATTAAGTAAATTTGCGACCTTATAGAATTATATCAGACTTGCGCTTAGAGTTGCTTTTGGTGACCACCAATTCCTTTTCCCTCATCGATTGTTTTCCCACTCCATCGGTTTGCAAAAAACATGAACTTGCGTTAAATATCTATGCAAAATTTTAAAATTTTAAACCTTTGGTTTGCAAAATTAGAAAATCGCATATACCATTTATGCATTTGCAGGAAATGATAAACTATGTCAAAAAAAATTCCATTATTAGAACAAGTCCTCCATGAAGGCCAGATCGTTAATAGGGGCTGGCTTTATGAACGGGGAATCAGCCGGCCAAGGGTGGATTACGCTCTAAGAGCAGGCAAACTGGAATCTATCGCACATGGGGTCTACCGTCTCCCAGGGCCGTCACTCAAGTGGGAGCATGTCGTTTATTCTCTAAACGAAATGGGTTACCAGGTTCATGTCGGCTCACGCAGCGCCCTTGAATTGCAAGGCCATGCTCACTATTTACCAGCAGAAGGTACCAAAAAATTAGACCTTTTTGGCCCCACCAAGCTACCGGCCTGGGTTCTTAATTTTTCGGATAGTTACCAGTTCACT
>Ga0316189_10007162_pt1 | contig 10583 bp, 7 predicted proteins | sample LowCovwburrow_MG_FD_204930 | JGI IMG/M metagenome (GOLD analysis project Ga0316189, IMG submission 204930) | Coastal sediment microbial communities from Maine, United States - Lowes Cove worm burrow | ecosystem: Environmental > Aquatic > Marine > Coastal > Sediment | place: USA: Maine... | reverse complement strand
TGAAGAATGCCGCCAAGGAATCGTTAGCGGAGGATATGCGCTACGATCTGGAGCTGGGTGAAATCGCCGAGGTATGGCGGCGTGGCAGTGTCGTCAGTTCCTGGCTGCTGGACCTGTGTGCCATCTCTCTGCAGCAAGATCCGCAGCTGGGGGATTTCACCGGTTATGTGCAGGATTCAGGAGAGGGCCGCTGGACGGTACAGGCGGCCATCGAGGAGGCGGTGCCGGCTGATGTTCTGACCGCCGCGCTGTATACCCGGTTTCGCTCCCGGCAGGAGCATACTTTCGCCGAGAAGATGCTTTCGGCCATGCGTAGCCAGTTCGGTGGCCATACTGAAAAATCAACAGGCAAGGGAGAGGCGTGATGAGTGCAGCGGAAAATACCAATCCACTTACTGTAGGTTTGTCTGAACCGGTTTTGCCGCAACCCTGTACCCTGGTGATCTTCGGTGGCGCCGGCGATCTTTCCGGGCGCAAGCTGTTGCCGGCGATTTTCAATCTCGGCCTTGACGGCGTGCTGCCCGCCAATTTCGCTGTGCTCGGGTTCTCCATTGAAGAGATGGATGATGCCGAATACCGCGGCTTTGCGCGGCGCGGTGTCGAGCGGTTTTCACGCCAGCAGCCGGATGAGGAAAACTGGCCGAATTATGAACGCCAGCTGTTTTATCAGTCGGGCAGTTTTGATGACCCGGCTGCCTACGAGGCATTGAAGCAGCGCCTCGATGAGATCGAGCCGCAGTTTGGAATTCCGGGTAACCGGATTTTTTATCTCGCTATTCCGCCGCGCCTTATCGGTGTTTGCGCGCAGCAACTCAAGGCAGCAGGACTGGTGCAGGACGAGGCATCCGGTGGCCCGTTCTCGCGCATCATCGTGGAAAAGCCCATCGGCCGCGACTTGCAGAGTGCCCAGGAGGTGAATGAAATCCTTGGCGAATGTTTTGCCGAACCACAGATCTACCGTATCGATCATTATCTTGGCAAGGAGACTGTACAGAATATCCTGGTCATGCGTTTTGGCAATGCCATCTTCGAGCCGTTATGGAATGCCAAGCACATAGACCATGTGCAGATAACCGTGGCAGAGGACGAAGGCGTTGGAACCCGTGCCGGTTATTATGACAGGGCAGGCGCGTTACGCGATATGGTGCAAAACCATATCCTGCAGCTGCTTTCCCTGGTGGCGATGGAGCCGCCGTGGACCATGGACGCTGACGTGATCCGTGACCACCGGCTGGATGTGCTGCACTGCCTGCGTCCCCTTAATATCGAGAATATCGAGGCCGACGTTGTGCGTGCGCAGTATGCGCATGGTTTTTTCCAGGGTGATGATGTGCCCGGCTACCGCCGGGAAGAAGATGTCGCCAGTGATTCAAGCACGGAAACCTACGTGGCACTGCGTGTGTTCATCGACAACTGGCGCTGGGCCGGTGTTCCCTTCTATATCCGCACGGGGAAGCGCTTGCCAAAGCGGGTCAGTGAAATTGCGGTGCAGTTCAAAGATGTGCCGCATATTCTGTTCAATTCCGACAACGACCATCCGCTGGATCCGAATGTGCTGGCGCTGCGCCTGCAGCCGGACGAGGGCATGTCGCTGCGCATTGCTACCAAGATGCCCGGGTCGCGGGTGCAGATATACCCTGTGAAAATGGACTTTCGCTATGGCAGTACCTTTGGCGATCAATCGCCCGAGGCCTATGAACGTTTATTACTGGACGTAATGGCTGGAGACGCCACCCTGTTTATGCGGCGTGACGCGGTCGAGGCATCCTGGCGCTGGATACAGCCCTTGCTGGATGCCTGGGACCGCGGCAACAATCGCTGGCTGCCGGAATATCCGTCAAGCACCTGGGGCCCGGTGGAGTCCGACCGTTTGATTGAAAACGACGGCAGACGCTGGCGGGTGCTATGAGCGAGCCGAAATCTGCGGGAAGCAGCATCTCCGCGACGCGGGTCAATGTGGCGGACATCGAGCAGGCGCTGGACCGTCTCTGGACTGCATTGCATGCCGAAGAAGAGGCCGGGCACGGGCTAACGCGCGCCTGCATGTCAAATCTCATCATTGCCTGTCAAACCGAAGAGCAGGCACGCGATGTCACTGAGCGCATTCCGGAGTTGGTCGAGCGGCACCCGGCACGGGTGTTTTTACTGACGGCATGTGCACCGAAAGTCAATTCGATCGAGGCCGAGGTTTCGGCGCACTTCCGGTGTTCCGAGGGTAACAGGCAACTCTGCGCCGAACATGTGGATATTCGCTTTGACCCGGCAGTGGCCGGTCGGCTTGGATCAGTGTTACGGCCGTTGTTGATTGGTGATTTGACAACCACCCTGTGGTGGGCGAGTAATCAACCGCCACCCCTGAGTGGTGGTCTGTTTGATACCCTGGCAGAACTGGCTGACCAGGTGATTTATGACAGTGTCGGCTGGCCAAACCCGGCCGAGGGTGTACGCGCCATGACACGCTGGGTTATGGGGGAAGAACGGCCGGTATTCAACCTGGCATGGCGCTATCTAAAGCCGTGGCGGCGTATTCTGGCACAGGTGCTGGATCCCGCAGTGGCGCCGGGTGCATTGCAGAACATCGATTCCGTTAGCATCGAGCATGGACCCCATGCCCTGCCAATGGCGTGGTTGCTGATTGGCTGGCTGGCGGCCAGACTGCAATGGAAGCCACAGAAAGGCGAGGTGCAATCCGGCAGCGACGTGAGTTGGGCTTTTCGAACGCCACGAGGGGATTTGCGGGTGAAGATTCACCGCTGTTCGGAAGGTGTGGCACAGGTGCGCAAGCTGAAACTGGCCTGGCAGGGCGCCGTACCGGGACGCGCCAGTTTTTACTATGGGGATGATCACTGGCTGTCATTGCTGCCGGAGGAATCCACCCTGCCTGCCACAAGTATTCCTGCGCGCAAGGTACCCGTAGAGATGATGATCGCGGCACAACTGGCACATCGAACAAAAGATGCCCTGTTCGAGCAATCCATTGCCGTTGCGCAAATTATGGCGGGTGTCCTGAACAGGCAGTCGCATTGAATAATGCTGAAAATGGCGAAGCTATGAAAATACTGGAAGGAAAATGGGCGCTGGTGACCGGGTCCAGCCGCGGCATCGGCCAGCAGGTTGCCAGGGGGCTGGCCGAACGCAACTGCAATCTGGTCGTCCACGGGCGCAAACCCGAAAACACCGCCAGCACCGTTGAACTGCTCAAACACTATGGCGTACAGGTACACAGCGTCAGTGGAGACCTGTCGAGCAGGGAGGGTGTGCAGGCAGTAATCGACGGGGTGCGCTCGGGGCCCGGGCATGTGGATATTCTCTATAACAATGCCGGCGTGATGAGTGCCTGGAAGCCAATCTGGGAAGTCACTCCTGAAGAATGGCTGGATATCCTGCAGGTCAACCTGCTGGCAATGATCGCCCTGTGCAACGCCTTTGGACCGGAGATGAAGCGCCGCGGCTACGGCCGCATTATTAACCTGTCATCCGGCATCAAGGACACCCCGAACCTGGCGCCTTATGGCCTTTCAAAGGCGGCAGTCGATAAATATAGCCGTGACCTGGCATTCGAATTGAAAGACAGCAATGTGCTGGTGAATTATCTCGATCCGGGCTGGTTGAAGACCGACCTGGGTGGAAAAGACGCCATGTACCCGGTAGAGGACGTGCTGCCTGGCGCGCTTGTACCGGCCCTGCTGGATGACAACGGCCCGAGCGGGCAACTTTTCCTGGCGCAGGATCATCGCATGTTGGCATAAATGCCAGTCATGCAGTATTGATCCGGCCCCCTGTCCGATTCTGTGATCCTTACCACTGCCACGAATTACCGGACAGCCTCCCGCCCCGGTTTTCACTGGCTACTTGAGTCAGCTCCGCTACACCCGTTTGCCGATCCGGGCTGCCTGCTTCCGCAAGGGGCAGATCTGCTATTATGTATATAGATACTTATTATATATGTGGTGGTTTGAGGAGAGCTGTTATGTGCAGGATATTCACCTTGTTTCTGCTTGTTGCATGCCTTTCTGGCTGTTTCGGAAGTGGTGGAGGCGGCGGTAGCGGTGGCGGTGGAAATAACCCGCCCGGGAATAATGCCAACCTGTCTTTGCTTGTGCTGTCTGCCGGATCACTGGACCAGGTATTCCAGGAAAACCAGACTATTTATACAGCGACGGTCGGTTTCCTTGCAGCTGCCACGACGGTAACGCCGACCACCGACGATGCCGATGCCACGGTTACCGTTAACGCCACGACGGTTGTATCAGGACAAGCCAGTGATTTTCTTTCACTTGCCCAGGGTGCCAGTCAAATATCAATAGTCGTGACTGCCGAAGACGGTGTTACAACCAAGACCTATACCGTTACCGTGACACGTCAGCTGGCCGCCAGCTTTGGCCAGCAGGCTTTTCTGAAGGCCTCCAATGCCAATTCCAATGATTTTTTTGGTGCCGCGGTGGCACTTTCCGGCGATACCCTGGTGGTTGGTGCTACCGGTGAAGGCAGTAGCGCCAACGGTGGTGCAGGGGATAACAGTGCGCCCGATGCTGGCGCAGTGTATGTATTTGTCCGCAACAATAATGGTGTGTGGATCCAGCAACCCTATCTCAAGGCGTCCAATGCTGATTCAAAAGACCTGTTTGGTAGTTCAGTCGCGCTTTCGGGAGATACGCTCGCAGTCGGTGCCGTCGGCGAAGGCAGTCGTGCCAACGGTGGTGAAGCGGATAACAGTGCGCCCAACACCGGTGCAGTGTATGTGTTTGTCCGCGACACTAACGGAGTATGGGTGCAGCAAGCCTATCTCAAGGCGTCCAATGCTGATGCAAAAGACCTGTTTGGCAGTTCAGTCGCGCTTTCGGGAGATACTCTTGTAGTTGGTGCCATCGGCGAAGGCAGTAGCAGGCTTGGTGGTGCGGATGATAACAGCGCCCCGGATGCCGGTGCGGCATACGTGTTTGTGCGCAACAATAACGGCGTGTGGGTACAGCAGCCCTATCTCAAGGCGTCCAATGCTGATGCAGGCGATCTGTTCGGTACGTCGGTTGCAATCTCTGAAGGAACGCTTGCAGTGGGTGCTGTGGGTGAAGGCAGTAGTGCCAACGGTGGTGCAGGGGATAACAGTGCACTCAGCGCCGGCGCAGTGTATCTGTTCACACGCAGCAATAATGGTGTGTGGCTACAGCAGCCTTATATCAAGGCATCCAATGCTGATGCAGGCGACCAGTTCGGGCTGGTTGCGCTTTCGGCGGATACGCTGGCAGTCGGCGCCGTGGGTGAAGGCAGCAGTGCCCTCGGCGGTGCGGACGACAACAGTGCCCCCAATGCCGGCGCAGTGTATGTGTTTACACGCAACAATAACGGCGTGTGGCTGCAGCAGCCTTATTTGAAGGCATCCAATGCTGATGCCGGCGATCAGTTCGGACTGGTGACACTTTCGGGTGATACCCTGGTAGTTGGCGCTGTGACTGAGAACAGCAGTGCTGTCGGTGGTGAAGCAGACAACAGTGCCCCCAATGCCGGTGCTGCCTATGTATTTTTCCGCAGTAACGGCGTATGGATGCAGCAACCCTACCTCAAGGCTTCCAATGCCGATGCAAATGATCAGTTTGGCTGGGTCGGATTCTCGGGAGATACTTTAATAACTGGAGCCTTCGGTGAAGGCAGCAGTGCCCTCGGCGGTGAGGCGGACAACAGTACGCCCGATGCCGGGGCGGGGTATGTGTTTCAGTAACCCTGTCCAGAGTTCCCCTGCCTGGATAAAGCTGTTTGGTGTATAAGTTGCTGTAGCTGTCCAGCAGGGTAGCGGTGTAATGTTATACAGGTAACTGCCAGTAGAAATGTCCCTGCATCACGACCTTGCATGAGTGCTGGACATGCGCGCATGCGGCATTTAGTCTACGGTTCTAATGGAATTCGATAACAATATTCTGCAACTCAGTCCTTTCTTCGCCGTCACGATCGGTATCATCGTGCTTTTTGTCGGTAAGCGTATCAATGACATGATCGGTTTTCTCCGCGAATTCAGTATCCCGGAGCCTGTTACCGGCGGCCTGATTTTTTCAGTTTTAATTGCGCTGTTATACCTCGTCAGTGATATCGAGATTCACTTCGATCTGGCTGCGCGGGATGTGCTGCTGATTTACTTTTTCACCACTATTGGTATCAATGCCAGTGTCAAAGACCTGTTGGCGGGTGGCAAGCCGCTGGTGATCCTGTTGACGATTACCATTAGCTACATGTTCCTGCAGAATATTACCGGTATTACCGTCGCATCACTGTTTGATCAGCCTGCGGCCGTCGGTATGCTCGGTGGTACGGTGTCGCTGATCGGCGGGCACGGCACTGCGATTGCCTGGTCGCCGCGGATTGCGGAAGACTATGGTATCGGTAATGCCATGGAGATTGGTATTGCCTGTGCCACGTTTGGCCTGATCCTTGCCAGTTTGATGGGCGGCCCGATTGCAAAATACCTCATTACCAAACACAAACTGCAACCGGAAAAGATTGAACCGCTGGATATCGGTGCCAGTGATGAAACTGATGCCAATAAGAGTATCAGCCACCTGGATTTGCTGGATGCCATCCTGGCTATTCACGTCAGTGCTATTCTCGGCCTCATGATCAACGCGGGACTGGAAGACCTCGGTCTCAAGTTGCCATTATTTGTCACCTGCCTGTTTGCCGGGATTCTGATTACCAACCTGATACCCAAATCCTATCCGCGTATTTCGGGCATGGTCTGGCCCAGTCGCAAGCCGGCTATTGCGCTGATTGCGGATGTGTCTCTGGGTACCTTTCTGGCGATGTCGCTGATGAGTATGCAGCTGTGGACGCTGGTAGATCTTGCCGGACCTATCTTTACCATCCTCGGTGCACAGTTCGTGATCGCAGTGAGTTTGGCGCTGTTTGTGGTGTTTCCGCTGATGGGACGCAACTATGATGCAGCCGTTGTCTGCGCCGGCTTTGGCGGTATTTCACTGGGCTCGACACCGACCGCGATGGCCAACATGTCAGCGGTCACGCAGCGTTACGGTGCCTCGCACCTGGCGTTTATTATTGTGCCGCTGGTGTGTGCGTTCTTTATTGATCTGGTTAATGCGCTGCTGATCCCGTTCTTTTTGTCTAACTTCTAAAGGTGGGTGGCAGATTTAATCGCGGACAAGGTCCGCTGCGTGTGTGGCAGCACATCTCGTGCACGATTAATAATTAAGCAAATACTTACATTCTCCCCCGGCTTCCCGTATAGTACGCGGTAATTCGGTGCACTTCGGTCTGCACACGAGTCCTCGCGGTAACCACTTCTGGAAAACCTCGACTACCAATCTTTTTTGCATTGCGCCTAGACCGTCCCGGGACACATGTCGCCGGTAGGCCGATCAGGAGCATTCCAACTATATGTCATTTGATACCCTCGGCCTGTCGGCCGATCTACTCCGTGCTGTGTCTGAACAAGGCTACAGTGAGCCCACACCGGTCCAGCGTGAGGCCATCCCGGTCATTCTTGAGGGCAAGGATGTTCTCGCCGGTGCGCAAACCGGTACCGGCAAGACCGCCGGTTTTACCTTGCCGTTGCTGCAGCGTCTCAGTGATGCTGCAACTGGCAAGGGGCGACGTCCGGTGCGTGCGCTGGTACTGACGCCTACGCGAGAGCTGGCCGCCCAGGTGGCGGAAAGTGTCGACACCTACGGTAAACACCTGCCGCTGTCATCGTGCGTCATCTTCGGTGGCGTCAAGATCAACCCGCAGATCGCGCGTCTGCGTGCCGGCGTCGATATCCTGGTGGCGACACCGGGGCGCTTGCTGGACCACGTCTCGCAAAAGACCCTGGATCTTTCCAAGGTTGAGATTCTGGTGCTGGATGAAGCTGACCGCATGCTGGATATGGGATTTATACGTGATATCCGCAAGATTATTGCCTTGCTGCCAAAGCAGCGCCAAAACCTGCTGTTCTCTGCCACCTATTCGAGTGATATGAGGAGACTGGCTGATAGCTTGCTGAAAGATCCTGTGTCGATTGAGGTGGCGCGCCGTAACACGCCAACCGAGCTGGTTTCACAGGTGGTTCACCCGGTTGACCGTGAACGCAAGCGTGAACTGTTGTCCTTTATGGTGGGCTCACAGAACTGGCGCCAGGTGCTGGTGTTTACCCGCACCAAGCACGGTGCCAATCGTCTCTCGCAACAGCTGGAGAAGGACGGTATCAGCAGCGCCGCGATTCATGGCAACAAGAGTCAGGGTGCGCGCACCCGTGCGCTGGCAGATTTCAAAAACGGCGGTGTGCGTGTGCTGGTTGCTACCGATATTGCCGCACGCGGACTGGATATTGATCAGTTGCCGCACGTGGTCAACTATGAGCTGCCCAACGTGCCTGAAGACTATGTGCACCGTATCGGTCGTACCGGTCGCGCCGGCAATGAAGGTGAGGCTGTATCGCTGGTGTGTGTCGATGAGCACAAACTGCTCGGTGATATCGAACGCCTGTTGAAGCGTGACCTGTCGAAGATCATTATCGAGGGTTATGAACCGGATCCGTCCATTCGTGCGCAACCAATTCAGAAGGGACGCAGTGCCGGGGGGAATTCCCGGCCACATAATACCAAGGGCCATCCACGCAATAAAAGACCGGGCGCAGCCAGTGCTTCTGGCAAGGCACGTTCCGGTGCAGCTTCAGGTCATGGCAAACCCGCCGGCCGCGGCAAGTCAAAAGTTGCCGCGGCTGCAAATGGCAACCGCTCGTCAAGCGGCAGATCGCGCAGTCGTGCTGCGCCATCAGGGAATTTATAATTCGAGGTATTACTGAATTGCGGTATCCGCACAGATGCTTCGGATACCGCGAGGTTTAGATAGCAGGCAGTCCGGCTAACGCCGCTTGCGTCCGCCTTTTGCTGAAGCCTTAGGGTCGTCAAAGCGCACCCGCAGGGAGCGGTCGCTGTTGTCGACCATGTTGCCGTCCAGTGCCGCCTGTGCGGCGCGGGCCTCGTGTCCTTCCATTTCGATAAAGCCAAAGCCCTTGCATTTGCCGCTGAAGATGTCGGAAGCAACGCTGATGGAGCGCACGGTACCGAATGCGGCGAACATGGCGCGGACAGAGTCCTCAGTTGCATCCTGTGGGAGATTGCCGATAAACAGCTTTTTCATGTAATTATCCTTGGTAGAGGCAGTTCGACAGTTGCCGGCTGCAACAATCGCCTGCGTTGAAGGAGTATATACGAAAAAATGGCTGTGGCGGGCTGTTTCTCAACTCCGGACGGTCTGAATTATGCCTGTTATCCCCAGATGAATTACGGGAATCGGGGCCTTCAGGCCCGAACGTCCGGGGAGGGGTATTTGATCCAGCCTGGTTTGCCGTTTACCGGGCCTTTAATAGCTGTACCCCGGTGCCAGGTATCCATGACCTCGGTAGTTGCGGCCAGGGAACGATATTCTACGTATCGTTTAACTCGATGATGCTCACCAGTTCCGGTTTGACCATCTGTGTTTCCAGTTTCACCGGGCTAAGCAGTTCGGTCTTGGCCTGGAATACCCGCTTGCCGCTCTCTGCCAGTTTGCGGCGGCCGCGTTCATACCAGCCTTCGCGCATGACATGTAACACGGGGGGACCGAGACGGGTTGAATCGCGCTTGGCCTTGTACTCGATATTGTCATGCTTCAGCGTGGTGTCCAGTGCCTGCAGGAACTCGCGTAGTGTCGGTTCATCCACACGACTGGCAAATTCCACACGCAGGATGTAACGGCTGTTATCGCCGTCCGCTTCGGCCTTGAAGTGTTCCGGTATCGCGCCGGTTGCCTTCGATGCTTCCTGAAAGGCGTTAATAATCTGGTTCACGCTGACTTTCTCACCGGTAAGATTGGTCATGCCGCGACCCTTGCGCAGGAAGATAATCTGCGGTGCGCGATCATAGTAGTCGACGACCTTGACGATATCGTTGATGTCGTAGCGATACAGGCCGCTGGTGGTGGTAACAAAGATGTAATATTCCGTGCCGGTTTCCAGCTGGTCTGCCGTCAGGAACGGCCATGATTCAGGGTCGTTGCGGTTTGTTTCCAGTGCGTCGGCTTCCACAAACTCGAAGAAGTTGGTCGCAATCGTCAGTACGCCCATGCTGCCTTCATCCGACAACGGGATAGAGCCGCGCGCCTCGCTGGACAGGTAACCCCAGTCGCGTACCGGAACAGGGTGTGTGCCGTCCGGGTTGAACCAGGCATCAATCTGGTTCAGGTAATGTCCGACAGTACCGCCTTTCCAGCAGCCGATCAGGCCGAGGCGTGGCCAGTAATCGCCCGGCAACAACTTGCCGTTACGCCGCTCGCGCGCCTGCTGCAGAAACTGCGCGCGTTTCGGGTTGGGTCGCAGCTTTTTTTCCAGCAGCTGGCGTATTTCCGGTTCGATATCGAGTGTTTTCGACAGGCTGCCGTCATGAATATCACGAATCAACTGTTCGGCATGGGTATCGGCCTTGTCGCAGAGTTTGATAATGGATGACGGGTTGGCGGTCGCCAGGAAGCGTACATCGTGTTCCAGGGAAATACGCATAATGGTGTAATACTTGGCCTGGTAATCCTCAATTTCGAAGACCCTGTAGGGAATTGAGTAGGCA
>Ga0316189_10007161_pt1 | contig 10584 bp, 12 predicted proteins | sample LowCovwburrow_MG_FD_204930 | JGI IMG/M metagenome (GOLD analysis project Ga0316189, IMG submission 204930) | Coastal sediment microbial communities from Maine, United States - Lowes Cove worm burrow | ecosystem: Environmental > Aquatic > Marine > Coastal > Sediment | place: USA: Maine... | reverse complement strand
GAGACCGCCCTCAACTACCCCAGTTGAGCTTGATGATTTCATCCCTCGGTCATTAACTTCTCAGTGGCGAACTCCAGGACTTTGTTGCGCTGAATTTTGGTGCCGTTGGCGCTGGGAGTGGTGGCAAACTCATCGATTGCCGGCACACACGCCACCTCAGGTGCAGTAGACTTACGGCTATGTCACAGATCACTATAAACCCACGCCAGATGGGTGGCGTTCCGTGTATACGTGGGCTGCGTATTCCGGTCGCAACTGTGGTGGGCATGATCGCCGACGGAATAACCCCCGAAGAGATTGTTAGCGAGTTGCCACCCCTAACACTCGAAGACGTTTCCGCCGCTTTGCATTACGCCGCAGACACCGTAGCCGAGCGCGAAATCCCACTACAGAGCGCGTGAGATTCCTGATCGACCAGAATCGATCACCCAGGCTTGGCGTCCTACTCGAAGAAGCTGGCCACAATGTCGTTCACACGCTTGACCTCGGGCTGGAAAAAGCTGAGGACGATGAACTCCTCCTCCTTGCCCGAAGCGAGCAACGGATCATCATCACAGGCGACACCGACTCCTCAAGCATCCGTACTACAAGGGTCTCGTCCGCTACAAGGGCGTGACGTATCCAGGCAACCACGAGCCTCTTGTCAGCCAGGCAGTATGGAATCGGGTGCAGGAGGTCATGGCGGCGAAGGGCCGCTCTGGAGAAAAACAGCGCAAACACCCTCACTACTTAAAGGGGACCGTGTTCTGCGGCGATTGCGGCTCACGCCTGCTCGTCAGCAACAGCCAAAATCGTCATGGGACCATCTATCCGTACTTCATATGCCTCGGTCGTCAGCAGAAGCGCACGAACTGCCAACAGAGCGCCGTTCTGATCGACACTGTCGAAGATCTGGTCAGCGATCACTACCGGGTAGTCCAGCCAACAACCGAGATGCTTGAACAGCTCAGGACTCTGATCCTTGATGAGATGAAGTTGAAGCGAGTGGCTGCTGAGCAAGAAAATCAGGCCCAACAGCTACGGCGTTCGCAACTTCTCGATGAACAGGCCAAGCTTCTTCAAGCCCACTACGCAGATGCAGTCCCAATCGCTCTGATGAAGAGCGAACAGGACCGAATCCGTACCCAGCTCGAAGTCGTGGAGTCCAGACTTGAAGCCACAGCACTCCGGTTTGAGGTCGTTGAGGGCAACCTGAACGAGGCACTGGCGCTTGCCAGCAGATGGTCTGGCGCCTACCGCCAGGCAAGCCCGAAAATCAGACGGCATATGAACCAGGCATCTTCAAGAAGATCTACATAGACGACCAGGGTGGAGTCACCAGCGAGTTCAGCGAACCGTTCGAACTGTTGCTCAGTCCTGACGTCACCGAGGCTGCCGTTGATCATGCACGAGTGCTCGACGCAGACCCGGACTTCTCACAACCAAGGAGAGCAACAAACTGGCGGACCAATACCGCTCTGGGCTCACCGTTCGACAGCTCGCTGCCAAGTGGGGCATCCACCGAACCACCGTCCTCCGCCATCTTGAGAGGCACGGCGTCGAACGTCGGCCAAACAGACGAAAGCTCACCGACGCCTCTGCGAACCAGGCAGCGCAGCTTTACTGCAAAGGCCAATCGTTGTCACAAGTCGCCCGACAATTCGACGTCAACCCGACAACCCTCCGCAACGAGCTTGACCGAGCAGGAGTGACGGTTCGATCAAGACGGGGCTGGGCACCAACCTGATCAAGACCAGCCATAAATCTCACACCCTGTCGTATGACCCCCGACCGGCTGATGAAAAGAAGCTGGACTCAACCCCACCAGTCGGACAGGGGGTGCATTCTAGTACTAGGGGACTCGCTGAAGGACTTCATTGTCGGAACCATCGATAACAGTACGCTCGTCCCACGGCGAATCAAGGTCGATTCGGAACGCACTTTGACAATCGCCGACATCGTCCACCTCTCCGGCCTCCGATGTTGTTGGCGGAAAATACACCTCATTCAGAGTCACCGTGATCTGTTCGGCAGTCTCCACAACCTCGACGTCGCCTATCTCGGGGTGACAGGCATCGATAAGAAAGTTAAGTTGCCGACCTTCGCTGAGGACTTGATAGTCCACAAGACCGACTGTTCGTGACAACTGTTCAGGTGTCCTGCTGCCAGTACACGCCGCAATAGCACCAATACAAAGCACGGCGACTAGTTGTCGCAATTACCGCCACCCCCACAGATCGTACGTCCGAGATAGCTGAGGCCCACCACTGTAGTCCAGAGCCAAGCAGGGCGGGCTTGCGGACGAATCCGGCTTGACAAGCGGCCACCGACAGGTCTACATGAGCAAGCCGACGACATCAACCGACTGAGATGGGAGCCAATGACTACCGAAGGCGCATCCCGACCATCATCAGCCAAAGCAATCCATCACACTGAAAAGCGTCAAATCGCTCTGAGGGATCGGCATGAGCACGATCCGCCTCGGAAATCGTGGATTACCAAGGCCCCAGACGGGGAAATGCAACAAATCGACGACCCATACGCGCTTGTAGATACAGGGATCTTCTTTTCCAGACAAGCAATCCCTTCTGGGCACAACTACACCTGCGAGCTATTGACCGAGTGGAGACAACAAAAATGGGGGGTCAACCAAGTCCAAGCGATGGAATCGACCGACCGGAGGTCAACGGACCGCCACCAGACCCTCCAAGAATCTATGTCGCTTCACTAGCCGACTACAACAGTGGACGACTGCACGGACGATGGATTGAACTTGGACCAGACGTAGAGATTGCTGACGTTGAGATAGAAATCCAAGACATGCTGGCTACCTCACCAGAGTCTGGCGTTGTGGAAGAATACGCCATTCACGACTATGAAGGTTTCGGACAGTGGCAAGTCGAGGAGTATGCACCAATCCGCCACATACAGCTCATGGCCCGGAAAATCGCCGAACATGGCCAAGCGTTCACAGCATGGGTCGAGAACCATGGAATCTGCCTCTACCAGCACGACCTTGAAGACCTCGATGACATGTTCGACACCAAGTAGATCAGCAGGTACAAATCAGTTTCGGAAGTCGATTGCCATGTTCGAGGAGTTCCGTGAAAGCCCTTCAACATGGCGGCCGTCTGTCGTACAGCGAGACCGTCGCACCAAGACACCGACTGCCAACGAGCATGCTCCGACTCAATCGAACGAAGCAGATGATCGATCACCTGCTGTGGCGACATCGGGTTTGGGTTCAGTTCACGATTCTCTTGTCTCTTACCCGTTCCCGCTCAGGGAATCTGTTCTCGCGATGCTCCACCTCCCCCCTGATCTGAGCCAACGCGAGGCAAGGCGCCTAGCCGACTTCATAGGAGCGCTGGCTATCGACGAGCCAACAACCGACAGCGCTGCAACGCGGACCGATACCCAATGAGCACCAGAGAGCCAGGCCGGAGCGAACCTTGGAGAATCCACTTCTTTCAGCGTCACCCGTCAGATGATGCGTCAGAAACGTCGCCGACGCCAGACTTCCTTGACAGTCTGCCGCCAAAGGTCGCCGCCGAGATTCACGCCGTTTTGACCGCTGTAGCCAATGCACCGCCACCTGCCTTCTCAGGTGGCGGCAAATGGGAGGCCATGCGTGACGACCTCGCCGGATTCTACGAGGTTCGGGTTCAGGGCGGAGGAAAGAACCACAGGCTGCTCTGTCTTCTCGAACGAAACGCCGAAGATCTCGGAGGTCCCAGCATCGTGTGCATCGGCGGCCTCTCGAAACCTCCCCGAACGGCCGCGACCCCACGCGACTACCGAAGACTCAAAAGGTACCGAGCAGAGTTCGAGCGTCATCGAACCGTGCTGAAATAATGGCTAGGCGGATCGCTGCTCTGGTCTCAGTTCAAGACCCATGGCCGAAGCCAGCGCAACCAATGTACCCAAAGTCGGGTTCGGACGATCGGTCGAAAACAGCCGCCTCACCACGGCTGGAGTCAAACCTGCAACTCTCGCGAGTTCAGCCTTGCTCATCTCCAACTCCACCCGGCGCTCGTCCAGTGCGGCGACGACAGCGTCCACCTGCCGAATCCGCTCTCGTGCCGAATCATACGCATCACGATATGCGCCATCTTTGAGCCTGTCTTCAAAGTATCGCTCAGCGCCAGTTCGAGCTGTGATCATACCTAGACAATATACCGTGTCGTAAAAGCTACACCAATCACGGGTACTACCGCCCGCGATCCGCCTGGCTGTTTCAGCGCACAAGCCGTGTGGGGTATCCGTTAGTGAGCAAAGCGAACGGCGTGGGCGATGAGGGACTCGAACCCTGGGACGTTTGGCGAAGCCAAACTCCGTTAGTGAGCAAAGCGAACGGCGTGGGTGATGAGGGACTCGAACCCCCGACCCTCTCGGTGTAAACGAGATGCTCTAGCCAACTGAGCTAATCACCCGGGACAGACGAGTCTATCGGATCATGCTCCTAGGTCGGACGGTTGTCGGCAAAGCTGATACTTAACGATTTCGCGGCAGAAGTGAAACAACACCGGACGGCTACCGGCCATAGTCTGGAATGACACCTACTGCGAGTCCCACCGATGACCTGGCCCGAATATGCCGACAACCGCACCAAACGCCGCAATCTGGTGTTAGGCGCGCTAGGTGTCATGATGTCTTTGGCTGGTCTGTGGTTCTTTAACTCGAACAGTTTCGCCGATGCTGATGTCGGGTCCGGCATGTTCACCGTGGGCGATCAGGAATACGAGTTCGTTCCCACCACATGCAATCATTCGCTGAAAGATTTCATCGCCGCCGGTGTCGGCCACGACGGTGAAACACCATTCTTTGTATCGGCATCCAGTACAAACTTGCGTTTCACCGCGGGCACCGAAAACGAGCTCGATCCGCCCATTGACGGTCAGATGTGGTTCACCTCACAAGGTGCCATCGAGTGGCAGGCAACGGGCGAGGTGATCACGATTCAAGCGATGGTCTCCGACGACCGCAACGCGAGAGCGCCGGCTTATCCAGCCGAGATCCGAATCGTCTGCAACGGCGCCTAACACCGACCACAGCGATCCACTCGGCCAGACGACTGGTTCGAGGCATTGGCCTTGATGCCCTTGGCCTGGTGACTGGCTGAGACAGTCATCGCCCGCCAGCGATGGGGTGGGTTACCAGTTGGCTTGCATTCGCATTACTTGGTCTAGCAGCTCTGGGGTGGAGGCGGCTACGGGGGCTCGGCGAGCGGCGTGGTCGTAGACGAGTAGGTCGCGACCTAAACCGTCGGCCATCGCAACACCCGATTCGCGGCACACGAGCCAGGCACCGAGATAATCCCACACACCGTGATTGCGGCTCACGTCGACGAAAGCGTCGAACATGCCGGCAGCGATCGAACAGAGATCAAGGGCAGCTGCGCCGTAGGCCCGGAATTGGGCCCAGCCGCCATGATGGGGCGGCAGTCCGCTGAGGGCGACAATGGCGTCAGAAAGCTGAATGCATCGACTGGGGAGCAGATCAACGTGGTCGGCCATGGCACCTTGGCCTCGGATGGCCCGGAATCGATCGCCGGTGGCCAAGTTGACTACCTCGGATGCGAGCGGACCTCGGTCGTCAACCGCACACAAGCTGGCGGCGTACCACGGTAGGTCACGGGAGGCGTTGGTCGAGCCGTCGATCGGGTCGACCACGACCAGGATCGATCCGTCGCCCGTGATCCCGGATTCTTCGCTGAGCACGGCAAATCCGGCGTCGAGCAGCCCCTCGGTCATTATCTTGTCGGCCACAACATCGTGGACGTATTGATCGGGCCGTGCCCCGGAATTCCCCCAGTCGTCGAGTGACGACAAAGCGTCGACCGTTTCCTCTACTAGATCATTGAATACCTGCAAGATCGACTCGGGGCGCACAACTATCCACCATACCGGTTGCTATTACGGCGATTCGCGCTGCATTCGTGTTCAAACATGGCAGGCTATTGTCGTGGCGATTATTGACGTCCCCGGATACGTGGCCGATCTTAAAGATCACGCCATCGACCACGATTTCCATGTCCATGACGAGCGGCACTTCGTCGAGACCTATTCCATGCGTCAAGCATGGGAGGTTGACCTCCACCCGTCCGAGGCATGCAATGGTCCTGTCGATCTCCATCTGGCGATCGAGGTCGACCCGCGCACCTTGCTCTCGTTTGAGGATCGGTTCAAAGAGCTGCCTGAAGACTCCGAGCCACCAACCGGCTTTACCTTCCCTTTGCTGTTCACCTGGGGGCTCCCACCCCTTCAAGATGCACCCGACTTATTGGTGCTGGCCACCGATTTGGCCGGTATCGGTGGTGCCGGTTTACCACTGAAGGTTTCGGCTATCGATTCCACGATGGAAGTAACCGATGCTCCCGAGCGAACCTTGGCGGTCACTTCCCGGATCGAGATCGGCCTCGACGATCTACACATGCACCGCGAAACGCTGTGTGAGGTTTTCGACCGATGCCACGCGGTCAGTGAATTTCTTTTGCTGCGGGCACCAGCCTGGCTCAACGACCTGTAAACGCCAGATAGCCGATTAGCGGCCACCGCTCACATTGAGTAGTGAGCCGGTTACATACCCTGCCTCATCCGAAGCCAGCCAAAGAATGGCTGCCGCCACTTCTTCTGGTTGACCGCCACGTTTCATCGGGATGGCCGACGCAACTCGATCGACTCGACCCGGATCGCCTCCAGAGGCGTGAATATCGGTGTATATCTGGCCGGGCCGAACCGCGTTCACTCGGATCCCTTCGTCGGCCACTTCCACCGCCAGCCCAATTGTCATCGTGTCCAGCGCCCCTTTCGACGCTGCATAGTCGACATATTCGTTTGGACTTCCCAAGTAGGAGGCGGCCGAAGAGACGTTGATGATCGAGCCACCTGAACCGCCCGAGGAGCGGGACATGCGTTTGACGGCTTCTCGGGCCCCGACGAACGCACCGACGACGTTTACCGTCATGACTTCAGCCACTCGATCGGCTGACATGTCAACCAGTCGACTCTGTGGTTTCAGTATCCCGGCGTTATTGACAAAGACCGTCGACGGACCAAGGATGTCGTCGCATGATCTGAAGAGTGCAACGACATCTTCTTCATTTGCAACATCGGCCGCAACAGCCAAACCTCGCCGGCCTCGGTCTTTGATTTCGTTCACCACTGCAGCGGCAGAATCACCATCGGAGCGATACGACAGGCACACGTCATAGCCGCGCTCAGCAGCCAAACGGGCAGTAGCAGCACCAATCCCCCTGCTACCTCCGGTTACCAGGAGAACATCGTTGCCAGGGCCGGAGCCAGATAAGACCATTTCGCTGAGGTTAATCGATGGACAACGGTGGGCGCAGCCGTCTAAATTACCCACCGGGCCAGATCATCACCACACCGACTTCACGATCAGTCCACTATCTTTAATAGCTGCGGCTTCAATCGGTTGACACCGCCCAACCAGCCTTCGACGAGCAGCCTCTTCTTTCCCGTGAACTCCTTCGCCATCAGCTACCCTCCCGAGCTTCCGATAAGTGAGCGGCGGGACGAACTCCTGGCCGCCATCGAGGAAAACCAGGTTTTGATAGTTGCAGGCGAAACCGGTTCCGGAAAAAGCACTCAGCTTCCCAAGATGCTGCTCGAATTGGGCTATGGCACCGAGAAACTGATCGGGCATACTCAGCCTCGCCGTATAGCTGCCCGCACCATCGCCGCCAGAATCGCTGAAGAAACCAACACCGCCATTGGCGATGTGGTTGGCTACACCGTTCGTTTCACCGACAAGATCACCTCCGGCACCCGGCTCCGGCTTATGACCGACGGTATTTTGTTGGCCGAGTTGGGGCGGGACAAGAACCTCAATCGATACGACGCCATCGTGATCGACGAGGCCCACGAGCGAAGCCTCAACATCGATTTCATCCTCGGCTATCTGAAGCGCCTGCTCCCCCGCCGGCCCGACCTCAAGATCATTGTCACTTCGGCCACGATCGACACCGAACGGTTCTCGGCCCATTTCGACAATGCTCCGGTCATTCAAGTCTCCGGCCGTGCCTTCCCGGTTGAGGTTCGTTATCGCCCGCTGGAGGGCCCCGATGTTCTTGAGCCTCGTGATGAGACCGACGGCATCGTCGACGCGGTCGAAGAACTGTGGCGAGACCATCCCGGCGACATCTTGGTTTTCTGCAGCGGCGAGCGAGAGATTCGTGACGCGACCGAGGCGGTCAAGGCTCTCAAGCTGCGCAACAGCGAAGTGCTACCTCTCTACGCCCGTTTGTCAGCCTCCGAGCAACAGAGGGTGTTCGCTTCCCACAACAAACGCCGGGTGGTGATCGCCACCAACGTAGCGGAAACATCGGTAACTGTCCCCGGTGTCCGGTCGGTGATCGACGTGGGTACAGCCCGGATCTCTCGCTATTCGCACCGCACGAAAGTTCAACGTCTTCCGATCGAAGCTATTTCCCAGGCCTCGGCGAACCAGCGATCAGGCCGTTGTGGGCGTCTTGGCCCCGGCGTGGCGATCAGGCTCTATGCCGAGGACGACTTTGACAGTCGCGACGAGTTCACCGAACCGGAAATTCAGCGAACCAACTTGGCGTCGGTCATCCTGCAAATGGCATCGCTCAGCTTGGGGCCGATCGACGAGTTCGGTTTTGTCGACCCTCCCGAAGCCCGCTCGATCCGAGACGGTATCGAACTGCTCAATGAGCTGGATGCGGTCCGTCCCGAGAAGAAAGAAGGAACCCGACGCTGGCTCAGTTCGCTGGGTTCACAATTGGCCCGGCTGCCGGTCGACCCCCGTTACGGGCGGATGTTACTCGAAGCCGATGTGAATGGCCCCGTCGCCGAGGTAATGATTATCGTTGCGGGGCTGTCGGTGCAAGACCCGCGGGAACGGCCCAGCGAGAAACGCCAGGCTGCCGACGAGTTCCACAAACGCTATTCCGACGAGCGGTCCGATTTCTTGTCGTTCATTCACCTGTGGGACTACCTCGACGAGGCCCGTAAATCCCACTCTCGTAACCAGTTCCGGCGTATGTGTCGACGAGAGTTCCTGAATTACAACCGGATCGTGGAGTGGCAGGACATTCACCGTCAGCTTCGTCAGGTGGCTCGAGATCTGAAACTCCAGCGCCGAAGCAACCAGCCGCGGATTGCGGCTGGGACTCGCCGAGACATCGACGCTGCCGCCTCAGACGCCATTCACCAGTCGATTCTGGCCGGTTTGTTGTCGCACATTGGCACCAAACCCAGTAACGAACCAAGCAAGAAACAAGGCAGCGACAAACAGCGAGGCGGCCGTCGTAAACCGAGCGAGTATCTCGGCGCCCGAAACGCCCGGTTCGCCATTGCTCCGGGCTCGGTGCTGTTCTCCGATTCGCCCAAGTGGGTGATGGCCGCCGAACTGGTTGAGACAAGCCGGCTTTGGGCCCGTCAAGTGGCCCAAATCGACCCTGGATGGGTTGAGCGCATTGGTGAACATTTAGCCGTCTATTCCTATGGCGACCCGTGGTGGGACAGCGACGGGGCCAGGGCAATGGTGGCCGAACGAGTGATGCTCTACGGGCTGACTCTGACCGCCAACCGCCCAGTGCCGGTAAACCGGGTGGACGAGAAATTGGCCCGGGAAATGTTCATCCACCACGCCCTGGTTGAGGGCGATTGGAACACCAACCACAAGTTCTTTGATCGAAACAGGGAACGGATCGCCGAAGTTCGGGCATTGGAAGACCGAAGTCGGCGGCGTGACCTTCTTGTGGATGCCCAAGCTATCCACGGCTTCTACGACCAGCGGATCCCGGACGACGTCGCTACCGCCGCTCATTTCAATTCATGGTGGCGCAAACACCAGAAGGAGGAGCCGACCCTTCTTGATCTGACCATCGCCGATCTGGTCGACCACACCGAAGACGAGCTGCTAGACAGTTCAGCCTTCCCCGACGCTTGGGATCCCGATGGGCTCGACCTGGAACTGACCTATGAATTTGACCCCACCAGTCACTTGGACGGGCTCAGCGTGCTGGTGCCGGTCGATGTCATGAACCAACTGGAGTCCGGCGAGTTTCAATGGCTGGTCCCCGGTCTTCGAACCGAGTTGGTGACCTCGCTGGTCCGCTCGCTACCCAAGATTGTTCGTCGAGAACTTCTCCCGATCAAAGAGACGGTAGACGCTGCCTTGGCCGCTGTCGACCCCTCTCAAGGTCCGCTGTTCGAGGTGTTGGCCAGCCAGCTTGGCAAACGGGCAGGGCTAGTTATCCCTGCTGATTCCTTTGACGTCGACCGGCTTAGGGGTCACCTCCGGCCGACATTTCGGATCATCAACGACAGCTATGAACTCCTGGCCGAGGGCAAAGACCTCGATGGCCTCAAAACCCGACTGGTGGATGACGTCCGAAGCTCCCTGTCGGTTGCCGCCGGCGACTTGTCCGATGGCAGTGCCGAATGGAATCAGCCCGATCTCACCTCGTGGTCGGTCGGAACGATTCCCCGGCTAGTTGAAACCGGTCGGGTGAAGGCTCATCCGGCACTAGTTGATGAAGGCAATTCCGTGGCCCTACGACTTTTCGCCACTGAGGACGAGCAGCTCGACGCTCACTGGCTCGGCGTTCGCCGA
>Ga0316189_10007160_pt1 | contig 10585 bp, 10 predicted proteins | sample LowCovwburrow_MG_FD_204930 | JGI IMG/M metagenome (GOLD analysis project Ga0316189, IMG submission 204930) | Coastal sediment microbial communities from Maine, United States - Lowes Cove worm burrow | ecosystem: Environmental > Aquatic > Marine > Coastal > Sediment | place: USA: Maine... | reverse complement strand
GCCCGCGCAACCTGATCGGTGAGATCCAGAAGTTTCCGCAGCTCGGGGTGACCCTCGAGGGCGCCAACATCCTGACCCGCAGCCTCATCACCTTCGGCCAGGGGGTCATCCGCTGTCATCCCTGCCTGCGCGAGGAGATCGACGCCGTATCGCTGCGTGGCCGCTCGTCCATCACGGCCTTCGACAAGGTTTTTGCCCGCCACCTGCGGCTCATGACAAGCAACTTCCTGCGCTGCGTCGTATTCGGGTTGACCGGCGCCAGGCTGTCTCTGGCACCGCGCGGAAGTCGACCGAACGGCCGCTACTATCGGCAGCTTTCCCGTCTGGCCGCCGGATTCGCTCTGGCGACCGACGTGGTGCTTTTTTCGGTGCGCGGAGAGCTTCGGCGCCGCGGCAGATTGGCGGGCCGCATGGCCGATGTGTTGAGCCAGCTTTACATCGGTAGCGCCATCCTGCGCCACCACGTGCTCTCTGGCGGCCGCGAGACGGGCGATCGCGCGCTGCTGGAATGGGCGATGACCGATTCGTTGTGCCGGGCGCAGGCGGCACTTGAGGGCGTCTGCGCGAACCTGCCACGGCGCTGGGTCGGCGCCGTGCTTCGACGTGTCCTGTTCCCGCTCGGTCGTGCGTGGCGACCGGTTGCAGACGACGTCGGCGGCGAGCTGGCCGAGATTCTGACGGTTCCGTCGACCGCTCGGGACCGGCTGACGGCCGGCATCTTCTATCCGCCGGCGAAGGATGAACCGTTCTCCCGGCTCGAGGCGGCCCTGGGGAAAGTTTCGATGACCGCAACCCTCGAGGCGAAGCTGAAGGCGGGGTCCGAGATGGAACTGCTCGGCGAAGGGCGCTTCGAGGATCGTATCGCCGCGGCCGTGAATGCCCGCCTGCTCAGCGCGGCCGAGGCTGACGAACTGCGGGCCGCGGAGGCCGCGCGCCGCGAGGCCCTGCGTGTGGACGAATTCTGGCCGGCCGGCAAGGAACCTGACGACGATGAGTGATATCAGCGGCATCCGCCGCGAGTATGACCACGGCGCATTATCTCGCGAAGACCTCGACCTGGACCCGGTCCGGCAGTTCGAACGCTGGTTCGATGACGCGCGAGCGGCCGACCTGGCCGAGCCGAACGCGATGTCCCTTGCCACCGCCGGCGAGGACGGGCAGCCAACGGCGCGCACAGTGCTGCTCAAGTACTTCGATCAGTCGGGATTCGTTTTCTTTACGAATACGGAAAGCAGCAAGGCTCGACAGATAGACGCGAATCCGAAAGTCGGACTGTTGTTCTACTGGCAGCCCCTCGAGCGCCAGGTCGTTATCCGCGGCGAAGCCGAGCGCATTTCGGCGCGCGAGTCGCTGACCTACTTCCTGAAGCGGCCGCGAGGCAGCCAGCTGGGTGCCTGGGTGTCAGACCAGAGCCGCGTCATCACCTCGCGCAAGGCGCTGGAAATGAAGCTCGATGAGATGAAGCGCCGGTTTGGCGAGGGCCGCATACCGCTGCCGGGATTCTGGGGCGGCTATCGGGTCGTGCCCAGGGCGATGGAGTTCTGGCAGGGCCGCACGAGTCGCTTACACGATCGCTTTCTCTACCAGCGCGGCGACGGCGGTTGGCAAATCGACCGGCTCGCACCTTAGTGCGCATCTCCCGCTTTGAACCCGGCTTCCTGGCCGAATGCCGGTCGCGTGGGCGGCTCAGGCGACACGGTAGTCCGCTCGGCCTGCGAGACTCGGCGGGTACGCGTCCGAAACGGAAGACTGGTCCGGTCGCGTCGTCGATGTTTTAGCGGTCGAGCGTGCGGCGCATGATGACTCGCGCCGGACTCGGCCGCGCACAGACTTCGAAGCCGCAGGCCTCAAACAGGTCCGGGAACCCCATGAAGGTCGAAACCCCCGGCAGCCTGCGACCCCGCGGGGCTGTGGGGTAGGCCTCCAGCAGCTTGCCGCCCCGCGCTTTGACATGCCTTGCCGCGGCCTCGACGAGCGCGTGCGCGATGCCGCGGCCGCGCCAGCGCCGAAGTACGAACAGGCAGACCAGAGACCACACCGGCTTCTCGTCGAGCCGCCTCAGGACACGGGATCGTTGCAGGGCGCCGTAGTCTTCCCGCGGCGCTACGGCGCACCACCCGATCGCCTCGTCATTCGCATAGGCGAGAACGCCGGGTGCCGCGCCTTCTTCGACCAGCGTCTTGAAGGCGCGGCGGTTGCCGGTGCTGCCGTTCTCGTCGAACTCGCGGCGCGTGATGCGCCACCACATGCACCAGCAGCCACCGCAGGCACCGCGTGCCCCGAACAGCGCCTCGAGGTCGTCCCAGCGATCAGGCTCCAGAGCGTGGAAGTCGAGCGGCGGCGTTTCCCCGTCAGCCATCCACGCCGAGGACGCCCTTCTTCAGGCCTTCGTTCGGCGGCTTGTCGCCGAGCCACACCGACATCAGCGCGCGCCGAAGCTCGGCGCCTTCGATCGTGGCGGTCGTTTTGCCGTTGTGGTGGACCGTGACCGTGGCGCCGTAAAAGTCGAAGGCCATGATGTCGCCATCCGCGAGATCGTTGGTCGCGGACTTGAGGGTTTCGAGTTCCGCGCTCAGGTCGGCCGAGCCCTTGTAGTTGTTCTCGAAGCCTTCGGTCCAGGCCTTGCGCATGTCCTTGGCCCCGACGTCGCGCATCATGTGGAGTTCGATCCGGGCGGCCTCGGTCGAGTCAATGATCGCAGAAGCATTCCGGTCGGGTGTTTCGAGGTACAGCGCCATGACATAGACCTTGACCTTGACGAAGGTCGCGGTCCGAAGCCCCACGCCGTTCAGAGTCACGGTAGTCCCGTTGACTAGCTGCGTATCCGCTACGCGCACGCCCTCGAGAACTGCCTCGGCGCCGGCGCCCCGTGCCAGGAGGAGTCCGAGTAGCACGGTTAGTGAAAAGCTGAATTTACGCATGGATTGCGGTACCCCCGTGGTACGACATGAGGCCAGGCAGGGCGCCGACCTTTCCTCCACAAAGCTAGTCGTCCGGGCTGCCGGCTTCAAGGGCGAATGCCGGGGCGGGCATTACGATCGGCACAGCCCGCGCGAACAGAAGGCTCAGGTGAGCATCGTCCGCCAGGCGACGCGCCACCCTTCCATGCCGTTGAGAAACACGAGCAGCTCGCCGCCCATGTCGTCGTAGTTGCGTCCATTCATCGCGTAGACGATCCGGTAGCGGTAGGTGGCGACCGCGGTATCTCCGAAGATGTCGATTTCCGCATCTTCGGGCTCGAAGCGCTTGATCCGCGCTTCGCGCGCGAATGCCTCGTAGCTGGCTATGCAGGCATCGCGGCCGTGGACCCTCGGCCCGGGTCCGGGCGGCTGGATAACGACATCCCGGTCGAAGAAGGCCTCGAGATCCGCCGGGTCGCCTTTCAGCCAGGTCCGGTTGATCTTGTCGATAACGTCGCGAACCTCATGCGAAGCCTGCGTAATTTCGTCGAGCGCCATGGTCTCCCCCAACTGCCACATTCACCGGCCATAGAATACCCGAGACCGGAGTCAGCACCCCGCCCTTGTTGTGCTCGGCTAGTTCACGTCGGCGGCGTGGCGCTTGAGGTCGTCGAGGGAGACGAGTTCCAGCGCGCCCTCATGGGTGGCCCGCAGAACGACGCGCGGCGCGACGCCCGCGGCCAGCGCTTCCCGCCAGCGGGCCGCGCACAGGCACCACCGGTCGCCCGCTTTCAGGCCCGGGAAACCGGCAGCCGGTACGGGTGCCGACAGGTCGTTGCCGCGGGACTTGGTGTAGGCGAGGAACTCGTCGTTCATGCGCGCGCAGACGACATGTGTCCCACGGTCGCCGGGGCCCGTATTGCAACACCCATCCCGGAAAAAGCCTGTCAGCGGATCCTCGCTGCAGGATTCCAGCGGCTCACCGAATACGTTTTTCGCAGCGGCCATCGCGGCCCTCCCGGCGTTGTCGTTCACTGTTGATCGCCCCTGGGGTCGCCGTCGGGGGCGTATCCGAGCGCGGCGGCGAGAGTCCGGCGATCCAGCCACGCGGACGATGAGAGCACGATCGCCAGTCGCCGCGCCAGGGCGAGCGGACAATCAGCGGACGGCAATCCGGCGTCGGCGCAGAAAAAAAGATGCGTCGGGCAGCGGCAGTCGGAGGCGCCGAAACCGCCGGGCCCGGCGGTGAGAGACCGCTCGTCGCCGAGCCGAGCCGCCCAGGCGCATTCCCGTTGTCTGCCATCGAGTCCGATCCAGGCGGCCGCGGGCCGGGTTCGCGCGCGCAGGTAGTCGAGGTGCCAGCGGGGAGACGGCGCAGCCTGCCAGTGATGGCGCAGCCTTGCCTTGAGACCGCCCGGGCCTCGGGCAGAGCCGACGTAAAGATACAGGCCCCGGTCGAAGCGGAACGATCCGAGGCGTCCGACAACGATATCCCGGGGCTGGGCGTTGGCGAGCGCGAAGACATAGATGCCGGTCCTGGCGAGGCTATTCGCCTCGCCTCCCGCGATCCTGTTCCCTGGGACTTTCGTCCGCATCCGACGTCTGCCCTCCCTCTCGAGTTCTCCCCGTCTCACCCTCACGATAACGCAGGTCGCAGCGGTCGTGTCTCTCTGAAAGACGCTGCTCCGGGAGGGGGGCTTGTCGCGCGTTCCCCGTCATCGCTATCTTGGGCTTGCCGGTCGAATGAACGCCGGCGCCGGATCCGGGAGCCAGGAGTGGGTGAGTCATCGACAAGCCGAATCGGAATCGACTTGGGCGGCACCAAGATCGCGGCGGTCGCCCTCGATGCGGCAGGACGGGTCATCTTCGAGCGGCGTGTCCCGACGCCCGCTGACTATCGCGGCTGCCTCGAGGCCATCGGAAGTCTGGTCGCGGCGGCCGACGAGGCGACCGGCGTCGCCGGGACCGTGGGCATCGGTATACCCGGGGCGATCTCGCCGGCAAGCGGCCGGGTCAAGAACGCGAACTCGACCTGGCTGACAGGGCATCCGATGGATCGCGACCTGGCCGAGGTGTTGGGACGCCCCGTTCGGGTGATGAACGACGCCAACTGTTTCGCCCTGTCAGAGGCGACGGATGGCGCCGGCGCAGGGGCGTCCGTCGTCTTCGGCGTCATTCTCGGCACCGGCGTCGGCGGTGGAATCGTTGTGAATGGGACGTTGCTGGCGGGCGCCCAACGCATCGCGGGCGAGTGGGGCCACAACCCGCTCCCCTGGGCGCGTGATGACGAGCGTCCGGGTCCCGCCTGTTACTGCGGCCAGAGCGGCTGTATCGAGACCTTTCTTTCGGGCCCGGGTCTCGCAGCGGACTACCTGGGGGCCACAGGGCAGGCCCGGTCATCCGAGGAGATTGCCGAGGCCGCACTGGCGGGCGATGCCGGCGCTGCCGATGCGTTGGCACGCTACGTCGATCGCCTCGGCCGCGCGCTGGCCGTCGTCGTCAATGTGCTGGATCCCGACGTCATCGTCCTCGGCGGTGGCGTGTCCGGTTTGCCTGATCTTGCGGCGCGGGCGGAGGCGGCGCTGGCGGGTCGGGTTTTCTCTGACGAAATTGTCACCGAAATTCGGCTCAATCGACACGGACCGGCGAGTGGCGTTCGCGGAGCCGCGTGGCTTTGGCCACGGGTCGGGAACGGATTCGACCGGTCACAATGACAATGAACTCCGGGCATCGACCAGCGCGGTCCACACGTGGCCTCAGGCCGCCTGGCCACGGGACAGGTAGTCGTGCCAGAGGAGGCCGGCGGCGACTGAACGCCAGGGACGCCAGATTGCGCCAATGCGGCTCATCTCGGCTGGCGAAGGGCGATCCTCGAGGCGCTTGATCCGCTGGACGGACGTGATGAGCGCCAGGTCTCCGAGCGGCCAGACATCCCGCCGTCCCAGCGCGCTCAACAGATAAATATCGGCGGTCCAGCGGCCGATGCCGACCATCGCCTGAAGGCGGTCGCCGGCCTCGCGGTCACTCATTGAGCCGAGCCGGTCAAGAGGTAGCACGCCGTCGCGTACGGCGCGGGCCAGTTCACCGCAGTAGCGGGCTTTCTGCCGGCTGAATCCCGCGGCGCGCAGCGCCGGATCCGACAAGGCCAGGAAACTCTCCGGATCCAGCGTTCCCACGGTCGCGAGCAGACGGTCGTAGGCGGCCCGCGCGGAGGCGAGGCTGACCTGCTGTTCGAGGATGATCAGTACCAGCGTGGCGAAGCCCGGCGGACGTTGCCAGAACCGGGGCCGGCCGTGCCGTTCGACGATGCCGTGGAGGTCCGGGTCCAGGCGCGAGAGGCGCGAGACGGCTTGTCCGTAGGCGCGGGAATTCAACGGCTCACTGCTGACGTCGCCGCTGTCCGTAGCGGGTTTTCCGGGCTTCGGCTGTCTCGGTGCGCTCATGATCCGTCGAGGCTCAGCATCGGTCAGCGAGCATCGTCAGCGCGGGGTCGGGTTCAGCGGTTTTCCGCAGTGGGGGCAGTATGAGCCGTCCTGGTGGTCCAGCCGCTCCTGATGCCCGCGAACGATATTGGCAGCTTCTTCCTCCGACAGCATGAGGCGTTCGCGCACGTCTTCGAGAATGTCTTCCTCGGAATCGCTGATCTGACCGTCGTCCAGCATGCTGTCGACTTCGCGGCTGAAATCGTCGCGCCGTTTGTGCAATTCTTCTGAAAAGCGTGAGGCGAGCATGCCGGCGGGCAACGCGACCATGCCAATGCCGAGAAGCATGATGACGACGCCGAGCAGCCGGCCGACCGGCGTGATCGGCACCACGTCGCCGTAGCCCACGGTCGTCAGCGTCACCATGGTCCACCACATGGACGCCGGGATGCTGCGGAAGGCTTCGGGCTGTGCCAGGTGTTCCGCCCAGTAAATGCCACTCGAGGCGAGGATCATCAGCACGAGCATGACAAACAACGCGGCGCCCATGGGTCTGGCCTCGGCAAGCAGAACATCGGTGAGGGTCTGGATACCGCTGAAGTAACGGGAGAGCTTGAGTATTCGCAGCAGCCGGAGGGTCCTCAAGACCCGCAGATCGATGCCCAGGATGCTCCCCAGATAAAACGGCAGGATCGCGGCCAGATCGATGATCGCCATTGGCGTGCGCATGTGGCGCAGGCGGGTCGCCAGCGACGACGCGCCGGGATCGCGCTCAACTGATGCCCAGACCCGGATGACATACTCGACCGTGAAAACGGCGACGGAAATCAGATTGATGTAGAGGAATAACGCCTGATAGCTGACGGACAGGCTGGGGACCGACTCGAGGATCACCGCTATGACGTTGATCACGATAAGCCAGAGCAGGAATTGATCGATCAGAAGGGTCCGCCGGTCCGTCGACGGTCGCTCCTCGAGTAGCTGCCAGATTCGCCGCCGCAGGCTCATCCTTCGTTCTGGCCTCCGTGCCCGACCCGCCGCAGCGCGCCAACGACCACGATGGCTCGCGACGCGGCCCCGGACGATGCGTCAGGCGCCGTGGCTGCCGGTTGTTTGCTCGCGTCGTCGCTCATGCCGCGAAGATAGCATGCGTGTGGGCAGCGGCGAGCAGCCTGCGGGCCGCCGCCCGGACGCGAAGGCCGTCGGAGCCGCCGCCCGTGGCACAATGCATGCCGGTTTCAATACGCGGCCTCCGTGCCGCCCGGCAACAATGTCTCTGGTCCGCTTCGACGACGTCTCTCTGGAACTCGGCGAGCAGCGTTTGCTTCGGCAGGCGAATCTGCTGATCGAGCCTGGCGAGCGTGTCTGTCTGATCGGTCGCAACGGCGCCGGCAAGACGTCTTTGTTCCGGCTCATCACGGGCGAGCTGCTGCCGGATGAAGGTCAGATCCGACGGCGCGCCGATTTGCAGGTGAGCCAGCTGGACCAGGCCCTGCCCGACGCGCTCGATATGACCGTGCCGGCCTACGTGGAGACGGGTCTCGCGGCGCTGCGCGAGATCAGGGACGACTATCAGGGCCGCGTCGCCGAGACCCTCGACAAGCATGGGTTGAGGGAGTTGGAAGCCCTCCATCAACGCATCGATGCGCTCGACGGCTGGCATCTCGAGCAGCGGGTCGAGTCGATGGTTACCGATCTGGGCTTGCCGGCCGAACGCAGCCTCGGCGAACTTTCCGGCGGTTGGCGGCGACGCGTCGGACTCGCGCGGGCGCTGGTGAGCCAGCCCGATCTGCTGCTGCTGGACGAGCCAACCAACCACCTCGACCTGGCGACGATCGCCTGGCTCGAAAGCCGCATTCGGGCCTATCCCGGAAGCGTCCTGTTCATTACTCACGACCGGGCCTTCGTCCAGAACCTCGCGACCCGCATCGTGGAGATCGACCGCGGGCAGCTCGTTAGTTGGCCCGGCAGCTATCGCGACTATCTGAAGGCGAAAGAAAAGGCGCTGGAGGAAGAAGCCCGGAATAACGCCGAGTTCGACAAGCGGCTGGCCGAGGAAGAAGCCTGGATTCGTCAGGGCATCAAAGCCCGGCGGACCCGCAATGAGGGCCGGGTGCGAGCGCTGGAGGCAATGCGCGAGGAGCATGCGGCCCGCATCGGTCGGCCCGGCCAGCCGCGTATTCGAATCGGGGAGTCCGACAAGTCCGGCCGCAAGGTCATCCAGGCGCACAAGATCAGCTACGGCTATGACGGCGAACCTTTGATCGACGATCTCAGCCTCAAGGTCATGCGGGGTGCCCGCATCGGCCTGGTCGGGAATAACGGGGTCGGGAAGAGCACCTTACTGCGGCTGCTGCTTGGCGATCTGCAGCCTCAAAGCGGCACGGTCAAACATGGAACCCATCTCGAGATCGGTTACTTCGACCCGCTAAAGTCGACCCTCGAAGAGGACAAGTCCGTCGCCCACAACGTCGGCGACGGGCGTGACTACGTGATGATCAATGGCAAGCAGCAACACGTCGTCGGCTATCTCACGGGCTTCCTGTTCAGCGCGAAGCGGGCGCTGACACCCGTCAAGGCGCTGTCGGGCGGCGAGCGCAATCGCGTAACGCTGGCCAGGCTCTTCACCCAGCCGAGCAACTTGCTGGTCCTCGATGAGCCAACCAACGACCTGGACGTGGAAACACTCGAGGTTCTCGAGGCGCGCCTTGCCGAATACGCCGGTACGCTGATCGTGGTGAGTCACGACCGGCTATTTCTCGACAACGTCGTGACCAGTATTTTCGCCTTCGAAGAGAGCGGCCAGATCGTCGAACACGCGGGCGGCTACAGCGACTGGGCCCGGCGTGGCCGGTCGCTCAGGGAAATGGACGACCCGCTACGCAGAGATCGTCAGGCCGAATCGTCCGGCAAGAGCATCAAGCCGACGGGGGCGCGGACGAAGCTCAGCTACCGCGAGCAGCGGGAGCTCGAGGCCCTGCCGGCCGCAATCGAAGCGCTGGAAGCAACAGTGGCGACGCTGCAGGGGCGGATCGCCGATCCGGCTTTTTACGGGCATTCCTACGAGGAAACGAAGCCCGTTCTGGATGAACTCGCTGCCCGAACCGCTGAGCTCGATGCGGCGACGGAACGCTGGCTCGCTCTCGAAGACCTGCAGGCGTCTCTGCGGGACCAGCGGCCCGACCGCGCGTCCTGACCCCGGGAACCGCGGCTACTGTCCCACGGCGCCGCGGAGCAGTCCGATGATCGCGCCGATGAGAACCACCGACCAGGCCGGCCAGCGCAGGCCCGCCAGTACTGCGAAGCCGAGCGCCGCGAGGACCAGGTCCTCGAGCGAGCTGATGCCGGCGGTAAACACGGGGTTGTAGAACGCCGCGAGCAACAGCCCCACGACGGCGGCGTTGACGCCGACCATGGCGCCGGCCACCTGCCGGTATTCCCGCAGGCGCTGCCAGAATGGCAGCAGGCCGGTGACCAGCAGAAACGACGGCAGGAAGATGGCGGCGATGGCGACGCAGGCGGCCATCGCTGGTGACGGCCAGGCTGACTGGGTGGCCCCCAGGTAGGCGGCGAAGGTAAACAGCGGGCCGGGAATGGCCTGAGCCGCGCTGTATCCCGCCAGAAACTGGTCTTCCGTGACCCAGCCGGGTTCGACGACGACCGCCTGCAGCAATGGCAGGACGACATGCCCGCCGCCGAATACAAGAGACCCGGTACGGAAGAAACCATCAAAGATCTGCAGGCCTGCCAGGTCGGTCAATGAGGCGGCGACCGGTGTCAGCGCGAAGAGCGCGGCGAAGAGGCTCAGGGAAATCCAGCCGGCCCGGCGGCTGATCTGCACGAGGCTGTCGGACGGGCTTGCGGCGCTGCCTTCTCCGGCGAGCAGGACGCCCATCAGCGCTCCCAGCAAGATGGCGCCGATCTGCCCCGTGAATCCAGGGAACCGCAGCACGATGCCTGCAGCAACGACAGTCAGGGCCCCCTGCCACAGGCCGCGGCTGAAGGACTTTGCCATGCCGAGTACGGCATGGGCGACGATGGCGACGGCGACGACCTTCAATCCCCGGAGCCAGCCACTCTGCCCCGCATCTTCGACGCTGGCGATACCAACGGCGAACAGGAACATCGCAATCGCAGAGGGGAGCGTAAACCCGATCCAGGCGGCTGCGCTGCCGAGATGCCCGGCCCGCATCAGTCCGATGCCCAGACCGACCTGGCTGCTGGCCGGGCCCGGCATGAACTGGCACAGCGCTACCAGTTCGG
>Ga0316189_10007159_pt1 | contig 10587 bp, 13 predicted proteins | sample LowCovwburrow_MG_FD_204930 | JGI IMG/M metagenome (GOLD analysis project Ga0316189, IMG submission 204930) | Coastal sediment microbial communities from Maine, United States - Lowes Cove worm burrow | ecosystem: Environmental > Aquatic > Marine > Coastal > Sediment | place: USA: Maine... | reverse complement strand
AGGGAGACTGGAAGCGAGGTGCCCCGTTTACCGACGGCATGACGACAGTTGCGGGCAAAACAATGCTGGTTCTCGGCCTGGGCGGTATCGGCACGGAGATTGCCAAACGTGGCGCCGCGCTGGGCATGCGTGTTGTAGCAACACGGAACAGTTCTCGTGAGGGCCCCGATTTCGTCGACTACGTCGGTCTTGCGGACGAGATGGTTGAGTTGGCGAGGGAGGCCGATGTCATTGTGAATGCTTTGCCGCTGACTGATGCAACCCGAGGCCTGCTGGACGCAGAGTTTTTCGCGGCTGCGGCGCAGTCGAGTCCCCCGTTTTTCATCAACGTCGGGCGCGGCGCGACGGTCGATACCGAGGCACTGCTTGCGGCGCTGCAAGCCGGACAAATTGCTGGCGCCGGTCTGGATGTCACAGACCCGGAACCGCTACCGGCGGAGCATCCTCTCTGGCGAGAAGCTAAGGTGATTATTACGCCTCACGTATCCGGCCGGGGCAGCGATTTTTTGCGCTACAGGTTGCTGACTCTGGAGAATATCCGACGGTACCTGGCAGGTGAGGCACTGCTCAATGTGGTCGATCCCGCGAAAGGGTACTAGCGCCTGATGGTCGAAATGCCGGATACGGAATATCCGCTGCGTACCGCAATTGACGGCGCGAGCCGACGGCGCTTGTATCTGTTTCGACACGGCGCGGTGGACTACATTGATGCAAGAGGCAGATTCGTTGACGATCCCGACCTTGTGAATCTCAATGAGCGAGGTCGCGCGCAGGCGGCGGCGATGTCCGGGTTATTTGCCGACGTGCCTGTGGACAAAGCTATCTGCTCCGGTTTTCCGCGTACCGTGCAGACGGGCGAGGCTATTCTCGGCAGCCGCGACCTGGAGTTGGAGGTCGTTTCTGTATTGCAGGAGATTCGTCACGGCTCAGGAGAGTCATCGACCGGCTATGATATTTATCGCGACGTAGCTTTCTCGCACTGGCATGCGCCGGATGCAACTGCAACGTTCCTCGGCGGTGAGCGCTACCATGATTTCTACGAGCGGATCTGCGATGCGATGGAAGCGCTACTCATCGATGATTCGTGGCACAACCTCGCCGTATTTGCCCACGGCGGAACCAATGCGGCCGTGCTGGGTTGGGCAACAGGTGTTGGGCTGCAAGCGTTCGGCTTGCTTGATCAGGCGACTTGCTGCCTCAATATTGTCGACTTTGATTTTGACGACACGGGCACGCTCGTCAGAAAGACCATTCGCGGCATGAACATTACGGCCGATGATCCGGTTATGCGCCGGCGTGATGCTGGTGACATGGAGTTGCTTGCTCACCGGATCTTGAAAATGCAGGCCTGATGGAACGGTCTGAAGGCTTCCCTCCTGTTGCGCAGCCAGATGCACGCATCCTGATCCTCGGCAGCCTTCCCGGTGATCGATCGATAGCAGAGCAGCAATACTACGCACATCCGCAAAACGCGTTTTGGCGCATCATGCGCGAATTGTTCGGCATCGATGGCGACTATGAAGAGCGGTGTGCACGGCTCAGCGCAAATGGCATCGCGCTATGGGACGTACTCCATAGTTCAGTCCGACCCGGCAGTATGGACGCCGACATTCAATTGAGCAGCGCGGCGGCAAACGACTTTGCAGGATTTTTCTTAGCGCATCCGCACGTCAACAAAGTCGCATTCAATGGCAAGAAAGCCGAACAACTCTTTGTGCGTCTCGTCGAGTCGGACGGCGTCGCCACAAGTTTGCGCCGCATTGCGCTGCCATCCACGAGCCCGGCCTACGCGTCCATGTCGTTCTCGGGTAAGGTGGTTGCCTGGCGCAATGCGCTGACAGACGAGTAAGAAGGGGAGGGGACAATGCTTGGATACGTTACGCTCGGTACCAACAAATACGATGAGGCCGCACAGTCTTACCATCAACTGTTCGCGACTATTGGCGCGGGGTCAGGATCTCCCGCCGTTGTCGAAGGTGACTCATGATGAATGAGCAGATCCTGATGCCGATGCTCGGCATGATGCTCCTCACGGCCGTCGTCTGGTTCGTGCTGTATGCGCGGCGGATTCCTGCGATGCGAAAAGTAGGCAAGCCCGCCCAGGCATACACGACGCCAGATAAGGGTGCAGAGCTGTTGCCGGAAGAGGTCAGCTATCCGTCGAACAACTTCAAGAATCTGTTCGAGTTACCGGTGCTGTTCTACGCGCTCTGTTTGTACCTGTATGTGACCGGCACGGCCGAGAGTCTGGACGTTGTCGCAGCGTGGTTGTTCCTGCTGTTTCGAGTAGTTCACAGTGCAATTCACTGCACGGTGAATATCGTCATGGCGCGCTTCGTAGCCTACAGTGCGGCGGCACTGGCGCTGTGGTTCATGTTGGCGCGAGCAATCCTTGGGGTCCTCCAGACTACATTGGTCTGAAGGATGCGGGACTCAGAGTGCGCTGTCGCCGGTTTCGCCAGTGCGGATGCGCCATACCTGGTCGATCGTCGTGACGAAGATCTTGCCGTCACCGACTTTGCCAGTCTTGGCGGCGTCGATAATAGCTTCAACGACGCGCTCAACCAGGTCATCCGGGACAGCGACTTCGATCTTGGCTTTTGGAAGAAAATCAACAACATACTCGGCTCCACGGTAGAGTTCCGTGTGGCCGCGCTGGCGACCAAAACCCTTGACCTCGCTGACGGTCATACCCTGGATCCCGACCTCGCTTAGCGCATTGCGCACGTCATCGAGGCGAAAGGGTTTTACAATGGCGGTCACGAGCTTCATACGTTGGTTCTCCACAGCGGGAAAGCGATGGTGCGTATGCTAACAAAGAGCCTGATAAAAGACTCCCTCGGAATGCGATATTACGGCGTGACCGTTGTTTATACTGTTACCGCCTATGCTCTCGGATTTGCCGGGCTGTTCTCGGGGTCCTGGGTCGTGAATGCCCTGGCGACCCTGATGCTGGCGCACGGCATGATCATCGCTGCGTACATGATCCACGAGTGCGGCCACAACATGGTCTTCAATCACAGCCGCCACAACGCCCACCTGGGTCGTTTCATGAGCTGGCTGTGTGGTGCCTCGTATGGCACGTATGAAGACATGCGCTACAAGCACTTCCGGCATCACGTCGACAACGATGACGTCGTCTGGTTCGACTACGAGACGTATTTCGAGAAACACCCGTTCGCAACAAGACTCACGCGCCTCCTCGAATGGTTCTATATCCCGGCGCACGACCTGATGATGCATTTCGTCATGGTGTTTACGTCTTTCTTTATCCCGCAGCGTCGTAATCAACGCGCGCGCAATGTTGCCGTCATCCTGATTCGAGGTGGTATCTTCGTCGCGTTGCTCATCTATGTGCCGAAAGTGGCTCTTCTGTATGTTGTTGCCTACCTGATCATGATGCACGTACTGCGGTTCATGGACAGCGTGCAGCATGACTACCCGTACAACCTGACGCTGTTTGAGTACGTCAAGCCGCCGCACAAGGGCGATGTCGAATGGGAGCAGGTGCATACGTTCAGCAACCCGATCAGCCTGCGATTCCCGAAGCTGAACTGGCTCGTGCTGAACTTTGGTTACCACAATGCACACCATGCGGACATGAACCTGCCGTTCTACCGTTTGCCGGAGTTGCATCGGGAACTGACAGGCAACGATCCTGCCAGGGTCATTCCTCTCCTGTCGCAAATTAAGCTGTACCACAGGAATCGCGTCACGCGGATATATAATCCACAGCCAGAGGACTACCCGAAAGGCGAGGCCTATCTCAGGACAGCACAGTCGGGCCGCGGTCCGATCGGCGGCAACGCAGCGTCTTTTCTTACCTCATTCTAGAATTCGAACAACAACAAGCGAGGCATACATGTCCGACAAATCACAGGTAGGCAAGATCGGCTGGATCGATATGACTGTCGATGACGCTGATGGGATACGCGCATTCTACAAGACCGTTGTCGGCTGGGGCAGCGAAAGTGTTTCCATGGGTGACTACTCGGACTATTCGATGACCATGCCGGCGAGTGGCGAGGCAGTCTCCGGTATCTGCCACGCACGCGGTGGCAATGCCGAGCTTCCCTCGGGCTGGTTAATTTATATCGTCGTCGAGGATGTCGAGAAGAGTGCGGCCGCCTGTACAGAAAATGGTGGCGAGGTCGTTGTTCCAATAAAGGGGCTGGCCGGCGGGCGCTTCTGTGTTATTCGCGATCCGGCGGGGTCAACCGCGGCCCTGTACCAGCCCTGACAATGCGGCACTCGCAATTCGATAGTCCTGCGTGGCATGCGACGATTGGCGATCTCCTGGCCGCTGACGATGACCAGGCGATCGCCGGTGCACTGACCGCGGCTATCGGGCAGGCCGTTGTGCACGACGGGACCTGTCTGCTGGCATTCCATGCTGATGCACCGCCGGAAGTGCTGCATCACACGCTCGGGCCCAGAAGGGCGCGACACTACCTCGACCGCTACCTGGCCGGGCCCTATCTGCTCGATCCGCTCTATGCACTGGCGATCAACAATGACAAGCCTTCCATGTGTCGCTTTCGCGATGCAAAACCGGATCGCTTTCACTCCAGCGAATACTACAAACAGTACTGCGATCAGACTCACCTCAAGGACGAGATGGACTTTCTGGTCGATGTCGGCGGAGGTAGCGCGTTGGCGATGGTGGTGGGGCGTCGAGAGAAGATGTTCTCGAAGACCGAGCTGGCCCGTCTTGAATTGATCGAACCCATCATTTGCGCGGCGATGCGACGTACCTGGGAACGATGGCGGCAAGGCAATAAGCGTAGCGAGCCGGACAAGGGAATTCACCAACGGCTGATCGAGTGCTACCGGAACTTCGGTGACGATGTGCTGACGCAGCGCGAACGCGAGATCACGCAGCTACTATTGCGCGGTCATTCGACGAAGTCCGTAGCGCGTGAACTCGATATCGCGCCGGGCACTGTCATGGTCCACAAGCGCAACCTGTTTTCAAAGCTTGGCATTACATCGCAGTACGAACTGTTCTCGCGGTTCATTGAGAACCTGTCGCAAAGTTAATCCATAGACCTGATTGTGTGGCCTGAGGCACGGCGGCTCGCACGCCGGTGCTACCTTGCAATAGGTATTCAATCCACGGGGTCAGCACCGGACAATGATTGCCCCAGGTTTGACCGGCCCAAAAGGTAGTAAGTCCATGTTTGAGTTCGATTTTGGTCACGGTGAGGACCTCGATCTGCTGCGCGAAACCGTGCGGAGCTTTGCCACTGACCGCATAGCCCCACGTGCTGCGGAGATTGACGAGAAAAACGAGTTTCCGCGTGACCTGTGGCCTGAGCTCGGTGAACTGGGCTTGCTCGGCATCACCGTTGAAGACGAATACGGCGGCTCCGAGCTGGGTTATCTCGCGCACGTCATCGCGATGGAAGAGATCAGCAGGGCGTCGGGCTCGGTTGGCCTCTCCTACGGAGCCCATTCGAATCTCTGCGTGAACCAGCTGTGCCGCTGGGGCAATAAAGAGCAAAAGCAAAAGTACCTGCCGAAGCTCGTCTCGGGTGAATACCTGGGTGCACTCGCGATGAGCGAGTCGGGCGCCGGCTCCGACGTCATGGGGATGCGCACCACTGCCGTGCGCGACGGCGATGAGTATGTGCTGAACGGTTCCAAAATGTGGATCACGAATGCGCCGGGTGCCGACGTCATGATTGTCTATGCGAAGACTGATCCCGGGGGAGGAACGAAAGGCGTCAGCGCGTTCATCATCGAGAGCGGCACGCCCGGCCTGTCGACGCCGCAGAAGCTCGACAAGCTCGGCATGCGGGGGTCGGACACGAGTGAAGTTCTGCTCGAAGACTGCCGCATTCCCGTTGCGAACCTGATGGCGGAAGAAGGCAAGGGCGCCGCTATCCTGATGAGCGGCCTCGACTACGAGCGCGTAGTCCTGTCCGGCGGATCATTGGGCATCATGGCTGCATGCATGGATCTCGTCATGCCGTATGTGCACGATCGCAAGCAATTTGGCCAGCCGATCGGTGAATTCCAGCTCATGCAGGGCAAGATCGCCGACATGTACACGGCGATGAACTACTGCCGTTCCTACGTCTACGCCGTCGCACAGGCCTGTGACCGCGGCGTGACTACCCGCTTTGATGCCGCTGGATGTATCCTCGTGGCTGCCGAGAAAGCAACATGGATGGCCGGTGAGGCAATCCAGTCGCTCGGTGGTAATGGTTACATCAACGAATTCCCGGCCGGGCGCCTGTGGCGCGATGCCAAGCTCTATGAGATCGGGGCGGGCACAAGCGAGATTCGCCGCATGCTGATCGGCCGCGAACTGTTTAATGCGACAACGTAGTCGAGACTGATGCCAGTAATCCAGACCAAGGTCGACCGCTCTTCCGACGACTTCGAGAAGAACAAGGAAGCCCATGAGGCCCTCGCCGAGGACCTCAGGGAAGTCAACGACTACATCATGCAGGGCGGGCCGGAGCGTTCGCGCGAGAAACACCTGAAGCGCGGCAAGCTGCTGGCACGCGATCGCATCAAGGGGCTTCTGGACGAAGGCGCGCACTTTCTGGAAATCGGTCGCCAGGCCGCGTGGCAGGTCTACAGCGATGATGTGCCGAGTGCCGGCATCGTCACCGGTATCGGGCGTATTCATGGCACGGAGTGCATGATCGTCGCCAATGACGCGACCGTGAAAGGTGGTACCTACTACCCGCTGACCGTCAAGAAGCACTTGCGTGCGCAGGAGATCGCGGAAGAAAATCACTTGCCTTGCATCTACCTGGTCGATTCAGGCGGCGCGTTCCTGCCACGCCAGGACGAAGTATTTCCGGACCGTGATCACTTCGGCCGCATTTTCTATAACCAGGCGCGACTTTCTGCCAATGGCATCCCGCAGATAGCCGTCGTCATGGGGTCTTGCACGGCGGGCGGCGCCTATGTTCCGGCAATGTGTGACGAATCGATCATCGTTCGGAACCAGGGCACGATTTTCCTCGGTGGTCCGCCATTGGTAAAGGCTGCCACTGGCGAAGTTATCGACGCGGAAACGCTCGGTGGTGGCAGCGTGCACTCGCGCATCTCCGGCGTTACCGATCATCTCGCCGACGATGATGCGCACGCCTTGTCTATCGCGCGCGACATTGTCGCCAATCTGAATTTCACACGGGAAATGACCGTCGTTCGCCGCGACCCCGTTGAGCCGAAGTACGCGGCAGAAGATATCTACGGCATAGTGTCGCGCGAGTTTCGTTTTCCGTACGACATTCGCGAAGTCATCGCGCGCATCGTCGATGGTTCGGAATTCCACGAATTCAAAAAGCTCTACGGCGCAACGCTGGTATGCGGTTTTTCACATATCGACGGCTACCCGGTCGGCATCGTCGCCAATAACGGCATCCTGTTCCCCGAGTCGGCACAGAAGGGTGCGCACTTCGTGCAGCTCTGTAATCGTCGCCGCGTGCCGCTCGTTTTTCTGCAAAATATCACGGGCTTCATGGTGGGCAAACGCGTTGAACAGGCAGGTATCGCGAAAGACGGCGCCAAAATGGTCAACGCAGTAGCGACAGCCAATGTGCCAAAGTTCACGGTCGTGGTTGGTGGTTCGTTCGGTGCCGGCAACTACGCGATGTGTGGCCGGGCCTACAGCCCGCGCATGATGTGGATGTGGCCGAATTCTCGCATCTCAGTGATGGGTGGGGATCAGGCCGCGCTCGTGCTCTCGACGGTCAGGGAAGACGGCCTGAAATTGCGCGGCGAAGAGTGGCCCGAGAGCGAGAAGGCCGGCTATGAGGACATGATCCGGGCGCAATACGATACTCAGGGCAGTCCTTACTACGCGAGCGGCCGCCTTTGGGATGACGGCGTCATCGACCCGCTCGAAACGCGGTCGGTCCTTGCGCACGGTTTGTCTGCCGCGATGAATTTCGTGCAGCCTGACGAAGCACCGTTCGGCATTTTCCGTATGTAAAGCGGCCTCAACGATGGCCAAGAGCCGCGTTGTTCGCATCGCAGGCTGTCAAAGCGGTGTAACCGCTGGCAGACTTGGGCCTGCGATACGCCGCCAGACACGGATGAACCATGGCTCTTGACTACGACCAACTCATGTCGAAGGTCGAAACCGACCTTCGTTTCAACTACACGGATGCCGATGCAATGCTGTACGCCCTCAGCGTTGGTATGGGCAAAGACCCGCTCGATACGCGGGAGCTGCCCTACGTCTATGAGCAGGGCGAGCCACTCAAAACGGTGCCGACGCTCGCAACGGTTCTCGTTCCCGAGATGTTCCCGGTCGGGCTCGGATGGGACTACACCCAGATTCTGCATTCTGAACAACGAATGCAGCTGTACCGCCCATTGCCGCCGGCGGCGGACCTGCTCATCAATAAGCGTGTCGTCGAAGCCTTCGACCGCGGTCCGAAGCTCGGCGCACTCGTGCTGCTGGAGGCGGAAGGGCGCCTGGCAAGTGACGACACGGTCCTGTTCACGCTGGGTTGCACGATCGTGGCCCGTGGCGATGGTGGTTTCGGCGGCCCGAGAGGAAAGGGGATTCCACCGCACCGCCCGCCGCGTCGTGAGCCGGACCTGTCTTGCGACATCACGACACGAAAAGACCAGGCGCTGCTGTATCGCCTGACCGGCGACCTGAATCCTCTGCACGCAGATCCGGCCCAGGCCAGGGCTGTCGGCTTCGATCGTCCGATTCTTCACGGCCTGTGCACGTTTGGTATCGCCTGCAAAGCGGTATTGCAGACGATTTGTGACTATGACTACACGCTCATCCGGGAATTCGATGCTCGCTTTTCGGCGCCGGTGATGCCTGGGGACACGATAACGACCGACATGTGGCAGGACGGCAATGTCGTCTCTTTTACGTGCAGCGTTAAGGATCGCGACGCTATTGTATTACGCAATGGCAAGTGTACGTTGGCAGTTTGAGTCGGGGGAGCTTGCATTGAAAGACCGAGTAGAAATCACTGTCGACAAACATATCGCTGAGGTCATGCTCAACCGGCCCGACAAGTTCAACGCGCTTGACGTAGATATGTTTCACGCGCTCGATCAAGCTGCAAGGACACTTGCGGCAGACACCTCGATTCGCGCTGTTGTGCTGCATGGTTCAGGCGAAAATTTCTGCGCCGGCATCGACGTTGGTGTTCTGCAGGGCGGCGGGGAGGAAGTAGCCAAGGCGTTGCTTGCGTCGGTGGATGGATCGCCGGCCAATCTTGCGCAACGTGCAGCCTATGCCTGGCGCGAGCTGCCAGTCCCGGTTATCTGTGCGCTGCAGGGCGTGACCTATGGTGGCGGACTGCAAATTGCGATGGGTGCCGACCTTCGTTACGCGGCGGCAAACACCCGCTTGTCTGTCATGGAGTCGAAGTGGGGGATAATTCCGGACATGGCGATTAGCACGACACTGCGTAATATTGTGCCGCCGGACCGGGTGAAGGAACTCGCGTGGACGGCACGGATTTTCGATGCTGAAGAGGCGTTGCGCCTGGGGGTGATTACCGCGATCGAAGATGATCCGCTCGGCGCGGCGCGGCAAATGGCTGGCATTATCGGGGACAGGTCGCCAGATGCGATTCAGGGGATCAAGCGTCTTGTCAACGAGGCCTGGAGCTTGACCGAAGATGATTCTCTGGCGCTCGAGGCAACACTGCAACGACGGCTTCTGGGGTCGAGGAATCAGGCTGAAGCGGTGCGAGCGAATCTCGAAAAACGCAGTCCGAATTTTCACGATTAATTCCTGCTTTTCGAAGGAACTTTGTCACGATTTTATTGTTCAAATCAGGTGATATTTCCCCGGGTCCGATAGAGGCCATTCTGATGTTCCGATTCACAATCTCAATATTTCTGCTGCTGCTGAGCGGTGCCGTTTTGGCGCAGAACCCGGATACTCCTAACGGACACCTCGATCCGCGTACCGTAGACATCCAGACGAAGGCCGATGATCTGTATCGGCGCGGCCACTGGGAGCGGGCACACTTCATTTATGTCCATGAGCTTGCGGCGATCGGCGACAAATATGCGCAGTACATGGCCGGCTATATGCATCTTCATGGGCAGGGAGTACGAAAGGACCCGATAGAGGCGTCGGCGTGGTACCGCATCGCAGCGGAGCGAGGGGCGCCGGAATTCGTCGCGGTTCGTGATCAACTCCTCGAGTCCATGAGCCCTGAGGCGCTGGCTCGTTCAGACGCCAAATACATTGAGCTGCGCACGAAATACAGCGATATCATGCTGGTGTTGCGCCAATTGAAGAAGGAAATCGAACTGGAGGCAGTGGGTATGACGGGTTCCCGCTTGCCCACCAGTACCGGCGCGGTCATAGTCGTCGAAGCGGGCGGCACGTCCATTACGCAAGACGAGTACATGCGACGCATCCGGGCCCGCATGCAGCCGGGGCTCGACTACATCACCAGCAAGCTCAATATCGAACCGATCGAAGGCGCCGTTGATGAGAGCGAACTCAATGACTTGTGGGCGAAAGTTACAGAGTATCTTGGCGTTATTGACGATCGCTAGGACGTAGTCCGGCACTCAGGATTTCGGGAAATTCTGCGACAACATTTGCAGCAATAGATGCGTCCCCGCGGAACC
>Ga0316189_10007157_pt1 | contig 10588 bp, 10 predicted proteins | sample LowCovwburrow_MG_FD_204930 | JGI IMG/M metagenome (GOLD analysis project Ga0316189, IMG submission 204930) | Coastal sediment microbial communities from Maine, United States - Lowes Cove worm burrow | ecosystem: Environmental > Aquatic > Marine > Coastal > Sediment | place: USA: Maine... | reverse complement strand
ATATTCCTGCAGATTAGTATCACCGTCACCGTCACTGTCAACATTCGCATCATTAGGATCCAAGGGGTTGAAGCCATGCTGATTTTCATAACTATCGGGCATACCATCGCCATCGGTATCAAGTGTCGAAATGGTGCTCACGCTGCGCGTGTTGCTGGCTGCCGATGCGTTGCCTGCAGCATCTTTGGCGACGACGGTAAAGCTGTACGTTGTTCCTGCTGTAAGATTCGTCACTTGGTAAGAAGTGCTTGCTGTGCTTGACACCAACCGGGTTCCTTCGTACACATCGTAGCGGGCTACGCCGATATTATCCGTCGAAGCTCTCCAGCTCAAATCGACAGTTGTTGCCGTCACATTAGAGGCCGTAAGGTTATCTGGCACTGTTGGCGCTTGAGTATCTGGAGTCCCTGGCCCCGCGCCATATAAATTTCGTATGGTTGCAATATCACCCTGGCTCAGGCCACTCCTGTTACCAATAGGTATTCCTGCAGGTATAGTGATGATAGTAGGTTCGCCGTTTTTGGAAAAAGCATGGGCGCTATAATGCATTACCGAGTCGTAATCATAGGGACCGATGTCGATAGTAGAGCCCTGAGCTGACTTTTTAAAATTGCCCTCTGCCCCGTCCCGAATATTTTGAAAATTAATGATGACAAAGGCATCTCGATCTGAGCGTGTCTGTTCATGATGAACACCCAATGAGTGAAATAGCTCATGAGTCACAGTGCCCCTGCGCTGACAACCAGGGCCGATATTGACTTGCTTTCTCCCACCATAACCTAAGTAGGCAAAACAACCGCCGCTATTCGTAAAATAAATATAATCACTTTGATTTGTGCGGGGCACATAACGAATAGAGGTATTTTGTTCAATATAATCCATTGCGTTACGAATAGCAGCGCTCTCTGGATGACCATTCAGATCATAATAGACGATACCGTCAGGCCAGCGAGACCCCACTCTTGATAATGCAACACCTTGCTGAATAACACTGCCCTGTGTTGTTGTCGTGGGTGCCGATGCCTGAAAGTCGCTAGCAGGACCGAGGACAATATCACCCTGGTAAATCGCCATGCCATCAATCACAGTATAAGGTAAGGTCCGGACCTTTCCGCTCATCTCATCATAGACATCGGCCCAGCCTTCACCCTGAATTTCTCCTCCGGGGTTAAATTGTTCTGCTCCCTCCAAAGGTGAATCAGCGGCGAAGCCTGGCAATGCTAAAAATAAAAATATTAACGCTGTGAATTTGGCAAACCGATGTCGGGGGTCTGGCAAATGAGACGATTTGATTAACATTAGTTATTATTTTCCTTGCGGCTGCTAAACTTTAAATCTTGAGATGCTAGCTTAGATGCAAACTTATTCCATCGGTTCATTCCCATTTGAAGATATGCGAAGTAGCTCACACTTTTATATTCCCATTGATAATTTTGTGATGCAAATCACATAGCGTGAACAAAACGCTAAAGATAAGTTTCTCGTGATTTTAGTTTAGAAGTTACAAGTCTATTTAATTTAAGTGCTAATGGCTTCATCACAAAATCTATACTGATAAGTGACCCAAAGAGTGAATGCCATGAATGCGACGAAAAAAAGAAATGGATTCTCTCGCGGCAGCAGAATGGCTTGGAACCAACCCGCAGGCCTTCTTAATTAATTAAACCTGCCCTCTTTTCTTACTAAATGGATAGGGGCGCACCCAAAACCAACTTGCCACAACCAACAAGCCAAACACCGTATAACTGAGACCAAACACCCAGCCAGGCGCAGTGTAGAAGAGAAAATTTTCTAGCCAATGCGCTATAAATGAGCCAGCATAAACTTGTTCGCCGGCCATTTCACGCAACGCCATTTCCCAAGTTGTAAGCGGGCAGACCATGCCAAGCCATGACTCTAATACCACGACACCAATCGTGATGAGGTGTATCAAGCGAAACCAAGGGTTTCGAACCCAAGACCATGATAAAAACTTACCCACAACAATAAAGGTCATGCCAAAGACAACAAACAGGACAATGAGCACATGCGTGTAGAGCAGTGCATCAGCCGCTAGCAGATAGGCAAGTTTAGAGTCCACCTCACCGCCTAATAATCGAAAAATGGTAGACTTCGATTTTATAAATAAAAAACCTTTCCATGCTGACAGCTCCCCCTTGGTATTCTCATCTTCCCAAGTTGTTACTCATACCATAAAGCCCGTGTTAAATAAATCTGTCCCCTTTTCTTGTCTTCTTTCTTAAAATAAAGGCACTGTATATTGCTCAGCTGCTTTGCTTTCCCAACAGAGCACTCATCTATCATCTCGTCAGCATTGATCGCATGATATAAGTCTCTGGCCGTATCACCCGTCAGATGAAAACGAAAATGCATCTCTTTGAGCTCAGGCGTGGGCGGAGTAAGATGCACTTCAGGGGTGAGAGCATAGCCACCCTCTAAAGGTTTCCAGTCAGCAGCAATAGCAACACTCGACATAATAGCTAGAAATAATAGCAATATTGTTCTCATATCCCTCTCCCAACAGCATCATTCAACTCTTTATATTTTACTCTTTTTTACAGCCAACAAAAACACCCATAAAGCAGCAGCATTCAACACCTCAACGCAGCTGAATCAAGCTAGCTGACCCCTTGATATTTTAGATATTTTACGACTCGTGAAAGGTATAATGATGCAATTTGCACTTTCAACTGGACATTAGTATGAGCACTGAAATCAATTACGAGAGCAACCCCTTGAATGGCGTTGGTTTAAAAAGCTTGTTGACCGAAATAGTGGATCACTATGGTTTTGAGATTCTCTTTGCCTATTTAAACATCAATTGTTTTAAGACTAACCCAAGCATTGAATCTAGTGTGAAATTTCTTAAGAAAACAGATTGGGCACGTGAAAAGGTCGAGGCTTTCTATTTGTACGAATTTAAGAACTTACCTAAAGCATCGTCAGAACAGTTTTTACTGCCACCCAGAAATCGAATTGTTCCAGATGATCATAAGCCAGGTACGCCTGCCGAACTGACCTTTGAGGATGCTGAGCAATTGCGTGAGAAGCGAGAAGAAAAATCGGCTGCCTGGGAACGGGAAGCAGGACAACGTTCGGGCAAGCGCTTTAGCACCCAAAGAAAAAAGCCTTCCAGTGAGAGAGACAGCGATCCATGGGCGAATTGGAAAAATAAATCGGACCGCTAGAAGAGTTGGCACCAACCCGTGGACTCTCTTAATTAAATAAATCTGTCCCCTTTTCTCTTAATCTGTCCCCTTTTTCCACTTTTCTCTTAAAATAAATCTGTCCCCTTTTTCCAATATTCTTCACCTGTGTCTTCGCAATAATAGTTGCCACTGACACCACCACCTTTCATTCGTTTTAATACTTTATCGCGATAGTAAATAGAACGCCCTGACTTAGAAAATCTTACCCATCCTATACGAGCAGGGTGACCATCGATGTCGCCTTCCTTATTCTCAACATACATCAGTCGTTGATTTTGTCCCTGTGTTAACTGACTCATTTGCTTAGCACCCCATAACGCCGCGCTCTGCGGCAAATTTGGAGCGCAGCGGAAAATTTGTCCGACAGCAGCGCCTTGTTAGCGTCGATTTTCATGTTCCGTCACTGGGTGTTCTCCCAAATCCTCTGGTAGCTCTTCAAGTAATTCTTTTGAGTGATACTCAAGAATTATTTCTCCTTTTGTTAGTCTTTCCGTCCAATAGCGCCCCACTAGCTTTTGCTTAGGCTTCTCGACTATTTTAAACACTGCTGTACCATCATGTGGAATGCTTCGATCGTTCAAGCTTAGCCTTGGCTTGCTAGTATAAGAGTAGGCTACGTTTTTAATTTGCCGATCTGGATCGATAATAAAGCCCTCAGAATACGAAGAGCTTTCCATTTCGCTAGTACGCATCATGCAACTAATGTGAAAGAATGATTGGTTAATAGTCAGCATCACCGGTATGGGAGGTGGCTTTTCTCCTGTATCAGGGTTTTTCCAATCAGAGTAAATATAGCCTAACCAGCTTCCGTTCAGATCTGGAAATGGGACAAGCCACCCTCTAAACAGCTTCAGTTTCCATCCCCATTTGACGAATACAGCGACTATCAATAGATCAATACTTACTACTTTTGGAATAAGCCCAAAGAAGTCCTTAACCTTTGACAGATCCAAGCCGCCAACGTAAGCAAGAGAAAACCAAGCGACTGCTGAAATCCCGACCAAAAGATATAGGGAGCTTTTTACTGTAACGTTACGCATTATTTGAATCCAAAGTAATTCCAAGCGGCCTTAGCAAAATCTCGACCATCCTTACGAGTCCATTTTTGATCCGAATGAAATAGAAAAAAGCATTCATTTACCTCAAGCCATCGGCCCTCGTCAGGTTCATCACCTTGAAGACTATCCCAAATATAAAACAGCATGGCCCGTAATCGCTCAGTCCATGTTGAATGTGCAAACACATCACCCGGGCAGTTGTAAGCTAGGCATTCCATAAAGAAAGATGGTAATTCACGGAATGTTCCATCTGCCGCCATTGCATTTTCAATTCGTTTTAGAAGACGAGCCCCCTTTTTATAGGCGTAACCTGTTGCTTTATTCTTGGCTGTTCCATTTTCCATTTGCTGAACTGGATAATTAACGATATTACTTCCATCCGTTTTAAATATTTTTGTACCATCCCTCGTTCCATACTTCATGTAATATCGGTAGCTAAAACACGGAACAACATCAGCATCAACACGCGACGAGCTAGAATTTATCTGTATCGCAGTGGTCCCCGACGTATCTACCTGCCCTGGAAACTTTGCCTTCATTGCTGAAACAAGCTCAGCCCTTAATTTTGCAGGAGTCCAAATTCCTTCATATGACTTACCTGGTGTGTGATTACCTTTTTCCGATTCTTTCCAATATAAAACTTCCGTGCATTCCACAGCTATATCAACATCACTATCTGCACGTACATTTGTATTGTTCGCATACGAACCTTTTGCGAAAATATTTAATGAACAATTATTCAATGGCTCGTGCGAATCAATTGCCTCGCGAATCATTCTTTCAGTTCTGTCCTGTTTGTCCTTTTCTGTGTCACTAGAAGGACCAGTCCAACCGGATAATTTATCTTCCAAACTCATTGTTCATCCTTTGAAACGCTAACAGTGTCTTTTATGAAGCCACTGGCTTCATAACAAGTATTAAAGGAGCCGCTTCATAAATCATTTTCCCCATAGTCAGAATCCTTTTAAGTGGCTGTTGTTAAATGATTTTCATTTTCCTGATAAAGAATTAAGAAGCCAGTTTATGAAAATAACCCTAGAAAATAGAGCCAAATACATGAGATTTTTATAACTCATCGAATCCTTGATGCTATTCAACTATAAACAATATTGCTTTGATTAAAACATTAAATCTTAACTAAAATCTCACCCATACCAATCCCAGCCAAATCCCCCGCATAACGCTGCACTCGCGAGAAAGCCTCAACGTTAGCAAACTGACTATCCAGCTTTTTAAATGACGCAAACATCAACGGTAAAAACGCCAAGGTATGCGAACCACAGTCATTAAAGTTAGCTGTAATGCCTCGAGACGGCATTTGAGTCAATAGTATCGTGCCACGCTTCATCCCATAGCCTAGATGCGCCCCACAGTCGCCTAACACGGCAATCGTGCCTGAGATCATTCTAGAGGCACAGTAATCACCAGCATCACCTTCTATCAGAATAAAGCCGCGACGCATATGATCGCCGGTTCTGGCACCCGTATTACCGGTCACAATCACCATGCCGCCGGTCATACCATTACGTCGGCCCGGTCTGGCACCACCGACGAAATCACCGGCATTACCATTGACTTTGATTTGGCCGCCTTTCATTTCGCAGCCTGTATAAATTCCGGTGTCGCCGTTAACCGTTATTTCGCCACCTTCCATGAAAATGCCTAAATAAGCACCGACATCGCCTTGGACTGAGATGCTGCCTTGAGTCATATTCCGGCCAATAAAGTCGAGTTTTGAATCACTGTTGGCAAAGACAATCGTGTTGCTATCGCCATCTGTTAACTCAAATAAGGCATCAACTCGGGCTGTCGTGTTACCCACAACCAATTCTATCGCAGCAATCTCAGTCAAAGATTTATCAGCCAAGTTATCAGGCGTGAGTGGCGAACAATCAATGCGTTGTTTCGGGGCTGCTTTTAAACTAAACCTTAAGCTGCTCATGCCATGATCTCCTGTAAATGGAAATGGAATGGCCCGAGCTTACCGCCGTAATTACCCGCACTGATCCGGCGAATGCCTTGTGCTGCACCCAAGTCACATACGGCTTGGATCCCGACTTTCATCGCCGTATCGATATCTTCTTTGGTCAAACCATCAATCACGATTTCCATCACTGATTCAACTTCGGGCGATAGTTCGCTTTTAGTCTGGCCTTTTAAGGTTGGACAAAAGGCATCATTGGTCGAGGCATTGAGTGCTTTATATTTTGATCCTACTTTAGAACCGCTACGCACCACACCGCCGGGGAAAGGCATAATCACATTCGGTATTTTTCGCATTTGTTCAATCGCGGCTTCGCAGGCAGCTAAAGCTTGGCCTTGTGATTCAGCAAGGACGAGGAAGTTACCACCACCCACTGCCGCTGCAACGCCGGTTTTTTCTTCGGTTAAGAACTCACCATCCATGACGGGGATACGCCAGTAGCGTTTGCCATCAATGACTTTCGAAATTTGAAAACCATCTCCAAAGAAACGTAGGTTCTGCCCCAGCGCCATGTCTTTTTCGCCATCAAGGCCCGAAAATAACGCCGAGGTCGGTGAAGTTAAAACACACTGACCAGCACGGGTTTCAACTTGTTTGGCTAGGCCTTTACCGCCCATGGCAAAAATCAATATCGCGACACCATGACGACCATCTGGCGTTTCATTGGGGTCGAGCTCACGCTCAATCCCTGCTTCACAACCACAAGCAATGACCGATGTGGCAAAGCCCGTAAACGCTTGCGCCGAGATCATCGCCCATTTAGCGTTATGCGCGGTGATGATCAGCCGTGTGCCTTTCATCGGAAACGCTTCTGCAAAGGTCTCATCAATGGTGACGCCATTAATAATCATATCGGACCTCCTTTATGCAGAGGCTGTATGGTCAAACTGCCTCGACCATCATCGACGATCTCATCATCACTGATCTTGAAGTTGCCCATTTTCATCGTCAGATATTTATCAAAATAGCCTTTCAATGATTTCTCAATACTGCGGTCGTATTCTGGTTTAACAACATGGGTTGTACCCCACGTCACATCGATCAGGTCACCATCTTCAACCACCATCCGACCATCTTTAAACACATAGTCCGGACTGCTAAACATCTTCTCGCGATCGGCATCATCGGTATAGACCGTAATATCTGCTGCACCGCCAACACCAAGGTGACCCCGATCAGCTAAGCCAACGAGTTTCGCCGCGCCTGCACGCGTCATTATCGCGATTTCATACAGAGAATATTCCCGATCAATCGATGCTAAATGGCTGGCTTTCTGTGCTTCTGGATGTAGTTTGGATAAAGTCTCGTTTCGGAATGTTTTATCCATCAATAAACGAATCAGGTGTGGATAACTGGTAAATGGCGCGCCATTCGGGTGATCCGTTGTTAAGAAAATACGCCAAGGATCATCCACCAACAGGAAGGTTTCTAAACCAATCATCCACTGCAATGCATTCACATAGCTTTGATCTTTATATTTGAATGGCAAGACACCACAACCGGCATCACATTCAATATCCATCGTCACCCACTTATTCGGGTGCGCATGGGAGTGAGCAGCATGTTGCATCATTGAATCGCCAGAAGCCGTTACAGTCTGACCGAACAAGATTTGGCCGACATCCACTGTGATATTTTTATTTCGATTGATCGCTTCAGCAATTTCAGCAGCGCCAGAAGAAAACTTAAAGTCACCCTCGGTGCCATAACTATGGAACTGGATATGGGTCATATGCATGGGCAGACCATCAATACCGGTGATGGTGTCCAAAGTTGTATTCATATTGCCCGGCACGCCCAAATTACAGCCATGGACATGTAATGGGTGAGGTATACCTAATTCTTTTACCGCCCTCGCTAGGCGCAATAAAATCTCACGCGGTGTAACGCCATAAAAGCTGTTTTTCTCATCGAGATCTAACTTGCGTTGATTAAACTTAAACGCATTAATGCCACCCGGGTTAACCACTTTGACACCAATTGCTTGGCTATGCGTTATCGTCCATGCGACATAATTATTAATCGATTCTTGATCATCATTCGCCGCCATCATCCGGAGAAGGTAGTCATCACTACCTAACATCACGTAACCACCTTTATCAATAATCGGTGTGTCATGCATTTCCATATGGGCTTGGCGAGCATTAATCGGCAAGATCGCAGGTTCAAACCCGGCGGTATAACCCATTTCAGCGTAGCGGTAACCCGCGGTTAGGGTGCTAGGGGCTGCATGACCACAACCAGACCGCATCAACTCGGTACGGGCCACCACATCCGCAGCATGGTCTTCTGGCAACATCGTCCGTGCAATATTAACCTTACCGCCACCAATATGGGTGTGCATATCAATCGCACCGGCCATCACCACCTTGCCACGCACATCAACTTCTTGATCATACTGGCCATCAGAAGGCGCTTTAACAATACGACCCTCTCTCACGTAAATATCACGAACTTCGTTATTCACACTCTGTGCCGGGTCGTAAACGCGGCCGCCTGTTAATTTCATTAACATGTCTTATCGGTCCCTTATAACACTTGTTCAACAGCGCTTAATACCTCGAAGGTACTTGGCAAACCGCTATCTCGTAATTGTCTCAATGGTATCGATACCACACTATCAGTTCTAAACGCCCGACCAGCATGATCAACACCTGGCGTGCCGACAGGAATAAACACCGCTGGCTCTTGTTCGAAGGACATACCCGATCGACCTAACACAACTGTTTTTGCACTGCTATTGGGCGGGAGGCGGTCAATATCAAAACTCGATACCCAAATTAACGTATCCACCTCGTCCTCAGCCAACATCCGTAAACTGTCTGATAAATACGGATCATAATCGGGATAACCACGGTTAAAATTGGTCCGCACCGGATAACCTGATTGCCAGGCAGCCACTTGATTCACGGTCGTATCACCATCTTTACCACCCAAGGGCAAACCACTACTACGCGTTTCTGAATTGAGGTCTTTTACCATTTCACACAGCGTTTGCACCGTCGCTTCTGCATGATCAAAATCCAACATAGCCGCAGACCAGGTCACAACTGAATATTTGGCTGCTTTTAGGCGTTCCGCTAAGTCTGATAGGGCGCTGATGGCAATACCGCCTACTTGCTCTGCTTGTAATTCACGGCCATTGATCAAGGCGCGTAACACTGATATCACTTCAGGTAAGTCGGCATCATCACACCTAATCACTTGTGCTTTTTTACCCTTGGGAGAAGTCGATGCATCACCAGACGGCGCTTTACCCAAATAAATCACATCACGGGATTCGATATCTTGACCAAACAACGTGTCTTTTGGCCACACCATCCGTTCAAAAAACCGAGGGAAACCAGCTTCAATATCACTGCCAACAACCAGCAATAAGTCGACCCGGTTTTTAACCTCGGCCAATGTGGTATTCATCCAACCGGTATCTTGTAAGACCAAAAAATTCCTAAACACACCGGTTGAATTCATATGGTCAACCGTTGCACGACCTTTATCAGCTAAGGCCATCGCGGCACGGGCGCCATTTAGATCTGTTGCCAAACCTGAGATCACCGTTTGTTGGCTATCACGCATTAATTCTGCAATACGCTGAACAGCTTTAGCTAAACTCGTTTCTTGACCATCAACACGTGGGGCTGTTTCGCTTATCGGTGCTTCAAAACCTTTAACAGTGACGGGGTCACCATTTTCTGTCACGCTTAATTTTAGGCCCGTCACTGAAATCGTCAGATCGTCTGAAGCAATACCACAGAACGGACTCGGCACTTCCTGCCAAACACCCTCATCAAGCCTTTCGGTCATTATTCACTCCAAACATCAAGAAGTTGAAACTGCTCCTAGCCCTAAATTGGCTAATAATAGCATCACAATACACACTCGTTTTCGAAACAATAAGCATAGCTTAATCTCAAACAACTAGCCATGTCTCGCACGCATTAGCAATGAATCAATATTATTTTTCTTAAGCTGTCTTTGCAACTGATCGACCTTATCGCGACCCACAATCGGGCCCACCTGCACGCGGTGCCAAGTCGCTGCATTATCTATCGTCACTGTTTGTACCTTAGACTCTACCCCTAATAAGGCCAACCGCGCCTTAAAACCATCAGCATCTTTGGCACTTTTAAACGATCCCACTTGAATCAAATAACTGACTTTATCGACCGCTTTAACGCTGGCTGTTTTTTGTGGTGGTGACGATACAATTGTTTTCTTTTTAACTTGTTTAGGCTTATCAACCACCACTTCCATTTCAGGTAACAAGGTATAAAAGTCAAATGTCGGCTCAATCACATTACTGTCTTTTTCCATCACTTTCTTAGCAGGAGGCTCAA
>Ga0316189_10007156_pt1 | contig 10591 bp, 8 predicted proteins | sample LowCovwburrow_MG_FD_204930 | JGI IMG/M metagenome (GOLD analysis project Ga0316189, IMG submission 204930) | Coastal sediment microbial communities from Maine, United States - Lowes Cove worm burrow | ecosystem: Environmental > Aquatic > Marine > Coastal > Sediment | place: USA: Maine... | reverse complement strand
ACCCCTGACTACCCCGGCAGCATGAATGACCGCGCTGGTTTCCGCGACAAGTTGTTGCAGCGCGGCGGCATCGTCCAGGTCACCGGGTATGAGGGTGACGCCCAGTTCGTTCAGTTGCTGTGCTTTGTCCGGATTGCGGACCAGCGCCCGCACCTTGTAACCCCGTTGCAGCAGCTCTGCGCAAAGTACCTTGCCGATAAACCCGGTAGCACCAGTTACCGCAATCAGGCTGCCGCTGGGAATCAGGCTGATGCAACCCTCAAACGGAACTCTTCAGTGACCGCATTCAGGTTGTCGTCTTCGTGGGTGGCGATGAAGTCCAGTCGCGCCTTGGCGCGGGACAGCTTGCCGGATGAAGTTTTGGGCAGCGAGCGCGGCGGAACCAGCTCAACAAAGCAGTCCAGGCTCATTTCGAGACGCATCAGGGCGCTGAGACGTCGCACCAGGTTGTTGCGTTTCTTGGGGTCGGTCTCGCGACACTGTACCAGCAGTACACACATTTCCTCGCCTTCATGGTCAGGAATGGAGAAGGCTACTGAGTCGCCGGAGCGCACTTCGGGCTCCGCCTCTGCGATGTGTTCGAGATCCTGAGGCCAGATGTTGCGGCCGTGAATAATAATCAGGTCCTTCTTGCGACCGGTAATGGTCAGCACACCGTCTACCTGGTAGCCAATATCACCGGTGTTCAGCCAACCGTCCTCGTCCAGCGCGTGACTGGATTCTTCCGGCAGGTTGAAATAGCCGGACATCACGCTGGGGCCGCGCAGGTGGATCACGCCGCTGTGCCAGTCGTCCAGTACCGTCTCCTCGCCATCGCGAATCTGTACTTCGAAGCCCGGCAAAGGGGTGCCGCAGTTGACGAAGTGGCGACCGCGGCCGCGCTTGTCGCTGTCGTCGAGCAACACGGCACGGTGATGGTCTGACAGGTGGTCACTGTCGATGTGGTGGGTGGTAAAACCGGTCCACAGGGGTGAAAAGCTGATCCCGAGCGTACATTCGGCCATGCCATAGCAGGCCAGGAATGCGCGGCGGTCAAAACCGCAGGGCTCCATCATGTCTGCGAAATAGTCCAGGGTTTCCGGGCGAATCATTTCTGCACCGATACCGGCCACACGCCAGTTGCTGAGGTCGTAGTTGCCGACGTCGGCCGGCCGCACGCGGCGGGCACACAGGTCGTAACCAAAAGACGGCGCGAATGAGATGGTGGCGCGCGACTTGGTCATAAGCTCCAGCCACTGGCGCGGGCGCATGGCGAATTCGCGGGTATCCAGGTAGTCGATAGAAACCTGTGCGGCCATGGGTACCAGCATAAAGCCCACCAGACCCATATCGTGGTAGAACGGCAGCCAGGACATCATGCGGTCGTCACCGTTCATTTCCAGACCGGGGCCAATGATGCCCTGCAGGTTTGCCAAGGCAGTTTCGTGCTTGATAACCACACCCCGCGGGAAGCGTGTGCTGCCGGAGGTGTACTGAATATAGGAAATATCGGAAGGGTTCACCGTAGGCAGCGCTTGTACGCTGGCAGGCAGTGCGTGGAATGACTCAGCCGTGTCTACCATGCGCATGGCCAGGCCTTCGCTGGCTTCCTGCAGAAACGACAGATACCCTTCGGAGGCCACACCAACAGCGGCATCGCTGGCTTCCAGCAGGCGCTGCAGCTGGGCCACATAGGCCTGGTGCGCCCCCACCTTGATAGAGGCCGGCAGGGCAACAGGAATCAGGCCGGCGTACTGGCAGGCATAGAAAAATTTCAGGAACTCAGGTGTCGTTTCCGCAACCAGGGCAACCCGGCTGCCGGCTTCAAGGTCCAGCCCCAACAATTTTTTGGCCAGTTCCATGGACTGCAGGCGCAGCTCGCGGTAGGGCAGCGCATTGTAGAGGCCGCCACGGCCAGTGTAAAAGTTGGCGCCGGTTTCACCCTGTGCGGCGTAGTCCAGAGCTTCCGTCAGTGTCGCAAAGTCAGCGGCACGGAAGGCGAGGGTATGATTCGTCGGCGTGGATTGAAGTTCAGGAGATGACAATGGAATTTCCTCAATTAGGGCAGCCTGTCCGACGCTGCTGGTCCAAAATAGTTCAACGGCCTCATCCTCCGAGTGGTTGAGGAATGAAGCTCAGATCCAATAAATCTGTGGGTTGTGTGGGCTGGCGTTGTGTCTTCTGCATCACCTTGCGCCCCTGTTTACAGGTAACCTGGACTGGTTACCAAACAAGGCGCAACTTTAGCATTTTCGAGCTTCCGGCTCATAGGTAATAATACCAATCAGCCTTGCGCAATAGTGCGCTGGCACTGCTTTTTTGGGGGGGCTCTAAAGACACGCAAGTGTATGTTATTTCAGCATTTTTCCCCAATTCGTTTTTCAAGTGGCGGTTTCGGCTGTATACTCCGCACTTTGCGTCCGCAGGGCGCCAGGCAGGGGACGGAATAGTCGTGACCGGGGATTCAGCCATAACGCTGGAAGTGGTGACTGAACGGGCCCAATGGCGTCAGTTTCTGGCTCTCCCACACCGCCTGTACGCTGACGACCCCGTGTGGGTTGCCCCGCTCAATTTCCAGCAACGCGAGCGCCTTTCTGCAAAAAACCACTTTTTCGAGCACGCCCGCTGGCGCGCCTGGTTGGCCTTCAGGGACGGCGTGCCAGTGGGTTGTATCACCGCCCAGATAGACGAATTGCACCTGCGCCAGCATGCCGACGGTGTCGGCTATTTTGGCATGCTGGAGGCGGAGGATGATCCCGCCGTGTTCGCCGCGCTGCTGGATGCAGCAGCCGACTGGCTGCGTAGCGAGGGTATGCAGCGTGTGCGTGGGCCGCTCAACCTGCATATCAACGAGGAAGTTGGTCTGCTGGTTGATGGCTTCAACACACCACCTTTTGTGCTCATGGGTCATGCGCGCCCCTATTACGGCGACCGCATCGAGGGCCAGGGCTACCTGCCGGCAAAGGACCTGCTGGCCTACCACATCAGGCCGGATTTCGAGGCGCCGCGGGTGATGACCAAGTTGGCCGAGCGGGTGTCGGGTCGCGTGAAAGTCCGCTGCGTGCGCCGCAAGCACTTGGCCGAGGATGCGGCGATCATGCTCGATATATTCAACGACGCCTGGCAGAACAACTGGGGTTTTGTGCCACTGGCGCCGGCGGAGTGGGAGGACACCGTGAAGACGCTTGCCATGCTCATGCCGGATGACTATATCCAGATCGCCGAGTACGATGGCGAGCCGGTGGCTTTTATCGTGGCTTTGCCCAATCTCAACGAGGCCACGCGCGATCTCGGGGGCAAATTACTGCCCTTTGGCTGGGCCAAATTGCTGTGGCGCCTCAAAGTGCGTCACCCCGGGACGGCCCGGATACCCCTGATGGGGGTGCGCCAGAGCTTCCAGCACTCGCGGCTCGGGCCTACCCTCGCATTCATGGTGATCGACGCCGTTCGTAAACAGTTGCACGCAAGGGGTGTGAAAGACGTGGAGATGGGGTGGATTCTTGAAGATAACGACGGCATGCGCAATATCATTGAAACCATCGGCGGCGAGGCGTATAAGCGCTACCGCGTCTACGAAAAAGAACTCTAAGCAACGATAGCGAGACTTATGCACCTCAATCCCGAACAGCACCAGATGACCGCCATCGTTCTCGCCGGCGACAGAACCAAGGCGGATTCCCTGATCAATCATTCCAAGGTTGGCAGCAAAGCCATGATTGATCTCGATGGCATGCCCATGGTGCGCCGGGTGTTGAACGCTTTGCGCTCCTCCCGGGTGGTCAGCAAGATTGCCCTGTGTGGACCCGAGGCCAGCGAGATCGCAAAGGATGACCAACTGGCGCAATGGGCGGATTCCGGTGAGGTGATCTGGACCGAGCCTGGTATCAGTCCCAGCACCAGTGCCTACCAGGCTATGAAAGGACTGGGCCCGGAAGAGGCGGTGCTGCTGACTACCGCAGACCATCCCTTGCTGACGGCTGAAATCGTCGACGCCTTCGGGCGCCAGAGCCTGGCGGACGATGTTGATGTTACTGTTGGCCTCGCGCCCCATGCGCTGGTGCTGGAGGCCTATCCCGGGATCAGGAAAACTGTTCTGCGTTTCAGTGATGGCGATTTTTGCGGCTGCAACCTCTTCGCCTTTATCACTCCGGAGGGGCGTCGTGCGGCGCGCTTCTGGCGCCGCATCGAGCAACAGCGCAAGAAACCGCTGGTGGTGATCGGCCTGCTGGGCTGGTGGGCGGTTATCCGCTATCGGCTGGGATTACTGTCACTGGAGGAAGCACTTGCCAAATTGAGCAAGCGCCTGGGCCTGCGCATGCGCGCGGTGATCCTGCCCTATGCCAATGCCGCCATCGATGTGGATTCAGTTGCCGACCTGGTGCTGGTTAAAGGCTCGCTGGCGAAGGCGGCGGAGGAGAATGCCTGAGCAATCGGGATCAAACCTTTAGTTGACGATCCAGCTCTAAAGATCTCGATTCTCCGGCGACAAAGTCGCCCTCTCCTGGTTGGTAATCACGCGAGTTGATCTCCAGCCGCCACCCCGTCCCGGTTTGCTCAACCCCATAGCAGTTATAGCTCGCCACATTGGCTCCGTGCAGACCCAGCGCTGAGGCTGAGGGTATCGCGATCAACGGCGCCATGCCGTGTGCCGTTTCAAGTTCGTCGTAGTGGTGTCGGTGGCCGTGCCCATTTAATACCAGTTCCGCGCCATGATTGCAGATAGTGGCCTGTACCTCTGCCGCGTCTGTGAGGCGCTTGCGCCACTTGTCCCTGCCCGGAAGTGGCGAGTGATGAAGGTATACCACGCGGAACTGGCCTTTCGCGTGGGCGGCATCCAGCAGCGCCGGCAAACGGCTCAACTGTAGTGCCCCGGCGGTGCCGGTGGCCATCAGTGGTGGCTTCGGGCAAGCTGTGTTGAGGCCGATGAAGGCGATTTTTCCACGCTCCCGCAGGCTTGGGAACATCGTTTCGAGGCGCTCGGGTGCAGCAGTTGGGGTATCTGCTGCCATGTAGTCCCGCCACAAGGCGAAGGTATCCTGCCAGGGGGTCGCAACCGAGGCGTCGTGATTACCGGCAATGACGGCGACATCGTGGGGGCTGCCAAGCGCTTTTAACCAGGTGAGCGCCTGTTGGAATTCCAGGGGCAGGCCCACATGGGTGAGATCGCCGGTTACCAGCAGCTGGTCCAGGTCGAACTGCTGCAGGTCACGCTGTAGTGCGGCGAGTACTTCAGGCCGGTGCTCGAAGCGTCGGCGCCGACTCCAGGACAGGTAGCCCAGAAAGCGCTTGCTGAGCAGTTCGCCAAGGCGGACACCTTCCAGCGAGCTCAGGTGGGGGTCGGATACCTGCGCGAAGTTCTGCACTAGAGCCCGGGCCCGCTGGTTCGCATCATTCACTCCTGAACGCGGTGTATTTTGGCGCCCATATCAGCCAGCTTGCGATCGATATTGGCGTAGCCGCGGTCCAGGTGATAGACACGGTCGATGCTGGTGTCGCCATCAGCGGCAAGGGCGGCAATGATCAGCGACGCCGAGGCGCGCAGGTCGGTGGCCATGACTGGTGCACCCTGCAGTCGTTCGCGCCCTCGCACGATCGCGGTATGTCCCTGCAACTCGATATCGGCCCCCATGCGCTGCAGTTCTGCCACGTGCATAAAACGGTTTTCGAAAATATTCTCGACCACCGTGGCGGAACCTTCCGCCACGGCGTTGAGGGCCATAAACTGGGCCTGCATATCGGTTGGAAAGGCCGGGTAGGGTGCGGTATTGATATGTACCGCCTGGCAACGCTTGCCGCCGGTATCCAGTTGAATCCAGTCTGGTCCCAGCTCGATATTGGCGCCTGCCTGTTCCAATTTGCCCAGCACGTGATGGAGAAAATCGGGGTTGGTATCCAGCACGCGGATATTGCCGCGGGTGGCGGCGGCGGCGGTGAGGAATGTGCCGGTTTCAATGCGGTCCGGCGGTACCCGGTGGCGGGTGCCGTGCAGTGTTTCCACACCCTCTATGGTGAGTGTGCCGGTGCCGATGCCGCTGATTTTTGCGCCCATACCAATTAACAGCTTTGCCAGGTCGCCAACCTCGGGCTCCAGTGCGCAGTTTTCCAGCACGGTGGTGCCCTGGGCCAGGGTCGCGGCCATCAACAGGTTTTCAGTGGCCGTTACAGAGGGTATGTCGAAGGTGAAATGGGCGCCGCGCAGGCGTTTTGCCTTGGCTTTGATATAACCGGATTCAATCTGGATCTCGGCACCCAGCGCCTGCAGGCCGGTTATGTGCTCGTTCACGGGGCGGGAGCCGATGGCGCAACCGCCGGGGAGGGACACATCGGCCTCGCCAAAACGGCTCAGCAGGGGCCCCAGCAAGAGGATAGCGCCGCGCATGGTCTTAACCAGCTCGTAGGGCGCGTATACCGAGTGCACCTTGCTGGTGTCTATGCGCAGGTCTGTGCCGTCGCGATCTACCAGGCAGCCCAACAGCGTCAGCAGTTTCAGGGCTGTGTCGATATCACGCACACCTGGAACATTGCTGATCGACAACGGCTCCGCGCTGAGAAGTGATGCCGCAATAATCGGTAGAGCCGCGTTTTTTGCACCGGCTACACTGACTTCACCTTGCAATGGACCATTGCCGGTGATGATGATCTTTTCCATTAGTGCTGTGTCCGGTTGATATGCACTTACGCGGCCTGGGCCGGTTCAAACAATCCGGCTTTTTTGAGGCCGGCGTACGCGCTGATAATGGTATCGATCTGCTCGCTTGAGTGCGCCGCGCTGACACTGTTGCGCAACAGGAAGTTGGTCGATGGCGAGGCTGGCGGAATCACGAGATTTACATAAACACCGGCTTCCATCAGCGCCTTCCAGCAATCGATGGTGCGGGAGCGATCCACCATTTCCACCGCGACTACGGGGCTGGCGGTAGGTCCGACGGGCAGCCCCAGCGCCTTGAGGCCATTGTACAGGCGCCTGGCATTGTCCCAAACCTGCTTGCGGCGCTCCGGCTCGCTGCGGATGATGCGCAGCGATTCCCGGGTAGAGGCGATAACCGAGGGGGAGGACGAGGCGGTGAAAATATAGGCCTTGATACAGAAGCGGATGGCCTCCAGTTCTTTGTGTTGACTGACGCAGAAACCGCCGATAGAACCCAGGCTTTTACTGAATGTGCCCACGGTAAAATCTACATCCGCTTCAACACCTGCAGCCTGGGCGGCGCCGCGACCACTGTCACCCAGCACGCCCATTGAGTGGGCCTCATCAACCAGCAGGTAGCCCCCGTACTCGCGCTTGACCTCTGCTATCTCCTTGAGTGGTGCGACATCGCCCAGCATGGAGTAAATGCCCTCGGCGATAATCAGCGCCTGGCTAGCCCGGTCGCCGAGACGGCGCATGCGCTTGGCGAGGTCTTCGGGGTCATTATGTTTGTAGCGAATAATATCAGCGCCGCTGAGTTGCACGCCGGAGTAAATGCTGGCGTGACTGTCGGCGTCCAGCAGGATGACATCACCGGGCCCTGCCAGCGTAGCGCACATACCCATGGTGGCGGCATAACCGGTGGAAAAGACGATGGCATGGCCTACGCCGTAGAATTCGGCGATTTCCTTTTCGAGGGCCTCGTGCCCGGCAAAAGAACCATTTGCCAGTCTCGAGCCGGTAGTGCCCGTGCCCCACTCGGCAGCGGCGGCCTGGGAGGCCGCGATACAGCGCGGGTCAAAAGACATGCCCATATAGTTATTGGTGCCGGCGAGAATGACTTTGTGTCCCTCGACGATACCCTCGGTGGGCGACAGGATTTTTTCAGTCACGGCGCCAAAGGGAACGACATCACGTTCGGCGAGTTCGGCCTGGAAATCGGCCATAGTCTGGAATTTGTCAAACAGCATGGATCAGCCCTGTAGTACTGGTGGGTGCAAGCTTAGTGCCTGAAGGCGTTAAAAGTGTAGCGTATTTAGTGTGCATTAGTGCTCCAACTACCTGATGCTGATTTATCAGAATGTTGGAGCAATAAGACCGGGACTTAGGGGTTGAGTTCCTGGACCTTTTTCGCCAGCTCACCGATGGTGTTTACGTCGGGTAGAATGTTGAGGGGGATCGAGATGTCAAAGTGGTCCTCAATTTTCTCGATAAACTCCATGACCTCCAGTGAACTCAGGCCAACATCCGCCACCAGGTGGGTGTTTTCTGTCAGTTCGATATTCTTTTTATTCTGCGAGGCCAGGGCGCTGTACAGGAAACCCAGGTACTCTTGGTAATCAGTCATTTCGTCTCTACCCTTGCGCCACCCAAGGTAAGTCGCTAGATTTCGAAGGCTCGAACTATACCCATGGATAGATGGTAATGCCAATTATTTGGTTGATCGACGCCTACCGGGCGGGGGAGCAAAGCCAGGTCCGTGCGTTGGTCGATGCCCTCGGCTGGCCGTGTGAAACCAAGCGCCTGAGCTACCGCAAACATGTTGTTCTGCCGCATGTGCTGGGGCTGACCAGCCTGCGCGGTATTACTACCGAATCAGCGGCCATGTTGGAGCCGCCCTGGCCGGACCTGGTGATTTCCAGTGGCGTTCGCAATGAGCCGGTTTGCCGCTGGATCCGCGCGCATTCGGGCGGGCATACACGATACGTGCACGTGGGTCGCCCCTGGGGGCCGCTGACCGGTTTCGACCTGGTGGTTACCACGCCACAGTACCGGGTCCCACGGCGGGCAAATGTTCTCAATAACATGCTCACTCTGCACAGCGTTACGCCGCAACGGCTGGCGGCGGCGCGGGAGGAGTGGGCTGAAACCTTTGACCACCTGCCGCGGCCGCGTATAGCGGTCATCGCCGGCGGCCACAGTGGCCCTTTCACGCTGGGCCCGCTGGCGGCGTCACGGCTGGCTCACCAGACATCAACCCTGGCGCGCCAAAGCGGCGGCTCACTGCTGGTATCGACCAGTTCCCGCACCAGTGATGAGGCCATCGACGCCCTGCAGTGCGGCATCGATGTGCCAAGTTACTTTTATCGCTGGCAGCCCAATGATCCTGCCAACCCCTATTTTGGCATGCTGGCTATTGCTGATCGATTTGTGGTGACGGGTGACAGCATTGCCATGCTTTCCGAGGCATGCGCCACTGGCAGGCCGGTACAGATTTTTGATCTCGGCGGGATGCAGGGTCACAGCGATGTCGCTGTTGATTTTCGCCTGGAGGCCTCACTTTACCGCGGGCTGATGCGCTGGCTCTGGCAGCACCTGAGTCGCGATATCACCCTGGTACATCAGCAGTTGCGTGCGAGCAGCCGCGCATTCTGGCTGGAGGAGGAATTCGGCGCATCGGTGCTGCCGGCAGAGTCGGATATGCAGCGCGCGGTGGCGGCGGTGCAGGGCCTATTTAGCGAGGTCTGAGGACTACCAATGCATCCGACTCAGCAGCAACAAGGCACACAGCAGAATCAGCAATGTTGGCGCCAGTGCCACCCCTTTGACCAGGTTTTGACTGCAATGTAACGCTAGAGAATCATCGCCGTTTCATCCATGGCTGGCTGACCAATACCACCAGCAGAATAATCTCCAGCAAATAGACGCCCCATAGTCCGGGCAGCTCCCCGATGCGCCCCTGCTCTATGCCCGTGCGCACTACGCTGGTCATTGCAAACAGGCCGATGTAGATGCCAACCGCAATCAGCACGTTTCGCATACGTGATTCACGCGGAGCCGAACGCGCCAATGGTACGGCCATCAGCGCAAGCAATACGGTGGCAACCGGTGTGGTAACCCGCCATTGGAACTCAGCAATATCCTTGGGCTCCTTCGACTGCGCGAGGTTAACAGTAGTCTCGGCTTTGCGCCGGTATTGCTCCTGGGCTTCCTGGTTGTCCAACCTGACGATGAGGTTGTCGAATTTCAGCGTAATGTCCTGCTTTCTTCTGTTGTCCAGCAGGTAATTGTAGCCGTTAAAAAACTCTGCCTGCATGGCCTGGCCCGGGTTGAGCACAGGCAGCTCCGCCGCTTCAGCGACGATAATTTCGGAGCGCCCCACCTTGTGGTAATCCTTCTGCAGGAATACACCCTTATGCCGGCCGCGGTCCAGGTCGAGGCCATCGGCGATAAAAATGTAATCGCTGCCGCTCATGTTGACGAACTCGCCTGTTGCCATTTTCTTCAAGTCGAACTTGGCCAGTGCCCGGGACTCCAGTTCATAGCTGGTCCGAAATGCCCAGGGTCGCCCCAGAATTGAAATGACTCCCGTAATAAGTGCGACCATAAGCGCCAGTTTAAGCACCGCCTCGAGAATACGCGCCCGGCTGACGCCAGCGGCGTAAAGCGCACTCATTTCGGAGTCCCGGTAGAGACGCCCCACAGCTGCCAACACGGAAAAGAAAAATGCGGACGGTAGCAGAATTTCCAGCGTCACCAGCGTATTAAGCCCCACCAGTTTGAATGCGGTCAGCATTTCGAGTTGCCCGGCGGCGGCTGCCGATAATTGTTTGGCGGCGGAGAATCCAATAAATACGAGCACCAGCAGACCAAGGCCCATCGCAAAAGGACGCAGGATTTCAAGGCTGATATGGCGGTCGATGATCAACGGGCGTTGGTCCTTTGTGGGGTCGCGGCCATTGTACCCCAAGCGGTGGCCGTCTG
>Ga0316189_10007152_pt1 | contig 10593 bp, 7 predicted proteins | sample LowCovwburrow_MG_FD_204930 | JGI IMG/M metagenome (GOLD analysis project Ga0316189, IMG submission 204930) | Coastal sediment microbial communities from Maine, United States - Lowes Cove worm burrow | ecosystem: Environmental > Aquatic > Marine > Coastal > Sediment | place: USA: Maine... | reverse complement strand
GCGATCAACAATCAAGGGGGTACGAGATTTCTGCTGCCGCTGTTTATCGGTGAATCAAAGCCTACGAGGACTCTATTAGCTTCCCGCAGCGGCTTGATTATCAATTCGCCATGCACAACCGTTCTTCGACAGCCATACCGCCCCGGTGAATATCAAAACATTCGTTCCCGCACTGGCCATTATCCTGGAGGCCTACTTTATCCGTGGCATTACCGGCTTCGGATCCGGATTGATTGCTGTCCCGCTACTGACGCTGATTTTGCCGCCTCACACTGTGGTACCCCTGGTGAAAGTCTCGGGCCGAGTAATTAAAAGAACGTTTTAGTCATCCGCCCCAGAGGTCAGTAGCGTGGCGGTGGTCGCTTGTGTTACGTGGCGATTTAGCGTGTGGGTCTCGAATTCGTAATTTTCTCTTGACGAAGGCGCATTACGCAATGGGGTGCAAACTTTCGCTGGACCAGGACAGCCTCGCGCCGCTGGTGATCCTGGCGGGTGAAGGCACGGAGCTGTACCGGGGTGTGGGCGTGATAGTGATGTTCGGCCTGCTCGGAACGGCAATAGTCAGCCTGACTTTCTTGCCGGCTTTGACAGTGCTGGTATTAAGAATTTCAAAATCCGATTAGACATGGCAGGAAAACTTGTAGCTGTTACTTGGGTTATTGATCACCTGTAATATCCTGGACTACGCAGGAGCTTGTAAATGTATTCGCGGCTGAATCCGCTCCTGCTTATTGCCCTGCCTTTTTAAGAAGTTCACGCCATCCCCTGGTTTCGTTTTCAGGTGTAAACAGCGGCTGTTTGGCTATGCAGGCTTGCTCCAGCTTTTTATAATAGGCAGTATCCGATTCTGCTTTTAATAGCAGCGTAGTCAAGGCTTCTTCATTTTCCACTGCATAATAACCGGTATAGTCGTCACCAAGAAGTCCTATTGAACCCTCGATATCGGAAGCAATCACCGGAACGCCGGCGACAATGGCCTCCGAGATCACATTGGCGCCGCCTTCCATCCGGGACGGTAGCACCAGCAGGTGGGTGCGCCGGTAAACCTGCCTGATTTTGTAGTGTGCTATTTCGCCATGCCATACATAGCGTGTGTTTGTATTCATTTCAGCCCGCGCGCGCCCCACCCATTCCAGTGTATGCGCTTTGCCATAGTGGTGTAATTTTATGCGACTGCTGGTGGGGAGGTCGCGTACCGCCATTGCAGGACGCATCGGGTCTTTTTCATCACGCAGATGCCCCATGACCGAGACATGAAAACACCGCTTGTACGGCTCGCGTTTGCCAATCGGCTTGGCCGACTGGTGAATCACGCATAACTTGTGGCGCTCATTTTGCGGCAGTATATTACCGATTAAATCATGCAAACCTACCAGGTAGTCCGCCAGGTGGATGGATTGCAGGGTACTATCAGGGTGGCTGTGTTTAAAGCGGTAGGCATCCGTTCCGGTAATTGCCACGATAAGCGGGCGCCTGTGAAAAGCATCGGAAAATTGTTGGATCGATTCGGCGCTGCGCCAGGCGTGTAATGCGATCATCAGATCAGCATCCTGGCCTGCAAAGGTGGTAGCGATCTCTACCCGGTGCCCCAGTGACCTTAATATATGAGCCCATCGAGTTGCCGTGGCTCGATTACCGGCTCTTGACTGGGGTGGTGCAGGTGTGATCAGGATAATGCGCATTGCTGTCGGTGAACAGAATTTATAGCGATATTGCTGGTGTGATTGAAACTGTTCCTGAAAGATGACACTGTCATATCGTCTGGAGATGCTGCAGTCTTATACTATGGCCAATAGCAATTAATACAGCCTCATTATCTGGTCTTGCTATCCAGACTGAATACACGTATCTGAAATCAGCGAATGTGCATGCGAAAACTTAATCCAATTATGATAGCAAATCAACTTGAGGACGCGCATCAAAGAACGATGGCATTGATTGATGGCCTCTCCCAGGCGCAAATGATGGGGCCATTATTAGCAACCGTTAATCCACTGCTGTGGGAAATCGGTCATGCCGCTTACTTTTACGAATACTGGGTACTGCGCCATCATATGAACAGGCCGCCGATTCGCGAGGATGCCGATCGTCTGTATGACTCGATCACTATCGCGCACGATGATCGTTGGGACTTGCGCCTGCCTGCGCTGCAGCAAACCCTGACCTATATCGAGGCTGTCGAGGACAAGGTCAAAGCCGTTCTGAGCGCTGGCGATGATGTGCAAAGAGACTACCTCGCCCAGTACGCAGTCTTTCATCATGATATGCATAATGAAGCCTACACTTACACGCGCCAGACTCTGAATTACCCCGAGCCAAATATCGGCAGAGCAGGGTACTACATCCTGGATGCCGGTGGCCTGAGTGGCGATGCCAGCATTCCGGGTGGTGCGTTCATGCTCGGCGCCGCGCATCAGGATGGCTTCGTGTTTGATAATGAAAAATGGGCGCATAACATTGAGATTGAACCGTTCCAAATAGCCAGGGCGGCTGTGAGTAATGGCGACTATCTGAAATTTGTGCAGGCGGATGGTTACAGCAACCAGGAATTCTGGGATGACGAAGGCTGGCAATGGCGCAAGCAGCTCGATCTTCACCACCCTGTTTACTGGCGCCATGATGCAGAGGGCTGGAAAATGAGGAAATTCGACCATTGGCAAGCGTTGCCAATGCATGCGGCCTTGATACATGTCAGCTGGCATGAAGCCCAGGCCTACTGCCGCTGGGCAGGTAGACGATTACCCACCGAGGCTGAATGGGAAGTTGCCGCCGCTGCTGAACCTTCGGCTGATGGACAAACACTGGCTGCCACCAAGCGTCACTTTCCATGGGGTGATGCAGCACCGCGTCCGGACCATGCCAACCTTGATGGTTATGCCCTGGGTACAGTTGATGTAGCTGCGCATGCAGCGGGTGACAGCGCTTTTGGATGCCGTCAAATGATCGGTAATGTATGGGAATGGACGCAGGATACGTTTGCCCCTTATCCCGGTTTTGTGCCCGATATGTACCAGGATTATTCACAACCGTTATTTGGCATCACCAAAGTATTACGTGGTGGCGCATGGACCACGCGTGCGCGTATGATTCGCAATACTTGGCGAACCTACTATGGTCCTGATCGCAATGATGTGTTTGCCGGATTTCGCACGTGCGCCATTTGAAGCTGATACTCGGCCCTGCATCTGTTTTAACAGTTATCTAATTGGCATCATTGACAGCCATACGAGCTGGCAACCCTAATTTATCATTATGCAAATTAACAATATACCCGTAGTCAAAGATCTTGTGCTCATTGGTGGCGGTCATGCCCATGTTTCAGTTTTAAAACGCTTCGGTATGAAGCCGGTACCCGGTTTGCGCATTACCCTGGTAACACGTGATATTCATACGCCTTATTCGGGTATGTTGCCCGGTTTTGTTGCCGGCCATTATGACTACGATGGCTGTCATATCGATCTTGGACCGCTGGCTCGCTTTGCCGGTGCGCGTCTTTATCACGCCGAGGTTGACGGCATAGACCCGGAAAACAAGCGGGTTTATGCACCGGGGCGTCCACCTGTCGCCTATGACATTCTGTCGATAAACACAGGTTCCCGTCCCAACAGCATCAATATATCCGGTGTTGATGAATTCGCGCTGGCCGCTAAACCCATCGATATATTTCTGCGCAAATGGCAACAGCTGATTGAGCGAGTATGTGACAGCGAGGGTCCGTTTCGCATCGTCGTTGTCGGCGGGGGAGCCGGTGGCGTCGAGCTCGCCTTGTCGACCCAGCTGCATTTACAGAATACCTTGCGAGACGTGGGAAAAGATCCCGAACGTCTGCACTATGCGTTGATCACTTCCAGCGATTCCATCATGCACATGCATAATAGAGGGGTCAGGAAACGTTTCGAGCGCATCTTAGCCGAGCGCAATATAGGGATTAAAACCGGCACACGGGTGAATGAAGTCACCGCGAACAGTGTACGCACGGCTGATGGCGCTTTGATTGATAGCGAAGCTGTGATCTGGGTGACCACGGCTTCATCTCCGGGCTGGCCTTCTCAATCCGGACTTGCCGTCGATACGGAAGGTTTTATTCAGGTCGATGAGCATTTACAGTCGTTGTCGCACAAGAACGTCTTTGCGGTCGGGGATGCGGCCGAGTTACGCGACCCCCGTCCGAAATCAGGGGTGTTCGCAGTACGCCAGGGGCCGGTACTCGCGCATAACCTGAGAGCAGCGGCAACGGGTAAAACTTTGCGCCCTTATCGCGCACAGAAAAAGTTTCTGGGCCTGATCAGCACCGGTAATCAATATGCGGTCGCATCTCGTGGCAACTGGTCTTATGAATCAGCTTGGTTGTGGACCATGAAGGACTGGATCGACAGGAAATTCATGCGCAACTTCAATGAATTGCCCGACATGGAACAGGACGATAATCCCGCGCTGGCAGCAGGCATAGCCGATGCTGAAGCTATCAGGGAGCTGTCGACCCTGGCCATGCGCTGTGGTGGTTGCGGCGCCAAGGTTGGCGCCACAGTGTTGTCCCGGGTCATGCAGCGATTGCCGGATACGCAACGTGATGATGTCTTGATAGGTCGGGACGCACCCGACGACTGTGCGATGTTGAGCGTTCCTCACGGCAAGGTTATGGTTCAAAGTGTCGATTATTTTCGTGCATTCCTCGAAGATGCCTATACTTTCGGCGCCATTGCCGCCAACCATGCGCTGGGCGATATTTTTGCAATGGGGGCAGAGCCGCAATCAGCGCTGGCGATTGCAACCGTGCCTTATGGACGCGAACGCGTTGTCGAAGAGACTTTGTATGAGCTCCTGGCGGGAGCATTGCATATCCTCGCACCTACCGGCTCTGTCCTTGCCGGAGGTCATTCCAGCGAAGGTGCAGAGCTGGCATTCGGCTTGGCTGTTAATGGCTTGATCGATCCCAACAAGGTCTGGCGTAAACAGGGACTTCAGCCCGGTGACGCTATCGTGTTAACCAAACCCGTCGGCACCGGTACATTGTTTGCCGCAGAGATGCGCTCGAAAGCCAAAGGCCGCTGGATCGATGCAGCGATCCAGTCGATGCTGGTATCCAGTCAACAGGCAGCAGCGTGCTTGCGACGCTACGGTGCGACGGCATGTACCGATCTTACCGGTTTCGGTATCGTCGGCCACTTGATTGAAATGACCCGAGCGTCTGCGGTCGACGCGATTTTAACCATGGATGCCATACCCTTGTTAGACGGGGCTTTGGAAACCGTCGAGGCGGGTATTTTGTCCTCGCTGCAAGCACAAAATCTGCGCTTGCGCCGCGCCATCCAGGATATTGAACAGACCTCGAAACATCCGGTCTTTCCACTGATATTCGATCCGCAGACCGCGGGTGGCCTGTTGGCGGGCGTACCGAATGAGCAGGTTGGCGCGTGCATCGACGAATTGCATGTGATGGGATACTCCGATGCTGTCATCATTGGCCAGGTAGACCCCCTATCGGATCAGCAGGCACCGATAAGAATACAGTAACCGACGGATATAAATCGCTTCACCGCGGTTCAGATCCCCACCGCTGCGCGTTGGGGCCCCTCTTCCGCCCCTCGAAGCGATGCAGCCGTCGCTACCACTTGACTGAAGAACAAGTGCAAGCGCGCGAGAACCAGCCAGGGCCGGATTAGGCTTGCACTAAAAACACCCTGATTCTCCCTCAATCGCACAGTACCTCATAAGTTCAATATCTTCTGGCACTCGCTTGCCGCCCCGTGAGAAATGTGGACTAGCAGCGGTCCATGCTGTCACTGGGTGGTCGCCCGGGGGTGTCAGCCGTTAGAAGCAGTTGCATGGCGGGGAAATCGAGGGTGAGAACCGAATCACGCAGCAGATCATGGCCGATAAGACCTTGTACAGAGAATCCACAGCATCGTTCCACCGGAAAGGATTCCAGTACCACGCCATCCACGGTGTAACGGCAGAGCCGGTCGAGCCGGAGCCAGTCCACCCGTAATTTGTGCCCCTGAACCGTACCTCCACCACCCGCACCGACGAAAGCAACCCTTTCGTCAATCTCGAGTCCCAAGGTCTCGACCCTGGACTTGGGTACAGCGAAAGCGCCACCGGTCATTCCGGAATCGAGGAACCAAACCCCCTGGTCGAGCGCAGGCAGGTCTACGCAAGTGAAAAGCAGCTGGTTTTCCGCCAGCCAAAAAGCAACACCCGGCCGGCCCTGCTTACTGTTTTCCAGCTGCGCATTGCCTGTCTTATCCTGCGTTTCGAGGTGTAGATACCCGCTTCTGTAATCCAGTGTTGTTCGGAATTTGGAGAACACGCCGGTACCGAGGATTCCGTGTATATGCAGATCGGGAAACCAGGCACCGAGGGTGTGCGGGATGTCTATAACCTGGACCGGGATATCCTGAATCCTGCAATCATCCAGTGAAAGTTCCTCCGCGTGCCCATAGGTGACCGGTGCCGGCATCCCGCCGGCGAATGTCCGGCGTTCCTGCCCACCCAGCCGGACCCCGGCATCGACAGCAAACTGCGCATCCAGCACGGTATCCCCCGCCCCGGTGTCGAGTACCAGGTTAGCGTTGCGTCCGTTGACACGAGCCGCGAGTACCGGGAGCGGATCATGCGTCAACCAGCGGATACGGGCCGACGAGTGCGGTTCCGCAAGTCGATAGGCCTCGAGTTCGCCCATAACAGCCAGCGTGCCCGCCAGACCGCCACGCCCGAGACGTTGGTAGCACCAGGCAGCGGACCCCAGCCTGCCCTGTCGGTAGTAGGCCTCCGCCAGATGCGCCAAGGCCTCCCTGGAGTGCAGTCCCTGCTTTATCGCCACCGCCAGGTGGTTGACCGCGGCATCCAGGTCGTTGGCCAGCAGAGCCAGATAGCCCAACTGCGCCTGTACATCCAGGCGTTCCGGGAAGCGCCTGTGCAAACGATGCAGAGCCCGGGCAGCTTCCCGGAATCGTCCCTTCGAGAATTGTTCTCGCGCTTCCTGTTCGGTACTCCTCAGTTCCATATCCTCACCTGTGATCCGATGAAAACCGTCCGGTTCGTGGATGTCATGTCGACTACTGTTCTCGGGCGGGTGTCGTTGTTCTGTTCCAATAGGTTCAAAATCAGTTATTCGGTAACTGTGCAACAAACAGGGTCTGCGTGGGGTAGGCAAACTCGATGCCGTCGTGCTCGAAGCGTTCATGAATGCGCAAATTGACCGCTTGTTGTATGTCCATGTAGAGGTTGTAGTCCGGGCTTGAGATGTAATACACACTTTCAAAGTTTAAAGAGAAGTCGCCATAGTCCTGGAAATGTGAGCGATCGAACCGCGTATTGTCCTGCTCTGCGATCGCCTCTCGAATAATGATGGGGATCTGGCTCAACTTTTCGCGCGGTGTTTGATAGGTTACGCAGAGTTTGAACACGACGCGTCGCTCGTACATACGCCCATAGTTGCGAATCCGGCTGCCCAGCAGATCGGTATTGGAGAACACCAGCTGTTCGCCCGACAGGCTGCGCAGCCGGGTCGTTTTCAGACCAACGTGCTCGACGCTGCCCATGAAATCACCAATAATCAGAAAATCGCCGATCACAAATGGCTTGTCCAGCACGATGGACAGCGAGGCAAACAGGTCGCCGAGAATGTTCTGGGTCGCCAGGGCGACTGCGATGCCGCCGACGCCGAGCCCCGCCACCAGCGCAGTCACGTCGATGCCAAAATTATCCAGCACCAGCAGCAGCACCACCGACCACAACACCAGCCGGGCCACGAATCCGGCCGCATTGACCGTCGTCGCGCTGGCTGGGTCTGTCTTCCTGCGCTGCTCGACGTAACGCCGTAACCAGAACACTATCATGGCGTTCAACCACAGGCCGCCCTGCAACACAAAAGCCACGGCAATGACTGTGAACATACTCGTGCGAATACTGCCCGGCAAGGCAAGCACCAAGGAGCCGATGAACAACGCGACGATCATCAGAAACATCGCATGGGTGCGTGTCAAGCCTTCGGCCAGTGCATCATCCCACTGGAAAGAAGTCCGCGCCGCAAGCTTTGAAATCCGCGCTATCGCAAGCCGTTTAAAAAGGTAAGCAATAGCCAGTGCTGCCGACGTTGTAAGCAGAAAACTGAGCCACGTCTGAATGGTGTTGTTCAGTAACTCATAGGAAAGAATTTCTCCCATCATCTCCTCCTGGTTATTTAGCTGCGCTGAGCGATCCCGTGTTCATCACCGCGCCAAAATCCCATGCTGTCAGCGCTGTTTGAGCGCGTCTAGTGATACCTGAGCAAAAAAATGCGAGCTGGAAACCATTTGAAGCATTCGGGACTGCACCACTGTTTCCAACAGATCTTAAACAACTTGCGCAAATTCGTGCCAACTGTTTTGGACGGTGTCCTGCTGTTGGCTTGCCATCTATAAAGTCCGTTTTCCCGCACGGGCCTACTCTTTCCAGGGCATCTGCGGATCTCCCCAAATTCGGAATTGTGTGACTGATGCGTAAGGAAGCACAACGGGATGTCTGGCTGCCGGGTGGTTTGCGACCCGCCGTGCCATGCGGCCCTGTTGCTGGCCGACAGCAATGCGGACTTATGATACGCTATTTTTATCTCGATACGGATGAGTTTTTTGACCACTGGCGAGGTGCGATCGCTGTCAACCGATACATGCAATGTAACTCTCCCAACATCTTCGCCTGCGGTGACGTCGCCAGACCTTATCAGTTCACCTATAGCACGCTGCATACGGCCTGGTATGCAGAGATCAATGTGCTGTTTGGACGTGCCGTGGCTGGAGTCGTGTTGCTTAGGCAGTTCACACTCGGTGCCGTTCTAGCCGCGACAGGCGCCTGCGTCGTGGCGGCATCCGAGTCGACCATCGGCGCCTTCTCTGCGATGTCGATTCCCAACGGCTTTGAGGGCGGCTGGACCCTGACCACGCTCCCAGACGTAAACCCCACGCAATTCGAACTGATCTACGATGATGACCAGATTGTCGTCAAGGCGACCGCCAAAAATGCTGCCGCGAGCCTGATGCGCACGGTACGCCGAGACCTCAGCGCGCAAACCTCGCTCGGATGGCGCTGGCGCATTGATCGTGTCATCGAGCAATCGGACATCGCAACCAAACAAGGCGACGACTTCGCGGCCCGTCTGTACGTGTTCTTCGATTACCCCATAGAACGCATGTCGCTGGTAGAACGTACCAAGCTCAATCTCGCCCGATGGTGGTACGGTGACCAGGTGCCGGCAGCCGCGCTTTGCTACGTGTGGGCGAACCGGGAACAGCCGGGTACGACTGCTTGGAATGCTTATACCAGTCGGGTAAGGATGATCGTCTTGCGCAATGCCGAGAGCGAGGTAGGACACTGGATTGACGAAAAACGCGACCTGGCTGCCGATTTTCGTAGCGCGTTTGGCGATATTACACCGGTAGTGACCGGAATCGCCATCGCCGCTGACACCGACCAGACCGATGAAGCCGTTACCGCATGGTTTGGCGATATCCGATTCGGGCTTTGATTCGGGGGCCTGTGCCTGGCGAAACCCTAAGTATCGCCTGAACACAGAGACTAAGGCAGTCTTGTCCCGGAAGGCTTCCTTCCCTGCCCTACTCTCCCATGAGAAACTTGTTGTTGATTGTCGCACACCTGTTGACAACACTCGCTAAACTCCTGGGACCTGGCGGCGCCAAGGCGATCGTCGCCGATAGCCTTCTCATGAAACAACAACGGCTAATCGTTAGTCGATCTCGTCGACGTGCACCCAAATCTGACTGCGACTGACCGACTGCTGTACACCAAGAACAACAAAGAAAGCCGGTGCCCAAAGGCCCTCAATGGAACTGATAGACGCTATCATCGCGTCAGTCATGCACTGGTGTAATGAACGCTCCGGGCTTGACCGCCATTACCGAGCAGTCCAGCGCCGTCAGGGTTTTCTCCGCCGTATTGCCTATGAAAAATCCGGGAATACCGGTGCGTGCCACCGTTCCCATTACAACAAGTTCAACACGCTTTTTCTGTGCCAGAGTGGAGATGACATCACTAGGTTTGCCTTTTATGAGATGGACCTTAGCGGGAATGCTTTTCAAGTCGTAGTTTGCAAGCAGCTGCTCAAACCAGAGCTTATGCGACTTTCGGACATCCCGTAGGAGCGAATCGATTTCCTTCTTCGGTATATTGGGACGCCCGCTGCGTAAGGCTCGTTCATACGACATTGACCAGGCATGTACAATGTGCAGTTCGCTTTTCTCGCGGACAGCAAGGGAGGTGGAAAGTTCAAGAATCGTTTTGTTGAGTTCGGCATTGGCCGGTTCATTCGGATCGGGATCAACCGCGGCCAGTATGCGTGCATAGTTTTTCTTTTTTGCTGGCTTGATTATCCATACGGGACAGGGACACTTGCGCAATAGATGCATATCGGTACTCCCGAACAGCATGCTCGATAGACCGCTGCGCCCTCCGGCCGGCTTGATCACGAGATCATGGGCGTTACTAAGCACCAGCTTGATAATCTCTATAAATCCCGCGCCTGTCAGCACGCGATGACGGACATCGATTCCCTCCTGCGCGTATTTGGCCGCCAGTTTCTGCAACTCCTGTTCCTTT
>Ga0316189_10007150_pt1 | contig 10593 bp, 8 predicted proteins | sample LowCovwburrow_MG_FD_204930 | JGI IMG/M metagenome (GOLD analysis project Ga0316189, IMG submission 204930) | Coastal sediment microbial communities from Maine, United States - Lowes Cove worm burrow | ecosystem: Environmental > Aquatic > Marine > Coastal > Sediment | place: USA: Maine... | reverse complement strand
GCGATCGGAACGACGCGCTGCATCGGTGGCACCGTTACGTTGGGGCGCGGTGTGAGGGCGGGAGGCTCATCGGGCGCGGTGCGGACGGCAGCGGGGGGCGCCCTGCTCGCCTGTGCCTCGACGGGGCTGCTCGACGGTTCCGTCGGCGTGGGGGACGGGCCGTGGCATCCGGCGACGGCGACGAATCCAGCCCAGAGACAGCGACGCCACACGCGGACGAGACTACCCTGGTGCACCAAAGTGGGTCGCAAGGTCGGACGCTATCCGACAGCGGGGCGGCGGTGCTCCGAACTCGGTTTGTCCCGCCAGTCGACAGCGATCACCTGAAAGAGATCGATCTTCGCGAAAACGCGCGGGGTCACAAGGCGAAACAGTTGTTCCGTCGGCCGAGGCGTGTAGCATGCGTCGATGCGGACTTGCATTCTTAGTTGGAGCTCGCGGAGCGCTGGCGTCGCGATTGCGCTGAGTCTTGTCGGGTGCAGCGACCCCGCAACGGTTCCCGGCTTCACGGGGGCGGCGGGCACACTCGGTGGCGACGGGAGCGCTTCCACTGGCGGGGGAGCAGACGACGGTAGCGACGACAACCAGATCACCAATGGTTGGGTCAGCTCCGGTGTCGTGGATGGATCGAGTGGTTCTCCAGAGACGAGCGGGTCGGGTGACACAACTGGGTCCGCGTCGAGCTGTGGCAATGACGTCGCTGAGGGCGATGAAGCGTGTGACGGCAGCGACCTGGCTGGGGGCAGCTGCACCGATTTGGGCTACGACGGGGGTCGCTTGGCATGCGCCTCCGATTGCACGTTCGACGAGACGGCCTGCGTCGACCAGTCGTGCGGTGACGATGAGGTCCAAGGCCGCGAGGCGTGCGATGGCACCGACCTCGGCGGCGCCGATTGTGGATCGATCGGCATGGGGTTCGACGGCGGGGCGCTCGCTTGCGACGGCCGCTGCAACCTCGATGTGTCCGGGTGCACAACCTGTGGCGATGACACAGCCGCGGGCGCCGAGGTTTGCGATGGCGCCGACTTGGGCGGCGAAACCTGCGTCTCGCAAGGCTTCGACGGCGGCGAGGTGAGCTGCGCGGCGGATTGCAGCGCGTTGGACACATCGGCTTGCCACGAATGTGGTGACGGGGCTATCAGCGGCCCCGAGAGCTGCGATGCCGCCGATCTTGCGGGCGAGACATGTGAGTCTCAAGGGTACGGTGCGGGCGCCCTGGGGTGCGGCAACGACTGTCAGTTCGACTATGGCGGTTGTTCGGTTCCAGGAACTCCCTTCGGTAGCGACTCCGGCTACAACGGTTATGAAACGACCGGCGCTTGCGACGATATCAGCGCCAGCGGGACGGCAATGGGGCTCACCGACGACGACAATGCCGTGGTGCCGCTCGGGTTCACGTTCCCCGTGTATGGCGTCGACGTGATGGACGCCAACATCCAGTCCAATGGCACGCTGCGTTTCGGCGATGCGTTGTACCTGACCTACACAAACACGTGTCTACCGACCGCGACGGCGCCATCCACCGACACGCTGTACGTCTTCTGGGACGACCTCAACCCGACGCTGGGCGCAGGTGAGGTCTACTACGAGACGTTGGGGGCGCCCGGTAATCAGCGCTTTGTCGTTCAATGGGATGTCGCCAACTTTGGGGGCGATACCGTGGACCTGATGCGGTTCCAGGTCATGCTCCACGAGCAGAGTGGTCGCATCGACGTTTGCTACCCAGACACGGTAAACGCCGCCAACACGGCCAATAGCGGTGCGGAGGCTAGCGCGGGGATCCAGCAAGACTCGGCCGATGCGCTGCAGTTCAGCTGCAACACACCCGACCTCGTCGACGGTCTGCGGTTGGTCTACCTCCCGACTTGACGCACGGCAGGGCGGCGCTAAGTGCGTTGCGCGTCGCACTGCGATGGCGGCGATGTGGCACAACGTCGCTGGTGTGCGTAGGGCGGGCGGCACGGTAGCTGGACGCGGCTCCTTGTCGCGGGAGACACTCGCGGGGCCGCGATGCCTCGACTCTCTAGGTTTACTGTCCCTCTGCTTTGCTTTGGATTTCTCGCTGGCTGTTCGGACGATGGTGGTGCCGCTGCGGGCACCGCCGACGGTGACGGCACCGCCGACGGTGACGGAACCACGGGTGGCGGTGGCGCAGGCGCGGGCAGCGGGACAGACGGCGACGCCACGGGAGACGCGGGCACCAGCGGAGGCGCCGACAGCAGCGACGGCGGCGAGAGCAGTGGAGACAGCGGTGACAGCGATGGCGGCAGCACAGGAGAGCCGGCCGTCGATTGGGACGCCGAGCTCGACCACGTGTTCCCTCAGGACGAGGTCGTCAACATCCAGCTCGATTTTGCTCGGGGCGACTGGTCGTCGATGATCTGGGATTTCATCGACAACTACGCCAAAGACTACCGGCCTGCGGAGTTCACGTTCGGGGCAGAGACGCTTCCCGAAATTGGCGCCCGGTTGAAGGGGTTTTCATCGCTGCTGTTCATCATGGATCAGCAGATGTCGTTTGATCCCACGCTGAACTTCCCGCTCAAGCTCAACTTTGACTACTACGACGGCGAAGAGTTTCACCACTTCGACAAGCTCGCCCTCGGGAACAACTGGTCCGACCGAAGCTACATGCGCGAGCGGCTCGCCGCGCGTGCCTACGCGGCAATGCAGGTGCCAGTATCCACGACGGCATACGCGGGGGTCGAAGTCGACGACACGTACCTCGGCGTCTACACGATGGTGCAGCCCATCGATAAGGAGTTCCTCAAGGCGCACTACGGCACCGTCGACGGGATGGACGACGGCAACCTGTACAAGTGCTCGCGCACGGAGGGCGACCACTGCCGACTTCAGTGGTACGGCCCGCTTCAATCCGGCTACGTGACCGAGGACTGTCCCGAGGGGTACGACGAGTGCGGCTTGATCCTCAAGACCAACGAGGACGACCCGCTGATGAACGACTACTCGGACCTCATCGCGTTCTTGGCCGTGGTCAACAACACGACCGATCCCGAGTTCGAGCAGCAGATCGAAGAGGTCTTCGAGGTTGACTCGTTCTTGCGGCTGACCGCGGTCACGATCGCGCTGTCGAGCTTCGACAGCTACTTTGGCATGGGCAACAACTTCTATCTCTATCGGCGCCCGGACACCGGCCGATTCGAGATGATCCCCTGGGACATGAACATGGCCTACGGCGGCTTCAACTGCGGCAGCCCGGGCAATCCCGATCCGGCGATTCCGGGTGCAGACATGACCCAGGCTGCGGTCGACGGCACGTTCTGCAGGTCCGACGACAACGACTACCCGCTCGCCGAGCGGCTGCTCGCGATCCCAGCGTACCGCGCCGTGTACCAGGGCTACCTGCGCGATGTGGCCGAGACGGTGCTGACCAACGAGCAGCAGTCCGCCTGGATTGAGGAGTTCGACGGCCTCATCGGGCAAGGGCTGCAGACGGATCCCAACTACCCATGGGATTACGCCGACTACACGGAGGCGCTAAGCAACGAGTTCTCGCCCTGGTACCGCTACAACCTCATGGACTTCGTCGAGCGGCGGCGCCAGTTCATCCTGGCCAACACGCCCGGCTAGCGTCGTCGCTACGAACCGTCGGTCGCGTTTGTGGGCAAGCGGGCCAACACGCGGTCCATCGCGGACCCCGCCTTGGTGACAACGGAGGCCACGCCAGCGCCCGGGATGTGCCCCGTGACCTGCTTGAATGCGCGGCGGAATGCGCCTTCAGTACGAAAGCCGGCACGGTCTGCGAGCGACTCGATGGTGACCGTGCCGGATCGCAAGAGCGACTCGGCAAATCGGACCCGACGGGTGCTGACGAAGTCCTGCACGTTCGTGCCGACTGTGTCGTTGAAGTCGGCCACAAACTCTTTGCGTGACATCCCTGCGATCGCCGCAAGGTCGCCGACCGACCACGGCCGCGATGGGTCGAGCTGCACGGCCTTCAACGCGGCTTTGACTCCGACGCTGGCGAACATCGCAAACACGCCGTACCTGTCTTCCTCGGCGCCTGCCAGCTGAGTCAGCGTCTTGGTTAGGACGCCCTCCGCGATTCGGCAAGCGACGTAGTGATCCCCCGGCCCTGGCAGGAGCGCGAGTTTCGAGATCAGCAAGACCATCTCGACGAGCTCTGGGTTTGGAACCCGCAGGACTCGGAGCATCGGGAGTACGTTGGCGGCCGGACTGGCGTCGCGGCTGGGGAGGAAGAACGGCAGTGACAGCAGTACCGTCTCGACGGCGTCCGAAGCTCCGATGCTGAGGATCGTGCCACTGTCGCACTCCTCATCGGACGCGGTGGGCGTGACGGTCGGGGGCCATGCATCCGCGATCGTGTGCGCGGTCTGATGAGGCAGCACGGCGATCTGCCCGGCTGTGAGCTCGACGGTATCTTCGCTGGCGCCCTCCAGGACGGCCCGCCCTCGAACGACCACGTGCACCAATGCGTGGCTGGCTGCGGGGAGCGCCAGCGCGAATGCTCCGGAGAGCCCGCGTCGCACGACGCCAGTACAGGCCAAGCCCGAGGCCGCAGCGATGTCGCTGAGGGGGTCTGAGATGTTTACGGAGTCGGTCATGGGGGCTCGCAGATGAAAACACAACCGCTGGCCGGGCGCCGGTATTGCCGAATTCGGTACCTGGGTGGCGCTGCGTCCACATCGTTGCGCGTGTTCTCAATGCGCGACGCGTTCGCGGCCGCAGGGAACCATTCCGGCTGGCTGGGAAAGCAGTAGGCATGAGCGCGTTGACTCGCCTGGCCATTCCGCTGTTGTTCGCCGTCGTAGGCGCCTGCACGACCGCAGATGGCGACCCAAGCGGCACCAATGGAAACGCGACCACAGGCGACGGAGGAACGGATGCAGGGACGGCCGACGGTCCTGGCGGCACGGGTCCGGGTCAGACCGCGCGGGAGTGCCAGTCGTCGTCCGACTGCGACCCTTGCTCGTACTGCTCGGACGAGGGCGTTTGCGTGGAGGATATCGGTGGGTGTTGCGGGGCCGAACTGCAGGACGGCTTCGGGTTTCGCTGCTCTGACGCCGACGGCACTTGGGATGGTGACGAGGAGGACAGCGGACCCGGTGACGGAACCGATGGCGGCTCAGGGAGCGGCTCGAGTACGGGCGGCTCAGGGACGGGCGATTCCGGCACGGGCGGAACCGACGGCAGCGAGACGGGCGGGTCCAGCGATTCCGGAACGAGCGCCGAGTAAGCGCCCGTCGCAACGACTGAAACGGTTTGTTGCGACGGTCCGCACGCCGGATCGGCCCCAGCAGGGCTGACAGGTGCTCTGAGCCTTCCTGACTTGGCACGCGGGGTGCAAAAGTCCACTCCGATGACTGCGTGCGCACTGCTGGACCCCGCCCTCGCCCCCGCTAGCCATGGGGTTGCGGCGACTTGGCGCGATTGGGTCCGCGGCGCTGGGAGGTCGTGATGCCAGGTCTTGTACTCCGGATGTTCCCCGCCCTTGCCTGGATGCGCAGGTACTCGCGCGCGGATCTGCGCCAAGACCTGCCCGCCGGGCTGACGACCGCGGTGATGCTGATCCCGCAGGCGATGGCCTACGCCATGCTGGCTGGCCTACCGCCCACCGTGGGCCTGTACGCGTCCACCCTTCCACTCATCGTCTACGCGTTCATGGGCAGCTCGCGGCAGCTCGCCGTGGGGCCCGTGGCCATGGACTCCCTGCTCGTCGCGACGGCACTGGCCCCGTTGGCTACCGTCGGCGGGCCCGAGTACGTCGCGTACGCCGTCACGCTGGCGCTGATGGTCGGCGTTATCCAGGCTGCTCTGGGGCTAGTGCGGGCCGGGTTCTTGGTGAACTTCTTGAGTCAGCCTGTGGTCGGCGGGTTCACGTCGGCGGCGGCGATCATCATTGGTCTCAGTCAGCTCAAGCATCTGCTCGGCGTTGATATCCCTCGGAGCCCGCAAGCACACAAGGTCGTACTCGCAGCCTTGGAGCGAGTGGGCGAGGTCGACCTGTACACGCTGGCGCTCGGAGTGGCGGCGATCGTTGCCCTCGTCTGGATGAAAAAACGCGTGCCCAAGTGGCCGCGCGCGCTGCTCGTCGTTGCGGGCTCGACCCTTATCGTTTGGGCCTTCGGTCTGGACCAAGGCGGCGTGGCGATCGTCGCCGATGTGCCCGCAGGCCTTCCCGCTCCTGGGCTTCCGCGGTTCGATGTCGAGACCTTGCAGACTCTTCTGCCCGCCGCGCTCGTCATCTCGTTGATCGCGTTCATGGAGGCCATCTCGGTCGCGCAAGCGCTCGCCAGCCGAAACCGCTACGCCGTCGACCCCAACCAGGAGTTCGTCGCGCTGGGCATGGCGAACATCGCAGCGGGGTTCTTCCGGGGCTATCCGGTAACGGGCGGCTTCTCGCGCTCTGCGGTCAACGATCAGGCCGGAGCGCGAACGGGCGCCGCCGGTCTGGTGACGGCCGCGGTCGTGATCATCACGCTCCTGTTCTTGACCGAGCTCTTCTTCTACCTGCCCAAGGCCGCGCTGGCGGCCGTGATCATGACCGCGGTGTTTGGTCTCATCGATCTGGGCAAGGTTCGTCAGCTTTGGGCCGTCGATCGTGCGGACCTCACGCTTCTTGGGCTGACGTTCATGTCGACGCTGGTGCTGGGGATCCAGACCGGGATCGGGATCGGCGTCGGGGCTTCTGTCCTCTGGTTCGTCATTCGGGCGACCCGTCCGCACACCGCGATCTTGGGACGCTTGCCGGGCACGACCGCGTATCGAAACGTCGACCGCTTCTCGGAGGTCGAGAAGCCTCCCGGGACGCTCGTGATCCGGATTGACGCAAGCTTCTACTTCGGGAACGTCTCGTTCTTGAAGCAGACGTTTGCCAAGCATCTCGCGGACCCCAAAATCGTCGATGTCGTGATCGATGGGTCCAGCATCAATCGCTTGGACTCCTCCGCCGACGCTGCGCTGCGCGAGCTGGCTGTCGAGTTCGCGGAGCGCGGGATCGGACTGTACTTCGCGGGCCTCAAGGGCCCCGTGCGCGACACGATGCAGCGCTCTGGCCTCGCGGAGCTGCTCGGCGAGCGGGGGCGTCACCTGTTGGTCCACGATGCAGTTCAGGCAGCGCTTCAGACGCGCAAGGCGCAAGGTTTGCAGGCCTCCTAGCGAGTTGGAACGGCGCCCGCGAAACGTTGCAACGACGCCCGTGTCGTGCCCCCGAACTTGCCGGATCGAGGCCCTCAGCGATGGCACGTGAAATGCACAAGACATGCCCATGCAGTTCCGACAGCTCATCGACGCCGCGACCTCCACGTACACTTACCTGCTCGCCGACGCGCAGACCAAGGAGGCGGTCATCATCGATCCTGTGCTCGAGCAGTTCGATCGCGACGCCGCGCTCATCGAGCAGCTGGGGCTCACGCTCGTGCACGTGCTGGAGACGCACGTGCACGCCGACCACGTGACGTCGGCTGCCCTGCTGCGGGACCGCTTCGGCGCCAAGACAGTGCTCAGTCAAGGGGCGGGCGTCGGGTGTGCCGACCGGCTGGTCGCCGAGAACGACGAGATCCACTTTGGTCGCCACATGCTGCGCGTGCGAGCGACGCCTGGCCATACCAACGGCGATCTCGTCTTTGTCCTCGGCGACGAGTCGATGGCGTTCACGGGCGACACGCTGCTCGTGCGCGGATGTGGACGCACCGACTTTCAAGAGGGCGATGCGCGGGCGCTGTACCGAGCCGTGCGCGAGAAGATCTTTCGGCTCCCCGCTCAGACGCGCCTGTACCCCGGCCACGACTACCGCGGTCACACGGTCACGACGGTCGCAGAGGAGCGCGCGCACAATCCCCGCCTGGCCGACGGCGTCACCGAAGACGAGTTTGTCGAGACGATGGCGGCGCTGAACCTGCCGCACCCCAGCCGGATCGACGTGTCGCTGGCGGCCAATGTCCACTGCGGCCGGTTGCCAACGAGCCAGGGTCGGATCTCGCAGGTTGCTCAAGCGGAGCAGTGGGCCCCCGTGGAGCGCACGGAGCAAGGCACGCCGGAAGTTGGCGTCTCGTGGCTGGCCGCAGAGCCCACCTCGGGCGAGCTGCTTGTCGTGGATGTGCGACAGCCGGAGGAATGGACGGGCCCGCTCGGGCACATCGAAGGTGCCGAGCTGGTTCCCTTGGACACGCTCGGGGCCGCCGCGTCGTGGGAGCACGACAAGCCCATCGTCGTCGTGTGTCGCTCGGGCAAGCGGTCGGCCGCGGCCGCACGCCTCTTGGAAGAAAAGGGCTACACCCAGGTCGCCTCTTTGCGAGGCGGAATGCAGGCGTGGAATCTGGCGACGGCTAGCACTAGCGCGTGAGGCCCAGCGATTGGTCGATGACTTCGTACTGACCCAGCGGGAGCAGGCCGTCTCCGCGGTCGAGACTCCACGACCCGACCGCGTATCGAATCAGGCGTAGCGTCGGAAACCCCACTGCGGCGGTCATGCGACGCACCTGACGGTTCTTGCCCTCTTTGAGCCCTAACGACAGCCACGTCGTGGGGATGTGCTTGCGTTCGCGAATCGGAGGATCGCGCGGCCAGACCTCCGGAGGCTCCATGCGACTGGCCCGCGCGGGCTTGGTGCGTCCGTCCTTGAGCACGAGCCCGTTGCGCAGCTGCTCGAGTGCCTCATCGGTAACCGTGCCCTCCACCTGCACCCAGTACGTCTTCTCGAGCTTCTTGTTGGGATGCGCGATGGCGTGCTGCATTCGGCCGTCGTCGGTGAGCACCACGAGCCCCTCCGAGTCCCTGTCGAGGCGCCCAGCGGGATAGACATTGGGCAGCTCGACGAAGTCGGCGAGCGTGGCACGGCCCTGCCGATCCGTGAACTGGCACAAAACGCCAAACGGCTTGTTGAGGAGAACGACTTTGGGCACGGCAGCGACTCCGGTGAGAGTACACGTCGTATGCTCGTCCGATGCTGCGCGCGGTACAGTGGGGTCTGTCTCTCAGCGTGTTGCTCATGGGGGCCTGCACGCCGAGCACGCCGAGTCCGGCAAGCACACCGAGCGCTGCGGGTACGCCAAGCCCTGGAAGCAGCGACCGGCCCGAGCTCGAGCCCGTGGCTACGCCGCCGCGGCCCGAGAACCCAGACGGCCTGGGCGATGCCTGCGCTGGCGATACGGATTGCGGCTGGGACGACGGGTGCATGCCCGAAAAGTGTGTGGGCGCCAAGTACAAGGCAGGCGATGATGTCCTGTGTACCGAGAGCGCACCGCCACCCGGGGAGTGCCTGTGCATGAACAACCGTTGCGCAATGCGTCCGTCGGGGCCCGGGACCGTGGCTGGCAAGTGTCTCGTGAAGGAGTGTGGGCTCGACGAGGCGAGTGGGGAGTGTCGTGTCGGCACCGCGCTCAAGGCCAACCGGTTTTCGCGCGATGTAGGCCCGATGTGCCGCTGTGATGCCGAGGCCGGTTGTGTATTCGAGTGGTTGGAACCGGTCGCATGCGAGGACGTCTCGGAGTGTTGGGTGAGTCAGGACGTTCCGAGGCACCCCATCGCGCGCCCCAAGAAGCTGAAGAAGAAGAAGTTTCGGCCGTGCAAGGACGGCGTGCTGGCCCCTGCCTGTCAGGAGGGCGCGTGTACGCTGCGGACGTACCGTTGCTAGCCACGCTCGCGCAGACGCAGCGCAGCCCGCGACGCCCGCGTCCGTCTTAGTCCATACTCTTGGTGTGGGAGGGGGACACGCGGCTGACGACCCAACCCGGATGGTCGGGCCCGCGGTGGCGCCGGGGACTGGCGGACTGCCCGATGGAGTGCGCCCGGGTGGTGCCATCGACCGCTACGCCGTTATCGAGGAGCTTGGGCGGGGAGGCATGGGGGTCGTGCTTCGAGCGTACGACCCGAAGCTGCGACGCGAAGTCGCACTGAAAGTCGTGCGGAGGATGTCGGCCGATGCCGAGGCGCGGTTGGTCCTCGAGGCACAGGCGATGGCCCAGCTGAACCACCCCAACGTGGTCGCGGTCTACGACGTCGTGGTGGGCGACGCCGTCGTGCTCGCGATGGAGTACGTGGCCGGGACGACGCTCGGGCAGTGGCTGGAGGATACGAAGCGATCGCCCGAGGCGATTGTGGCCGCCTACGTCGAAGCGGGGCGTGGACTGGCCGCTGCGCATCGCGAAGGCTTGCTCCACCGAGATTTCAAGCCTGCAAACGTCTTGGTCGGTGAAGACCAAAGGGTGCGTGTCACGGACTTCGGCCTCGCGCGCTTCGGTGATCCCGAAACCAGCGGCGGCCGCATGCAGCCGGTGACGCACGAGGGTGACGACGTGTCGGGCTCTGGGTCCGGGCGACTCACGCAGGCCGGCACCGTCATGGGAACGCCGACCTACATGGCGCCCGAGCAGCACCAGGCCGAACCGCTCACCGCAGCCGCCGATCAATACGCTCTATGCGTCTCGCTGTGGGCGTCGCTATGTGGCACGCCGCCGTTCAAGGCACTCGGTCGGGACTTGCTGGCGGCGAAGCTCAAGGGGCCGGATGCGTGGCCTCGCGCGGTCTCCGTCGCGTCGGGTGTCGCGGATGCGGTCCGTAAGGGGCTCAGCCCAAACCCGGACGACCGACACGCCACGATCGATGCGCTGC